>Ga0193706_1000964_pt1 | contig 13997 bp, 15 predicted proteins | sample U3c1metaG_FD_160130 | JGI IMG/M metagenome (GOLD analysis project Ga0193706, IMG submission 160130) | Soil microbial communities from a riparian zone of the East river system, Colorado, United States - U3c1 | ecosystem: Environmental > Terrestrial > Soil > Riparian zone | place: USA: East River... | reverse complement strand
GGGCGGGCCGGCACGTCGCTTCACGTCTCGATCGAGCTTGGCGGGATGATCGTGCTCGCCGGCAACGAGGCTGGGCTTTCGGCGCTGCTCGCCGAGGCGCCGGCAACGTCGGGCCGCGAGCCGATGCGGCTGGTCAATCACGGACCGTTCCACAGCCCGCTGATGAAGGGCTCTTCGGAGGGAGCGATGGCGAGCCTGCCGGAGGAGTGGTTCGGTGGCCCAAGCGTGCCGATGATAGACGGACGCGGGCACATCTGGCGGCGCTTCGCAACCAACCCGCGGGCGTTGTACGACTACACCTTCGTCACCCAGATCCTCGAAACCTATTATTTCACGCGTGCGATCCAGGTCGCGGTGCGCGAGCATGCGCCCGACCGGATCATCCTGCTCGGGCCCGGCGATTCGCTCGGCGGCGCGATCGCCCAGGCGCTGATCGCCATCCAGTGGCGCGGGCTTCGTACCAAGCAGGACTTCCAGGAGATGCAGGCGGCCGACCCCTTCCTGCTCTCGATGGGGCGCGAGGAGCAGCGCTCGCTCGTCACCGGTTGATTGGAGGTTCGGACTCATTACCGGCAACGGCCATGAGGTGGCGGAGAGGTCGCTGGCCGCACCGCCCGCCGAGACGATCTAGAGCCCGAACGGCCAGGTTTCGTCTTCGCCCGGCCGTTGCTCGCCGGGCAGAGGGGTGACGGCCTCGGTTTCATCGAACCAGACCCAGGCGTCGAACTGGTTGGGCAGGACGCACTGGCTGTAATGGCTCCAGCGCTCGGTCTCGGGACGGTAGATGACTCCGATGAACCGTTCGAGCCGGGGTTCCATCAGCGCCTCCGCCGCTTCCTTATTCTCGCCTTCGCGCAGATCGAGCAGGTAGCGCGGGACGCCGCTGTCGTGCGAGACCCGCTCATAGCTTCCGGGAAGCGACGGCCGGACCTGCTTGACCTCCATCGGATCGTCCCAGTCGGTCGCGGCGGCGACCGTGCCGCTGTGCGTTCCGAAGCCGATCAGCCTCGCTTTCTCGCCATACTTCTCCTTGCAGAGCTGGCCGAGGTTCAGCTCCTCGCGGACCTGGCCCATCTCGGTATGCGCGGCATTGCCGATATGGCTGTTATGCGCCCAGACGATCGCGCGCGACTCCGGGCCCTTGGCCTCGAGCAGCTGGCACAGAGTCTCGAACATATGGGTGTCGCGCAGATTCCAGCTCTCCGCGGCGCCGTGATACATGATCCGGTAGTAAGCCTCGGCATTCTTGACGAGCCGGGCATTGGCTGCCGCGTCGAGCCATTCCTCGCCATCCTCCGCGACATATTCCATCCGCTTGCGATGGAGCTCGCGGAGCATCTGGACGACCGGCTGCTCGCAGCGGGCAAAGCCTTCGGTGATCGCGACCCGGCCGTAGGCGGCCGGATCTCGGGTCCACGGCATCAGGCAACCATAGCGCTCGCGGGCGAGACGGGCGGCGTCGGGATCGATATCGTCGAGATAGTCGATGACGGCCCGGATCGAGCCGCCGAGATTGTAGAGATCGAGGCCGTAGAAACCCGCCATCGCGTCCGGAGCCAGCGCCTCGTTGCGGCCGCGGAGCCAGCGGATGAATTCGTCAACCTCCTCGTTGCGCCACATCCAGGTCGGGAAGCGCTGGAACGCCCTCTCCTCCCCTTCCCGCTTCGGACGATGGCGGACCCAGCGGTCGATCGTCGCGGCGTCGGGCCAGTCCGCCTCGACCGCGACGATGGTAAATCCATGCTCCTCGATCAGCCGCTTCGAGATGGCGGCCCGGGCGCGATAATATTCGGAGGTACCGTGGCTGGCCTCGCCGAGCAGGACGATCCGGGCGTCCGCGAAGCGGTCGAACAAGGCTCCGAAGTCCGGGCTGTCGATATCGGGCAGCGGCTCGGCGGCGGCCTCGATGAGATCGGGGAGAGAGCGGGCCTTCTTCCCCTTCTCGTCCCAGGCATGCGCCCCGATCAGCGGGACGAATCGGACCGCGCCGAGATCCTCCTGCTCATATTCGTCCTCGCTGGTGCGCGTGACCTTGACCAGGCTCTGCACCGAATGAGGCTCGCCGACCGGCATCACCAGGGTCCCACCGACGGCGAGCTGGGCCAGAAGGGCCTCGGGAACGTGGCTTCCGCTCGCGGCGGCGAGGATGGCCTCGAACGGCGCCTCGTCGGGCCAGCCGCGCGTGCCGTCGCCATGGATTATCCGGACATTGTCGTAGCCGAGCCTTTTCATCCGAGCGGCGGCAATTTCGGCAAGCTCGGCATGGCGCTCGATCGCGATCACCTCGTCGGCGATCCGGCCGATCACCGCCGCGGCATAGCCCGAACCGGCGCCGATCTCGAGAACGCGCTCGCCGGGGCCGATCTCGGCGGCCTGGATCATCATTGCGACGATGTAAGGCTGGGAAATAGTCTGGTCCGCCTCGATCGGAAGCGGCGAATCCTCATAGGCGAAGCCGGCTGTCGAGGGCGGCACGAATTCGTGGCGCGGCACCTCCCCCATGGCCGCGAGCAGCCTCTCATCGTCTATGCCTCGGGCGGCGAGCTGCTGCTCGACCATCTCGGCGCGCAGCCTGGCGAAGTCGGCCATGTCGCTCCTCCAACCCTATAACCGGTCCGTGCGGCGACCGTTCCACGCGCGTTGGCGGTCAGCGGTGCCGAGGCTAGAGAGAAAACATGCACGAGCGGATCATCGGCCTTTACGAGGAGAATGCCGACGCCTGGGACCGGATGCGCGGCCGGGACCTGTTCGAGCTGCCGTGGCTGGAGCGTTTCTCCGCCTTGCTTCCTGAAGGCGGCAAAGTGCTCGACCTGGGCTGCGGCATGGGCGAGCCGATCGGGCGCTGGCTGATCGAGCAGGGTTACAGGCTGACCGGCGTCGATTCCTCGCCTTCGCTGATCGCCAGGTGCCGGAAGCGCTTTCCAGGTCAGGAATGGATCGTCGCGGATATGCGCGGGCTGGACCTGGCCAGTCGTTTCGACGGGATCATCGTCTGGCATTCGTCCTTCCATCTCAACCCCGACGACCAGAGGGCGATGTTTCCGATCTTCGCGGCCCATTCGGCGCCCGGCGCCGCCTTGATGTTCACCTCAGGGGACGATGAGGGTGTCAGGATCGGCGAATGGCAAGGCGAGCCGCTTTATCATTCCAGCCTGAGCCCCTCGGAGTTCGAAGCGCTGCTGGAGGAGAATGGATATTCGGTCGTAGAGGCTCGGCCGCGCGATCCGGAATGCGGCGACGCGACTGTCTGGCTTGCGCGCAAATCCTAAGTTTTCAGGTCTTTCCTTGTCTCGCGAAGCGAGACCAGCTCCCATCCCGCGACGAGGATCAGCACCGACGTGCCGATCAGCGAAAGGATGACAGGTGTCGGTGTGCGCCAGAAGCAAGCGACTGCGGCGGCAGCGGCGAGAAGCACGACGCCCACCAGGTGCGACAGAGGGAAATATTGGCCGCCGCTGGTCCGCTTGAAGAGCAGGTTGCCGGCGAGATAGAGGGCGGGCCCGCCGAGCAAGGCGATGAGCGTCGCCAGGCTCGCTTCCCCTTCGGGATGCGCAAGCGCCATCTCGTCCGACGCCGCGGTCACGATGATCCCGGCGACGATCGGTAGGTGGAGATAGGTGTAGGCGAGACGGGCCATCCGGCCGGGGTCCTTGTCCTGCGCAAGCAGTCGCGCCGCCCGCTCCGCGCCGATGTCGAAATAGAGCCACCACATCGCCATCGTGCCGATGAAGGCCGAGCCGAAAGCGGCCGCGCGCGGAAGGTCGATTTCGGCCGCTCCGAAAGCGGTGCCGGTCACGAGGATCGATTCGCCCAGAGCTATGATGATGAAGAGGCCGCAGCGCTCCGAGAAATGATGGCCTTCGACGTTCCAGGTGCTGATCCGGCTTCGGCCGAGGCCGGGGACCCAGAAGGCGAAGATCGGCGCGACGGTGACGATGGCAAGCGCGATCCCCCAGAGGATGGTCCGGACCATGATGTCGTCGGCCAGGGCGCCGCCGATCCAGAAAGGCGCTTCGAGCAACCCCCAAAGGAAGATCCGCACGAAGTTGCGGTAATTGGCCTCGCTGTGACCGCCGAGCGCGAGGATCATGAAGAAATGACGGCCGAGCTGCGCGGTCAGATAGGCCAGAGCGAACAGCCAGGCCCGCTCGGCGAACGCATAAGGGATCGCGACCGCCATCAACATGCCCGCCGCCATCAGCGCGAAGAGCAGCAGCCGAACCTCCATGTGACGGACGTCGACCCAGTTGGTGACCCAGGCCGTGTCCACCCACACCCACCAGATGGCGAGAAGCAGCATCAACGCATGGACGAAGCCTGCCGGGTTGGGATGGGCGATCAGGCCGTGCGAGATCTGGGTGACGGCGAAGACGAAGACCAGATCGAAGAACAATTCGATGAACCCGACCCGCTCCTCGCGATGGCCATCGCGGTCCCTGAGAAGGTTGCGCTTCACCCCGCCCCCAAGCGACCCTAGATCAGTCCGGCCAGCGGGCTGGACGGGTCGGCGTAGCGGCGCTTGCCCATCCGGCCGGCGCGGTAGGCCAAGCGTCCGGCCTCGACCGCGGCCTTCATCGCGCGCGCCATCAGGATCGGGTCCTTCGCCTCGGCGATCGCGGTGTTCATGAGCACTCCGTCGCAGCCCAGCTCCATGGCGACGCTCGCGTCCGAGGCAGTGCCGACTCCGGCATCGACGAGCACGGGCACCTTCGCATTCTCGACGATGAGGCGGATCATGACCTGGTTCTGCAATCCGAGCCCCGATCCAATCGGCGCTCCCAGCGGCATGATCGCGACGGCGCCGGCATCCTCCAGCTTCTTCGCGGCGATCGGATCGTCGGCGCAATAGACCATCGGCTCGAACCCCTCCTTCGCCAGTATCTCGGTGGCGCGTAGGGTCTCGATCATGTCGGGATAGAGGGTCCTGGCCTCGCCCAGCACCTCCAGCTTGACGAGGGTCCAGCCGCCCGCTTCCCGGGCGAGGCGAAGGGTGCGGATCGCATCCTCCGCGGTGAAGCAGCCGGCGGTGTTGGGAAGATAGGTGATCTTCTTCGGGTCTATGAAGTCGGTCAGCATCGGCTGCTTCGGATCGGCGATATTGACCCTTCGCACGGCGACGGTGACGATCTCGGCGCCCGATGCCTCGACCGCTGCGGCATTCTCCTCGAAGCTCTTATATTTGCCGGTGCCGACGATCAGCCGCGAATGATAGGCGCGGCCGCCGACGGTCCAGCTATCTTCGGCGGATGGGGTCTCGAGTTGCGCCGCCATCTCAGCCGCCGCCGACGAAGGTGACGATCTCAAATTCATCGCCGTCCTCGACCTTCACCTCGGCGAGCGTCGAGCGTGGAACGACCTCCAGGTTCCGCTCGACCGCGACCTTGGCCGGCTCCAGCCCGAGCTCGAGCGCGAGGTCGGCAATGCTGATTCCCTTGGGCACGCGCCTGTGCTCGCCATTGACCCTGATCGATACCGTGCCGTCGTTCACTTTGCGCTCCCTGGCCGCCCGCCATATAGGGACTCGCCATGGCGGCAACCATCTTCGTTCTCAACGGGCCGAACCTCAACCTGCTCGGCCTTCGCGAGCCGGAAATCTACGGCAGCGACACGCTCGACGACATAGCGGGCATGCTCGAGGACCAGGCGCGCGCGCTCGACCTGTCGATCGACATGCGCCAGTCCAACCACGAGGGCCATCTGATCGATTGGCTTCACGAGGCCAATGCCTCGGGCGCCAAGGCGGTGATCCTCAACGCCGGGGGATTCACTCACACTTCGGTCGCTATCCACGACGCGGTCAAGGCGATCGAGGTGCCGGTGATCGAGGTCCACCTCTCCAATCCGCAGGCGCGGGAATCCTTCCGGCGGCGGAGCCTGGTGGCCCCGGTTGCGCGGGGAACCATCGCCGGTTTCGGTGCGCTGGGATACCAGCTTGCTCTGGACGCGGCCGCCCGTCTCTGACAGGGAGCGCCTTCACAAAGGGGCTCCCCGCGCGAATGGGGAAAGAAAATATGAGCAATGAAAACAAAGCCGGCGGGGGCGACGGCAGTGGCGCGATGCGCGTGGATACCGACATGGTGCGGCAGCTCGCCGAGCTTCTTCACGCCAACGATCTCAGCGAGATCGAGGTCGAGGACGGCGACCGGAAGATCGCGGTCAAGCGGCAGATGATTGTCGCTGCAACAGCGGCGGCGGCGCCCGCGGCCGCTTCCCCGCCTCCACCGCCACCCGCGGCGGTGGCCGCCGCGGAAGTCCCGCCGGCCCAGAATCCCGGCGCGGTCAAATCGCCCATGGTGGGTACGGCATTCCTGTCCGGCGAGCCGGGCGGAAAGCCGTTCGTCTCCGCCGGCGACAAGGTCAAGGAAGGCGACACGCTGGTGATCATCGAGGCGATGAAGGTGATGAATCCGATCACCGCGCCGCGCTCCGGAACCGTGCGCGAGATACTCGTCCAGGACGCCCAGCCGGTCGAATACGACCAGCCGCTCGTCATCCTGGATTAAGCCGCGGCAATGCCGATCAAGAAGGTCCTGATCGCCAATCGCGGCGAGATCGCGCTCCGGATCCACCGCGCCTGCCACGAAATGGGGATCAAGACGGTCGCGGTCCATTCCACCGCGGACACGGACGCCATGCACGTCCGCCTGGCCGACGAAGCGGTCTGCATCGGCCCTCCGCCCGCCGCCGATTCCTATCTCAACATCCCCAACATCATCTCCGCCGCCGAGATCAGCCATGCCGACGCAATCCATCCCGGCTACGGCTTCCTTTCGGAAAATGCGCGGTTCGCCGAGATCGTCGAGCGCCACAACATCATCTGGATAGGCCCGAAGCCCGAGCATATCCGCGTGATGGGCGACAAGGTGGAGGCGAAGCGCACCGCCGCGAAGCTCGGCCTGCCGCTCGTTCCCGGCTCCGACGGACCCGTCGACGGGCCCGAGGAGGCGCGCAAGGTCGCGGCGGAGACCGGCTATCCCCTGCTGATCAAGGCGGCCTCGGGCGGCGGCGGACGCGGCATGAAGATCGTCCGATCCGAGGACGAGCTCGACAGCCAGATGGCGCAGGCACGTTCCGAGGCGAAGAGCGCGTTCGGCGACGACACCGTCTATATCGAAAAGTATCTCGGCGACCCGCGCCATATCGAGTTCCAGATATTCGGCGACGGCCAGGGCAATGCGATCCATCTCGGCGAGCGAGACTGCTCGCTCCAGCGCCGCCACCAGAAAGTGCTCGAGGAGGCCGGATCGCCGGTCATCACCCCGGAAGAGCGCGACCTGATGGGCGGGATCGTCGCCAACGCGATGGCCGACATGGGCTATCGCGGCGCCGGCACGATCGAGTTTTTGTACGAGAACGGCGAATTCTTCTTCATCGAGATGAACACCCGGCTCCAGGTCGAGCATCCGGTCACCGAGATGATCACCAGCATGGACCTTGTTCGCGAGCAGATCCGGATCGCCGGAGGCCACCCGCTCTCGTGCAGCCAGGGCCAGGTCAAGTTCCACGGCCACGCGATCGAATGCCGGATCAACGCCGAGGACCCGCAGACCTTCGCGCCCTCTCCGGGCGTGGTGAAAGGCTTCCACGCGCCGGGCGGAATGCATGTGCGCGTCGATAGCGGCCTCTATGTCGGCTACAAGGTGCCGCCTTATTACGATTCCATGATCGCGAAACTGATCGTCTACGGGAGCACCCGCGAGCGCTGCATCATGCGCCTCAGGCGCGCTCTCGAGGAGTTCGTGATCGAGGGGATGAAGACGACCATCCCGCTCCACCAGAAATTGGTCAACGACCCCGAATTCCAGGCCGGCACTTATACGATCAAATGGCTGGAGGAGTGGCTGGCGCGGGAGCAATAGGCCCCGACGGCGAAGGGACAAGTCGACCGGCATCAGATTGAACCGAAATGGACTGACCGGCCTCAATAGATTTGGGTCAAATCCCGCCGCGTGATAATTTCGCGCGTGGAAATGCGCTTTTTACTGAAGGTTGCGGTCGCGCCGCTGCTGCTTCTGATCGCTGGAGCGGCCGTCTGGCTTGCGATCGGGAACGGCTGGAACCGCGAGGCCTTGCTCGCCGGCGCTTTGCTTTTCACGCTTCTTTACCTGACCGCGTTCGAGGCCCTGATCCCGCTCGAGCCCACATGGCGTGTGCGGCGCGAGGATGCCTGGCCCGACCTCGCCCATCTCGTACTGGTCAACCTCTTTTCCGGGGTCGGCGCTGTCGCGGCGCTGAGCCTCGTCCTGTGGCTTCAGCGCGCGCTCGGGCTGGAGGCTGCCTTCTGGCGCGACGTGCCGATCCCCGTCCAGGTCGTGATCGCGATGATCGCCGGCGAGTTCCTGCCCTATTGGTATCATCGGTTCAGCCACGGCAGCCGCTTCTTCTTCTGGCGGGTGCATTCGATCCACCACATCACGACCCGGCTCAACAGCCTCAAGGGCAGCTGGATGCACCCGGTGAACACCTTCCTGAACGCGTTCATGAAGATGCTTCCGATCCTGCTGCTCGGCTTCAGCGAGGAGACCCTCGTCACCGTCTCGGTGTTCAGCCTCGTCATCGGCTATATGTCGCATGCCAATGTCGACGCCCGGACCGGCTTCCTCGACTATCTGATCGCCACTCCGCACGTTCACCATTTCCACCACAGCATGCGGCCCGAGGAAGCGCGCAATTACGGCACCAACGTCGTGCTTTGGGACCTGCTGTTCGGCACCTATTTCAATGCGAAGGGCCGGGTGGCGGAGGTCGGGGTCCAGGCTTCGCCCGACAATCTCTATCCGGCCACGGGCAGCGTCGCGAATCAGCTGCGCTATCCGTTCGAGCGCCGCTTCGGGCGAACGGCCCGGCCATGACCCTCTCGATCATCGTTCCGGCCTTCGAGGAAGCGGGTCAGATCGGCAGGGCCGTCGAGACCGCCCGGGCGTTGGGGCCCGGAGTCGAGATCATCGTGGTCGACGGCGGCAGCAGCGACGGGACGGCCGCGATCGCCCGGCGGCACGGCGCCCGGGTCATCCAGGCGAAGGAGCGGGGCCGGGCCCGGCAGATGAACGAGGGCGCCGACGCCGCGGCCGGCGACGTCCTGCTCTTCCTCCACGCCGACACGGTCCTCCCGCCCGACGCGGGCAAGCTGATCGGCGCGATCCTTTCCGACCCCGAGGTGGCGGGCGGCTGCTTCCGGCTTCGCTTCGACGACGACCATCCGGTCCTTCGCGTGTCGGGCGTTCTCACCCGCTTCGGCTTCCGGCTTTTCCACTATGGCGACTGCGCCTATTTCGTTCGCCGCTCCACGTTCGGAGACATGGGCGGCTTCCGCGTCATGCCGCTGCTCGAGGACATAGATTTCTGGCTTCGGCTGAACCGCGGCCATCGGGTGGTGGTCGCGCCGGCCTGCGTGCTGACCTCGGCGCGGCGGTTCAGGCAGGTCGGTGTCGTCCGCCAGCAGGCGCTCGCGGCCGCGATCGTTCTTCTATACATGCTCGGAGTGGGTGCGCCGCGCCTCGCCCGGCTCTATCACCGATTCACCAGGTTCAGAACGCCGGAGGTGGCCTGATGTCCGTCCTCACTTTGCCGCGAACTTTTTGGTACTTCACCTACTCGAACGCGCACATGATCAAGCAGACCTTGAACGTGCTCGATTTCATGTGGCTTCACAGGGTCGGGGCGGGACTGCTCGGCGCTGACCATCCCTGGCTGACCGGCACGATGCCCGGGTCGGACGGAGAGACGATCTGGGCCAGGAACATCGTCTTCGCCTCGCCGCGCGGCGCGCACATCCGCGATTCGGACAGCGACGAGGAGATCGTGACGGCGGTCGGGCGATTCCTCGCGGCGATGGTGGCGCGCTCGAACGTCGCCGATCCCGAGGTGCCGCAGGGCCGCAAGCGGCGGATGCCGCACGCGGTCAATTACCTGCATGGGCCGGTCCATTATAATGGCGGCTACGCGATCTTCGACGATTTCCGGGACGCCATGTTCCATTTGTCGGACCCGAGCTTCGCGGCCGAATTCCTGCGATTCGCCCGTGAGCAGAAACGCGAGCTGACCATCGTCCTTCGCGAGCGGCGGTACGATCCCGAGGAATATGCCTGGTTCGTCGCCTTCGTCCGGGCGCACCTGCCCTGGTATTGCAACGGCAACGGCCCGACCAAGAAGCGCGTGCTTCACGGAACGCCGAGCCCGTATCCGGTCGTGAACCCGATCAACGGCTCGTGGATCGCGGAGGTGAAGAGGCTTCAGCGCGGGCGCCTCGAAGGCCTCGTCCGGCCGCCGATCGCGGCGCGCTATTTCACCGGCGCCTATGCCGGCCGCCGAACCGACTTCAACTGGGCCGAGCGGCTCCATGCCTGGCTGCAATGGCTGGTCACCGAGGCCAAGGGATTCCAGGGCGGGCTTGTCTTCACCAAGCGAAAGCTGATCGAGCCGCAGAACTGGGCGGAATATATGGAGGGCGGCCGGAAATGGCGGCCCGGCTACACGATCTCGCACCCGTTCACGACCCTCGAGCGGGCACGGGCAAGGCGCGGCGGAGAGGCTCGGGTGGGAGCGGAAATGGAGCTGAGCGGATACGGCTGAGCGGCGGTAGATGAGCCCTCCAATCAGATTGAACCGAAATGGAGCATCGGCCCATTCGGCGCTCCCGATATGATATGAGTTGCCCGGTCTGGCCTGGGGAGGCGATCATGGGGGCATTGCGCAGCACGTTCGGAATTCGCGCAGCAGTGCTGGCAAGCGCGGTGGCGCTCGGCGCCGCGGCAAGCCCGGCCACGGCCGATCCGGTCTTCGTCAAGCAGGGCAAGTCCTGGAACGCCGCCGCGAGGGCCGAATATTATACGCGCGACCAGGGATCGCGGATCATCCCCTTCGCCTGGCTGAAGGCGCTGAAGGCTTCGGATGGCCAGCCATTCCTTCACGACGGGCTCGCGCGCTACGGCTATCTTCCCGGGCCGAATTCCGCGTCGAGCCTTCCGCTCGGCTTCATGGCCGTCGGCCCGGCCGGCGCCCAGTCGGCGGCGATGAACTGCTCCGCCTGCCACACGCGGCAGATCGAGGTGGATGGGAAGGAATATCGGATCGACGGCGGACCGGCGCTGACCGACTTCCAGACCCTGCTGTCCGATCTCGTCGGCGCGGTCGGCCGAATCCTCGCCGACGACGCCTCCTTCGCAACATTCGCGGCGGCAGTGCCCAACGCGCCCGCCGATCTCAGGCAGCAGGTGTCCCTCTGGTACCAGCGCGAGAACACTTTGATGCAGGGCGCGCTGCCCACCGGCAGGCCGTGGGGCCTGGGGCGGCTCGACGCGGTGAGCATGATCTACAACCGGCTGGCGGCGCTCGACCTCGGCCCGCCTCCGAGCTTCATGATCGCCGAGAACGTGCAGCTGGCCAATGCGCCGGTCCGCTATCCCTTCCTGTGGAACGCTCCGAAGCAGGACCGGACCCAATGGCCGGGCTTCGCCCAGAACGGCAACGATCTGCTCGCCCGAGCCCGCAACCTCGGCCAGGTCTATGGCGTGTTCGGGATCTTCCGGCCAAGCAACAATAACGGAAGCGTCGACTTCCTGGGCGGCAATTCGACCAGCTGGCAGGGCCTCGCGCGGCTCGAGCAGATGGTGAAGAAGATCGGCCCGCCGCAATGGCCCTGGCCGCGTACCAAGGCGCAGGAAAAGCTCGCGGCCAAGGGCAAGGCGATCTACGAGCGCGCCGACTGGCGCCAGGGCGGCTGCGCCGGCTGCCACGGAATCAAGTCGGGCCCGATCCGGCCGATCCTCAATTTCACCTGGGCCACTCCGCTCTGCGACATCGGCACCGACACCCGTCAGTACGGAATCCTCGGCCGCCAGGCGAAGACCGGCGTGCTTCAGGGCTCACGGCGGCCATTCGGGCAGCCGATGGGTGACGAAGCCGGCGCTCTCGACCTGCTCGGAGTCTCGGTGGTCGGATCGATCTTCCAGGAGATATTCGGCTTCTCCATCTTCAGCTACGAAGACGTAACCACCCCGCCGCCGGCGGCGGCCAAGGATCTGCTCAGCGCCTATTCGCCGCCGACGACCGAGCTGTGCGGCGACCTTGCCGGTCCGAAGAAATATGAATCGCGGGTGATGCAGGGCATCTGGGCGACGGCGCCTTATCTCCACAACGGATCGGTGCCGACGCTCGCCGATTTGCTCAAGAAGCCCGAGGACCGGCCGCCCAGCTTCGCGCTCGGCAACCGCTACGACACCGTTCTGGTCGGGCTGGCGCGCGACCAGAGCGGGAGCTGGGGCAATCGGGAGACGACCGGCTGCGCCGATCTCGATTCGGGCAACAGCCGCTGCGGCCACGATTTCGGTACGGATCTGGGCGACGCGGAGAAGGCGGCATTGCTCGAATATCTGAAGATACTCTGAGCATTCAGACCGAAAGCCGATTGGCGGCGGAGCGGCGCTCAACTAATCGTGGGGCACCATGACAGACCGTTTCAAGCTCAGCCTGGCCCCCGATCGCCTGTGGCAGGCGATCAATCCCTGGTCCTTCTACAACCAGGGCGCTCAGCTCGGCCTGATCAACGTCAATCTCGGCCAGACTCCGCGGCCCGACGTGGAGCAGAAATTGCTCGACGAGGTCGGGAGCTACGGCCGCCAGATCGGACGGATCGGCGACGCGCTCGAAGTGCTGATCGACCATGTGAAGCTGGAAGGGTTGAGCCGCGACGAGGCCGACGCGCTGGCAATCCTGAAGGGCCAGCTTGCCGAGATCCGCAAGATCAAGCAGCGTGAAATCGGCGGCAAGGACGAAGGAAAGAAGGGCAAATGAAGGCGGTCATCTACCACAACCCCAATTGCGGCACATCGCGCAAGACCCTGGAGATATTGCAGGAATCCGGGGCGGACGTGAGCATCGTCCAGTATCTGAAGACTCCGCCTTCAAAGGACGAATTGCGCCGGCTCTACGAGAAGGCCGGGATCAAGCCGAGCGAGGGGCTTCGCTCCAAGGAGCCGCTGGCCGGGGATCTCGATCTCACCAGCGGCCGAGTCAGCGAGGAAGCGATACTCGATGCGATGGTCGAGAATCCGGTTCTGATCGAGCGCCCGATCGTCGAGACCGACAAGGGCGTCCGTCTCTGCCGCCCGCAGGACAAGGTCCGGGAAATCCTCTGAGGGCCACTTTTTCCGCGGCCGATTAAGCCCTATCCCCGCCGCGATGGCGGTGATCGATCCGGACCTGCTTCTGCGCGCCTATGCGATCGGCGTGTTCCCGATGTCGGACAGCCGCGACGCCAGGGAGATATTCTGGGTCGAGCCGCGCAAGCGGGCGATCATCCCGATCGACACCTTCAGGCTGTCGCGCTCGCTTCGGCGGACCGTCCGCTCGGGCGTCTTCACCGTCACCGCGGACCATGCGTTCGCCGAGGTCGTCGCGCGCTGCGCCGCGCGCGACGAGACCTGGATCAACCGCCAGATCGAGGAGAGCTATTCGCTGCTCCACGAGCGCGGGCATGCCCACTCGGTCGAATGCTGGCGGGAAGGCGAGCTGGTCGGCGGGCTGTACGGAGTCAATCTGGGCGCCGCCTTCTTCGGCGAGAGCATGTTCTCGGCCGCCAAGGACGCGTCGAAAGTCGCCCTGGCCTGGCTGGTCGCGAGGCTGAAGGTGGGCGGCTATCGGCTGCTCGACTGCCAGTTCATGACCGAGCATCTGCGAATGCTCGGGGCCATCGAGATCAGCCAGAAGGATTATGTCGAATTGCTCTCCGGGGCCTTGACCTCGGGCGTTCCCGACGGCTCGGAGGGCGTCGCCGGCTGGGCGGCGGGCGCCGGAGTCCCGGCGCCCGCCGGCGCCGAATTCGGAGCCCTGGACCGGCTGCTCGAGGCCGATCCGGCCCGGACCGTCGATTCGCCCGCCTCCGGATGCGTCATCGCGCAGCTCTTGGGCCACACGTCGTAAATCGGGTGCTGGACCGTGTTGAGCGACGGAGTCTCCTTGTAGAGCCAGCCCGAGAAGACCCGCTGGAACTGGCCCTG
>Ga0193706_1000963_pt1 | contig 14004 bp, 13 predicted proteins | sample U3c1metaG_FD_160130 | JGI IMG/M metagenome (GOLD analysis project Ga0193706, IMG submission 160130) | Soil microbial communities from a riparian zone of the East river system, Colorado, United States - U3c1 | ecosystem: Environmental > Terrestrial > Soil > Riparian zone | place: USA: East River... | reverse complement strand
TCAACGTCATCATCTCGGGCGGCACCGGCTCGGGCAAGACGACCATGCTCAACGCTCTGTCGAAGCTGATCGACCCCGGCGAGCGTGTGATCACGATCGAGGACGCGGCCGAGCTTCGCCTTCAGCAGCCGCACTGGCTGCCGCTCGAAACCCGCCCGCCGAACCTCGAAGGCCAGGGCGCGATCACCATTCGCGACCTCGTCATCAACGCTCTTCGTATGCGCCCGGACCGGATCATCCTCGGCGAGATTCGCGGCAGCGAGTGTTTCGATCTGCTCGCCGCGATGAACACCGGCCATGACGGCTCGATGGCCACGCTTCACTCGAACTCCCCGCGCGAATGCCTCGCGCGTATGGAGAACATGGTGATGATGTCGGACATCAAGGTGCCGAAGGAGGCGATCAGCCGCCAGATCGCGGACTCGGTCGACCTCATCGTCCAGGTCAAGCGTCTCCGCGACGGCTCGCGCCGCACGACGAACATCACCGAGGTGATCGGAATGGAAGGCGACGTCATCGTCACCCAGGAATTGTTCAAGTTCGAATATCTGGACGAGAGCGCCGACGGGAAGATCATCGGCGAATATCGCTCGATGGGCCTTCGCCCCTACACTCTGGAGAAGGCCAAGCAGTTCGGCTTCGACGGCCCCTATCTCGAGGCCTGCCTCTAGGCGCCGGGAGCGGCGTTACCGCCTGCTCCAGTCTTGCCAGCCACGCCGTTTCGTCTCATGCTCTCCCGACGGGAGAAACGCATGCGCATTCCAGTTCTGCTCCTGGCCCTGGCCGGCCTCGGCGTGTCGGCGGCCGCAGCCGCCGCGGAGCGCTCCGCATCCGACAAGCCTCAGCTGATCTGCCGAAGCGGGCAGAAATCGACCGGCAGCCATATGCGCAAGCCGCGCAAATGCATGACCGCCGAGCAATGGCAGGAAGCGGACGAGGCCGCTTCCCGGGCGCCGATCACGATGCGCGTCGTCGCGGCCAGCAGCGAAGGCAAGCAGCGCGCTCAGTGACGGGGTGAGCGACGCCATCAATTCCAGTCGGCAGGTGCCGCTCAGCCCAGCTTGAGCGCCAGCGCCGCCGCGACGACCGTGCCGAGGAAGGCGATGATCTGGATGAAGTTCCACGGCACCCAGCCGACCTTGTCGAGGTCGCGGCGGCGGGTGCGGCGATGCTCGGCCAGAGCGGCGAGCGCCGCCACCGCGGCCGAGATCCCCGAGGTCCACCAAAGCCAGGCTTGCGTCGTCACACCCCCTCCGTCATGAGCTTGGCGCCGATGTAGGGAGTGGAAAAGGATGCGCCAGACCCGAATGCGAGCCGTTCTGGCGCTCGCCCTTATTTCGATTGCAGCGACGTCCTGCGGCCCGAGCCGAAAGGCGGTTCAGTCGGCCGAGGATGCCCTGTTCCGGGATACCGCCCTCGACCTCGCGATCGACGCTCCGACCCGCACGCCCGCCAACATTCTCCGCGACCGCTATCGCCACCCGCGCGAGACCCTCGCTTTCTTCGAGGTCGATCCGACCGACACGGTCGTCGAGATCTGGCCGGGCGGCGGCTGGTACACCGAAATCCTGGCCCCCTTTCTGTCCGCGCGCGGGACCTATTATGCGGTTGGCAGCGAGCGCCAGCTCCGCGACGCAAAGGCGATGGTCGCCAAGGATCCGCTGACCTACGGCGAGATCAAGTTCGCCGCCTTCCCGGCCGCGGCCGGCGAGCCGCGCGTGCCGGACGGAAGCGCGGACGTCGTCCTCACCTTCCGCAACGTGCACAACTGGATCATGCCCGAGCCGCCGATCGGCGAGGAAGCTTTCCGCCAGATGTTCGCGATGCTGAAGAAAGGCGGGACTCTCGGGGTCGTCGAGCACCGCCTGCCCGAAGACGCCGAACAGGCCCGCGAACGGAAGAGCGGCTATGTCCGGGTCTCCACGGTCCGGGCGCTCGCCGAGCGCGCCGGGTTCCGCCTGGTGGCCTCGTCCGAGATCAACGCCAATCCGCTCGACACGAAGGATCATGCCAATGGCGTCTGGTCCCTTCCCCCCGCGCTTCGCGGGGGCGCCGTCGATCGGGACAAGTATCTGGCCATCGGCGAAAGCGACCGGATGACTCTCAAGTTCATGAAGCCCTAGCTTGAGATCCTTCCCGTCCCGGGGAGGATTTAGTGTTCGTCCTTCCGAACCACGCCGCCGCTCATCACGAAGCCGACGCGCGATCGAGCGCCCCCCGCAAGGGACCCTTCACGTCCGTCAGCCTAATTTATCGATCTGCGACTGAAGCTCGGCGAGCTGGGCCTTGAGGCGTGCAATCTCTTCCTCGCGTCCATTGCCGACATGGACGCCCCCCTCGGCTTCGGCGCCCGCCGCACCGCCCGCCGCTTTCTTGAACATCTCCATGTTGCGCTTGGCGAGCTCCGCGAACGGGCCACCGGTGAAGGCGCCGGCCAAGGCGTCGCGGAACTGGGACTGGTTACGCTGGAAGGATTCGAGTGAGGCCTCGAGATATTGAGGCACCATCGACTGCATCGAATCCCCGTACATGCCGATGAGCTGCCGAAGGAAATTGACCGGAAGCATCGACGTGCCGCTCGCTTCCTCCTCCATGATGATCTGGGTGAGGACGTTGTGCGTGATGTCGTCGCCGCTCTTGGCGTCGATCACCTTGAACTCGCGTTTCTGGCGGACCATTTCGGCGAGCCGGTCGAGCGTGATGTAGCTCGAGCTTTCGGTGTCATACAGCCGCCGGTTCGCGTATTTCTTGATGATGACCACATCGTCGCCCGACGCCGAAGCCGCCATGGACCATCCCCCGAAAAGCAAGGATTCGGCCCTAGCACCGAAGCTTGACGCACCGCAACAGAAGCCGCGCCCGCTCCCTCTGTTCCTTTCCATGCTGCGCAGCGAAACCGCAGCAAATCCCGAGCGCCTGACCGCCGCGCTCGCCGGCCTTCGCCGCTACCAGGAGGCACCGCGCGCACCGCCCGAGCCTCCGATGCCGGCGATCGCCGAGGCCGAGGGCGCGGCCCTCCGCGATTACTGCCTGGCGGGCGGCTCGGGCCCGCCGATCCTGTTCATTCCTTCCCTGATCAATCCGCCCAACATCCTCGACCTCCCCGGGCGCTCGCTTCTGCGGTGGCTGGCAGAGCAAGGCCACAGGCCGGTCCTGGTCGACTGGGGCTGGGACATCGGGCGCCGCCGGGCGCTCGGAGTCGCCGGCCACGTCGAGCATATCGTCCTCCCGCTGATAGAGGCGCTTGGGGAGAAGCCGGCGGTCGTCGGCTATTGCCTCGGCGGCACGATGGCGGTCGCCGCAGCCCAGCTCGCCGACGCGCCGGCGCTCGCCACCATCGCCGCGCCCTGGCATTTCAGCGGCTTCGAAGAAGGCCCTCGCTCCATGATCGCGTCCCTGTGGCGCGATTCCCGGGCCGCCGCCGAAGCGCTCGGAATGCTTCCGATGGAGGTGCTTCAATCCGCCTTCTGGAACCTCGACCCGGCGCGGACGATCGGCAAGTTCGAGGCTTTCGCGGCGTTCGATTCGGGCAGCCCCGAGGCGAAGGCGTTCGTCACGCTCGAAGACTGGGCCAATGACGGCCCGCCAATCCCGGAGGCCGCCGCGCGCGAGATGTTCGAGGGTCTTTTCGCCGCGGACCTGCCCGGCACCGGCGTGTGGCGGGCCGGCGGGCAAGCGATCGATCCGGCCGCGCTTCCCTGCCCGTCGCTCCACATCGTCTCGACGGTCGACCGGATCGTGCCCAGCGAGACCGCGATCCGCGCCGGCGAGCGGATCGACCTCGATCTCGGCCATGTCGGCATGGTCATTGGAAGCCGGGCGCGGGAACGCCTCTGGAACCCCCTTTCCGCCTGGCTTTCCCGCACTTCGGCAAGCTGCTAGGGGCCGCGCCAGACCCTCTCCCATTTGGGGAGAGGGAAAGCGGACGCAAAGCGGCCGCAGGGTGAGGGCCCGATGTACGAGGCCCGCACTCAGATGACCCCTCACCCCGGCCCTCTCCCCAAATGGGAGAGGGAGTCCAGACTGGAGCCTGTTCAATGACCGACGTCGTCATCACCGCCGCCAAGCGCACCCCGGTCGGCGCGTTTCTTGGAGCCTTCGCCTCGGTTCCGGCCCACGAGCTCGGCCGAACCGCGATCGAGGCCGCTCTCGCCCAGGCTGGAGTGGCGCCCGAGGACGTGTCGGAGGTGATATTGGGCCAGGTGCTGACCGCCGCCCAGGGCCAGAACCCCGCCCGCCAGGCCTCGATGGCCGCCGGTGTTCCGAAGGAAGTACCCGCATGGGGCGTCAACCAGGTCTGCGGCTCGGGCCTTCGCGCCGTCGCTCTGGCCGCGCAGGCGATCCAGACGGGTGACGCCATCGTCGTGGTCGCCGGAGGCCAGGAGAGCATGAGCCTTTCGGCGCACGCCCAGAACGTCCGCGGCGGCACCAAGATGGGCAATCTCGAGCTGGTCGACACCATGGTCAAGGACGGGCTCACCGACGCCTTCAACCATTACCATATGGGCATCACCGCCGAGAATCTGGCCGAGCAATATCAGATCACCCGCGATTCGCAGGACGAGTTCGCCTGCGCGTCTCAGAACAAGGCGGAGGCTGCCCGCCGCGAGGGCCGGTTCGACGATGAGATAGCGCCGGTCACGATCAAGGGCCGCAAGGGCGACACGATCGTCGAGCGCGACGAATATATACGCGAGGGCGCGATGGTCGCGAGCCTTGCAGGCCTCAAGCCCGCCTTCCGCAAGGAAGGGAGCGTCACCGCCGGCAACGCGTCCGGCCTCAACGACGGCGCGGCAGCTTTGGTGATCATGAGCAGAGAGGAAGCCGAGCGCCGCGGAGCGCCGATCCTCGCCCGGATCGCGAGCTGGGCCTCGGCCGGGGTCGACCCTTCGATCATGGGCATCGGCCCGGTGCCGGCCAGCCGCCGGGCGCTCGAAAAGGCGGGCTGGACCATCGCCGACCTCGACCTGATCGAGGCGAACGAGGCCTTCGCCGCCCAGGCGCTCGCGGTCGGCAAGGAGCTCGGCTGGGACCCAGAGAAGGTGAACGTCAACGGCGGAGCGATCGCCATCGGCCACCCGATCGGCGCGTCGGGCGCCCGGGTGCTGACCACCCTGCTCTACGAGATGCAGCGCCGCGACTCGAAAAAGGGTCTCGCCACCCTCTGCATCGGAGGCGGAATGGGCATCGCCATGTGCGTGGAGAGGGACTGAAGCTTCCCGGGCCGCCAAGATTCTCGCGCGCGCGCCGCATGCTTCGAGCTACGCTTCTTTTTCCTCCTCGAACTGCACGGCGACATCGGCATTTGCCGAAAGCCGAACCCGATCCCCCTCGACCGTCGCGACGAGGCCCAGCGAGATATAATGGTGATGGTCCTCGTGTGAGCCTTGACCGCTGTCGGCCCTGGTCAGCTTGATTCGGCCGCCTTCTACCCGGTCGACGGTACCGACATGGACACCATCGGCGCCGATAACCTCCATATCTTCTCTGATCGCATCGGTTGCAGTCATGGTCTGGCTCCTCTTCAGGATTGGTCGGGCGCGAAGCGCCGCACCCAGCCGGCGAATGCTGCAAGGTAGCGGCCGAGATATTGTCCGGTGGTGGCATCGGTGAGCCTGCCCTCGGCGTCGAACTTCTCGTGGGCCTTGAACACAAGCAATTCGGGCTGCGGCATGCAGAAGCTGTTGGTGAATTCGAACGCCTGGCGCAACTGGCTCTGGCCGCGCGCCGAGCCCGTGATCCCGGGCGAGGCTCCGATCACGCCGACCGGCTTGCCGCTCAGCGCCGCGCCCTGCGGCGGCCGCGAGGCCCAGTCGACCGCATTCTTCATCACCCCGGGCACCCCGTGATTATATTCGGGCGTGACCATCCATATGCCGTCGGCGTGGCGGATCGCCTCCTTGAAGCGCGCCACGGGCACCGGGTCGCCCCCAGCTTCGACATCACCATTGTAAAGCGGCACGTCGATCAGGTCGAATATCTCGATGGCCATGCCGGAGGGCGCGAGTTCCGCGGCCGCGCGCAATAGTGCCCTGTTATAGGAGTCGCGGCGCAGGCTGCCCGCAAAGCCGAGGATCGACAGGCGCGCCATTACATGGCCACCCGCGCCGGCTCCGCCGCGACAACGCCCGGCGCGTCCGCCAGATAGGCGTGCAGCGCGGCCACGACCTGGGCGCCGTCACCGACGGCCGAGGCGACGCGCTTGACCGAAGCGGAGCGAACGTCCCCGACCGCGAAGACGCCGGGGCGGCTGGTCTCGAGCGGCAGGCAGCCGGCCCTCGCTTCCGGCCCGGTCAGGATGAAGCCGCGCGCGTCGAGTCTGAAGCCGGAACCTTGCAGCCAGTCGGTATTGGGCTCGGCTCCGATGAACAGGAAGAGGTGACGGCAGGACCGGCGAGTCTCGGCATCGGAGCCACGCACGCGCAAGCATATCGAATCGAGGGCCCGGTCGCGGCCTTCCAGCGCGGAGACCTCTGCGCCGGCGACCAGTTCGACGTTGGGAAGTCCGGCAATTCGCTCGACCAGATAGGCCGACATCGTCTCCTCGAGCGGTCGCCGGGCTATCAGTGTGACATGCCGCGCATGGCCTGCGAGGAAGACCACCGCCTGACCCGCTGAGTTACCGCCGCCGACCAGGGCCACGTCCTGGCCCGCGGCAAGCTTCGCTTCGAGCGGCGAGGCCCAGTAGTGGACGGAAGAGCCTTCGAAATCCTCGAGATTGGCCACGCCGAGGCGGCGATAACGGGCGCCGGTCGCCAATACGATTGCCCGCGCGCGGATCCGCTCGCCGGTTGCGAGGCTGAGACGGCGGCCGGTCCCCTCGTCGCATTCGAGCTTTACCGCCTCGTCGGGAATCGCCATCTCAACGCCGAATTTCTGTGCCTGGTTGAAGGCGCGCGCCATCAAGGCGATCCCTGAAATACCGGTGGGGAAACCGAGATAATTTTCGATCCTCGACGAGGCGCCGGCCTGGCCGCCGAAGGCGCGGCAGTCGAGCACCAGTACCGAGAGCCCTTCGGAGGCCGCGTAGACGGCGGTGGCCAAACCCGCCGGGCCGGCTCCGACGACTACGACATCGAAGACCCGGTCGGGATCGATCGGGCCGACCAGGCCGAGACAACGCGCGAGCGAGTCTATGCTTGGATTGCGCAGCAGCTGGCCCGCGGGACACAGGACGATGGGCAGTTCCTCCTCCGCGACCTGAAAGCGCTCGATAAGGGCGCGCGCGTCGGCATCGGCTTCCGGATCCAGGCGCTGATGGGGATGGCCGTTGCGCGAGAGGAATCCCTCCAGGCGGAGGACGTCGCCGTCGCCGTCCCGGCCCACGATGATCGGACCTCCGGCACCGGTCTGGATGAGGCCAACGCGGCGCAGGATGAGCGCCCGCATGATCCGCTCGCCCAGTTCCGCCTCCGCGACGAGCAGGGCGCGCAGGCGGTCCGGCGCAATCGCCAGAACCTCGACGTCGCCCCTGCAATAGGCATCGATCAGGAATGGCTGACCGGAGAGCTGGCCGAGCTCGCCGACGAAGCCGCCTGGCCCGTGGGTGACGATCGGGTCGCGGCGGCGATACTCGTCGTGCTGGCTGATCTCGACTTCGCCGGCGAGCAGGATTTCGATTCCGTGTCCAGGCTCGCCCACTTTGGCCAGCGCTTCGCCGTCGGCGTAACTGCGTGGCTCCCCAAAGCGGCGCAGGCGAGCGATCTCGTCCCCAGTCAGGACGGGAAACATCTGGGCGGCGCGTGTTTCGATGATCGAGGCGACCGGCTCTGTCATATCATCGATCCTCGCCCCGCGGTTCCGCCGCGGCCTCTGCATGGGCTGTGTCGCTCGGCCCGAAGCTGGTGACGTAGGCCACCATGATCGCGCAAGGAAGTCCGAAGGGGATCATGCCGCAGGGCCCAGAAAGACCCGCACGAGCTTGACTGTAGCCTGCGGATTTTCCTCCATGATCCAGTGGCCCGAATCCGGGACGACCGCTCCCTCCACGTTTTCGGCGGCGAAGCGCATCACTGTCGCCATGCTCGTGCCGAACGAGCGTTCCCCGCCCACGGCCAGCACCTTCATTGTCAACTTGCCCTTGGCGACGAATGCCCGGTTGTCGGCGGCGTCCTGATCGAACGCGGCGAACTGGGCGAAGCCGGAATGCATGGCGCCGGGGAGGGCGTAGAGACTCGCATAATGAGTACGGGCGGCCTCGCTGAACCGGCCTGGACTGGCGGAGAATTCGTTTGTCGCGACCTCTATTTCGACCCGGACAGGATGCGTGTCGCACCCCGACATTAGCCTAAAAACCGAAAAACTCGCGGCCGTGGAGCCGCCGCGACCTCCGGCTCTTTGACATTGTAGATAATGATGTTTGGTGGGAAGGTCGCGCAGAATGCGCGGCCTCCCGCGCCCGAGCTTGCCGAAGCTGGTTATCGCGCCGAATCCGAAGGAGCGAATGTGCGTGACCACCACTGCTGCCACGCCATCCTGCCCCGAACGCTTTCTCCGGCCACAACTTGCTGTTGCAAAAGGGTAACAGCGGCTGCACAATCGATAGATGGGGGCCATCGACGCTTGAACGGAATCGCCTGAATGTTCAGGCACAGCCTGAGGTCGTGCGGGTGGCTGCGGCCATTGGTGTAAAGGGATGATGAGATGAAAAGATTTGGGCTGCTCGGTTCGAGCGCACTTTGCTCTGCTGCTTTTTTTGGCGCGACTCTGGCCACTCCGGCCTACGCGCAGGACGACCAGGATTGCTCCACTCTCGCGACGCAGGCCGAGCGGGACGCTTGCGCCGCCGGCGACGTCGCGACGGAAACGACTCCGGCCGCCACCGCTGCAAGCGGAGACGAACAGGTTCTTACCGTCACCGGATCGCGCATCCGCCGTCCCAACCTCGAGTCGACCGTTCCGATCACCTCGGTCGGCGGCGAGGAATTCTTCGAGACCGGCAACGTTTCGGTCGGCGACGCCCTGAACGACCTTCCGGCGCTCCGAAGCACTCTCGGCCAGTCCAACTCCACCCAGTTCCTCGGAACGGCCGGCCTGAACCTGCTCGATCTTCGCGGCCTCGGCACCCAGCGCACCCTGGTGCTGGTCAACGGCCGGCGCCATGTCCCGGGCGACATTCTCTACAATGCGAACTCGCCGGACGTGAACACGATCGCGACCGATCTCATCGAGCGGGTCGATGTCGTCACCGGCGGCAACTCGGCGATTTACGGCTCGGACGCCATCGCCGGCGTCGTGAACTTCATCCTGAAGCGCAACTATGACGGCATCCAGCTGCGCGGCCAGGCCGGCGTCAGCAAATATGGCGACGCCGGCGCTTATTATGCCAGCCTTCTGGCCGGCAAGAACTTCGCCGACGACCGCGGCAACGTCACCGTCAATTTCGAATATGCCCGCCAGAACGATTATTACGGATCGCAGCGTCCCAACCTTCGCCAGAGCGACGGTTTCGTTACCGTCGACACCGATCCGGGGGTCGCCGGAGGCAGCGACGGAAACCCGGACGCCATCTTCCTCCGCGACATCCGCAGCAGCACTTACTCGAACGCGGGCACCTTTCTGAACTTCGAGAACGAGCAGCTGCCCGGCGGTGGCTCTTACACGCCCTACATCTTCCAGCCCAACGGCACGCTTGTCCGTCAGACCGGGACGCGCGTAGGCCGCGCTCCGCTCGGTTCCTTCATCGGCGGCAGTGGCGACAATTTCCGCTCGGGACATCAGTTCGGCCTGATGCCGAAGCTGGACCGCTACAGCGCCAACCTGCTGGCGCACTTCACCGTCAGCGACGCGATCGAGCCGTTCATCGAGGCGAAGTACAGCCGCACCGATTCGCTCGGCAACGCGAGCGGGCCGTTCTTTACCGGTGCCACCGGTTCGCCGCGCGAGAAGTTCCAGAGCCTGGAAAACCCGTTTGTGACTGCGCAGGCCCGCGGCGTCATCGGCCAATATTACGGTCTTTTCGGCGATGATTACGGAGCTTACAACGCCAGCGGCGATCCGATCGGCAACGGCGTTCTGGACGTCGAAGAGTTCAACCTTCCGTTCAGCATCTACCGCAACGTAGTCGAGCTTGCGAACCGCGAGGAGCAGGGGCGTCGCGAAACCTATCGAATGGTCGCGGGCGTTCGCGGCGACCTGGGGGACAACTGGAATTACGAGGTCTCGGTCAATTACGGCGAGCACCGCGAGAAGACGCTGATCCTCGGTAACGTCAACCTGCAGCGCTACCTGCTGGCGATCGACGCCGTCCGCGATCCCGCGACCGGCAATATCGTCTGCCGCTCCAGGATCGATCCCAGCGCCGCTGTGCCGTTCGAATTCCCGGTCGACGCGGCTTTCGCTCAGGCCCAGCTTGCGGCGGACGTTGCCGCCTGCACGCCGATCAACATGTTCGGCGAGGGGAACATCACCCAGGCCAATCGCGACTATCTGCTCACCAATTCGCAGGCGAGGGCCAAGCTGACCCAGTTCGTCGTGAACGGATTCCTCTCCGGGAACAGCGGCAAGTGGTTCGAGCTGCCGGGCGGACCGGTCGGCTTCGCTGTCGGCTTCGAATATCGGAAGGAATCGGCCTTTTACGACCAGGACGAGTTCACCCAGTCGGGGCTCAGCTTCTACAACGCGATCGCGGAATGGGATGCCGACGAATTCGGTGTGAAGGAAGCCTTCGGGGAGATCAGGCTTCCGATCCTGAAGGACACTCCGGGTTTCGAGGAGCTGACGGTCAGCCTGGCCGGACGCGCTTCCGACTATAAAGGCGCAACCGGCACGGTCTATGCCTACAATGCGGGCGTGGATTGGGCTCCGATCCGGGATATCAGGTTCCGCGCCAATTACTCGCGCGCGGTTCGCGCTCCGAACCTCAGCGATCTCACCTTCCCGCTGTCCCAGAACTTCGCTCTGGTGCAGGATCCCTGCGCGCTTCGGAACCGGAACCTGGGCAATCCAACCCGTGCCGCAAACTGCGCGGCGCTGGGTGTTCCGGCCGGCTTCGACTTCGTTTATCTGTCGTCGCTGGCCTTCCAGTCGGGCGGCAATCCGAACCTCCAGGAGGAGACGTCGGATTCCTACACGATCGGCGGAGTGTTGCAGCCGCGGTTCCTCCCAGGCTTCTCGCTCTCGGTCGACTATTACAACATCACCGTGAACAACGTGATCACGGCGCTGTCGGCACAGTCGATCCTGAACGCCTGCGTCGACCAGGCCGACATCAACAACCAGTTCTGCGGACAATTCCAGCGGGCCGGCGCCGGCGGCGGACCGCGCGGCGAGATCCAGGGTCAGATCCTGGAGGGAAGCCTCTCGGTCGTTCCGCTCAACTTCGCGAAGCTGAGGGTGCGCGGCATCGATTTCGACGCGCGTTATCGCAGGAAGATCAACGGCGTCGGCGATTTCAGCGGCAGCTTCATCTACACGAAGTCGCTCGAGAACGCCTCGTTCCTCAACCCCCTCAATCCGGATTTGGGCAACACGGCGAATGGCGAGCTCGGCAGCCCGAAGGACGCGTTCAACCTCGATCTCAACCTGAAGAGGGGCGCGATCACCTTCGGTTACGAGCTGCGCTATATCGGCAAGATGACCAACGGCGCCTACGAGAACTACTTCTCGTACCAGGGCCGTCCGCCTCAGAACCCCGATGCGTTCGACATCAAGTTCTGGCCGGAAGTGTGGTACCACGACGTTCGTATCGGCGTAGATGCGACCAAGAACTTCAACTTCTACTTCGGTGTGGATAACCTGCTCAACCGCAATCCGCCGCTCGGCCTTTCGGGCATCGGCGACGGCAGCGGCATCTATTCCAACCGCGGCCGCTTCTTCTACGCGGGCGCAGTCGCCAAGTTCTAAGCGCCATCTCAATCGACTACCGGCCGGGGCTTCACCGCCCCGGCCTTTTTTTATTGAAACACGTTCCGGCTTAGGGCGAAGGGTCCCCCACCCCCGCAGGGAAGACATGACCGAATTTTTCGACGATGATGTGGATTTCGCCGGCGCGGCCGGGCTTGAGGACGTGCTTGCCCATGGGCGCCGTCTCCTGGGCGAGAATCCTCTCGCGGCCATAGCCCAGGCCCGCGAGATATTGCGGATCACCCCCGGACAGCACGATGCGCTGCAGCTGCTCGCAACGGCGCTTCGAAGTCTTGGCCGCCACGAACAGGCCGCCGACGCGGACCTGATCGTCGAGGCGGCGGGACTGGTGAAGGACGGTCACCTCAACCCGGCCGAGCACCTGCTTCGCCCCTATCTCGCGCGGAATCCGAACGATCCCGCTGCGATCCGTCTGCTCGCCGAAATCGCCGCGGCCGTGGGGGCGGTGCCTGAAGCGGTGGAGTTGCTCCGCAAGGCCCTGAGACTGGCGCCGAGCTTCACGGAAGCCCGGCTCCGCCTCGCCCGGCTCCTCTCCAAGAGTAACCAGATGGCCGAGTCGCTCGAGCTTCTGAACGACATCCTGGCGCACGACCCGCAGAATGAGAGTGCCCGAAGCTCGAAGGCAGCCACGCTGGATCGCATCGGCGAATATGGCGCAGCCCTCGCGATCTACGAGCAACTGCTCAAGGAGGGGCCCGAGAGACCGGGCATCTGGATGAGCTACGGCCACCTGCTCAACACCCTCGGCCGCATCGAGGACAGCATTGCCGCTTACCGCGAGGCCGTTCGCCTTCGGCCTGACTTCGGACAGGCCTGGTGGAGCCTTGCCAATCTCAAGACGGCCCGGCTCGGTCCCGAGGACATCGAGGCGATGTCGGCGGCACTTGCGCTTACCGAGACGGAAAACGAGCGGCGGGTCCACCTGCACTTCGCGCTCGGCAAGGCTTATGAGGATTCAAGCCGTTACGAAGCATCCTTCCGCGAATATGAGCAAGGGAACCGCATCAGGCAGGCGATGCTCGGCTATGACGCAAGCGAGACGAACGAGCTCGTTCGCCGCTCGAAGGCATTGTTCACCCCCTCCTTCTTCGCGCTTCGGGCCGGCTTTGGCTCCCCCGCGCTCGACCCCATCTTCGTTGTCGGCCTCCCGCGCTCGGGCTCGACGCTGATCGAACAGATATTGTCGAGCCATTCCGAGATCGAAGGCACGTCCGAGCTGCCCGACATTCCCGTGTTGCGTCGACGGCTCGAGACCGAGCAGGCGCGACGCGACGAAAGTCCGTTTCCCGATCTTCTGGCCGAGTTCGGTCCCGGCGAATTGAGAGCGATGGGCGAGGAGTATCTGGACAATGCCCGGCTTCACCGGAAGACGGACAAGCCGTTCTTCGTCGACAAATTGCCTACCAACTGGGCGCATATCGGCCTCATCCATCTCATCCTTCCGAACGCCAGGATCATCGATGCCCGCCGCCATCCGCTGGGATGCTGCTTTTCCAACTTCAAGCAGCTTTTCGCCCGAGGCCACGGATTCAGCTATTCATTCGAGGGCGCCGCCCGCTACTACAGGGACTATGTCGACCTGCTCAGCCATTTCGACGAGGTGCTGCCCGGCCGCATCCACCGGGTCTTCCATGAGAATATGGTGGAGGACACCGAGGGTGAAATAAGGCGGATGCTCGAATATCTCGGCCTGCCCTTCGAGGATTCCTGCCTGCGCTTCTACGAGAATGAGCGCGCCGTCCGCACGCCGAGCGCGGAGCAGGTCCGCCAGCCGATCAACCGCGCCGGAGTCGACCGGTGGCGCTCCTATGAGCCGTGGCTCGGTCCGCTCAAGGACGCGCTTGGGCCGGTCCTGTCATACTATCCGGCCGTGCCCCCCTCCTGATTCACCTGCCGCCGTAACGGCAATTCCGAGAGCGAAACCACTGTTGCCGAACGGTTACAGCAGCTGAACATTCGATTAATGGGACCGGCCGACTCCTTGACGGGCCCGTCCAGATGTTCAGGCGTATCGGAAGGGACCGCGCGGGTGGCTGCGGTCACGTTTACAGGGATGAAACAGGATGAACAGATTTGGTCTGCTCGGTACGAGCGCCCTTTGCTCGGCCGCTTTCTTCGGCTCGCTCGCGATCGCAACTC
>Ga0193706_1000962_pt1 | contig 14022 bp, 10 predicted proteins | sample U3c1metaG_FD_160130 | JGI IMG/M metagenome (GOLD analysis project Ga0193706, IMG submission 160130) | Soil microbial communities from a riparian zone of the East river system, Colorado, United States - U3c1 | ecosystem: Environmental > Terrestrial > Soil > Riparian zone | place: USA: East River... | reverse complement strand
ATCCGCCGCCCAGATGTAGCATGGCCGCGCGGGCGGCATACGTACTACTGCGCCCTCCCGAGGCCCTCGGCTCGGTGCGGTCGCCGCGATTACGACGCCTGAATGTCGATCGTCGCCCTCGTCGCCGGCGGAGCCTGGGCAGCGCGGTGCTAGGTCGAACCGCCGGTCTTGCCCGCGCAGAGCGCGGCCGTACAAGCGCCGGGCCCGGATTTCTTGACGACGGGAACGGGGACGACGGGGGGCTTCACGCGCAACGCGCGCAGACTCTCCGGCTCGCGCAGCAGCTTATCCAACTTCCCCGCTCGATAGTTGGCCGGCGTGCACAGTGAAGGAGCGAAGGGGCGCGGCAGCGCCGCCATGTCTTCCGTGAGCGGAGGCAATCGCTGCAGCCAGCGCTGACCGATCTTCACGTAAAACTCGGAGAACCGGTAGATCGAACCGTCGGGGTTGCGGCCGGCGAGCTCGACCCAAGCGCGATGGTCGTCGACGGCAAACGTACGCTCGACACGGATGCCGAGCCGCAAACGCGCCTGCAAGAGCGCTGGTGTCTTGCGGTCGGCGTAGAGACCGCGCAGATCGGGGTGCTCGCGCAGCATGATTTCATCCTCGCGAGCGGCGGCATCCTTGGCGCGCGCGAGCTCGGCCGGAACCACGCCGAGGGCGGGGTTGTCCATCGGCGGCGTGGGCCCGCTCACGAAGTAGGCGGCGGCGTGCCGCTTTCCGTCTTCGATCCACCGATCGCGGAAATCGGGCGCCATGATCTCGGCGCGCAAGCGCTCTTGCTCCGCGGGTAAAACCATGCCGAGCGCGTCCTCGGCAATGGAACGGAAGACGGTAAAACTCGTGTCCCAATCGAAGCAGTCGCCGGTTTCGAGACGGCCGATCTCTTGGGCGCGCCAGCAGCTCAAGGCGGCGGCCTCCGGCGTGGAGAGATCGAGCGCGACGAGCGAGGCGACCGGAGCGAAGTAGCGCCCAGCCAGCGCGATCGGACGCGCGAAAGACAGACCCGGTGATTCGCTGACGACCTTGGCAACGTTGATTCCCACGATCTCGCCGCGCAGGTTGAGAAGGGGGCCGCCGCTCGATCCGAAGCTGATGGCGGCGTCGTGTTGGATGGCGCCCTGCTGGATGGTGCCCACCATGCCCTGGGTGAAGGACCAAACGAGCTCCTGGGGATGGCCGAGGGCAATCACCCGGTCACCGGCTTTGACCTCGCCCCCGCCCATCGGCAAAGTCGGGTACCCGGACGTGTCGGCATCGAGCTGCATCAAAGCGATGTCGCTGGTCGCGTCTCCCGCCACTTCACGCACGTCCCGAATGTCGCCCTGGTTTTCGAAGAGAAAGCGCGAGAGTCCACCGTCCATCGGCGTGTAGCTGGTGCGGCCCGCTTTGTAGAGCATCACCCCCAGCTTCTTGGCCGACGCGACGACGTGCTCGCTGGTCAGCACGAGACCCGGCCCCACGAGAAAGCCCGCGCCAAAGGTCATGGAGCTATCGGCGTGCGTGTTGAGAAGCAGCACCACGCTCGGCGTCGAACGCGCAATGATGTCGGCGAAGGTCGATGTGTCCGCTGAAGCGGCGAGGGCGACTGGGCGCCCGGCGGTGGCGGCTTTTTGCTCGCCCGCGCTGGGAGCGGACGAACGAGGCGAGCAGGCGGCGAGCAGAACGCCGAGTCCTAGCGAAAGGCAAGACAGGCGCATCGCACATCAAGGTAGCTGAGCGAGCCAGGTGTGCCATGAGAACCTGGGGGCCCAATCCGGGGCCGCGGCGGGAGCCACGGCACCCCTAAGTGGGCACGAGCGCTCGCCCTGTCGGTCAGCGGAGCAAAATCCGGCGCATCAGCGGCAAAGGCAGCCCACCTTGTGCCACGAACGCGTCGTGAAAGGCTTTGAGACTTCCACCGGCGGGGCGCGCCAGATACTCGTCGCGCAACTTCTGAATCTCGAGCTTGCCGAGCGTGTAGTAGAGGTAGGTCGGATTGTAGGCGCCGCGGCGCGCCTCTTCGTAAGCGTTGGCCGGCTCGATAAAGCCTTGCTCGACGAAGAAGCGTGCGCCGTCTTCGACCGACATGCCCTTCGTATGTAGCTTGATCCCGACGACGTAGCGACAATCACGCAGGAGCGCCTCCTGCAACTGCGTCAGCCGGATACGCGGATCTCCGTCACCGAAGCCCTGGTCGACCATCATCTGCTCGGCGTAGTGGGCCCATCCTTCGGCGTTGGTGCCCACGGCGACGAGCTTGCGCGTCTTGGTGGGAAAGCGCGGCGCGTAGAGAAATTGCAGATAGTGACCGGGGTAGGCCTCGTGCACGTTGATGGAAGCGACGACGTAGGTGTTGAAACCGCGCAAGTGCTCCTCTCGGTGGCGCTCGTCCCAATCTTGTTCCACTGGCGTGACGTAGTAGAAGGCTTCCGTCGCCCGCGACTCGTACGGGCCAGGCGTATCCATGGAGGCGAAGCCGCCCGACCGCGCATAGGGAGGCGTCTCCTCGACGTGCGGCCGCACTTCCGAGGGAATGGTGACGAGATCCTTGGTGACCAGGAACTGGCGCGCACGCTCGAGGGAGCGCTTCACCGAGGGGATGAGGTCCTCGGAGGTAGGGTGATCGTCGGAGAGGCGCTTGATCACGGCCGCTGGCTCTTGGCCGGGATCGATTCGGCGGGCGGTGTCGACGAAGGCGGCGTGGTCCTTGGCCAACTGCGCTTCGCCACGTGCCAGCAGCGCGTCGAGCGGTTCCTCGACCATCTCCTCGAACTTGAGCTTGGCGCGGAAATGATCGGCGCCGATGGCGTAGCTCCCGCGCGAGCGCGGCGCGAGATCGGTCTCCAGCCAAGCCGTGAAGGCGCGCGTCGCGGCGACCGCGGCGGCATTCGCTCGATCGAAGGCGGCTCGCAGCTCGGTGTCGGCACCGGCTGCTTCGTGCGCCCACTCGGCCACCGATCGTTCGAAAAAACCAATCGACCCTTTGGACATGCGAATGGCAAGGTCGGTAAACTCGTGGGGCGGCTCGTGCACGTTGGCGCGGGCGGCCGCATAGACGGCAGGCACGGCGCGCAGCCTCTCGATCAGCACGCGCAGCCGCGCCGCTCGCGGCGCGAAGTCCCGCTTCATGAGGGCGTCGATCGCCTCCCCGGGCAGGCCGGCGTAGCCCATGGGATTCTTTTCCCAGACAGCGAGGATTTCGAGATCGAGCAGCTCGGCTTCGACCTGGTTGGCGAGCGCCTCGGCGTCGATGGCATCGTCGAAAGACAGCCGCCCGCGGTCGATCTCGCCGAACCGCGCGCGAAATCGTTTGAGCTCGGCGATGCGCTCGCGGATTCGCGCGGCGGAGCGATCCTCGAGCTGGGCATCGCGGTCGTGGAGACCCACCGAAGTAGCGCTCGTCGGAGCGAATGCGAAACGGGCGTCGAAGTAGTCGTCGACGAGGCGCGCGAAGCCCACGTTGCTCGGGCACGAAGGCAGCGCCCCAGGACGACCCTTCGCACAGGCCGCGGCCAGGAGAAGAAGCCCGATCCCCGTTACCGCGCGTCCTTTTTGCTTCATCGGCCGCACGGTAGCACGGCGCGCCGGCTTACAAAACGCGTGACCCCCCAGCAACGAGCCGGAGGGTCACGTGTTTCGCGGAACGCTGGAGACTAGCGATCCAACTTGCGACGATTGCGCCGTCGCGCGGTGAGGAGACCACCGAGGCCCAAGGCGAGCATGGCGCCCATGGGACTGCCTTCGACCGGCGCAGGTGTGATTCGGCAACCGCAACCCGGATCGTCCGTCGGCCGGGCACCGCTACCGGCGTTGCCGCCTTTGCCGCCCGTGCCGGTTGTCGCGCCACCCGTGCCGGTCGTCGCGCCACCCGCGCCGCCCGTCGCGCCACCCGTGCCGCCCGTCGCGCCACCGGTGCCGCCCGTCGCGCCACCCGTGCCGGACGTGCCGCCCGTCGCGCCGCCCGTGCCGGCTGCGCCGCCCGTGCCGGCTGCGCCTCCGGTGCCGGACGTGCCGCCCGTCGCGCCACCGGTGCCGGCTGCGCCGCCCGTGCCCCCGGTACCTGCGGTTCCGGCAATGCCGCCCGTGCCGCCGGTGCCGGCTACGCCGCCGGTGCCGGCTGCGCCTCCGGTGCCTGCCATGCCCGCAGCGCCGGCCTTGCCTGCCGCACCGCCCGTGCCGGCCGCGCCAGCTTTACCCGCAGCGCCAGCTGCACCCGCAGTACCCGCACTCCCACCCTTACCCGCATCGGGCGGAGGGGGAGGCGGAGGCTGGTTGCAGTCGGCCGGGCCAGGCGGCGTGAACGCCGTGTTGCCGCCGTCGAGGCAAACGGGTGAACCGGAGCTCGCCGTGTAGTTGATGTCGACGACGGCAGTGGTCGTGCTGACCGAATCGACGGTGATGGTGAGACCGCCCGCGGGATCGGCGAACGATTTTCCTGCGGTGAGGCCCCAGGTCGTTCCGCCGGCCGCGAGGGCCCACACGTGCAGCCCCTTCGGATTCGACGTGTTCGGGAGAATGGGGGCGCCGCCCGCGTGGACGAGCACCGAGGGCGCTCCGTACTTGCTGTCGAAGCCCGTCGCGGTGCGAAGCTCGAGGTAGTAGCTCGTGAGCGTGGTGTTCTGGAAGGAGCGCGTCTTGGCGCCGGGGAAGGGCACCTGCAGAACCTGCACGCCGTTGCAGGGCGACTCGATCGGATAGATGTTGAACTTGCCGCTCGATGTCGTGCGTACGCCGTTACAGCCGCCGAACCATTTCTGGTAGAGCTTCTGCCACCCGTTCATGTGGTAGCAGCCGCCGCCCATGGTGTCGTACTTGTCGCCGTACTCGCTGTGCGAGCAGCTCGCCAGGTCGTCGGCGAACGCGGCGCCGCCGCACGTGATCGACGAGGAGTGCTGCATGCCGTAGTTGTGGCCGGGCTCCTGCACGGCAACGACGCAAGAGACGGAGTCGGCGTACCAGGTGTCGGTCGCAGGTTTGTCGGACGTACCGACCTGTCCGAGACCGGACCAATTGCACCCACCACCCGGTCCGAATACGAAGGCGTACTGGTCGCACTTCACGGGCGACGCCATGTCCATCATGGGCTTGATGGACTTCGCGAGGCCGTTGTAGTTGCACCCGCTGAAACCGGTGAAGGAGTACGGGCCGTACGAATCGCCAGCGAGGCCAACCTGCCCGAACGAGTTCTCGCGGTAGTAAGCGTTGGCCCCCGTCGCGCTCGTGTGAAACGCGTTCTTGACCGTGGCCACCGTGTTCTTCGCGGTCTGGTTGTCGATGTTGACCAGGGCGGCACACATGACGCGACCTGCCTTGGCCGTTGCGTCAATGAGCTCGCTCTTTTGGGCCTGCGACCCGATGCCCTCGCCGACGGCTTCTTCTCCCACGACCTTGTACCTGGCGACCTCGAGGACCTCGCCCCGAAGGTTGCCCCAGATCTTCAGTTTTCGGCCGGGCGTGGCGTCGATCTCGCCGTTCACGGCAAGGCGCTGCTCGACGCCTTCAGCGCTGCGAAGGAAGTAACGCGTCTCCGTCGTACCGTCGTCGAAATCGGCGATGTACACCGCGAGCTCGCCTTGAAGCGCGCCCGGTTCGTCGGTGTCGAGTGGCTCCGGTCGTGGTATCGACTCGCCCGAACAGGATGCCAGTGTCAGAAGGACGCCAGCGGCGGAAAAATGCTGCCACCACGCTCGGCTGCGATTACCAATCATGTTAACCTCGTCGTGCAGGTTCAATGTAGGCAGGCGCAGTTGGATCGAGACGATCCGCACTCGTGCAGTGCGCCTGGGTGATGGTTGTTTACCTTATCGTCGACGGGTCATCAAAAGGAAAACCGAGCTAGTCGAAAAGAAAGAAAGCACTTTTCGTAGTTTTGCCGAGATAACGGATCGGCAGCACATTCCAGTCAAGGTTAGCAATTCCACTCTTGTCAATACCGTTGCCTACCGCTCAACGTTGCTGCTCGCCCAACACGGGCACCCTCATGAAGAACGACGCGCAGACTCCGACGACGTGCTCCGAGGTTGCACCGATGCGTCGGCGCTCCGCCGAGATCGGCAAAGGCGAAGGGTCCGGGGCTGCGTGCTGCGAAACGTCTCGACGCGTGCAGCCTGCATTCGCCGACGGGCGGCGCTACCTGCGCTTTTTCTCGCGATCGACGGGGAAAGTCGTGCTGCTACTGGCCATGACGAGCTGGGCGCTTCCGAGCCGAGCCGAGCCCCCGAGGGGCGGAGGAAGCTCCAAGAGCGACGCCGGGAGCCCCGCCAAACCTTCGGGCGCTCCCGGACGGTCGAAAGCACCGACGAACGCGCCGCCGCCCGCTGCTCCTCCGCTCAAATCGGAGCCCGAGGGCCCCGAAGCGGAAGGCAAGACACGCGCGCAAGCGATCTTCGAACAGGCCGTCGCTGCTTATAAGGATGGGCGCTATTTCGACGCGGTGGAACTCTTTCTCGAAACCAACCGCATCTATCCCGATTCGAAACTCTGCTTCAATATTGCGCGGGCGTACGAAGGACTTGGCAACACCGGCGGCGCACTGCGTTACTATCGCGAATACCTCCGTCGCACGCCATCGGCGACCGACCGGGCCGAAGTCGAGGCCAGCGTTCGGCAGCTCGAGCTCACCCTGAGCCAGAAGGGCGTACAGCAGATGAGCGTGTTCTCCACGCCTGACGCCGGCGTTCTCTCCATCGATGGACAGCCGGTGGCACTGACGCCCTGGACAGGCGAGACATGGCCAGGCAAACATCGGCTGACGGTCACCCGCGCAGGTTACTTGGAAAGCCAGCAGGTCGTTGAGCTTTCACCGCACCGATCGATCGACGTCCAGATCGAGCTGCGCGCCGAGCCTCCCCCGCGCCCTGCGCCGGCTCCCGTGGCGGAGGTGCGCCCCGAGTCCGGACGAGGCGTCGAGGTGCTGACGGTCGCAACGCTAGCGGCGGGTGCGGTCTTGCTCGGCAGCGCGCTCGCAGTCGAGCTGTCCAACTCCGATTCGGGCACCAGCGGTACCGCGGCGTTTCTTGCTGGCGCGGGCGTGGGCGCGACCGCCGTGGGTGGTGTTCTCTTCTATTTCGATCTGAGCGCGAGCCGTTCGAAATAAGCGAGCGGCGAGCAGCAGGCGAACAACAGACACCGCCGCGTCAGGTGCGCTCAGCGAAAGGGATCTTTGAGCTCCGTCGTCTTGCGTTTGGGCGCCGTGCGACGTCCGGGCTTGGCGCGGTCCTGTGTCGAACGCTGCACCGATGCCGAAGCGACGGCCGGCGGATCGGTGACCGCATTGGAGGCCGGGCTCGTCGCGGGTGCGGGCGCGCCCACGGCGCCGGCCGAGGTAGGGCTCTCCAGATCGGCGGCGACGGGATGCGGAGCGGGCTTCTTCGCGGGCGCTTCGACTTGCGTTGGCGGCGCCGGAATCCCGTTCGCCTCGGCGGCGCGGACATCGCGAGACCGCAGCGCACTGCGCGCGAACGCCGCGATGGCGAACGCGACCAGCGGAGCGATGGCCGTGATCGCCCAGCGCTTCCACGGCCGACGCGCGCCGACCGGCGTCTTCTCGGCACTCGGCGACGCGACCGCGGGGACGGCCCCCGCGATGGGCGCCGGCGGCGATGAGGCCAATCGGACGCCGCTCGAGGAGTCAGCGCCGGACAGCGTGATGGGGATGCTCCGCGGCATGACGACGGGCACCGATTGCATGTCGGGCGGGCCGGAGGGAAAGAAGGAGTGCATCACGTCCCCTCCTTGCTTGCGCTTGGGATCGAGCCACCGTCCGCGCAGGCTGGCGTGGCAGATGTCCTCTTCGACGCCGCGCGCGAGCAACCACTCGGCGAGCGCCTTGCCGAGATCGACCATGTCTTGCCAGCGGGCTTCGCGGGTCTTCTCCAGACCGCGCGCGACGATCGACCACAGCTCGGGTTCGGAGACGCCGAGCTCGCTCAATGGAACCGGCGGCTTCTCCACGATGCTCCACAGCAGCGCATTGCTGTTCTCGGCCGCGAAGGGAAGCGCGGCGGTCATCAACTGATAGAGGACGATGCAGATCGCCCAAATATCGCTGCGCGTGTCGACGTCCGCGTTTCCGCGCGCTTGCTCGGGCGACATGTACGCGGGGCTGCCGAGAACGGTGCCTTCCCGAGTGAGATGCGGCGAAACATTGCTCTCGAGCTTGGCGATCCCGAAGTCGAGCACCTTCGGCTGGAGCCGCCCTCCGGCTTCGCGCGCGACGAAAATGTTGTCGGGTTTGAGATCGCGGTGGACGATGCCCTTCGCGTGCGCCGAGGCGAGCGCGTCGATGATGGGAAGGAGGGTCTGCACGGCGCGGACCGCGCCGACCTTGCCGCGCCGCTGGAGCAGATCAGCCAAGCTCTCGCCGTGGAGGAGCTCCATGGCGATGAACGGGTCGCCCCGCTCGGTAGTACCGAAGTCGAAGACGCGGATGATGGCGGGGTGACCGAGCGATGCGACGGCGCGAGCCTCTTGGAGGAGCCGGCCCTGCACGCCCGGGACAGTGCGCGAAACGTCCGCTCGAATGAGCTTGAGCCCGATATGGGCATCGAGGGCGATGTTGCGCGCGACCCAAACTGCGCCCATGCCTCCCTCGCCGAGCATGCGGATAAGCTCGTATTTCTGCGAGATAATGACTCCCGGCGCATAGGGGCGGGGCGCGTGGGAGGTGTTCTCGGTATGCTCCTCGTCCTCGTCCCCCGGCGGCACACACACCGTTGCCTCCTGCGACGCGGGGGGTGCGTTGCCAGGCTCCGATGTGGTGGGTGGTGACATGCGCAGAGGTGACGCCAAGGTGGTGCCTCGTCGAAAGGAGATGCCTACGATTCAGGGAACGGCGCGGTCGGCCAATGCTTGAGTAGGGGAACGTGCGCCAAACCAGACAATGTCCGAGAAACGGACGTCAGGCGGGAAGGTTGGCGCGGACCCAGTGCGCGGCGGCCATGCGAAACGCGGGGTCGGGCGCGACCGCGTCCTCGCGCAGCGAAACCTCGGTGAGCTTGATGGCGTGTTCGTCACCGCTGTCGATCGCGGCGGCGACCAAGTCCTCGGTGGTGGCAAAGGTCTCGATGCGTGGCGCCACGGCGCCGCGCGCGGCATGGGTCACATAGACCGCCGCGTCGAGCTGCCAGACGTGACGGAGCAAGGGTCGGTGCAAGCTGACCGGAAGGTGCGGCAAGAGGGGGCGCAGCGCGCTGGCGCCGGTGATGGCATGAATGCGCGCAATGAGGCCGTCGCGCTGCGCGGCATTGGAGCAATAGACACGAGCGAAGGCGCGCGTCAGGGCATGGAGAACCGCTGCGGGCTCGGCGCTCAGATCGACGAGGTCGGCCGTTTTGGCGAAGGACGGCATGGCGCGGAGCGGGGCCAAGCGATCGACGATCGACCCCTGTCCGCGGTGCTCGGGGTCCACCATCTCCAGGCGATCGATGGCCTGCTCCACGGTAAAGGGGGCGCTCGCATGTGCCTCGTCGGGCAGGCGGTAGAACGACGATGCCCAATAGGCGAGTGCGGCGGCGAGCTCGCGGCGTCGCGGCTCGGTCTCGCGCACGGCGAGGGCGCGCACGACGTGCGAAACGCGGATGATGCCATGCGCGGCGGAGCCCGAGACGCCCGCCGAGAGCCGCGGGAGCCACCGCGCGAGCACGTCGCGAAAAGGTGCGTTGGCGAGCTCTTCGCTGAAAAATTCGCGCCAGTCGGTGACGCGTTCACTCTTGCCGAGCGCGTCGGCCCAGACGAGCGGGAAAATGCGCCCGCTCGAACGCGGCCACGCTTCGAGGCGGGGGGTGTACTTGTCGAGCCAGGGACCGACCGCGTCGCCGCGACCGAGCGTGAGCAGCGCTTCCGTCACCATGGGGGCGTGGTTGGCGAGCCCGCCCGCGTAGGCAGGACCGCGCGAAGCAAGGCGCTCCAGCGCCTCGTCGAGGACATCGGGGCTCGCGAGGTCGCGGGGGGCTTGGGAAACGTCGTGCCCCGGGGTCTCCGCTTTCGGCGTTTCGCGGGTTGCCGCGCGACATCCGATCGAAGCGAATGCCCCCGCGACGCCCGCTTCGACGAGAAACATCCGCCGGGTCAGGTCACCGCGCCGACCGTTCATGGCTCGAGTCTAGCACCGTAGCGCAGGGTCGAGCCTCGGCCGGGCTCATGATGTATGCTGCGCCCCCGTGAAAACGCAGCGTGAAATTACGAACCGCCGCCCGTCGGCGGAAACCAATCCGTCGGCCGTGCGCCTCGCCATGCAAAAGAAGGTGACGCGCAAAATCACCGGGAAAGGGCAAATCGCCTTCCCGTGCGTGCCGGCGCTGATCGATTCCTATCTCTCCAAGCTGGGGACGATCTTCGAGCTCTTGGGCAAGCCCTTCACCGACGAAGAGCTCATCCATTTGAAAAAGCTGATCGAGGGCAAGCTGGCAGAAGGGTGGGCGGCCTCTCCCTTCAGTCTTCTCGTCGTGGACTACGACATCAAGCCGCCGCCGCACCCCGGGGTCGCTTACAACATTTGGACCCGCATCCTCACGATGGATGACCGCTACAACGACTGGGTCGCGACACGCAAGCCGCCGCTGTTCGGCAAGCACCCGGATTCGAAAGTGCTCGATCTCGCTGCGCAGCTCGGGCAGGCGGGTGAGGTGCCTGTCCTCGACGTCGGCGCGGGCACGGGGCGCAACGCGCTGCCGTTGGCGCGACTCGGTCATCCGACCTACGCGCTCGAAATGGTCCCTGCGCTCGCCGAGGTGATGCGCAAAGATGCCGCCGAAGAAAACCTCCCCGTCACCGTCCTCGTCTCCGACGTGACGGCCCCGGGGCTCGTGCTACCTCGCCAGGATTTCAAGCTCATCTTCTTGGCGGAGGTGATCGCTTCGCATTTCGGGGATGCCGATGCGGTGCGCCGTGCCATCACCAACCTCGTGCCTGCGCTGGCACCCGGGGGCTTGCTCCTCTTCAGCACTTTCCTCGCCCGCGACGGTTATAAGCCCGATCCCATGGCCCGGCAGATCTCGCAAGTCGTGTGGTCATGCATCTTCACCCGCAACGACTACGCGTTCGTTCATGAAGAATTTCCCCTCGATCGCGCCGGCGAAGACACGGTCTACGACTACGAGAAGAGCCGCATGGCTCCGGAAGACTGGCCGCCGACGGGCTGGTTCAACGAGTGGTCGCAGGGGCTCGACCTTTTCGCGCTTCCGGCCGGAAAAGCGCCCATGGACCTGCGCTGGTTGACGTACCGCAAGCGGTAGCGGGTCGCTGAACAGGCGACCGCTTCGCCACCGGATTGGTTCTCGTCGCTAATTCTCCCCCAGCCACCGGCTCCCGCCGTCGGCTCCCCCCTCATGAATGAGGGGGGCTGGGGGGAGAAACAGCAGCAACAACCTTCTCGGAGGCCTTTTTCAGCTAATAAGTCCCTACGAGCGCGGCGTGGACGGTCACGTCGGTGTGGTGCCCCGCTTCGTCGACGTCCGAAAAGTCCCAGAGCTCGGTCGAGAGCTTGGCGCGTAGACCTTGCTCGAGCGTGAACATCGTCCCCACCGTGTAACGGAGCACACTGCTCTTCTTGGCGAGCGGGCTCTCCAGGACGACGTTGCCTTCGCGGTACATGCCGTCGACGCGGCCGATGAGATCGAGCCAATTGGTCACCGGCTGCTTCAGCTCGACGTACGCTCCGTGCTTGACGAAGAAATCCCCCCCGTTGCGCGGCACCTCGTAGCGAAGAGCGGCGGCGTTGGAAGTATCGAACTGCTGGCGCCGAGCCAGGTATTCGAAGCGGAGATCAGTGCGACCCGATCGGAACGAGACGTCGGCTCCGACGATGGCATAGGAATGCTTGAGCTCGGGGTCGAATTTGCCGTATTGACCGCTCGCGCCGAAGGTAACGTCGGTGACGGGTGAGAGACGGAACGTGGTGGCGACGCGCCCGCCCACCGTGGGGCGGTTGTTGTTGTCCCAATACATCGGCGTGCGCGACTGTTGGAAATCGAGATCGAACGCCCCGGTGTCGCCCTTGAACCCGGTGATGGCGTAAATGGCGTAGTCGAGCTCGAGCGCGCTCCCGAACCAGTGGGTGCCGTTGACCTCGATGCCGTTGTCCGGAAAGGGGCTCGGCAGGACTCCTTGCCCCCATTGTTCGAAGCGAAGCATGCGCCCCATGTCGTAAGGGAGCGGCTTGTCGGTGAGGTGATGGTTGGCCGGATCGTGGCGCAGGTTGAAGGCGCCGAAGCTCGGACTGAAACGCCCGACGCGGAAGTTGAGCTCGTCGGCGACGCGGTAGTCGATGTACCCCATCGCCATCTCGAAGCCGTGACAGCCGTAGCAGGCTTTGATGTTGGCCGAAAAGTGGTCGGAGATATCGACCGCCATCTTGAGGGCCAGCTCGGTGATGAAACGGTCGACCGCGATCGGGGATGGCGTGGCTTTCGGTTGCGTGGCGAGAAAGGCGTAGTCGAGCTGCGCCGAGCCGGCGAAGTTTCGCTCGAGCCCGAGCGAGGAACGGGGGGTAAGCACCGCCATCGCGGCCGATACGACCAGGATGAGGGCGAGCAGGGGCGTCCGTTTCACCACGCATCCCCTCCATCTTGAGCCGACGGCGGAGGGACGGCCTCCGGCGCCGGCGCTGCATTGCGAGCGCGCACGGTCAACGAGTAGTAATGCAGAAACCGTTGGATGCGCGGTGATTCTTCGGGCGCGATTCCGCTTCCCGGCTGGCGCCGCATTCGTTCGACGTAATCGGCCCAATACGCGTCGTCGGTGATCCCGCTTTGAAGAGCGCGCGACAGCGCGTGACACTTCGAGCAGCGAACCGTGAAAAGGGCGTAGTCGTCGTGGACGTCGACCGGGTAGGTCGAAATGTCGACGCCCTCGAGATGCGCGTTGTCCATGTGACAACCCGGCGCACTCAGCGCAAACCACGACACGATCGAAGCGAGGCACGTGACGACACCGGCCCGCGTGGCCCTATTCGTCATCGGCTCCCTTCGCGCCTTCCCTGATCCACTTCTCCACCCATCCGATTTCTTCCGGGCTCCAGAAAGGGTTTCCGCCCTTCGGCATCTGGGCGGAAAAGCCGTAGGTGCCCTTGAGAGCCTGGAGGAGGACCGATTCCGCCGGCTTTCCGGCGACGACGATGCGGCGATTGCTCGAGCCGCCCCCTCGTCGCAGCGAGCCGAGCGTCGAGAGATCGAGTCCGCTGAGATCCAGGCCGGTGTGGTTGGCCTCGCTACGGTAGTGGCAGCTCTTGCAGCCGCGACCCGTGGGGTCCCCTTTCGACGCGCGATTCATGAGCGGCCGGATGTTGCGCGCGAAGAAGCCGTCGCCGAGGTCCGCCTCATCGGAATCGTCGGTGTCTGGCAAATCGGCGTCCGCCACGCTGACCGGTTCCACGCGCCGCGCGCCGATGTTCGGATCGAGCTCCGAGCATCCGCCGAGCAGCGCGGCGGCAAAGAGCAAGCGAGCACGGTTGCGCCATGCGCCTGTACTTCCGATTGTTTTCGACCACTTCGGTCGGAGCGTCACGCGAGCGAGCCTTATTGAGGCGAGAACGTCAGATTGATCGTGGCCGAACCGTCCCCGGTATCGACGTCACGTACCTTGACGCCGCGTGCTGCCGACTCGACACACGCGCGGAGGCCGGGGAGGTTGCCATCATCGGAGAGGGACGCTCCCACGACGTGCCCCGAAAGATCAATATCGATTTTCAAGGCGCTCTGCACCACCGCGCCCGTACCGCGCTTGACGAGGGCGGCCTTGTAGCAGCCGGCGAAGGGGGCATGGGCCACCGCCGTTCGCACCTTGATGCCGGAAATGCCCGAGCTCGTGGTGATATTGCCAATCGTCACCGAGGCGCGCCCAGGGTCGACGGCCATCGGCACAGCCCCGGGAGCCGGCTCGACAGGAGCCTGTGCGCGTGGGGGGGGCGAGGGAGCGGCGGCCGCCGTCGTTTCGACGAGGGCGGGCGGCGGTGCCCCACTCGTTTCGGCGACGGCGGACGGTGTCGACTCGGACTCGCTTGCCGCAGCGCTGACGGGCGCGGTGGACGGCGCGGCAGGTTCG
>Ga0193706_1000961_pt1 | contig 14025 bp, 10 predicted proteins | sample U3c1metaG_FD_160130 | JGI IMG/M metagenome (GOLD analysis project Ga0193706, IMG submission 160130) | Soil microbial communities from a riparian zone of the East river system, Colorado, United States - U3c1 | ecosystem: Environmental > Terrestrial > Soil > Riparian zone | place: USA: East River... | reverse complement strand
TGACCGTGCCGGGAGTCATCCACGACGTCTGCTCGGCCGTGCACCCGATGGCCGCGGCCTCGCCCTTCTTCCGCTCGCTCGGCCTCGAGGCGCACGGGCTGGAGTGGCGCTGGCCCGAGGTCGACCTCGCCCACCCGCTCGACGACGGCAGCGCCGCGCTGCTGGTCCGCTCGCTGGAGGAGACGGCCGCCGGCCTGGGCGCGGACGGGCCGGCCTGGGCGCGCTTGTTCGGCTCCCCGGCGGCCCACTTCGACGCCCTCAACGAGGACGCGCTGCGGCCGATCCTGCACCTGCCCCGGCACCCGCTCAGCCTGGGCCGCTTCGGCCTGCCGGCGCTGGCGCCGGCCACCCTCCTCACCCGCGGCTGGAAATCGCCCGGCGCCCGGGCGCTGTTCGGCGGCGTCGCCGCGCACTCCTTCGGGCCGCTGACGAAGCCGATGAGCAGCTCGGTCGGGATGGCGCTGATCTCCGCCTGTCACAGCGGCGGCTGGCCGGTGGCGGCGGGCGGCTCGCAGTCGCTCGCCAACGCTCTCGCCGCCGACCTGCGCCAGCACGGCGGCAGGATCGAGACGGGGGTGAGGGTGCGCAGGCTCGCCGAGCTGGCCGGTCCCGACGTCGTCGCCTTCGACCTCGCCCCCGGCGCCGTCGCCACGATCCTCGGCGACCGCCTGCCCGCCAAGGTCGCCCGCGCCTACCGCCGCTACAAGCACGGCCCGGCCGTCTTCAAGGTCGACCTCGCGGTCGAGGGAGGGGTGCCGTGGACGGCCGAGCCCTGCCGCCGCGCCGGGACCGTCCACGCGATCGGCTCCTTCGCGGAGCTGGTCGCCGCCGAGCGCGAGACCAACCGCGGTCGCATGCCCGCACGGCCCTTCGTCCTGGTCGGCCAGCAGTACCTCGCCGACCCCCAGCGCTCCGCCGGCGACGTCCACCCGATCTGGGCCTACGCGCACGTGCCGAACGGCTACGACGGGGACGGTGAGAAGGCGGTCGTCGACCAGATCGAACGCTTCGCCCCCGGCCTGCGCGAGCGCATCGTCGCCACCGCGGTCAGCTCCCCCGCCGACCTCGAGGCCAACAACGCCAACTACGTCGGCGGCGACATCGTCTGCGGCGCCAACACCCCGATCCAGACCCTGATCCGTCCCCGCCTCGCCCGCGACCCATACGCAACCGGGGCCCCAGGCGTCTACATCTGCTCGGCGGCGACGCCGCCCGGCGGCGGCGTTCACGGCATGAGCGGATACAACGCCGCCCAGTCGGCGCTGCGGTACCTGGCTAAGAACTGACGTAGCGGGAGACCGCCTCACGAGCAAGGTCACTGACTGAGCGCCCTTCCTCCTTAGCCCGCTGCTTTGCAACTCGGTAGAGCTCGGGCGTGAGACGAAAGCTCAACCGCGGCGAGGTGCCGCTCCCTCCCAGCGATGGGCGTCCAATCCTGACGCACTTGGCCTTGGACAGGTCGTAACCACGCTCGGCCTCAAGGGCAAGCGCATCGGCAATCTCGGGCGTGATCTCCAGCCCCGATTTCGCTGTGGGATTCCTCTCTACTTTCGCCATCTCCGCGCCTCCTCATATCTATCTCGGTAGCGCTCCCGCAGGGGCATCGCGTGAATCACCAGCAATGTCTCGCCATCAATGAGTTGGATCGTCATCACCTCGAGTGCCGTTCCATCTCGATCGTCTCCGAGACAGATGATGCGGGGATCCCTGCCATCGAGAACACTGACCGAAGGTCTCTCCTCAAAGCCAAGACCACAGTGCTCGATGACGTAGCGTGATCGTTCACGGGATCCGGTGTTTGGTCGCTGACCGAGCCCACTTCAACTCCCCAGTAGTAAGTTGGGTAATTCGTCGGACAATAATATCAGGGTACTGTGGCATCCGCGGACTCTCGCCAGCAGTGTGTGCCGAAACAAGACGCAGATGAAGTGAGGCCGCGTCGTCACTGTGCCAACGGACGCACAGGCAGCTGATCCGAGTAGGCTGCCCGGACCTCGTGTCCCGCCGCCTGCCGATCCTCAGCCTCGCCGCCGCACTCCTGCTCGGGCTCGCCGGGGTCTTTGCGCTCAGCGCCGACAGCCGCGCCGCCGACGCGGGAGTCGCGGTCGACTCCTCGGCCTGCGGCCCAGTCCAGTACGGCGGCTCGGGCGCGGCGCAGGCGCTGATCGTCTCCGACCTGCCCCTGCAGGGCGACTCGCGGCGGCGCTCGCTGCAGATGAACGACGCGATCCAGCTCGTGCTCGAAGGGGCCAACTGGCAGGCCGGCGGCCGCAAGGTCGCCTTCCAGGCCTGCGACGACTCGCTCGCCGACACCGGGCTCTGGAGCAAGTCGCAGTGCCAGGCCAACGCCCGCGCCTACGCCGCCGACGCGAGCGTGCTCGGCGTCGTCGGCACCTACAACTCCGGCTGCGCCGAAGCGATCGTGCCGATCCTCAGCAAAGCGCCCGGCGGCGGCCTCTCGATGGTCTCGCCCGGCAACACGCTGATCTGCCTTACCCAGACCGCCCCCGGCTGCCCCAAGGGCCAGCCCGGCAGCCTCTACCCGCAGCGGCGCACCTACGCGCGGGTGGTCCCCAACGACGCCTACCAGGGCGCCGGCCTGGCCAGCTTCGCCAAGCAGCAGAAGATCAAGCGCGCCTTCGTGCTCTACGCCGCCAAGGACCCGACCAGCCTCGGGCAGGCGCGGACCTTCCGGGGCGCCGCCAAGGCGCTGGGGATCAAGATCACCGGCTTCCGGTCCTGGAATCCCAACGCTGCCAGCTACACCTCGCTGATGCGGACGGCGGGCGCCACCATGCCCGACGCGGTGCTGCTGGCCGGGCTGACCGAGGAGAACGGCGCCCAGCTGATCAAGGACAAGGTCGCGGTTCTCGGCTCCAACAGCGGCGCGGTGAAGCTGCTGGCGCCCGACGGCTTCGCCCAGCAGTCGACGATCGACCTGGCCGGCCCGGCGTCGAGGGGGATGTTCGCCAGCGTCCCCGGCCGCGTGCCCGAGAACCTCGAGGGGCCCGGCAAGAAGCTGGTCGGGCAGCTGGAGAAGGAGACCAAGGGCTCGGTCGAACTCTACGCGCCGTATGCGGGGCAGGCCGCCAGCGTGCTGCTCGAAGCGATCGGCCGCAGCGGCGAGCGCTCCGGCGTGATCGACGCCGTCCGCAAGACCAACGTCAGCAACGGCATCACCGGCAGCTTCAGCATCCTGCCCAGCGGCGACCCGAGCCTCGGGCCGATCACCGTCTCGGTGGCAGGCAAGAGCTTCGTGACGGTGCGCGAGATCGACCCCGACTCGCGCCTGGTCGCGGCCGCGCGCCACGGCTGACTCGCCCCTACTAGCGGTTTCGCCGGCCCTTTCTAGACGAACAGCAGGCCGACCAGCAGCAGCACGACGCCGGCGGTCGCCGCGGCGCCGGCGGCGCCGAGCAGCCAGCGGCGGCGGGCGATGATCGAGACCGAGGCGAGGACGATCCCGACCTGGAGGGCGACCTCGGCGAGCTCGTAGTCGATGTGCTGGGTGTTGGCGTGGTCGGTCTCGTGCTCACGGGCATGGATCTCGGCCGTGAGGTGGGCGTCGGCCGGCTCCAGCTCCTCGACGATGCGGGCCTCGTGCTCGCCGGCCGCGGTGGCGGCGTGGTGCTCCCGGGGTCCGCCCGCGCCGAGCACCCGCAGCATCGTCGCGTTGCCTTCGGCGACGTCGATGCGGATCCGGTTGGTCTCCAGCTGGGCCGAGGCCTCGGCCCGGTGCGTCTCACCAGTGATCACGTGTTTGACCGCCTCGTTGGAAAGGAAGGTGGCGACCGCCAGGAAGGCCGCCATCACCGCGACGACCAGCGCCGCGTTGCGTCCGTAGTGCGGCCCGACGTCCCCCTCACCGCCGCCGGCGAGCTGATGCCCCTGCTCGAAGCGCTCGTATGACCGGTGGGCCTCCACGCTGCGAACCTACAGTTCGGCGTCGCCCTCGCGCCTGCCGGTTCGCCGGATCGCGCCGAGCCTCAGAGCTGGGTGGCGATCAACCCGATCAGCGCCGCCAGCATCAACCCGCAGAACTGGATCAGCAGGCGATGCAGTCCGTCAAAGCGCTCGTCCACCCGCTCGAAGCCGGCTTTCATCTCGCCGCGCAGAGCCGTGAATTCCGTCCTCGTCTCGAGCCGCTGCCCGCGAAGGTCCGCGTCGATGCGCTCGAAGCCCCGGTCGACCTTCTCGTTGAGATCGTCGAGGCGCCTGTCGGTCCAGCTCTCTCGCATCGACTCCATCATGCCACTCTCTCAGACAAGACGTTACGCGTGGGACACGACACTGCAAAATGTCTGTGCTGTCGATTTCGTCCCGGCTCGTTCGTCGTCCGGTCGAAGGCAAAAACTCGAGAAGGAGAAACCATGGGCAAGATCGTCGTTACCGAGTTCGTTTCGCTGGACGGTGTGATCGAGGCTCCCGGCGGGGGCGAGGACTACAAGCACGGTGGCTGGACCTTCGAGATCGAGCGCGGCCCCGAGGGCGGCAAATTCAAGCTCGACGAGCTCGAGGAGGCGGAGGCGCAGTTGCTGGGGCGGCGCACCTACGAGGGCTTCGCCGCGGCCTGGCCGCAGATGAACGACGAGGCGGGCTTCGCCGAGAAGATGAACGGGATGCCGAAGTACGTCGTCTCCTCGACCCTGGAGGAGGCCGAGTGGAACAACACGACCGTGCTCGGCGGCGACCTGGTCGAGGAGGTCACGAGGCTGAAGCAGGAGGTTGACGGCGTGATCCTCGTCGCCGGCAGCGCTCAGCTGGTCCAGGGCCTGGTCGAGAACGACTTGGTCGACGAGCTGCGCCTGATGGTCTTCCCGGTCGTGCTCGGCAGCGGCAAGCGCCTCTTCGGCGAGAGCGCCGACAAGCTGCCGCTGCAGCTGATCGACTCGAAGACGGTCGGCGACGGCATCGCGATCCTCACCTACCAGCGCGGCTGAGAGAGCAGGATCGACGGCCGGCGCCCGCCGGGGCGCCGGCCCGCCTTCGCCCACGCCGCAACCCTGACGCCTGGGGCGAGTTAAAGGGGGAATGCCTAATCCCCGGCGCAATTGCCGGGGAGCGGGGGAACCATGTTTTCGGGGCGAGCCCACCTTCGGGTGGGGGCGCAAGCTCCTTCAGCGCCAGCCCGTCAGCTAACCCCGCCGGCCGACGAAGGAGGCACGATGACGATCGCCCAAACGACGGCGCGGTTTGCCGCCATCAGCACGTTCCTAGCGGTTCTGGCCGTGGCCTCGGTCTGCGCCACGGGCAGGGCGTGGGCGCAGCCATACGGCGGGATCTCCGCCGTCAGCGCCCCCCCCCCCACCCCCCCCCAGTCCCCCCTCGACCGAACCAGCCGACAGCCCCACCCCGACCGCCCCCGCCGGGGCCGCCGGCCTCGTCGCCGGCCGTGCGATGGCGCCGGCCGACGCGCCGCCTGCAGTTCAGCGCGTCATCGCGGCGGCGAACAAGATCCGCGCCAAGCCCTATATCTGGGGCGGCGGGCACGGCCGCTGGTGGGATCGCGGCTACGACTGCTCCGGCGCGGTCAGCTACGCCCTGCACGGCGGCGAACTGATCGACAGCCCGCTGCCGTCGGGCTCGATGGAGCGCTGGGGCAGCCCGGGCCCGGGTCGCTGGATCACGGTCTACGCCAATGGCGGTCACGCCTACGCGGTGATCGCCGGCCTGCGCTGGGACACCTCCGGCAACACCACCGGCACCGGCCCCCGCTGGCACGCCGACATGGCCAACGCCAGCGGCTTCGTGGCGCGCCACCCGCCGGGCTACTAGCCTGGCGGGTGTCTTGCGGGGAATGAGAAAGAAGCTGGCCTTGGCGGCCGCCGGCGCGACGCTCGCGCTGGCGGCCGGCATGGCGCCGCCTGCCGTAGAAGCGGCCATCCCCTGGGGCGCCGGCTGCACCTCGGTCGCGCCGGGCGGCGAACGGACCAGCTCCAGCTGCGCGGCGAGCCTCGTCGACGGCCGCGCGATCGCGCCCCCGGGCGCCCCGACCGCGGTCAAGCAGGTGATCGCCGCCGCCGACCAGATCGACGGCAGGCCCTATGTATGGGGCGGCGGGCACGTCAGCTGGTTCACCCACGGCTACGACTGCTCCGGCGCGGTCAGCTACGCCCTGCACGGCGCCGACCTGCTCGACGTCACCATGGTCTCCGGCCAGCTGGCCGGCTGGGGAGACGCCGGCCCGGGCCGCTGGATCACCGTCTACGCCAACGCCGACCACGTCTTCATGGTCGTCGCCGGCCTCCGCTTCGACACCCGCGACGCCCCGGCCGGGGTGAGCGGCCCGCGCTGGCACCGGGCGATCGTCGACCACCGCGGCTTCGTCGCCCGTCACCCGCTCGGACTCTGAGGACCGCCGGAGTACTCCGGAGTATGCGGAGAAGTACTGAGGCATTTTTATATCGCTAGACTGATGCCCGTGTCGCCGCGGGACAGCGAAGACATGAAGAATGATTTCCTCGCGGCGAAAGAGCGAGACCTCGCGCCCCTGCTGACCGAGAGCGCCGCGGTCCTCGACCTCGACCACGAGCAGGCCGCGACCCTGGAGGGCTTCCTCGAGCTGGCCTGGTTCGCCGGCACCCGAGCCGGGCGCGACCAGATGGATGCCCGGGCGACCCAGCCCGAACCCGACGTCAAAGCCGTGGTGGTCGGCCGTCTCGAAGCGGACTTCAAAGGCCTGATGGAGCAATCCGCCGACGCCCTCAACTTGACCGTCCCCCTCACGATCACCATGTGGGGCTACCTGCACGAGGCCTGGATGGCCGGCAGCCGCACCTGCGAAGCCGAAATGATGGCGCTCTACATCGAAATCAAATCGGACGTCGGTGAGGAAGCGCGGAAGTGGCTCGAGGACGAGGGCGGGGAGTAGCGGCGCAACGCCTACTCCAGCCGGCCGGACCTTGACTCAAGGCCAGCTGGATTCTTACCGCTTTCTGTGGTTCCCCTTGCAGCCGCTCGCCTTCACCAGCGGGCCAAATTTGTAGGGCTTGCCGTTCTGCCCCGTGAAGTCGGCGATTGCGTGCGACTTGTGAGCGCAGAGATTGCGGCTGTTGACGATCAGGCCCTTCTTGCCGCCCTGCATGTTGAGGACGAACTTCGAGACCGGAGCGTCCGGAGCCGATTCGAAGCTGGTCCGGATGCGGCCCTTGACCGAGTCGATCCGGCCGATCAGGTCGATGTCCACAACCCCGTGCAGGGCTGCAACCAGATCCGGCAGGGGATGAGACGAGGAGCGCAGGTAGACGGGGCCTTCCAGCGGTTCGTCCAGCAGCGGCGTGAATGCCCGGGCCCTGCCGTAGATCGACCCGCTGGGGCAAGCGTCGGCGGCGAACTGCACCCTGGTGCAGATGGTCCTGATATGCGCCTGTTCGAGGAAGGCAGAGTGCGGCAGCGTTACGACCGCCTTGCCGATGTTGGCATCGTCAGGCCGGGGCCGGACGACCGCTCGCAAGGCAGGGAATTTCGAGCGCTTGGTGCCGCCCTTGAGCCTCAGGGAGAGCCTCGGCTTGAAACCCAGCCGAGCGCAGCTTGCGGCTTGGAAGCGTGACGAGAGCGCGGCCGACGCGGCGGGCGCGAATACGGTGGCCCTGGTCTGCGACGGGTCGCAGCTGGTCGGGTTGAGGGTGAATTTGTCGCGATCGATGTTGACCCTGAGGTCGCGGAGTCGCAGCGGGATCCCCTTGAGGATGCGGGGGATCGATGACTGCGCCCCGTCGACCTGGACTTCGGCCGTGGTCGGATCGAGCGTCAGTGCCTCGCGGACGACGACCGTCCCGACGTCAAAGGGCCCAGCGACAGCCGGCGTGATGACGACGACGCTGAGCGGATCTCCGGCGAAGGGCCCCGCGAGATAGACGCTGCCGGTCACGTAGGTGAGCGAGGAGCCCACGCCCGCCCCGGCGACGACGTGCCCGATCTGCGACCCGGCGGGACAGCTGGGGCTGGCCAACTCCTGGCGGCCGGTCTTCGTCCTGGCGCCGGCGATCGCCCCGTCGGAGCATTTACCGACGCCGGCGAGTTTGCCGACCACGCCGGGCGGGAGCACGGCGTCGAGCCGGGTGATGTCCTGTTCGCCGTCACTGCGCATGAGATGCATCAGGAAGGGCGAGTAGGTGCCGGCGCTGTTGGTCAGCGTGCCCGCGGTCAAGGACGGCTTGAAGGGCGGCGTCCCCGACGGGCAGCGGTGTCCGTCGATCCCCGAGGTGACCCCGAAGCTCGCCGTGGTGGCGAGCGGGCTGCCCGGGTTTGCCCAGGGAGTGAAGTCCGCCCTGGCAGCGTAGTTGCCGCAGGAGGGCGGGGTGACAAGCGGTCCCCGGGGCCCTTCGCGGAAATGGAAGTTGAAGTGCGAGAACGGGAACTGGGGAACTTCGTGCGGCGCATCGCCGAACGTGGTGACGAGCTGTCCCGTCTTTTCATCGGGAACGGCCTCGCCGGGCAGTTTCACGAGGATCCCGAGTTGCGGATCCTTGATCACCATGTAGATCGCCAACAGCGATTTGAACGGATTCTCGTAGGGCGTCGCGACGTAGAGCGAGCCATGGAGAACGGTTCCCTGCAAGAGCGGGGTTTCCACTTCGACGTTGCCGACCTTCGCCGCCTCCGGGCAACCCTGTCCGGGTTCGGAGTCGACCGTCTCCCGCTCCAGGTCCGCTTCGGAGCAGGTGGAAAGGCCTTCGGCGGCGGAGGGGTTGAGAGTCATCCCCTCCGGCAGCGTGACGACCGCCTTCTTTATGTCCGACTGGGCGATCCCGGTGGGGCTGGTGAGCCCTTCGTCGCGGAAGTCGAGGTTGAAGTTGAGACCGCTGGCCGACTCTGCCTGACCGGTGGTCGTCGCCGCGGAAATACTCGGTTCGAACGACAGCCTCTGGCAGCCACCCATGCCTAGCGGGATCGGTGGGCCGGAGTTGTCATGACTGACGCTGGAAGCGGTCGCCCCAAGCGTGGGATTTTCCCACGGCCAAACCTCGATCGCTGAGCTGAGCGGCCCCGTGCAGGAAGCCGGAAGAGTCAAGAAGGGGCGTTGGGCACCAGTACCCGACGGGCAACTGCCGGTCGAGCGGAATTCAGGGGCAGGGGTAAAGGTGGTGTTATCAAGGCACCTTCCGCGGATGGGATCGTGGGCCGAGTCGCTGGGATTGCCCCAGATGGTCAGGACTGAGCCGAAGACGGAGACCGGCTGGGGAATATCATTGACAGTCCCGATCACGTTGTAGGGGCGGGATGGACTCACCCGCAACTCGATCGTGATGGCAACGCCCCCTTCGGCGACAAAGCCCAGCATAGCCGCCATCCCCTTGGGAGGCTCGAGGTTGTAAATAGCCGCTGGAGTGAAGTTTGGTTCACCCCCGCTGAGAAATGCATACCTGGTCGCGGCCACCCCGACGACCGACGCGATGGGGCAGGCGGGTTGATATGGCGGGTTCGTAGTAGCGCTGAATTCCGTGAAGCTGGCGGTCGGGCAGCGGGGGGTCGCCTGGGTATCACCAACAAATCCCGGCGGCAGCGCAACGCTTACATCCTTCACGGCGCCGCCGAGCAGGTAGCCGCCAGCTTCCCCGGTACTGGTGACATCGAAGCTGGTCGTCACCGCAAAGGGGTGCGACCCCGCCTGGGTTGCCGGAGAACCATCGGCATTGGTGTAGGTGACGTCGAAGTCTTCAAGACCGAAGTCCTGAGCCACCGCGGCACTAGCACCAAGCACGGCGCTTCCCAACATGACGACGAAGAAGATAGTGACGAGTCGCTTCATCAGCGCACCCTCCCCTGCTGGCCATGGTTTCGCGTTCCTCTGATGTGCCGCTTCTTGTGCTGCTTCTTCTTGATGTGCCGTTTCTTGTGCTGCCTCTTGTGCTGCTTCTTCTTGATGCGCTGCTTCTGATTCTTCGGCCCGACGAATACAGAGCTGGCAGGGGTTGACTCGGCGGGAGAAGAGGCTGGCGGCTGGCATGCTTCCCCGCTGCAGGGCGCAACTGGCGTGGGCGGTTTTGGAAAGCCGCCATTGACGCGAGCGTCGTAGATGTCAACCAGCTCTTCGTCCTGTGGAACTAGGCTTGCGATGGTGGAAAAGAAGACATCGGAGCCACCGGAACTTGCGTCTACGAAAGATGAATCGCGTGAGCCCTGCCCGGAAGAGATCAGACTGAGACAGCCGCCGTTGGGGGGGCTATAGGCAGGAGCAGTGATCGTACAATTGCCTGCGCCGGGAGCCTCCCACTCGTAAACGTCGGCTTTGCCGTTGACGTCGGCCCGCAGCAAAGCTTCGAAACTTTCGAAGAAGACCCGGCTTCCGTCATCGGAGATCACCCGCGGCGCATAAAGCTGGCTGTTGGCCCGAGCGATCTGAGCCGAGCCCCAAAGGTTTGCGCCCGCCTGCTTGATCTCGAGTTCGCGGCCAATCGGCCGCGAACCGCTCGGGTTACAGGACACGCAATCGAGCGTACCGGCAACCGCGTCATAGCGGTAGACCTCCGCATCCGCCTCTCCGCTGTTGGCGTCGGTGTTGTCGTAGCCTTTGAGCGCCGCGGTCGACATAAACACCACGTGACGCCCGTCGGGCGTGACTAGGGACGTGTGCCTAAACGGTTCCGCGCTGAGGGGAGACAGAGCACCCTGCCTCTCGCCTTCAATGATTTTTTCCTGTGGCCGCACATCGGCAGCCGCTAGCGGTGCGATGAAACGGAAGGTGCCCCTTTCGTATGCGTAAAGATTGGGCATTCCTTCTTCTCCTCCCGCAGCGAGGGCTTTGAGTGAGACTAGGTACACCCGCGAGACATCGTCGCTGGCGCCCAGAAGGCCTAGCACTTGTTCGGCGATCAGGGTCGAGGAGTTGCTGTCAGCATCGTATGCAAAGAGGCTCCCGCGTTCCGTCGATCCCTGTTCGACGGTATAGAGCGCCTTCGAGCCATCGGTCGCAGCCGTCCAGAACCGCGCTTTTTTGGGGGCAACCTGGACCGTGCAGCCTTTGGCCACTTCGGTGCATTCCCCGCCGACTACGGCACTCGGGGGCTGGTCGGCGTTGCGGCGCAGATAGAGCGCCCCCGTGGCCAGCGCAGCCGTCCAGTAGACCTTTTTGCCATCTTCGGAAACGGCGTTCTTGACATTTATCCTACGCATCGCGAAGCCGGAGCCCGCTCCGGGGCCGGTGCCAGCCAGACCTTGGAAGGCCGCTTCTCCAGTTGGCAAAGCGCTGACGAGGCGTGGCGTCCCACCACACGACTCGTAGACCTGGAAAGTAGTCGGTGCGACATATTCATGAGCGTCGGCAGTCAGTTTTTCAGCGGCCCGGAATACCGTGCATGCGCCGTCCGCAGAGACTCCTTGGACGTCGGGGAAATTGCCGCTGACGATCGCCGGAGTCACCGTGGTCACAGCTTCATAGCCCTCGGTGCCACAATTCTGGCGGCGGTAGATGTTGGGATAGTTTTCGGCCGCCCCAGGCGCCAGCATGCGATCGCTGAACTGTAGAAGGGTCGAACTGCATAGGTCTGGGCTGAAGGAGCGGAACTGACTCTCCGCCGTCCTTCCAATCGGAAACTGGCTCGCTCCCTGTGGGGGTGAAATTGAGTGGGTCAGCCAGCCGCCCGTGCCGCGACTGGCGATGTACTGCGACGTGTAAGGAGCGCCGTCGCTATCCCCAAAGGCCCGATACGCAGAGTAGGTGAGCTTTTCGCCGGTTAGAGAGCTCTGCTGGTAAGAGGCGGGGTCGGAGGCGATGCTAACCAACGAGACGATGTCGGAATTGTTCTTGTCGACAGGGCTGACCATCTCATAGGCCCGGCAGTCGGCGAGTCGCGCCGAGGGACCCTCGCGGAAGATCTGATTAGGGCAGGCCCCCGCGTCTTGAGAGGACAGCGGCGGAGTGGTGAAGGTACCTTCCGCTTCGCCCGGGCCAACCCCTCTGACTGGGCCCCCGCCGCCACTTTGAGCGATAAAGCGATAGTGATAGGTGGTAGAGGGTGCGAGGTTGTCGATGATCACCGGCGCCGTAGCCGTAGCGAAGTCCGTCCCATGCCCCAGCGGAGATCCGGGTGGCGCTGGAAGGTTCGCCGCGCAGCCGCCTTCAGAACAGATGCCGGTTCCGTACTGCACGTAGTACCTGGCATCGGCCCAGAGATGAGGATTTATCTGTGCCTTCAGGGTCGCCCCCTGGGCCTCGACTTCAACCGCAAACTGAGCGGTTATCTCGGGGGCGCGATTGGGAAGGGGCCATTTATCGGGAGTGGGGCCAAAGGCACGCAGTGCGCTCCTGCTTCCCTGAATGTCGTCCGTGACATATATATCGCTGGCGCCGGCGCCGGTCACCGTGTTGACTGCAATACCGCCGAGGGTGCCGTGTCCCTCGGGACCGGCAAAGTCTGATCCCGAGGGGAGAATATCTTCGCCAGAGGGCCCAAACTCCAGCACCTCCCAGGAAGGTCGAAAGACGACCACGTAGAGATTGTTGGCAGCGTCCACGGCAAGATTTTGGGGTTGTTCCACGACCAGGTTCTGGAGCAGAGTTCCACTCGGGCTCAATTTGTGAATTCCGTCTTCAAAGGCAAATGCGACGTAGAGGTTGCTTTCGGAGTCGGCGGCCACTGCCCACACCGCCTTGCCGGTCATCAAGCCTTCTGGGTCAGGAAAGTCACTTTTGTAGGTACCGTCGAGGTCGATTTCCTGAATTCGACTGACGTCACCCGCCAAGAGCCCGCCCGCCGGAGAAATCGTCAGAGGAAATCCTTCGCCGACGGCTTCGAACTGAGCTGGGCCAGCTCCAGGGGTGCCGGCCCCGCAGGCATCGCCCTCAGTGAGATAGGCGGCCGTACAGAGATTGCCGGGATGGCTTGGGCCTTGGTCGACTTCGCCTCCAACCATCCAAAGGAATTCGCCGGCAGGGTTGAACTTCTGGATGCGATTACCACCAGGATCCGCAACATAGATATTCCCGCTGCCGTCGACGGCAATTCCCCCGAGCAGCGAGGAGAATTGCCCTGGTTCGGTGCCAGCGAGACCTTCCTGGCAACTGGCGCTGGGGGGGGTAGCGCCCGGCCCACAAGTCTGCAATTCGGCGGCGCCGTCAGCGACCCCCCAGCCGAACGCCTTGACAAACTGGCCGAAGGCGTCGAACTCATCAATGCGGTTGCTTCCATAGTCGGCGACATAGATGTGACCGCTGCCCGGGTCAGCGGCAATGGATCGACCGTCGCCCATCTGCCCCACGTCCGAGCCGGCTTCGCCGCTTGGAGGAGACTGCCATAAGGGCTGCGGACCGGCCGCGCTAGCCATAGCCGGCAATGCCACCAAAAGCACCACCGCACTCAATGCACTTGCCAGAACCCGTCGACCGGCGCACATCGGTTCGTTCCCCTTCATTCCTGCCCTCCCGCAATCGGCGGCGGGCTTCCCATAGCCCCCCATGACGCCGGCAACCGCACTGACCAGCTTGGATACCCTATAGGAACTGCCTAATTACTGTCAAGGTACCGAATATCGTGACAGATCCGCAGCGGTGGGTGCGGAGGTGCGTTCGACAGAGATCCCCGCGCGGCGTCGTCGGCCAGACGTGGACACCCCGGCCTTGGCGGTCCCGCTCTGGGGCACGCGTCCCCCGGCGGCGCGGTGGCCGCGGCACCGACCCGCACCCAGCTTCGTGACGTCGTGGATCAGCTCTCCGGGGCCGCTGCTTCTCATGGCGGGCGGATCTGCTCAGCGACTCCAGGCCGCTGAGCCTGCCGAGATCTATCCGCCTGGAGCAACTCGGCGATCTCGGAGCCGGTCATCCGAATCGCGGCGCTGCCGCCCTACGGGCCCGCCTCTCCCTGGGGCGATAGCGACAGACTCGGCGCCGGAATTTTCCGCCGGCGCCGAGTCCTAGGTCCAACGGTCCTTACTTGCGGGCCGATGAAGACTTGTAATCGCCTAAATGACGACTACAGATGCCAGCTGATTCCGACTCGGGTGGTATGTGCCGCACTCGTATAACCTTTGGCCAGAACCGTTCCGCTGTAGGTACCGGCGGTGCCTGATGGTCCGCAGGGGCTGGTG
>Ga0193706_1000960_pt1 | contig 14028 bp, 11 predicted proteins | sample U3c1metaG_FD_160130 | JGI IMG/M metagenome (GOLD analysis project Ga0193706, IMG submission 160130) | Soil microbial communities from a riparian zone of the East river system, Colorado, United States - U3c1 | ecosystem: Environmental > Terrestrial > Soil > Riparian zone | place: USA: East River... | reverse complement strand
AGAAAAAGCACCGCGTCGAGGACGCGCTGCAGGCGACCCGCGCCGCCCTCGAGGAGGGTGTCGTCCCGGGTGGTGGCGTTGCACTGCTGAACGCCCAGTCCGGTCTGGACCCCGACAAGCTGGTCGACGACCCGGACGAGCGCACCGGCGCCCGGATCATCCACCGCTCGCTCGAGGAGCCGGTTCGCCAGATCGCCGAGAACTCCGGCCTGGAGGGTTCAGTCGTCGTCAACGCCGTCCGCGACCTCAAGCCCGGCGAAGGCCTGAATGCGGCCAACGGCGAGTACGGCGACCTGATCAAGGCCGGCGTCATCGACCCGACCATGGTCACCCGCTCGGCACTGCAGAATGCGGCGTCGATCGCCAAGAACATCCTCGTGACGGAGGCGATCATCGCCGAGCCGCCGGAGGAAGGCGGCGCCGGTGGCGGTATGCCCGGCGGCATGCCGGATATGGGCGGGATGATGTAACTACGCACCGGACCTGGCTCGGTCGGCCCACGCCGCGTCTGGCGGCGCCGGGGCTGCGCCGGGCGTCGTCCTCGAAGGCCCGGATAGCTCTGCTATCCGGGCCTTCTGCGTTCTAGCCCGGCTTGCCGCGGCGCTCGCCAGCCACTGGCGTGGACCTCCCGAGCCAGGTCCGGTGCGTCGGCGGTTCTAGGGAGTGGGCGTGGGTTCCGGCGCTGGAGTCGGAGCTGGCGTGGGTTCCGGCGCCGGCGTTTTCTTCGGCTTCGGCGGCAGCGGTTGCAGCAGGCCGGCGTTGTAGTCGGCGTAGGAGAGGAAGTTGGCGCGGCGGATCTTCAGGCGCAGGGTGTTGGTGGTGCGGGGATAGAGGCCGAGTTCGTACTGGTTGCCGATGCCGAAGCCGGTGTAGTAGACGAGCATCCGCACCCGGGGCCGCTTCACGATCCAGGCGATCAGCTGTTTGACGAAGCGCGGTTCGTCAATCGCCGAGACCGCCCACTCGGTCACCGTCACCGGCTTGCCGCGCCACTGCTTCCCCAGGTAGAAGCGGCTGAGGTCTTTCCAGACGGGATACTGGGAGTAGAAGTCGGTGCCGACCCAGTCGACCCAGCGGCTCCCCGGCCAGTAGTTGCCGGGGAAGTTGCCCTTGACCCGCGGCGAGCCGCCCGGCAGCGGGCTCCAGATCGTGCTCACCGGCGCCGCCGGCAGGCTTTCGGGGTTGGGGCCTTTGGTGCGATTGAGCGGCGGCAGGCCGATTTCGGCCAGGGTCAGGTTGATCCCTTCCAGGCTCTGCCCGCCGCGCACGATCGCGGCGATGCGGCGGAACGCCTGCTTGTACCAGCCGGTCGTGTGTTCGCCACCTTTCTGGCTGCCGTCGCAGTTGACCGCCGACCAGACGTTGAGGCAGCGATTTGGCTCCCCGAGCGGCCGGATGTAGGCGGGCAGCCCGCGTTTGTAGAAGAAGTCGTTGAGCTGCAGCAGGTAGTCGTCGCCGCCGCCGAGGGCGATCTGCTGCGGGGTGATCAGCTCCGCCAGCGTCTGGTCGTCGGCGGTCGAGATTGCCAGGATCGGCCGCGTCCCCGTTTCGCGCCAGCGTTCGAAGGCGGCGTTGAGGCTGTTGCCCCAGGGGTGGAAGGTCTCCAGCAGCGCCGGATGCTTGGCCGTCAGCGCCGCGAATTCGTTGAACTCCGCCGTGCTGCCGCGATCGCTGACGCCGAGGAAGACGCTCGGCTTCGGCGGCACCAGGGTCATCGCCGAGGCCTGCCCGGCGCAGAGCGCCACCGCCAGCGTGGCCAGCAGAACGACTCGTCTAGGGACCTTCCAGGACATCGCTCATCCTTCGCGGCTCGATTCCGAGCGCCTGCACGTCGGCTGCCCCGCGCTCGCTGACCATGGAGACCTCCATCAGCTCGGCCTCCTCCCAGGTTGCAAACACGGCCTCCCCGAAAACGGAGCGCAACGCCAGCAGGCCGGCGCGCACGACCGGCAGGGGAATGTGAACCAGCGGCCGTGGCCGGCCGGCGATGCGGCTGACCAGGTCGGACATCTGGTCGTAGCTGAGCGTCTCGGGCCCGGCCAGCTCGTAGCGCGGCCGCGCCTGGCCCCCCAGCGCGGCGACGACGCAACGGGCCGCGTCCTCCGCCCAGATCGGCTGGAAGTCCGCCCGTCCCCGGCCGGAGACCGGCAGCACCGGCAGGAAGGAAAAGCGCCGCAACAGGGTGATCCAGGGATCGCTGTGGTCGTAGACGATCGAGGGCGCGAAGACGGTCGTCGCCAGCGGCGAGGAAGTAACCGCCTGCTCGGCCAGCCACTTGGCGCGGAAGAAGCGGGTCCGCTGGGCGGCAAAGGCGTCGAGGGCGCTGAAGAAGTGGAAGCGCTCGACGCCGCTGCGCTCCGCCGCCCGCAGCAGCCGCACCGTCGCCAGCCCGTTCAGCTCCTCGATCCGCTTCGGCGGCTGGTCACGGATCGTCGCCGCCAGGTGGATCACCGTGTCGACCCCGCGCAGGGCCTGGCGCACCAGGTACGGATCCGACATCTCGCCGAGGTCGCCGAGGGCGATCTGCACGTCGACCCGCCTCGCCCCCAGCCGCCGCGGCTCCCGCACCAGGCAGCGCACGTCCTCGCCGCTCTCGAGCAGCAGCGGCAGCAGCCGCGAGCCGATGCTCCCGGTCGCTCCCGTCAGCAGCAGCATTGCCGCCCGCCCTCTCTCCTCGCCAGTCTCATTGCAGCGAACAACCCTAATGACGCCGCCCGCCGCCGCATACCCGTAGAATGCGTGCTCGCTTTCGGCGGGGGCCCCTAGCTCCTGTCGGGCACCGAAAACGACTTAGGAGAACCTCCCCTAATGACCTACGTAATCGCCGAGCCGTGCATTGGCCAGAAGGACAACTCGTGTGTCGAGGTCTGTCCCGTCGACTGCATCCATCCGACCCCGGATGAGCCCGATTACGACTCGGTCGAGATGCTCTACATCGACCCGGACGAGTGCATCGACTGCGATGCCTGCGTCGAGGCCTGCCCGGTCGACGCCTGCTTCGCCGAGGACCAGCTCCCGGCCGAGTGGGCCAAATACGCCGAGATCAACGCGAGCTACTACAAGAGTAAAGCCGCGTAAGGCCCCATCCCGGTAGGGGTTTCGCTTAACTTTTTTGACGGCGCACGGCGGCCGTCCGAGGATCCTGCGCCGCCAAAAAAGTACAAGACGCTCCACCCCTACCGGGATGGGGCCTTGAGCGCCTGTTACTGAACGACAGGCAGCGGGGTGCCGCTGACGGGCGGCGCATCGGCGGCGTTTGGCGTCGCCTGCAGGACCGGCAGCTCCTGCGGCGTCATCGCGACGATCCCGCGCGCCGCCTGGCGAATCGCCTGCGAGGCGGGGGCGTCGGGCTCGGCGGTGACCAGCGGCGTGCCGGCGTCGGCATGCTCGCGCAGCGGCTCTGACAGCGGCACCTTGCCGAGCAGGGGGACGTCGAGCTCGTCGGCCAGTTGCTGGCCGCCGCCCTCGCCGAAGATCGTGAAGCGCTCGCCGTCGGGGGTCGTGAAGCCGGACATGTTCTCGATCACGCCGAGGATCTCGAGGTCGAATTTGGCCGCCATGTCGGCGCCGCGCTTGGCGACCGACTGCGCTGCCGGCTGCGGCGTCGTGACGACGACGAACTTGGCCTGCGGCAGCAGCTGGGCGAGCGTCATCGAGACGTCGCCGGTCCCCGGCGGCAGGTCCAGCAGCAGGTACTCCAGCTCGTCCCAGGCGACGTCCTCGAGAAACTGCTGGATCGCCTTGTGCAGCATCGGCCCGCGCCAGACGACGGCCGCGTTCTCCTCGACGAAGAAGCCGATCGACATCACCTTGACGCCGCTGGGCGCGTCCAGCGGCAGGATCTTACGCTCGCCGTTGACTTCCGGCTTGGCGTTGACCCCGAGCATGCGTGGGATCGAGTACCCGTAGACGTCGCAGTCGAGGGCGCCGGAGGGGTGGCCTTCGGCGGTCAGCGCCGCCGCCAGGTTGGCGGTCATCGTCGACTTGCCGACGCCGCCCTTGCCGGAGGAGACGCAGATCACGTTCTTGACCTTGGCCAGCGCGCCCTGGGGCAGCTTGGAGCGGCCGAGGGTCTGCTGGAGCGTGCCTTTCTCCTCGTCGGAGAGGACGTCGAAGCCGACCCCGACCTCGGTCACTCCCTCAAGCTCGGAGACCTGTTTGGCGACCGCCTGTTCGAAGTGGGAGCGGATCGGGCAGCCGGCCGTGGTCAGCGAGACGATCACCTCGACCCGGCCACTTGCCTGGACGTCGATCGAGCGCACCATGCCCAGCTCGACGATCGAACGGCGCAGCTCGGGGTCGATGACCGCGCGCAGCTGGTCGGTGATCTGATCCTTGGTCGGAAGCGCCATCGAGGTCATTCTCGCAAAGGCGTGCCCGCGGCAGCCCCGATCCCACGCGCAGGGGGGAGAGATTCTGCCGCCCCGGGCCTTGGCCCCCTGTACGCAAGCGAGCGAGCGGAGGGTCGATGTCGGGCACGCGAGGTGGTCTGGGGCGGATCGTGGCGATGGGGATCGGGCTGGCGGTGGCGTTGCTGCTGGCGGTGGCTGGCGAGGCGCGCGCCGGCTTCTACTCGGTTGCCCAGTGCGGCTGGTACGTCGGCGCCGACGCCGACTGGTGGGACGGCACCGGCGGCGCCAAGTTCCGCTCCGACGCCTACTGCGTGCCGCCCGCCGGGGCGGACCCCTTCGACGGCGCCCACCTGAAGAGCCTCACCCGCGACAACCAAGGGACCGTCACCGGCACCCGCTTCGCCCGCTGGCGCTGGGTGGCGCCGCCGACGACCGGCATCCGCCAGGTTCGCGGCAGTTGGTGGCACGCGCTGCACGATGGCCTGGAGCAGCGGATCGGCGCCGCCACGGTCAGCGGCGGCTTCGAGCCATTCCTCACCGCCTCGACCACGGACACGACCCCGCGCGAATTCGCCAACATCTTCACGCCGTCGGTGCCGGCGATCGAGGACCGCCTGCTCTGCGCCCGCGGCGACGGCAAGTGGTGCTCGCTCGATTCCGGCTCCTGGTCGGGGCTGCGGGCGCTGACGATCACGATCGACGACGGCGTCCCGCCCGGCGCCTGGATCACCGGCGGCGACCTCATCGACGGCGGCTGGCGCCGAGGCAGCCAGTTCGTCGCGGTCGACGGCTACGACGCCGGCTCCGGGGTGCGTTTCAGCGAGACCACGCTCGACGGCGCCCGCGTCGGCTTCACCGAGTACCCCTGCGACAAGGCCTTGATCGACGGCGAGTGGAAGGGGACGCGGATGCGGCCCTGCCTCACCAACGTCACCACCACGCAGACCATCGCCACCACCAGTTTCAGCGACGGCAGCCACACCCTGCGCCACTGCACCACGGACTTCGCCGCCAACGTCGCCTGCGCGCCCGACCGCACGGTCGGCATCGACAACAACCCACCGGCCCACCCACGCAACCTGACGCTGGCCGGAGGCGATGGATGGAGGCGCGTCGACGACTTCGACTTCTCCTGGGTCAATCCCGACCAGGGGCCGGCCAGCCCGATCGGGGGCGCCTTCTGGCGGATCACCGGGCCCGCCGGCTACGACAGCGGCGTCAAGCTCGCCGCCGGCCGCGGCATCGCCGCGATCGCCGACCGCTTCGTGCCGGCCCCGGGCGCCTACTCCTTTCATCTCTGGCTTCGCGACGAGGCCGGCAACGACGCGCCGACCTCCGCAGTGGAGGTGCCACTGCGCTTCGACGACGTGCCGCCCGGGGTCGCCTTCGCCGCCGCCGGCGACGCTGGCGACGAGATCCCAGAGCAGATCCGCGCCACCGTCACCGACGCCCACTCCGGCCCTGCCGCCGGTGGGATCTCCTTCCGTCGCCTGAACGCGGCAGATTGGGTGGAGCTGCCGGCCAAGCTGCAGCCAGACGCGGCCGGCAGGGCGACCCTGATTGCCCGCACCCCCGACCTGGCGCCGGGCACCTACGTCTTCCGCGCCGATGCCGGCGACGGGGCGGGCAACACGGCCTCCACGACGCTCCGCGCCGACGGCACCGAGATGGCGATTCGCAAGACGCCGCCGGCACTGGCGCCAGGCAGGCCGGCGTCGCCGGGCAGGGCGGCCCCGGCCCGCACCAAGACCCGGCTGTTCGCGCGGCTGCGCGGCGGCCATGGGCGCGGCGACGCGCTGACGATCCCCTTTGTCTCCCCGGCCCTGCTCAGCGGCCGCCTCACCCGCGCCGACGGCGCCGGCATCGCCGGGCGCGAGCTGCGTGTCGTCGCCAGGCCCTCCCACGGGGCCCTCGCGGCGACCGCCGCCACCACCGTCCTCACCGGCGAGCGCGGTGGCTTCGAGCTGCGCCTCGGCCCGGGGCCCTCGCGGCGGATCGCCGTCGTATTCCGCGGCGACGGCGCTCTGGAGCCGGCGCGGCGCCCCTCGCTCGACCTGCGGGTCCGCTCCGGGGTTTCCCTCCGTGCCGCGCCGCTGTCGCTGCGGACCGGCCAGGCGGTGCGGCTCCGCGGCCGGGTTCGCAGCCGCGGCGCCGCGATGCCCCGGCGCGGCAAGCTGGTCGCGATCCAGTACCTGGAGGCCGCCACCCGCCGCTGGAGGCCGGTCCTCGTCACCCGCACCGATCACGGCGGCCGTTTCCGCGCCCACTACCGCTTCCGCTACGTCAGCGGCGCCGCCTCGATCCGGCTCCGTGCCACGGCCCTGGCGGAGGAGCGCTGGCCCTACGCCCCAGGATCCTCGCGCCCGGTAACGGTCCGGGTCGGCGGTCGGTAGGGTGGTGGCCGATGTCGCAGGCGACCCTTCACACCAACGCCGGGGCGATCGTGCTCGAGCTGCACGACGCGGACGCTCCGAAGACGGTCGAGAACTTCCGCAAGCTCGCCGCCGACGGCTTCTACGACGACCTCATCTTCCACCGCGTCATCCCCGATTTCATGATCCAGGGCGGCTGTCCGGAAGGCAGCGGGCGCGGCGGCCCCGGCTACACGTTCGAGGACGAGTTCAACGACAACAAGGTCGTGCGCGGGGCGCTGGCCATGGCCAACGCCGGGCCCAACACCAACGGCTCGCAGTTCTTCATCGTCACCGCCGGCGCGGCGCCGTGGCTCGACGGCAAGCACACCGTGTTCGGCACCGTGGTCGAGGGCATGGACGTCGTCGACGCGATCGAGTCGAGTCCGACCGACGGCTCCGACAAGCCACTCGACGCGAAGACGATCGAGCGCGTCGAGCTCTCCGACTAGCTGCAGGCCACCCGCCCTTCTCCACCGGCGTGTCCTCGCCACCGGCGCCAGACGGGAGGCTGCGCTGGGGGACGCCCAGCGCAGCCTCCCCGAGATCTAGCTCGTCTTGCTAGTGGCGGCAGAAGGGATCGATGTACAGCTGATCGATCTGCCAGTTCCCCTTTGCATCAACGGGGGCAATCCGGATCTCGATCGCGCTTGGGATCAGCGTCCCGACGATCGTCGAAAGCCCCAGCACCGTCGAGACCGACTGGGTCGGAGCCCAACTCGAGCCGGCGGAGAGGTTGCTGACGACCTTCGTTCGGACCAGGCCGAGCAGGTTGTAGACCGCTTCGACCCGCAACCTCGAGGAAGGGTCACCCGAATTCCGGGCCATCAGTCGAAAGGACGGGGTGTCGATCGACATGCAGACCGGCGGACTGACGGCTGAGCTGCCAGCCGGCAGCGAAAGCGATTTCGAGTCGCCGGCGCCGTTTAGGTAAAAGCTCTCGTTGCCGTCGACGACCTTGGCGTCCCGGGTAAGCGACCAGCCGGCTCCGCCGGCCTCAAAGCCACCGTCGGGAGCGAGCACGTAGTTGCGCTGGTCGCCCCAAGGGCTGAACACCTGCTTGGCGCCGGAGTAGGAGCACCCGGCCTGGGCCGAGCTGACAAAGGCAGTCATCGCCAGCAGTGCGATTGCCACGGTCCCAGCGAGCTTGATACTGGTGAGACGACTGGGGAATCGATTGAGCCTCATACGGGTAAACCTCCTGTCGCAGGCCAAAGCGCCTGGTCGTTTAACCAAGCTGGCGGTCGAGCCGTCTCGCGTCGAAACGCGAGATCTCTGACTTTGCGTCCCTGCCTCGCGACAGGTTTGCCCTTATTCAGCTGACTATCTCCGGCCGAATCGGGCGAACCCTGCGCCGACTTAAATAAGTTCATACAAACGTCTACTTACTTTTGGGTCCTGCAACACATGGTGGTTCTCTGCATGCGGGCCTCAGCACCGTCCCGAGGCAGCCGATAAACCCTTGCAGCCCTCCCCGGACTGGCTGCGACCAGCCGATGGCAACCGTTTCGCAGATACATGACTTGGAGCGCCTCTTCGCTCGAGGGCGCGAGCGCGCCCGGCTCCGCGCCCAAGGGCGCGAGCGAATGGCGGAGGCCCTGGTTGCCTCCTCCTTCCTGATCGTCGCCCTCGGGATGGCGGTGCTGCTGCCGTCCACTCGCAGCCTGCACGGCCCCACCCTGGCGATCCTGATCGGGACCTACGTCATGACCAGTCGGGCGAAATTCGACATCGCCGACGGCTACACGGTCCCAACCGAGCTTGTCCTGGTCCCCATGCTCTTCCTCCTGCCCACGCCAGTCGTCCCCCTCGTGGTCAGCTTCAGCTACCTGCTCGGCCGCCTCTTCGACTACGCCAGCGGTCGAACCAACATCCATCGGGCCTTCCACGCCTTCGGGGACTGCTGGCACGCCGTGGGGCCGGCGCTCGTGCTGGTCGCCGCGGGGGCCCAGGCCTTCTCATGGGACAGCTGGCCGGTCTACCTGCTCGCCCTGCTCGCGCAGTTCGCCTTCGATTTCGCCGCGGCAGCGGTTCGCGAGCGCCTGATCGACGGCACCTCGGCTCGGACTTTGGTGAAGTTGGTTGCCCCGGTATATGCGCTGGACGGGGCACTGGCGCCGATTGGCCTCCTCGCGGCATTTGCGGCGATCGAACTTGGCGCGGCGCTTTCCCTCCTGGTCATCCCGCTTGCCGCGGTGCTCGCAGTCCTCTCCCGCGAGCGCCAGGCACGAATCGACCAGGCCCTGGAGTTGAGTAGCGCCTACCAGGGGACCGCGATGCTGCTTGGCGACGTGGTCGAGGCCGACGACGCTTACACGGGCAGCCACAGCAGGGGAGTCGTCGAACTCTCCCTAGCCGTCTCAGACCATCTTGGACTCGACTCCGGCCAACGCCGCAACGTCGAGTTCGCCGCTCTGCTGCACGACGTCGGCAAGATCGCTGTGCCGAAGGAGATCATCAACAAGCCAGGCCCCCTCGATGCGGAGGAGTGGAAGGTCATGTACCGCCACACGATCGAGGGCGAGACGATGCTGAACCGAGTCGGAGGGGTCCTGGCGGACGTCGGCCGCATCGTTCGGTCCTCGCACGAGCACTATGACGGCAGCGGCTATCCGGACGGCCTCACCGGCGAGGACATCCCTATCGAGGCTCGGATCGTGACCTGCTGCGATGCCTTCAGCGCGATGACCACCACCCGTTCGTATCGCGAGGCGATGCCGGTCGAGACCGCCTTGGCTGAGGTGCACGCATGCGCGGGCACACAGTTCGACCCGCGGGTCGCCGACGCTCTGCGGTCGGTCGCCAAGTCGAGCTAGCCCTCCCCGTCAAGGGGAGGCTTGCGACGGGGGCCTCAACCCTGGGAGCGCTTCTCCTGTCGCTGCCGCAGCGCCTCGCCGGGGCGCCAGAGGCTGACCAGCCCGGCGACCAGGGTGACCAGGAAGATCTGGCCGATCATCATCTCCAGCCCCGCCAGCATCCGGCCGGGTTGGCCGCCGGGGACGAGGTTGCCGTAGCCGGTCGTGGTCAGCGTGGTGTAGCTGAAGAAGAGGAAGTCGCTGCCGCCGGGGTGCGGCAGGCCTTCGAAGAAGGCACCCCCCTGGACCCTCTCGATCGTCCCGTAGAGGAAGGTGAAGAGGATGCCGAGCACGGTGTAGACGCTGATCGCGCCGAGGATCGTCCGCGAGCCGACCGTCGCCGTGGTCAACACCCGGCGCAGGACGGCGCCCATCGCGACCGCCAGCAGGCCGATCTGGACCACCGAGGCGAAGTTGAGCCAGGTGCGGTCGCCGGAGGCCGCCGCGACGACGGCGAGCAGGATCGTCAACCCCGAGAGCCAGAGGGCGGCCCGGACCACCTTCGCGTGGGCATGGGAGCTGCTCAGCGCCACCACCGAGGTGGCGCTCGTCGCGATCGTCAGCACCACCGCCGACCAGCCGCGATTGGATAGCAGCGAGGTCAGCACATAGGTGGCCAGCACCAGCACCAGGACGAGGCCGAAGGCGTCGCTGACCCTCTCGGCGCGCTGGATCCAGCGCTCGCGCCGGCGGGCGCGGATCGCGGTTCTGTCCATGTTCGGGTCGTTCGCGCTGGCCCGGCCGGTTTCCTGCCCGGGGCGCTCAGCGGAGGGGGTGGGATTCGAACCCACGAGCCCCCTTGCGAGGGCCACCGGTTTTCAAGACCGGCGCATTCAACCGCTCTGCCACCCCTCCAAGGTGGATGGGGCGGATGCTAGAGGTCTCAAGACCCGCTCAGGTTTGCTTGTACTGATTGGATTCAGGAATGCGGCGTTTGCTCTTCCTGGCTTCGGCGATGATCTTCTTCGACGTCGCCTTCTTCGCCGCGATCGCCCCTCTGCTGCCCGACTACGTGGACCAGCTGGGCCTCACCAAGGCGGAAGCCGGGATCCTCTCCGCCTCCTACGCCGCCGGCACGCTGATCGCCTCGCTGCCGGCCGGCTTCGTCGCCAGCCGGGTCGGGCCGCGCCGCAGCGTCATCTGCGGCCTGCTCCTGCTCGGGGTCTCCAGCCTCATCTTCGGGCTGGTCGACGAGATCCACCTGCTTGACGCGGCGCGCTTCACGCAGGGGGTCGCGGGGGCGCTGATCTGGGCCGGGGCGCTGACCTGGCTGATCACGGCCGCTCCCGAGGAGAGCCGCGGCCGGGTGATCGGTACGGCGCTGGGCACCGCGGTTGCCGGCGCTTTGCTGGGACCGGTGCTCGGCGCGCTGGCCGCCTCGATCGGGACCGAGCTTGTCTTCGGCTCGGTGCTGATCGTCACCCTGGTGCTCGCCTATGAAGCCTCGCGATTGCCCGAGGCCGGGACGCCGGAACGCCAGGGTCTCGGCGAGGTCGCCTCGACCCTGCTCAGCAAGCCGATCCTCGCCGCTGCCGCCTTCGTCGCCGTGCCTTCGGTGATGTTCGGCGCGATCGAGGTGCTGGTGCCGCTGCGGATCGACGCGCTCGGCGGCGGCCACGGCGTGATCGCCGCCGGCTTCATCGCCGGGGCTGCGCTGGAGGCCGTGCTGGCGCCGCTGGCCGGCCGCGCCTCCGACCGGGTCGGGCGGCGCACGCCGTACGTGATCGGGCTGGCAATCTGCGCCGTGGCGATGGTCGCGATCGCCCTCGCGCAGACGCTCGGCGCCGTGCTGGCGGCGCTGATCGTCACCTCGCTCGGCGCCGGCCTCTGCTTCGCGCCGGCGCTGACGCTGCTCTCCGACGTCGCCGACTCGAGCCGCCTGCACCAGGGCTTCGCCGCCGGCCTCTCGAACATGGCCTGGGCATCCGGGCAGGTCGTCGGCGGGATCGGCGGCGGCGTCGTCGCCAGCCTGATCGGCAACGCGGTCCCCAGCATCGCGATCGCGGTCCTGCTCCTAGTCACCGTCGCCTACGCGTTCCGCTCCCTGGAACGGGCCGCGCCCGCCCAGCCGGTCGAGGGCTAGGCTGGCGCGATGGCGGCCGGGCACGCAGGGGGCAACTCGCGCGGTTGGGTCAACTGGGCCGGCGATCAGTCCTGCCGGCCGGCGGAGCTGGTTCGCCCGGCGAGCCGCGACGAGCTTGGCGAGGCGATCGCCGCCGCCGCTGCGGCCGGGCGCAAAGTCAGCGTCGCCGGCTCCGGGCACTCGTTCACCGAGGCGGCGATGACCGACGGCACGATGGTCCGGATCGAGGCGCTGAAGGGAGTGCTCGACGCCGACCCCGCCTCCGGGCTGGTCAGGGTCGGCGCCGGGACGGTGCTCGCCGACCTCAACGAGGAGCTGGCCCGGCTCGGGCTGGCGATGGAGAACCTCGGCGACATCGACCGCCAGACGATCGCCGGCGCGATCTCGACCGGCACCCATGGCACCGGCGCCAAGCTGCGCAACATCTCCGCCCAGGTCGAGGGGCTGGAGCTGGTCGTGGCCGACGGCGGCGTGCGCCAGCTCAGCGCCGCCACCCACCCCGAGCTGTTGCGGGCGGCACGGGTCGGGATCGGCGCCCTGGGGGCGATCTCGGCCGTCACCCTGCGCTGCGTCCCCGCCTTCACCCTCGACCGGGTCGACACGCCACGGCCGCGCGAGGAGGTGCTCGAGTCCTTCCAGGAGAGCGCCGACGCCAACGACCACTTCGAGCTCTTCACCTTCCCCTACGCGGACTCCGCCCTGGTTCTGGAGCGCAACCGCACCGAGGCGCCGCCGCGGCCGCGCGGCCGGGTCGCCGCCCACCTCAACGACGCCGTCCTGGAGAACTGGGCGCTGGAGGCGCTCTCGGCGGCCGGCAAGCGGTTCCCGGCCGCGATCCCGTCGCTGTCGCGACTCGCCGGCCGGCTCGCCTCCGGCAGCCGCACGGTTGACCGCAGCGACCGCGTCTTCGCCAATGACCGCCGCGTCCGCTTCACCGAGATGGAGTACGGGGTGCCGCGCGAGCACGGGCCCGAGGCGGCGCGGCGGGTGATCGAGTGGGTGCGCTCCAACCGCTATCCCGTCTTCTTCCCGATCGAGATGCGGGTCGCCGCCGGCGACGACGCTCTGCTGAGTCCCTCGCACCGGCGCGACACCGCCTACATCGCCGTCCACCAGTACCGCGGCATGGAGTGGCGCCCCTACTTCGAAGCCGTCGAGGAGATCATGAATTCCCACGGCGGCCGCCCCCACTGGGGCAAGCGCCACTTCCAGACCGCCGCGACCCTGGCCTCCCGCTACCCGGCTTGGGCGCAGTTCCAGGCCGCCCGCGACGAGCTCGACCCCGCCCGCGTCTTCACCAACGAGTACGCCGAGCGCGTCCTCGGCCCCTAACCCGCCGGCCTACAAGAACGTCTTGCCCTCGCCGCGGTAGGTCGGGACGACGTCGACGATCTCTTCGCCTTCGACCAGGTGGAGGGTCGCGAAGCGCTCGCAGAGCTCGCCGGCCTTGGCGTGGCGGAGGTAGGCGCGGTCGCCGATCTCCAGGCTCGCGGCGGGGTCGCCGAGCAGGGGGGTCTGGACCTCGCCGGCGCCCTCCTCGGGGTCGAGGGCGAGGCCGGGGGGAAGCCAGGGAGCCGGCAGTCGCGCCGGGTCGCCGCCGCCCGAGGCGAGGTAGCCGCCGCCGAGCGCGGTCGCGACCTTGGCGGTCGGCTTGCGGACGATCGGCAGGGCGAAGCCGGCAGCCGGGGTGAGGCTGAAGCGGCTGTAGTGGTCGAAGAGGGCGGGGGCGAAGAAGCCGGAGCCGGCGGTCACCTCGGTAACCGCCTCCTCGGCCGCGGTCAGCTCGAGGCTGCCGGTGCCGCCGCCGTTGACGATCTCCAGGTCGGCGATCTCGCCGACGGCAGCGGCGATCGCGGCGCGGCGCTCGGCCAGCTCGGCGGCCGAGCGTCGCTGCATGAAGCGGATCGCGGCGCCGCGCAGGCGTCTCCCCGGCGGCCGGTCGCCGACCCCGGCGATCTGCCCCTCGTAGGCCATCAGCCCGACCAGCTCGATCTGCGGCCTCCTGTCGATCTCCCGCGCCAGCGCCACGGCCTGCTCGACCGTGTGGACCGGGGAGCGCTTGGGCCCGACCTTGAGCCGCCCGCCCAGCGCCCACCAGCCGGCGTCGACGTCGATGCAGACGCGGACCGGCGCCGCGCCGGCGCCCAGCACCGACTCGATCGTCTCCAGGTGCTCGACGCAGTCGACCATCACCACCGGCGCCCCGTCGGGGCTGGCGACCGAGCGCAGCGCCAGCTCCCCGAGCGCGCCGGCGTCGGCGGTCGGGTAGGCGAGCAGCAGGTCCTCGAACCCCTGCTCGGCAAGCCAGAGGGTCTCGGGCAGGGTGT
>Ga0193706_1000959_pt1 | contig 14029 bp, 15 predicted proteins | sample U3c1metaG_FD_160130 | JGI IMG/M metagenome (GOLD analysis project Ga0193706, IMG submission 160130) | Soil microbial communities from a riparian zone of the East river system, Colorado, United States - U3c1 | ecosystem: Environmental > Terrestrial > Soil > Riparian zone | place: USA: East River... | reverse complement strand
GGTCGTCTTGTCGCAGGTAAAACCGGGTTCGACGAGGCACGTGCTCGAACAACCATCGCCGCTCACTTGGTTGCTGTCGTCGCAGGTCTCGCTCCCGGTGACCTTGCTGTCGCCGCAGAGGGGGACGCAATGCTTGCCCGCGACGCGGCACTGCCACCCGGGCTCGACCGCCTTGCAATCGGCGGCACAGCCATCTCCCGCGACTTGATTGCCGTCATCGCAGAATTCGTTGCTCGAAAGTTTGCCGTCTCCGCAAGCGGCTGAAGAAACGCAAGGGGCGCCGACGGTGGGACATTTGAAGTCCGCCTCGATGCGACAGACGCCGTTGCATCCGTCCTTCCCCATGGTGTTGTGGTCGTCGCATTCTTCCGGGGGATCGAGCTTTCCGTTGCCGCAGCTGGTGGTGATCACACTGGGCGGGACGATGATGCCGCCCGCATCGTCGCCGGAACTCCCACCACTTCCGCTTCCGTTTCCGCCGGCGCCTGGATTATCCCTACGCGGGGCCCCCTCCGTCGAATCCGTGCAACCCCCAGCGATGGCGATAGAGAAAACGCAGAATATTATCGCCGCGATGGACAAACGCGCGCCATTGAACATAGTTTGCCTCGCTTTTCGATGCTTTGCTGAACTTCGGACCCAGGGTAAGACGCGCCTCCCCCTCGCGGCGGGTCGTCCAAATGGGGCACTACAGCGAAGAACGACAGCAACGGGCCTCGCGACGTGAGACTCGGGTTGCGTTCGCGTCCGCCGCCGGAGGATTGGCCCAATGTACGGCGCGTCCGACCGGAAAAATACGCTCACCGCGTTGTCGAAGCTGTGTCGGGCCGCTGCGGACGGCAAGTGCTTCGGCGCCGCGACCAGTTTCAAGTAGCGGAGCGTCGGCTCACTTATCCAACGGCGGCCAGGCGTCTACCGTCAAATACTCGGGTTGCGCCGGCAAGGCGGCGCGACTCGGCGCCTCGAGCAGGGTGCGATCGATGATTCGACGGTACTCGTCGCTCGGCGCGGGCTCTCCTGTCCGAAGCGTCGCGCCGCTCGCTCGAAGAGCAGCGGCAATGACCTGCCCGGCCGGTTCCAGCGGCTCGTTGACGATCCGCCGAACCATGGTGGCAAGCTCCGCCCCGCCAACCGATTCGAGCGTTTGCAGATAGAGGATGTCGTCGTACCTGCGACCGCTGGCCTTCGAGAGGAGCATCCCCCAGAACGAGAAGATGTCTCCACGCGGGTCTCGCCGACGAGCCGCGGCCTCGCTCAGCGCCGCGATGAGAAACCCGCACGTATAGTCGTTGCTGCCAGGGCGTGCGTTCTTGAGCGGCGCGCCAGCGAGGCCGAAGGCGCACAGCGACGCCGCATCCGAGAGGTGCTTGCGGTACATCTTCTTGTCGATGAAACCGAGCTCCACCAACGCCCGGTATGCGAAGGCGTCAGCGCTGCCTTCGTGCAGCCAGCCTCCACCTGGGACCTCGTGGAAAAACTGCTCGCCGTTCCAAAGGTGAGCCGCTTCATGCGCGACCGAGAACAGCGTTCGCCACAGAACCTCCGCATCACCTTCCCCGCGGCGATCCAGACCGAGTGTGACGTCTTGCTGGAGAATACCGGGTGGGAGCGTGCCGCCACCGATGCTGAGGGCACCCCTCGATTCGGCGGGCGGACCGTAACTCAGGTAAACGTTCGGACGGAAGGTGAGCGGGTGCCCGGTCCTTAGGGTGTAGAGCGCGAACAGGCGAGGCAGCGCCTCCTCGATGCGCTTCAAGAGCCAAGGAGGGAATCCGCGATCCACGACGGCGGTCATGTGCGGCGAGCTCACCGGCGCAGTGGCACCGAAGTAAACGTACGTTCCCCGGTCCACCGATCGCCAGTGCGCCGGCGCCCGATGCGTCTCGCCCGCCACGATGACGTGCTCCGAGGGCCTCGGTAGCAGCGTGAAGCGCGTCTCGACGGGACCGCGCTCCACCATGTCCCTCGGCTCGCAACCGGCACCGCTCCCGCAGGCGAGCAGCTCGACGTCGAAGTAGCCCGTGTAGAGCAGCACGCCGCCGTCGGTGAAGGGGACGAAGAGCTGATAGGCTTTCTCCGGTTTCTTGGCGTACGTATCGATCTCGATGTGGAAGGCGCTGATGGGCTTGCCGTCGGTGCGCCGGACGATCTCCGCGTGGCCGTCGTCGGCTGAACGAAGCTCGACGGACGAACGAGCGCCGATGCGCCAACGACTCTTCCGATGGGGGTATTCTCGACGAAACCTCACCGCATCCGTCGGCGTCTTGAGCGCGTAGCTGACCACCCATCGACCCGCTTGCGGCTGCGCGAGGGTGACATCGACCTCGAAGGATGGCGGCGGTCGGGGCGACGCCATCAGCTGCGGTGGTGGAACGACCCGACTGCCACACGCCGAGGTGAACGCGATGAGCATCAGAATCAGCTTCGCCAATCGATCCACAGGTCTCCACTCCTCATAACGAGCGCCGTCGTCTGCGCAACGCCACAGGAGCACGACGCATTCCGCATCGCGCGCCGGCCGGCTGAAACGTAACAGCGTTCACCTGCAGGGTGCGCGTGCCAGCGACCGGCATTACGAACCTCGCGGACGCGGCTCTAGCGTGCCGATGCTCGGTCTCCCGTGCGCCGCTGGTTCCGATAGCGCGCAGGGGGGAGATCGAACTCGCGCTTGAACGCACGGTTGAAGGCGGCCTCGGATTCGTAACCAGCGTGCAGCGCAACTTGCAGCACGGTGTCATCCGTCGTCTCGAGCAGTCGGGCACCGAGTTGCATGCGGCACCGCGAAACATAGGTGAGCGGAGCCTCGCCGAGCAGCCGGGTAAACCGTTCCGCAAAGACGGTACGTGACAGTGCCGCTTGTTGGGCTAGCGACGCGACGGTCCAGGCACGAGCGGGCTCGCGGTGGATCGCGCCGAGCGCGCGGCCCACTGCCGAATCGCGCGCCGCGGCGAGCCATCCAGTCCGCTGCCGCGGGAGCTCGGCCATGTACCGGCGTAGTGTCTCGATGAACAGCGCCTCGGCGAGCGTCGCGAGCAGCGCACTTCGCCCGGCGCGGGCCGGCTCGCGCTCCGACGCGAGGTGGCGGATCGTGCTTTCGATCCACTCGCCCGATGTATCGCGGCGGATGTTCACCTTGAACAAGGGCGGTAGCCCCGCGAGAAACAGCCGCTTCGCCTGGCGTTCGCAACCGATGTAGCCACAAATGAACTTGGTGACGCGGCCTCCGCCGCCACCGCGCTCCGAGACGATCGCTCCTTCGAGGATCTTCGGCAGCAACGCGGATGAGTCGGTGAGCTCGGTCACGCGCCCGTTCCAGAGCTCGTGAGCGTCGCCGCGGGGAAGGACGGCGATGTCGCCCGCCTCGAGAGCAACGCTGCCTTGTCCGGGAATCCGCGCGGTTGCTTCGCCTTCGACGAGTAGGTGAAACAAGATCAGATGTTCTGCCGAGGGCGCTAGGAGACGAGCGCCATCGTGGGCCGGCGGTGAGGCGAACCCCCACGGCGCGCTCAGCTCGGCGTCGAGAAAGATCGCCCCACTCAGGCGCACGCTACGCAAAGCTTCAGAAAGAGGATCGGGCTCGCTCATGCGCTGCAAAGAAATCCGGACGCCGAATCAGGTCCTCCCAACACGCATGGCCCATGTTTCTGAAACCAACGCATGGAGGCACATCATGACCGAAGCAAATCGTTTCACGTTCACTGACCCCGCACAAGACAAGCCGACGGCGGAGGTCGTCCGACGCTTCATCGCCGCCTTCCAGGGCAAAGACGCGGCTGTCATACGCGACCTCGTCGCGCCGGATTGCATCATGGAAGCGATGCAACCCGCGCCCGACGGCCTACGCGTCGAAGGCTACGAGGCCAATGTCGCCTTTTGGCAGGCGATGGTCGCTGACCCGAACGGGTCCTTCGAGGTCGAGGATGTGGTCATTTCCGGGGACCGGGCGATCAACCGCTGGCGCTACCGCTTCGGCGTGGGTGAAGAGAGCTCGGTGCGCGGCGTGACCCTGATCCGGGTGCGCGAGGGGAAGATCGTGGAGGCGCTGGCCTACGCGAAGACACCGTCGGTGGCGGACCTGGGCCAGGCGAACCTGTCGACATCCGAGGTCATCCGGCGGTTCAACGAGGCGTTTCAGCAGCACGATCCGGCTGCACTCCCGGAGCTCATTGCCGCGGACTGCTTCATCGAAAACGCCAATCCTGCTCCCAACGGTTCGCGCCACGTCGGCCGCGAAGCTTGCTTGGAGCTGTGGCGGCGGATCGCGACGGCCCCGGGAACCCACTTCGATACCGAGGAGGTCGTGGTCACCGGCGAGAGAGCGACGATCCGGTGGCGGCTCTGGTGGGGCGAAGGCGAAGACAATTCAGTGCGCGGGGTGAACCTGATGCGCGTGCAGAACGGACAAATCGTGGAGGCGCTTGGCTACGTCAAGGGCGCATGAGCCCGCGACGCGCTACCCCCATACAACTGTCATAGGAGAGTCAAATGCGTGAGCTAAAAGTCATCATCTCGGGATGGTCTACCGTTATTCCAAAACGAAGGGATGAGGTGGTCGAGAGCTTCAAAGATTTGGTGCTTCGTGCTCGAAGCGCCCCTGGGTGCCTGGACTTTGCAATGACGGCCGATCCGGTCGACCCGAGTCGGGTCAATATTTTCGAGCTTTGGCAATCCGAGAAGCATTTGAAATCGTGGCGGGCTGTTTGCAAACGGCCAAAGCACATTGCGAAACCAATCCGAGTGGATGTGCAGAAGCACATTCTACAAAAATCCGGTCCGCCGTTCTGACCGGGGACGTCCGTGCCCCTCGAAGTCTTCGTTCCCGATGCGCTGTGGCTGCGGGAGTACTTCGTGCGACTAGGCGGCGCGCGCTTCAATGCGCGCATGACGGTGATCAGGCTCCGGAGCGGTGAGATTCTCGTCCACTCCCCTTGCGCCTTCGACGATTCGCTCACCGCCGAGGTCGCCGCGCTGGGTCGGGTTGCTGCGATCATCGCCCCGGGCAACCTTCACTGGCTGCACGTTCGCTCCTGCCAGCAAGCGTTCCCCGACGCGGTGACCTATATTTGCCCCGGGGTCGAGAAGCGGGCCAAGGGTCTCAACTTCGACTTCGTCCTTGGCGACGATGCCCCGCCGCTCTGGGCCGACGAGCTGTCGCAGGTCGCGCTGCAGGGGACGCGCATCATGCGTGAGGTCGCCTTCTTTCACCGCGCCAGCCGCACCCTCATCCTCGTCGACCTCGTCGAGAACTTCACGCCGGCCACGCCCGGCACCAACTTGCTCCTCCGGATCATTTTTCGCGCGCTTGGCATGTGGAACCGAGCCAGCCCGGCACCTGAGTACCGGTTCGCCTGGGGCGACAGGGCGCGAATGCGTGAGGACATGGAGCGCATCCTTGCATGGGACTTCGAGCGTGTGATCCTCGCGCACGGCGACAACATCGCGCGCGGCGCCAGGCAAATCGTCGCTCAGGCCTGGCGGATGATCCTCCCCTGAGGCGACATTGTCCCGGTTGCTCTTTCTTTCCCCCCCCAAAATTCGGTGAGCTGCTCGGCAAGAGCTTTGCCTTGGTCGAACCCGGCTTGAGCGGCGGGCTTACGCGTCGACGGATTCATCACATTGCCGCCGGTGGCGAATATGTCGTGGGAGTTGCTATCCGGGAAGATCGTTTCGACCCTGCTGCCGTGTGCGCGGAGTTCGTCGACCTGTGCTGCGAGATGCGTGCCCCAGTTCAGCGGTTGCAGTGATTGGCCACTGAATGGTGAAAGCACCAGCACCCGTGCGTATCCAGCTGCCAGATCGGCATTCTCGGCGTTGGATCGGTAGCCGCCGTCGATGTATCGGTTGTCCCCGATCTTGTAGGGAAGGCCACTGGCACAGCTGGCGGCGACGGCGTCCGCTAGGTCGACTCCGCTGTGGCGGTCGAACACGACCGGTTCACCGGTACGGGCATCGACCGCCGTGATGAGTACCTTTTGTTGTGGCCAGCGCTGACTGGGCAGCCGCGAGGCGACGGTGGTGCGCCACTGTGTTTGCCAGGAGTCGTCGTTCGCGGCCGCATCCGCCTCAAGCGCCGCCGCGCCCATCCTGCGGCGCATGTCGGCCGCATTCTCAGCGGCATCGATGAGTGCCTGCAGCCTCTCGATATGGTTCTGGTTCGTCGCTGGTCGAATCGGAGCGCGCCCACGGTCGGATCCGGTTGGAGCGGTCCGTGGCTGGGGCGCAGCGTCAAGGACGGCGGCAAGCAGTTCGGTCGGGGTCGCGCTCGTGATCTGGGCCGCGGTGGTCGATCCGGCCGACGTCCCGATGATCACATCAGCCCCGGTCACATCCAATCCGGCCTGCAACAAACCGGCGATGACGCCGATCAGCCACGCATTGCCTGCCGATCCGCCACCACCACGTACGCGCGTGCGCTCGACGCAGCACTCTCGTGGGGCTGGATCGACAGCCAGAAGCGCGCGCTCGACGCGTCGGCCTGGCTCCAGCGCTTCTCGCCGTGCACTGCGAAGAGCCCTTGGTCGAAGATCAACCGAGCACGCGCTGAAGCACTCATCGCGTCCGGCGCCATGAAGCAGGCGGGCCTCGACGAGGTGGAGCGTGCGCGCGCCGACGGCCGCTGGGCGCGCGCCTACGAGGGCTCCCGCACCGCCGAGGTACCTGCGGACCTGGCCACTGCGCTCGCGCGCAACCCACGAGCGCGCGCCTTCTTCGACGCGCTCGACCGCGCGAATCGTTACGCGATCCTCTGGAGGGTGCAGAACGCCAAGAAGCCCGAGACCCGCGCGCATCGCATCGAGCAATTCGTCGCCCTCTGCGCCACTGGCAAGACCCTCCACCCCACGCGGGAGACGACGCGCCGAAAATGATGAGGGGCGCGCGCCTCGACGAGGTGGAGCACGTGATCGATCTTCCAGCGACCGCCGGAGGCGCCCTCCGACGGCAGACTACTTCGCCGTCCCGATCCTTCAGAGGGTGCGGTCTACCGGTCGGTTACTTTCACCGAGACGCAGTCGTTCGGGCGCGCGTTCTTTTTAGAGGGGAGCCTGCTGTTTTGGCCGCCACCCGCGACACTTTGACCGTCGCGGGCTTCCGAAACGCCCTTACGTCACATCACCCGACCCGATCAGAATCACGCGCGACGGTGATTGTGATTGCACCGCAGTACGTCGAGCGACATGGGACCCAGGAACGATAGGAACGCCGGCGCCGAGCGCGGTAATCTGATCACATCCAAACATCGGGCGAGGAGAACACCATCATGATCGCGAAGAACACCGTTTGCCTATGGTTCGACAAGGACGCCGAAGGGGCGGCGCGCTTCTATGCCGCTACGTTCCCGAACAGTGAAGTGCGCGCCGTTCACAAGGCGCCGGGCGACTTTCCGGGAGGGAAGGAAGGCACTGTGCTGACTGTGGACTTCACCGTCCTCGGGATCCCGTGTCTCGGTCTCAACGGCGGCCCGCAGTTCAAGCAAAGCGAGGCGTTCTCCTTCCAGGTCGCCACGGACAACCAGGAGGAGACAGACCGCTATTGGAAGGCGATCGTCGGCAACGGCGGGAAGGAAAGCGAATGTGGTTGGTGCAAGGACCGCTGGGGCCTCTCCTGGCAAATCACGCCTCGTACCCTAACCGAGGCGATGGCCGCGGGCGGGGCGGAGGCAAAGCGTGCCTTCTCCGCCATGATGACGATGAAGAAGATCGATGTGGCGGCCATCGATGCCGCGCGGCGGGGGTAGGGTTCGTCGGAGCCGGGCGAGCCGTAGCTGACCGCTTCGATGCCGATGACCCATGTACACCCGCGATGCGAATGCGAAAGCAACGACCATGGCGTTGTACGTCATGTGCACGGCGATGGGAGCGACTAGCGATCGGAAACGGCCGTAGCCCAGCGCGGCGGCAAACCCATGACGAAGACCGGCAGAACGGAGACGGCCGGGCGCGGATCGCTGTCGAGCACGTCGGTCCCGAACACGCCGAGCGCCGTGACGATGAAGGCCTGGAGGACGACTCCTGAGGAAGGCGGTGCTTGGATCGCGCAGCGAGCGGTCGAAGATGCCGCGCATCAAGACGGGAGAACCAGCGACGCCGGAACAGCGGCAGAAGACGCGGCGCGATCCCGCGGCGGCCAAGCGCAAACTCCAACTGTTAGGATCGACCACCTTCCGGACGACGAGCGTCGCTGCAAGGTGTGCGGCAACAGAACGGATACGTTCGAACGACGCGTACGGCGCAATCGCGTGATGGGGGCGACCGAGCTCAGCGCGAAAAAGCGTCGAAGCCAGTCAACTTCGATCAGCGAACGCATTCCAAAACGTGCCAATGACGACCGCGCGAGCACCGAGGCTGCATCAATCCGCTGGTGTCGAATCGGGCACCGCTGCTTCAGACTGTCGCCGGATGATAAACAAACGAACGAGAATCAGATAAAAAGCGCAGACCCAGTCGCTCGACGGACGCTACTCCGTGGAGTACTGTGCTCCGGGATGCGCGCCTATGTGAAGCGACTTTCACTCGGGATTCTCCTCTGTCTCGTGCACTGCAGCGACGATAACCCGCCGGGCGTGACCCCGCCCTTGGATGCGAAGCGCGATGTGAATCCCATCTACACGATCGATCAGCTGAAGGATCCCGAGACGTGCAAGGCCTGCCACCAAAAGCACTACGACGATTGGTCGGGCAGCATGCACGCCTACGCGTCCGAGGATCCGCTTTTTTTGGCCATGAACGAGCGCGGTCAGCGCGAAGCCAACATCGGCAACTTCTGCGTCAATTGTCACGCGCCGATGGCGACGGCTGCGTTGGGCAAGGACACCACCGTCGATGGCGCGATGCTGAAGGCACTGCCCAAGTCGCAACGCGGGGTCACCTGCTACTTCTGCCACAACATCGACGGCGTTACCGGCTCACACAACAATCCGCTGCATCTGGCCAACGACAACGTGATGCGCGGGAGGTACGACGACGCTGTCTCCAATGAGGCACATGCGTCGGCCTATTCCGAGTACCTCGATGGAACGCAATTGAAGTCAGGCGACGCGTGCGGCGCCTGCCATGACATCGTCAACGACCGACAAGCCCACATCGAGCGCACGTTCGAGGAGTGGAAAGAATCCGTGTTCTCGTCGCCGGTCATCGGGGTGACCTGCGCGCAATGCCATGTGCCGAAGCTGCTCAAAAATGTGATCGCCGACGGCCCCAAGGTACAAGGAACGGGTGTTTTTCTTCGCGATCCCCACGAGCACAAGATGGCCGCTGTCGACGTCGCCATCACCGACTTTCCGCAACTGCAAGCGCAGAAAGAGGCCGTTGCGTCCGAGCTCAATCGCGAGCTACAGACCGCTGTCTGCGTCACCAATCTAGGGGGCGAAGCTCTCATTGCCGTGTTGGCCAGCAACACCGCCGCGGGGCATAGATGGCCGAGCGGGACTGCTCAGGATCGCCAGCTCTGGTTCCAAGTCACGGCGTACACGGGTGGTGCGCAGATTTATCAGAGCGGGGCGATCCCTGCTGGGACCGACCCAAAAGAGTCGGCTGACCAAGATCTATGGCTCATCCGTGACTGCATGTTCGATGAGCAGGGCCAGGAAACGCATCTGTTCTGGGACGCCAAGACCTACGACTTCAACTCGCTTCCAGCCCAGATCACGTTGGACCCGACATTGCCAGCATTTTACCAGACGCACGCGGCGCGCCGATATCCCGCCACGGGCTCGACGACGAGACTCACACCGCCTCCTGATCGCGTAACCCTCAAGGTGTGGCTCCAGGCATTTCCCTACGGCGTGTACGACGAATTGATCCCCGAGCTCACGACGCTTGGCTATAGCGACGGGCAGATCAAAGAGATGCGCGGCAAGATTGCGCCAGTTCAGATAAGCGCGAACTCGGACCTGACGCGTGGTTTGGATCTGGAGTGGACGGCCGATGCCGTGGCGGACAAGGAGCACGGTGGTCAGGAATTCCGCAACGGGCTCATTCCTGTATTTCCGTCTGGAGCCTGGGTGCAGTGCGTCACGGGCACCGCGATGAGCGCTTCTGCGCAGAACGTGGGCGCCCCGAAGCACAAGATCTGCTCGCCTTGACGCCGCCACAGGTTCCAACGGCTCAAAGCCGAATATCACTCTCTCGAATTAGAATCGGATCTTTTGCCTGTAGACATCGGTGCGTCGGCTACGGAGCTCGAATTCAGTTGATGCAGAAGTTGAAGTCGGCCGTGTCAATGGGGATCGGTGGATCGCTTTCGTCATTGATCGTTGGAGAGATGCGCCAAACGCCGGGCATGATGCTCAGGTCGATGGGGTTCAGCGTGTAGCTGCCGCTCGCAGCGTCGTAGGTGACCATCGGCAAGCTCGGGCTGTCATGCCTGTGTTCGGGCATCCAGACCCTGAGCGCGAGCCCTTTGGAGACGGGCATTCCATCGGAGCCCGTGACCTTCAATTTGAAGACATTGTTGCCCTTGATGGGTGGCGCCGGGTCGCTCTGGATGAGCAAGAACGACATGATGTTGTTCTTGCCCCTCTTCGTCATATTGGCGGAATAGGTATCGACCTCGGCGCGGAGCGAACAATCGGTGCTGCCGTCGGTGCTTCCTCCAACGCTCGATCCTCCGGTGCCTCCGGTGCCCGCGCCGGTTCCGCCGGAACCACCTGCGCCGCCGGCCCCGGGATCCGCGTCATCGGCCGAGCATGCAACCGCAACGCTCGCCGTGCCCATGACGACGCACACGCCGAATGCTGCGCGTCGCGCGCTGCGCATGGCCAGACGAAGGAGCGATCTAACGTTTTCTTCCTGCAGCGGGATGTCGTGTCGAGACCCCGAATCGCGCATATGCGGTTGTCTACGCTTCATCTTTCCGAGCCTTCCCGCGATGGATGCGGATCAAAAGTCGAGCTAGAGAATAGTACGCCTCCCGAGACGGGCCGTTTCTATCATCCGCTCCTCGTCGATACTTTCTCGACAGATGTCATCGGGGCGCCCGAGGCCAACCGGCGCCCGACCGGAGAGTTGAAATATTTCGAATGGACCGGAAAATCGCACGATCGATCGGCTAGATGCGCTGGCAGCGGGGTATCGCGACGGGATCAAGCTGTCGTGGCTCGTGAAGCTGAGGTGGGCGGCGATGAGGGGGGCAGCTCGTCACGATCGGCGTGGTCAAGAGGGATGGGCATTCAGTCTCAGCTTGCTCCTCTGCTCGGTCTCATGCGCTCAGCTTCGCGACGAACTCGTTCGCGTCTTGGTGGACGGTGCAGGGGCGAGCTTGGCGCTCTGGAACTGCGCTTGCCACCGTCATGCTACAGCCGCGAGCCACGTGGATGCTCGTCCTTTATCCTTACTGCTCGCGCGATGCTCACTGCCTGCGGGCACATCGGCGCTCATGAGAACAGTTTCGTGAGCAGATTGATGCAAGCGACGAGAAAGCTCGCCGCCGCGGATTCACCGCAGAGTACAAGCAGCGCATTTTGCGTGAGGCTGATGCGTGTACGAAGCCGGGCGAGCTCGGCGCGACTATCACTGACCCGAAAGCGACGTCATGAAGAACCAAATGCGACCTATCACCCCGGTGAGATTCTTCGCGAGGAGTACCTCGTTCCACTCAACCTGAGTGCCAATGCCCTCGCTCAGGTGCTTGGTGTGCCAACCAACCGCATCAGCGCGATTGTCGCGGAGAAGCGCGCTGTGACGGCCGATACGGCGCTGCGTTTGGCGCGGGCGTTCAAAACTTCGCCGGAGTTCTGGCTCAACTTGCAGCAGGCCTTCGACCTACGCACCACGGAGCGGACGGTTGGCTCCGTCGTGCGCGGCATCAAGCCTATCCGGCGCGGCCACGCAGCGTAGCCGACACCTCGCGGGACCTCCATCCGCGTGGTCTTCCGTCGTGTGCTACATTGCCAGTATGCGTGCAGGTAGAACAAAGACGACGAGTTTCTCGCTCGACAAGTCGACGCTCAAGAATCTAAAGGCCCTGGCTGCGCGCCGACACAAGGGCAACGTGTCCGCGCTTCTGGCTGAGATCGCGACGCGCGAGGCGAAATTCACGGCTGCCGAGGCTTTCTTCGAGAAGTACGGCGTTCCGCTGCTCGACGAGAAAGACGTGGAGCGCATCGAGGCCGAATGGCGAGGCCCGTTGCCGGTGAAGAAAACAAAACGGCGCGCAGCGTGACATTCACATTCGACACCGGGATGCTGATTGCACTCGAACGACGAAAGCGGCGAGCAACCGAGGCCTTCCGCGCAATCGTTCGACGTGGTTTTCTGCCCGTCGTACCCGCGGTCGTCTATGCGGAGTGGTGGCGCGGTCGGACGGACATTCGCGAGGAAGTTCTCGCGGCGGTGATCGTCGAAGATATGCCTCCGCTCCTCTGCCGGGCGGCCGGAGAGGCGCTAGGCGCCGTACGAGGATCAACGCTTGCCGATGCGGTCGTGATGGCATCTGCCGCTCTGCGCGGAGGCGGCGTCGTCTATACGAGTGATCTCGACGATCTCATGCGCCTCTCTCGCCACTTCCCGACGGTGCGCGTGCTGGCGGCGTGAGCGCGTGCGCTCGTGATGTTGTCTATTTGATTCCGATCCATCCCACCTCCGCGTGGGTCAGCGTCTCCCAGGCAATGAAATAGTTGGCGCCGGAAGGTCTTACCTTCGTCTCGAGAAGCATCTTGGTGAGAGGGAGCGGGATCCCCAGCCGATTCTGGAAATGATTGTAGGCAATTTCGCCGGCGGGAATCGTGCCGAGGGTCACCATGCCGCCGCACAGCCAATCGGGTGCCGGTTTGCCGTTCAAGTAGTCCGAGTGGAATTCGAGACCGGCTCGCAGGGGCGTCGACTCTTCGGCATAGAGATCGATCCCCTGCTGCTGCGCTGTTTCGGCGGTATTGATGGCGGCGGCGATTCCCCAGCTCGTATGCCCGAAGTCGCGGCAAGTCTCCTGCGCGAGTCCATCGACGAAGGTCGATTGACCTTGCCAGAACGCGATCAGCTCCGCCGGCGTGTCGCGCCCCCCCACGGGAGGCGGCACGGGATAGGGGCCGTCGGTGGCCAAATAGATGTAGGCGGGAACGCGCTTTCGCCACATCGACACGGCTTTGTCGAAGATGGCGCTGTCATCGTTGAAGACACCGATGCCGATCGATGCCTCGGTCATGATGAGCTCCCAGTTGCCATTTTTGGTCGAGGTCACGTTGACGAGCGGTATGAATGCATCCCGCAACATGGCGCCGAAGCGGTCCACGTCCGTTTTGACCCATCCTGCGCCCGTGTAGCGGACGATCTCCGCTGCTCGCGAGAAGGCGGCTCCGGACCAGCCTGCTTGAAGAGGAGCGTTGCTATTGGTATGCGATTTGAGAACGCTGCCCCAAGCGTTCAAAATCTCGATTGCCTTTTGGGCATGCGCTTGGTTACCGCTCATATGCCAGAGGAGGGCGTGCGTGTAGGCTGCGAGGGCGTCGTCCCGTTCGTCCGAACAACCGAAGTTCGGATTGGAGCTAGAACCACACTCGACGGTTTCGCGCGCCTTGGGCATCCAGGACAACGACGCAAAGGAGCTCGACTTGGCTGTATCGTAACCAGACTTCCATGGCTCGGCGCCCGCCTTGACCTTGTCGCGAATGAAGTCGAGCTGCATTTGATTGAGGAGGACGCCCGGATGCCGAAATCGACCGGGGGGCGGGGGCACGATCTCGTCGCCACGCAGATCGTTGGTCCGCGCGTCGGCGGTAGGACCGGCGTCGATGGCATCTGCTCTCGCGGCGTCCGACGCTCCGGTGTCCATGCTGCTCGCGTCCTGCCCAGGTGAAGTCCCTCCCGCACCGGCGCCAGCCGCGCCGTCGGACCGAGTCCCGTCCGGCCTCGCGGCGTCTTGGCCGCTGCCGCCTTGGCCACCAGCGCCTCCTTGACCAGCGCCTCCTTGACCAGCGCCTCCTTGACCAGCGCCGCCGCTATTCGACGGGCCTCCTCCGGCGCCAGTTTCATTTCCTCCACTGTCGCGATCCATGGTCGACGGCGGTACGGTGGCGGAACATCCCGACCCGGCGAGG
>Ga0193706_1000958_pt1 | contig 14040 bp, 14 predicted proteins | sample U3c1metaG_FD_160130 | JGI IMG/M metagenome (GOLD analysis project Ga0193706, IMG submission 160130) | Soil microbial communities from a riparian zone of the East river system, Colorado, United States - U3c1 | ecosystem: Environmental > Terrestrial > Soil > Riparian zone | place: USA: East River... | reverse complement strand
AGACGCAGGGCAGCGCCGTATGACGTGCAACGAAGGTGCCTCCAGCGGCAGTACCCAGCGTGCACGCTCTTAGCCCGCAATGTGAATAGAATTGTGGGCAATCACCCCGATGACTTTCGTCCGTGCCACTGCTTCTGGCCCGACAGCGTGAGAGGAACGACCACTCCACCGGCGCGATGTGCCGCACGGTGACAGTGACGCGGTTACGATGGGGTGCCTCGAGGGATCTCTGGATGGGCCGCTAGGGTGGCGTGTCCCGCGCGTCGTCGTGCTTCACCTAGCCACGCCAGGAGCAACGCCAGGCAAGCGAGTAAGAGCGTCGCTCCCCCCGGGATCCACATGACGAGCCCGCCCAGGCGTTGATCATCGAGCGCGTCGAGGCCGAGCCGAGAGGCTCGGGTTTCGTAGGCTGCATACCAAACGTGCTGCGCCAGCGTGAGAAGAACGCCGAGCAGGCTCGTATGGGTAGCCGTCGCGAAGACGAAGAGGACGCCTACGCCATAGCCGGCACGGCCGTACCGACCGAAGACGATCGCCCACCAAAACAAAACGGCAGTGACGAAGAAAGAGAGATGCTGTCCGCCGTGAATCCATTCGCTTTGCATGGCCGCGTCGAAGAGAACGCGCGCGTGCCAGATCCACACCACGGCGCCGTGCAGCACCAAAACCGTGACCGGATGGCTAAGCGCGCGCCAGAAGGTGCGGAGGGCGGGCGACTTCGCCGTCCGTGCCACGACTCGGCGGTGAGCCGGAGCGAGTGCCCAGAAGAAGGCCACCGCGGGACGGCCGAGTGCGACGAGGGGTGCCGCGACGAGCATGAGAAGCTCGTGTTGAGACATGTGCGCCAAAAACGAGTAGTCGCTGAGATAGTCGAGAGGGGAGACCAGGGCGATGATCAAAGAGAAGATTCCGGCGCCGTAAGCCGTGGCTTCGCGCACGCTGATTCCCGAACCGCGTCCCGCGTTCCGCCACAGGCGCGAAACACCGAACGCGTAAATGGACGACATCGTTGCGAGCGCGAGCCATACCACCGGATCGGGCGTCCATGACCGCAGCACGTCGAGGGTCGTGATGTCCCCGTGCCCCGGGTGCAGGATTGTCCACGCGCAAAGCAGAGGAGTCTTCACTAGTCCTCGGGCGAGACGAACCACGTGACGAGGACCGTTGCCGTGATGACGAGACAAAAGAAAAGCCCAATGCCCGTGGCAGTGCTCGCAAGCCAGAGAGAAGCGCGGCTGCGCCGATCGGAAGGGCGCATCACGCGCCGCGCGCGCCGGAAATCCGCGTACGACAACCACGTCGACGTGGCGGCCGCGGCCAGCGCGAACAAGGAAATCCAGCGGATCGAACCGATGTGCTCGGGCTGACGATCCGGCGGCGCCAAGACGTAAGCGATTTCGAATTGAGCGGCCCATGCGAGCGGTGGAACGAGCAGAAAGATCCAAGACCAGGCGCCTTGGCGACGTCGAACGGCCTCGGGACGGCTCGGTTCGATTTCCATTTTACATCCTCAGTACAGGCTCGAGATAGACGACGGCATACGTCACCAGCCATCCTCCCACCGCGAAGTACCAGTAGATGCTGTTGACGTAGACATCGACCATGAATTTCTTCTCGATGGGCCCTCGGAACATGCAAAAGAGAAAGAGAAAGTTCTCGCCCACTCCGAGGAGGAGATGCGTGGCGTGAAGGCCGATGAGCGCATAAACCATCGAGGCATATGCGTTGGCGTCCCAGCGAAAGCCGAGCGTCGCGAACTGTGCGACGCGACCGAGCGCGGCGAAGAGGCCGAGTATCGATAAAACCGCCAGCCATCGGCGCGTCTTGCGAAGGTCGCAACGCATTGCCGCTTCGCCAGTTTTGAAATTCGGCACCGCGCTCCCGATCAAGATCAAGAGCTCCGCCGCGCCGACCCAGCGAGCCGTGCCGGACAAAGGCACGGGCGGCCACGGGACGAACTTGCCGCGGATGTAAAAATAGCCGCTCACCAGCATGGCGATCATCGTCGTTTCAATGGCGATGAGCAGCGCGGTGCCCCAATACATGGGATCGCGCGCACCGAATGCGAACTCCGGCAGAGCCGATACGTCGAGCCCCGTCCTGGTCATGGCTGCTCCTCCAAAAGCTCGTGATGGGGTGGTCGGGGCCAAAACCAGGCGATGAGCGGCACGGTGGTGAGCACGAGGCCGACCGGTGCGGCCCAGGGCGTGAAGATCAGGCCGATGAACGTCACACCGGTGGCGAGCGCTACGAACAACGGCGAAAGCGCGGGTCCTGGCAGCGTGATGCGATGGTCCGGCTCGGCGTCGACGGTGTGTGTAGCGAGCACCTGACGCGATTCCCAGGAGAGGCCAGTCACGAGCGTTTTTTGTGACTCGCCCGTCCATAACGGGTAGAGGCCGCGCACGGTGGGAAGCAAGAGGAAGTTGTAAGGAGGAGGAGGCGAGCTCGTCGCCCACTCCAGACCGTCGCCGCCCCAAGGATCGCTACCCGCCGGCGCCCCGCGTCGAAGACCGGAAACGACATTGACGAGGAAAACCGCGACGCCGATTCCGAGCAGACCGGCGCCGATCGTGGCGAGGAGGCTGTGCGTTGCCCAACCAACATCCGTTCCGTACGTGTAAAGCCGCCGCGGCATACCGTTGAACCCGAGCAGATGCATGGGAAAAAAGGTCAGATGAAAGCCGACGAAGAGAAGCGCGCACTCGACCCGTCCCAAGCGCTCGTCGAGAAGACGTCCGGTCGCTTTGGGAAACCAATAGTGAAACGCCGCGAACAACGGAAACACCGCCCCGCCAATGAGCACGTAGTGCAGGTGCGCCACGACGAAATAGGTGTCGTGCACCTGAAGATTGATGGGAACCGATGCGAGCATGACGCCCGTGAGGCCGCCAATGAGGAACGTCACGAAGAAGGCGATGATGAACCAGAGCGGCGTTTTGAAAACGGGGCGGCCGCTCCAGAGCGTTGCGATCCAGCAGAAGATTTGAACGCCGGTCGGTATCGAGATCATCATGCCGGCGGCGGTAAAAAAGTTTTCGCCGAGCTGGGGCAATCCCGTGGCAAACATGTGGTGAACCCATAGGCCGAAGCCGATGACGCCCGTGGCCACGAGCGAGAGCACGATCGCCGTGTATCCCACGATGCCGTGACGCGAAAACGCAGTGACCACGGAAGAGACCATGCCGAGGGGCGGAACGAAGATGATGTACACCTCGGGATGACCGAAGAACCAGAACCAGTGCTGCCAGAGAAGAGGGTCTCCGCCTTCGACGGGATTGAAAAAGTGGGTGCCCACCAGGCGATCGAGCGCCAGGCAGGTGCTACTGACCATCACGGCCGGCATCGCGAACACCACCATGAAGGACATGACGAGAATGCTCCAAACGAAGAGCGGCATTCGATCGAGCGACATGCCTGGTGCGCGGAGCTTGAGGATAGTGGCAATGAGATTGACTGCACCGGCGAGCGCGGAAAGCTCGGTAAAGGTAATGAGCTGTGCCCACACGTCCATTCGCTTGCCCGGCGAATAGGCGGGACCCGAGAGCGGCGTGTACGCAAACCAGCCCGCATCGGGACCGGTGTTGGTGAACAAGCCGACGTAAAGAAGAATGCCGCCTATCAGATAGCTCCAATACGCAAATGCGCCGAGGCGCGGGAATGCCAGGTTGCGCGTACCGAGCATGAGCGGCACGAGGTAGATGGCCATGCCCTCCATCACCGGCACGGCAAACAAGAACATCATCGTGCTGCCGTGGGTCGTAAAGAGCTGGTGATACAGATCGGGGCCGATGAGCCGCGCTTCGGGCCGGGCGAGCTGCAATCGCATCAGCAGCGCTTCGAGGCCGCCCAACAAGAAAAAGACGAGCGCCGTCACGATGAATCGGAGGCCGATTTTAGTGTGACTTACGGTAGAGAACCAACTGACGATGCCGCCCTCTTCGGTCCAAGTCCGGAGCAGCGCAGCATGGTTACCTTCCACCGGCCCCGGTTCGCGGCGAAGAAGGTCGGATCGCCGCAACGCGGCCGGCGCGGTCATTGCAATCCTCGCAGATAGCTCATGAGCACGTCCAAATCGTCGGCGGGCAGTGCCATGTCCGGCATCAAGGCGCCGGGTTTCATCCTTTGAATGTTGGTGACGAGGGTGCGCAAATGGTCGCGCGTGTTGGGAAACGCGCCAGAAGCCAGCGTGCTCCGCCCCGCGATGTGCGTGAGGTCGGGGCCGACGGTTGCAGCGGCGTCAGTCCCACGAACGGTGTGGCACATGGGGCACGGCCCGGACGCAAAAAGCTGCGCGCCGCGCCGGGTAGACTCATCGGCGGGAGGCGTCGCGGGAGCGCGCTCGTGCTGCAGCCAGGCCTCGAAGTCGCGCTCGGGTTCGGCGATGATCCAGAACGCCATGTGCGCATGCTGGTAGCCGCAAAACTCCGCGCATTGGCCGCGAAACCGTCCCGGCGCATCGACGAGCAGTTTTGTCTGGTTCGTGCGCGAGGGGATCAAGTCGATCTTTCCCGCCAAGCGGGGCACCCAAAAACTATGGATGACGTCGTGCGACGAGAGCTCGAGCAAAATCGTGCGACCCACTGGGACATGGATCTCGTTGGCCGTCGTGACCGTTTTGCTCACATCCGGATCGGTATATTCGAACTCCCACCACCACTGATGACCGACTACGCGGATGGACATCGGCAAACGCACCTCACTCGCAGCCTCGGCGTGTCCGGCCATCGCGCTCGCGACGAGAAGGCCGAGCAGTGTGAGCGCCGTAAGTCCGCCGGCGACGGCGATGGCGCGGTGCAGTTTGCCGAGCGAAGTCGGATCGGGCGCCACGATCGTGACCATGGGGGCCGCGCGCGGCCGCACCAGCGCCCATAGCAAATAGACCATCACGATCACGAACACGGCCGCGCAGACGCCGATGAAGATCCAAGTGAGCCCCGCAAGTCGAGCGGCGTGCTCACCAGCTGGCTGCAGTGCCGAGTGCTCGCCGCAACCGCCTACCGCGAGGGTAAGGAGCGTGAGCGCAAACGCGGCCTTCTTCATGGGTGTTCCGCCGCCTGTTCGGTGGGGTGGTCGGCGGCCGACATGCTGGGTGGCGTCGCCAGCTGCATCGAATCGGGGCGACTCGGCGCGACGTCGAAGCGCGCCAATCCGCCGAGCGATCGTACGTAGGCGACCAGCTGCCGCACTTGTTGCACCGGAATTTTGCCTCCGAAGGACGGCATTCCGTTCGGTCGTCCTTCGACGATCGTGGCAAAGACGTTGTCGGGTGCGCTGCCGTAGATCCACTTCGAATCCATCAACGCTGACCCCATCCCGCCTCCACCGTGACCATGGCACCCGGCGCAGTTGAAGCGCTCGAAGAGCTGCTGCCCCTGGTTGACGTCGTACGCATTGTCCTCTTCTCGACGCGGAGGCGCGGGGGGTGAGGGGCCGCCGGCAACGAGCTCGCCCATGCGAAGCGACGAAGGCAGCGCGGCCGCGTGCGCGTCCCCTATGAAACGCCGCGCTTCGCGCTTGCATGCGGTCAGCGTGGTTCCGGTGACGATGAGCAGAATTCGAGCGAGCAGGGCAGCGTTCTTCATGTGTTTACGGAGAAAAAACGAAGAGCGTTCCGCCTTTGGTCGTCTTGCCCGGCAGATCCGACATCGCTCCCACGAATCCGAGCGCGGCGCTCGAATCGCGCGGGTCGAGATCGCCGGCGACGATGGCACCCGCCCAGCCACCTACGCCGGAGAAGATGGCGACGTACTGCTTGCCGTCAGGGCCGCGGTACGTCATTGGCTGGCCCACGATTCCGGAGGGAACCTTGAATTGCCAGAGTTGCTTGCCGTCCCGAGCGTCGACGGCTTTGAACCAGCCATCCATCGTGCCGTAAAAAACGACGCCCCCTTCGGTTGCGAGCACGCCGCTCCACACCGGGAACTCTTCCGCCAAACTCCAAACTTTGCGCGCGTTCACCGGGTCCCATGCGGCGAGCCCGCCGCGACGCTGATTGGGCGCCGGGTACATCCTTACGTGGGCCCCGACATAAGGTGTGCCCGCGATGTAGTTTGCCTCGACCGGCTCCTCGTCCGAACAGAGGTTTTGCAACGGGATATAAACGAGCCCCGTCTTGGGAGAAAACGCCGAAGGCTGCCAGTCTTTGCCGCCCGAGGCTGACGGACACTGCCCACGCGTTACGTGTCCCATCGCATGCTCTTTTTCGGGCGCGGCGATGGGGCGCCCCGTTTTCAGATCGACGCCTTTCGACGTGTTGACGTCGACGAACGTCTCAGCCGAAAGCACCTCGCCTGTCGCGCGGTCCAAGAGATAGACGTAGCCGTTGCGGTCGGCGTGAAGGAGCGCCTTGCGGCGCGTTCCCTGCCAAGGCACATCGAGGACGAGCGATTCGTTGATGCCGTCGTAGTCCCACTGATCATGAGGGGTCCACTGATAAAACCAGATGGCCTCGCCGGTATCGGGTCTGCGAGCGAAGATGCCACTCGTCCAAAGGTTGTCGCCAGCTCGCACCGCGCCGTTCCAAGGGCTCGGGTTGCCCGTGCCGTAATAGACCAAGTCGAGATCGGGATCATACGACAGCCATCCCCATGCGTTCCCGCCGCCGATCTTCCATTTGTCCGGGGGCCAACTTTGTACGCCCAGATCCTTTCCTCTGTTCTGTGCATAGAACGGGCGAAACGAGGGCCCGATGAGGACGTCGCTATCCGGTCCAGTGCTGTAGGCACGCCACGCAATCTTCCCCGTGCGTCCCTCGAGCGCGGCGATCCAACCGCGCACGCCCATTTCTCCCCCGCTATTGCCAACGAGCACCCTGCCGCGGATGACGAGGGGGGCCATGGTCATCGTTTCGCCCTTGTTGATATTGCCGAGTTGTGCGCGCCAGATCTCTTTTCCGTTCGAGGCATCGACGGCAATGGTTTGACCGTCGAGCGCATTATAGTAGATGCGCCCATCATCGTAGGCGGCGCCGCGATTGACGACATCACAGCAGGCGACGCCCTGCGCCGACGGCGACGCGCCGGGGTCGTACTTCCACTCTACCGGTGCTCCGGGCTTTGCGAGATCGAGTGCGTAGAGATAATTCGGAAACGGTGTGACGACGTACATGACGTTATCGACGACCAGCGGCGGTGCCTCATGGCCGCGTAGAACGCCGGTAGAAAATGTCCACGCGACCCTGAGGGAGCCCACGCTGCCGGTATCGATTTCGGACAGCGTGCTGTAGCGGAGATTGGCATGATCCTTAGCGGCCATTCGCCACTGTCCGTCATCCGCAAGGGGCCGTGCCGGCTCCGCGATGGGCCCGATGGGGCGAGCGGGAGCCGTCGATGCCGTCGTATCCGTGTGCCCATGACAGCCAACGTTGGCGACAAAGAGGCCGAGCGCAACGAAGGACACTGCCCTCCGAATTACACGCATGATTGTTTCCTTCGCAGACATCGTTCTACAAACGACCACGGCGCGAGGTGTGCTGCTTGGATCTGAGGTCGCATGACGGCCTTTGTCGCTCGGCAGTCGACACCAGGTCGCAGGTCTGATCCTGGCGTGGTCAAATCAGATCGTGAACGGCGCTATCGAGCTGCGAGTCACAGCTGGCGGCGCGCGTTGTTGGCGCATGTCGCCCCCCACGCGAGCTTGTACGGCTCGTCACCACGCAGAAAATCAAGCCGCTCGATTCCGTTTTGCTGGGAGTGATCGACGACGAGTCCCAGCAAAAGAAGTCCCGGACTGAGGCTCGCGTACCCCGGGTCGATTCCCTGCAGGTAGCAGTACTTCACGCCTTCGATGACGAACCCATAGAGTCCGGCAATGGTCTTTCCGGAGAGCGTCACCCGATCCACGCTGGAGCAGATGGGCGCAAGCGCGAGAGCGGCATCGGTGTGAAAAGTCTGCAAACGCTGTTCGCCGAGCGCGCCGCCGAGGCCGCGCGTCTCCCAGCGCGCGCGGTGCAGCCGAAACACGTCTGCCCAAGCCGCGTCCATGCCGTCGCCTTGCGCTGTCTCGAGGGTGAGGGATCCTTGCCGTTCGGCGCGACGCCGGTACTTCAGAAAGCGCGCCCATTGGCCGTTCGGCAGCGCGGTGGCAAGCGGCCGAGACAGGGGTGGAACCTCGAGCTGCGGACACGGCGGTCCTTCCGAGAGTGCATCCAAAAACGGCTCCGGCACCGGTGAGCGACGGAGCATCGACCAAGGTGCCAATTCTTCGAAGTCGCAAGCGTCCCACTGATCGCGGTGCCGGAGAAGGCAGCGAAGGATCTCCGGAAACGCCTCGGCCGCGCTCCGCGGATCCATCAGCACGTCGTGGTAGTCCGAGACACCGCCGGCGAGGAATGCAACGAGGCGCCTCGCGTCGTTTCGATAGATGAGCCAAGGGGCAATGGCGACGAGTCGGTCGTCCCGTCTGACCACCGGTGTCTAGATGCAGCGGCAGTCGAAATGGCGGCACCAGGCGATCGCCCATTCCGGCCGCTGAAAGGGGGTGCGGGGTTCACAGCGTTGCCAAAGCTCCTCCCATTCATATTGAATGTTCTCGAGCTCGCTCAGGCTGGTGAGGACGCTGATCTCGAGCACGATGGCCTCAAGCACACGCGGCCAGACGTCCGAAGAGTTCGACGTAGGCAGCGGTCATGGCGCGCGATGAAAAACGCTGCTCGGCCACGCGGCGGCACGAGCCCGAGCTCATCGTAGAAACCCGATCGATGGCATCCGCCATTTCTTCGGCGCTCGACGCGAAGTAGCCGGTAATGCCCTCTTCTAGGAGATCGCCCAAAGCCCCTACCTTCCGAGCGATGACCGGTGTGCCGGAGGCCAGCGACTCCATCGCCACGAGCGAGCTCGTCTCCTCTACGAAGCTCGGCAGGAGCACACAGCGCGCGCGGGCCAAAAGATCCTTCTTCTGCCGGCGACCAATGGCGCCGATGAACAGGCGCCGATCGTCGAGACGAGGGACGATCTCGTTACGGAAGTATCGCATGTGCTCGGGATACGGGAACACCGTGCCGGCCAGGAGCAGCGTCGCCGACGCGCGCTTCGCGGCGTCGAGCGCCAAGTGAAATCCTTTTTCAGGGCAGATGCGCCCGAGGGCGAGGACAAAATCGCCTTTTTCTCGGACCGGGGAGAACTCGTCGAGCATGACGCCATTGGGGCCGAGCGAGAGCGGCACGTTGGCAGGAGGGCACGTTTTCATCTGCCATTGCGACACGCAAACGAATTGCGTACGCGGTCGGGTGCGCGGTAGGCGACTGCGTCATGGCGAAAGGTGATGGGGCGAAGAGCGCCGTCCTTCGGAACACCATCGGTGAGGTACGCGATGCGTCCATCAGGCACGATTCCGAGCAAACCGCCGCACCCGATGGTCTCGTCGTCGGGGTGTGCCGCGACGACCAGTAGGCCGCCGCATGGGGTGCCGAGGGTGCGCTTCGTCATCGCCGTCGCGGCAATCTCGGCGACCTTCGTTCGGCGGTCCATCGTTCGAAATGCCGTACTCGATCGAGCGGGCATTGCTGACCGCCGAACGACCGATGCCGATGTCGATGACGCTGTCGCGTATTAACACTGCCTTAGAGGTAAGAAGCGATATGGCACAATCGACTAGGGCAAGAGCAAAGGGCGGAGCGAAGGCCACGATTGACCACGACGAGATCCGCCGGTGGGTCGAGGAGCGCGGCGGCAAACCGGCAGTCGTCAAAAGGACGGCCAATGGTCGGCAGCCCGGCATCCGTCGTATCGATTTTCCCGGTTTCAGCGGCGAGCAGTCGCTCGAGGAGCTCGAGTGGGACCAATGGTTCGAGCGTTTCGACAGCGCCAATCTCGGCTTCCTCTATCAGGATGAAACAGGATCGGGGAAACCGAGCCGTTTCAACAAGCTCGTCGCGCGCGAATCCATGCAGGCGGGCAATGGCAAGAGCTCGTCGCGGAGGTCCTCCGGAGCGCGCGGCGGTGCACGTGCAGCATCGGCAAAAAGGGGAAATCGACGCGCGGCGGCAGCTCGCCGCGCACCAAGAGCGCCTCGCCGCGCGGCACGTCGGCGAAGAAGCGCGGAGCGAGCGGCTCGTCCGGTGGCCGGGCCGGAAACCGTGGCTCGAAAGGTCGTTCGCAGTCGCGCGGCAAGTAAACCGGTCACGACTTTGGGACGCTCAAGCGGCACGCGGGAAGAAGCCGCCGCGCCTAACGCGGGACGGCCGGGCGTAGTGCGCGCATTTGCGCGACGAGGTCCGTTAAATTTTGCAGTGGGTTACCGCTTGCCCAACTCGGCTGGCAGGTTCCGGAAACGCAAAGGGGGCCACCCTTGCTGAACAAGCGGCTCAGATCCCAAAAAAGGATGCCGCCCATTGGGGCCGTCAGACGCCCATCGAGGCTGCCGAGCAAATCCTTCATCGCCGTCAGATCCAAATAATTGCTGCCGGCGCACCCTTGGCAGCCGGGCTTTCCCAGCACGAGCCGCTGCGCGCCCGTTCCAGCGAAGGCAGCCCACGGACCTGGGTACCACTGGTAGGCGTGCCACGGATTGTTGGTGTCGGCGAGATCGCCGGACGCGGGCCACCCGTTGGCGAGGTTTTTGTAGTTTTGCGCCGTGCTGCGAACCATGGCCGTCGGGTCGCCCCCGCCGCCACAACATTCGGCCGTGCCGGCGTTGTAGTATTGGATTCCGAAGTAATCGAGACGCGGCGTGCCGTCACCGCGCAGACAATCTTTATCGAGTCGCGCGAGCGACCACGGTGAGTCGTCGCCGTTCACGGGCTGTGTGCATTGCCCTCCCATCGCGATCGTCGGTGACAACGGATCGCCGACGACGGGAGCGGCACAGAGGCCATTTCCGACTTGGGGGACGAACGCGACCAGCAGATCCTCGGGAACCGCGTTGATGAGGTCGCGCGTCGCAACGTATTTGTCGGACCCATACGCGTATGCGCCGCCGAGCTCGATATCGACGTCGATGCCGTCGGGCGGAACGCCGTTCTGCGAAGCGAACGCGCGCGCCAGGGTTTCGAGCCGCGACCGCATCATGGTGACGCGCGCGGCGCTCGTCCCTCCTTGTGCCGTCCACCACGAAAGAAAGCCACTCGATCCCACTTCTCCGCCGAGCGAAAGCATGATCTTGGCGCCCGCCGCCCGCGCGGCCAACATGGCGTCGCGTAGATTCGCATGCAGAACGAAATCGGTGGTGGACCCGCCGCCGTTGGCCCAGATGGGGCCGGGGTCGGTCTGAATTTCCGCGCCTTTGAAAGATAGAAACGAGAGGACGTAGTGCGTGATGGGGCTCTTCCCGGCGCACTCCCACGCGAGAATGTGATTCTGATTGGAATCGGGAGTGTCGAGGCAAGTTCCATTGTCTGGGCCGATGCCGAATCCGCATAACGTATTGACATACGCGACGAGGCGAGGTCCCGTTTTGCCACCCGGAGGAGGAATCGAGCCATCGCCGGTACAGCCGGCATCGCGCGTATTCGTTCCTGTCTCGAGGGGTTCGTCGCCCCGCGCGTCCCACGCGTCGCGCGCCTCCCCCGTATCGACGGAAACATCAGCGAGCGGCGGCACGATGGTATCGGGTCGCGCCGTTGCGTCACGCGAAACGTCGGCGCTCGGCTCACTCACGGCATCCTTCGTTTCGTCTACACGATCGGGGTAAACGTCCGCGCCGCCATGCGCATCTTGCGGGTCCGACGTGCCAGGTCCGTCACCGGGATCGGGCGGGTCGTGCGCGTCCCAAGTGCCGTTCGGCGCGTCGACACAGACGTCGCGGCAAGCATCGCCTCCCGCTTGTCCGCTTCCACCATCCCCCGAGGTGCACGCATTAGGGATGGCCAAGCAGATAACGACGCCCAAAGAGATCTTCATGATGCGTGTTGCTCCTACGAGATGCGCGGTAACCGTTATTTCACGATCGGTGGTGGCGAAATGAGTTTCACGCTCAGCCCGCCGGGATAATAGATTCCGGTGGCGAGGCGATAATGGCCGGTCATGGCCGTCGTGGGGAGCAAAAGGGACGCGTCGTTGCTCACCGAGAGGCAGTCGCGGCCATTGCCATTGCAAAGAGCTGGCGGATAAGGGCAGACCCACGCCTTATTGGGCGGCCCGCCTTGCGCTTTGTATTCGAGCGGATTGAACTGCCAAACGGTGACCGGTACCGAGCTGACGAGATGGTAGGCGCCCCTGTCGACGCGAACGGATGCCGTCGGCCGCCCCCCCTCCGTGCAGCTGCGAAAGTCATCTCCCTTGAGCTCCTTGACCCACGGCAAATAAATCTTTTCGAGCTCACCCGGCAAAATGACGACCGATCGCAACGAATTTCGATCGCGTGACACCTTCACTTCCGCGGCGACCGCGGAGTTATTCGCAACGACGACCGCAAAATCGAACACTGACCATACGGGATTGAACGTCACTGTTGGCCAGAAGTCGCAGCCCACGTAGGAACGCGACGTCGCCGCTTCGCCGCAGCTCACCGGATCGGGCGGGATCGCGGTGCTGCCGGGTGTGGTCGTGATTCCGCCTCCTCCCGTCGTCGCGCCGCCCGCGTCGCCTTCGCCCTGACGGTCGAAATCGGTCGAGGCGCACGCTTCGTCAAAGCACGCGCTGAAGAGGACGACCCAACCTATTCGCGCGTATCTGCCCGGCACGACCTCGCGGTGGGGCAAAAAGCGTTCCCATTCGACGGCCGCTGCGCAAGCGGGTTGGCGGCACGAGCGTGTCCGCTTCTCCGCCGATTGGCTCGAATGGCAGCCGCGCGCACCGCACCTGGATCAGCCAGATCCAGGAGCGACATCTCGCAGATCCACCCGGGCTCGCGCGCGCGCGCTTCGCTCGGGGGCGCTCGCGGCGCCATGCCTTAACGCCCGCGGTACCGGGAGGTTATCGAGCGTCAGGCGACCGCGACGCAATGGACCGGACCGTGCACCGCAGGGCGAGGGCGAGGAAGCGTTTGAAAGCATAGCCATGGTGACGGTCGGCGCTGAGCTCGGGACGGCGGTTTTTTCCTTTCGCGCGCCGGGCGCCGAAATGTTCGTTCCTGACGGCGCGCCGGCCGCGCTCGCGCTCGCACGGACGACCCATCTCGGCGTCGGTGCGCACCCAGACGACCTCGAGATCATGGCCTACCACGGCATCGCGGAGTGCTTTCAGCGGAGCGATCAATGGTTTAGCGGCGTCACGCTGACGAACGGCGGCGGCACCGTGCAGGGTCTCGAAACGCTGGGGCGCACCGACGTCGAGACCATCGATGTCCGAAAACTCGAACAGAAGAAGGCTGCGCGCGCGGGTGAGTATTCGGCCGCGGTCTTGCTCAACCATCCCAGCGCTTCGGTGAAAGACGCGCGCAACGCCGACGTCGCGGCCGATCTCGATCTCGTCTTTTCCGCCGCTCGCCCCGAAGTCGTCTATACGCATAACCTCGCCGACAAGCACGATAGCCACGTCGCCGTGGCCCTGCGGGTCCTTGCGGCGCTGCGCCGGTTGACTCCCGACGAGCGCCCCCGGCGGGTCATCGGTTGTGAAGTGTGGCGCGACCTCGACTGGATGTGCGACCCCGACAAGGTGATGATGGCGGTGGATGGACGCCCCGAGCTCGCCGATGCGCTGCTCCGCGCTTTCGACTCGCAGATTCGCGGGGGCAAACGGTACGATCTTGCCGCGCAGGGAAGACGCCTCGCCAACGCCACCTTCTTCGAGAGCCACCTCGTCGATCAAAGACAGGCCCTGATCTGGGGTATCGATTTGACCCCGCTCGTCGCCGACAAGGACCAGGATCCGGTGGCCTTCGTCGAGCAGCACATCGATCGTTTCGCGGCCGATGTGAAGGTCCGCATCAGCAGGATGAGTTAGCGATGCGACCCGCTTCCGTTTCGTCGCAGCGTGCTCGCCAGGAAAAGCTCATGAAGACGACAAAACGGAACTATTCGAGTTCTCTCTCTGCTGGGCTGCTCGCTGTATCGGTCGCCACTATCGATTGTGCGGTCTATGACCAAGGCGTCAAGCCGAGTGATCGCGAGGGTGGCACGAACCCCGACGGGATCTCTGGAACAGGAGGTAGCTCGAGCAC
>Ga0193706_1000957_pt1 | contig 14042 bp, 17 predicted proteins | sample U3c1metaG_FD_160130 | JGI IMG/M metagenome (GOLD analysis project Ga0193706, IMG submission 160130) | Soil microbial communities from a riparian zone of the East river system, Colorado, United States - U3c1 | ecosystem: Environmental > Terrestrial > Soil > Riparian zone | place: USA: East River... | reverse complement strand
TCGCCGAAGATGAAGCGGCGCATGTTCGGGTTCCAGCGGCGCGTCTGATGGCCGAAATGCACTCCGGCCTGGAGCAGCTCGGTAAGGCCTGCCTCTGGCATTTACGTCTCCTTGGTCTGTTGGGGCGAAGCTCACCCGTCCCGCTTGCCGGACCTGGCGTCGAGCGCCAGGCAGGATCCGGTTCGCCTGTGAACGGGGGTTGGTTTTGGACGGCTGATTGTAGAGGGCTAGCACTGAGCGGCGCGGGCCGCGTCCAGAGCGGCGGCCAGGTCGGCTGGCAGCTCCGACTCGAAGCTGAGGCGCTCGCCGCCGAACGGATGGTCGAAGGCGAGCCGGTGGGCGTGGAGGAACTGGCGCTCTAGTCCGTAGCGGCGGGCGCCGCCGTAGGTGACGTCGCCGGTCAGGGGATGGCCGATGGCCGCGAAGTGGGCGCGAATCTGGTGCGTGCGGCCGGTCTCCAGCCGCGCCTCCAGATAGCTCTCCAGGCTCAGCAGCTCCAGCACCGTGAAGTGGGTGCGCGCCTGACGCGAGGCGGCGCCGGAGACCGCCATCCGGTGGCGCTGGCGCGAGGCGCGGCCGATCGGGGCGTCGATCGTGCCGGTCCGGGAGCCGAGCTTGCCGCCGGCCAGCGCCAGATAGACGCGTTCCACCTCGCGGCGCTGGACCTGTGCCTGCAGGGCGGCGTGGGCCTCGTCGCCGCGGGCGACGACGAGCAGGCCGCTGGTGCCTTTGTCGAGACGGTGGACGATGCCGGGCCGCTCGGGGTCGCCGCCGCCGCCGAGGATGTCTCCCAGCTCGTCGACCAGGGTCGAGCCGCTGTGCGAGGGGGCCGGGTGGACGACCATGCCAGCCGGCTTGTCGACGACCGCCAGCGCCTCGTCGAGGTGGACGACCCGAAGCTCCGGCTCAGCCACTCTCGGGCCCCCGCTCGCCATCGCGCAAATAGAGGAAGACGAGCAGCAGGACACCCGCGGTTATCGACACGTCGGCGAGATTGAAAGGCGGCCAGGACGGCAGCTCGACGAAGTCGGTGACGGCGCCGGCCCGGACCCGGTCGACGAGGTTGCCGATCGCCCCTCCCGCCAGCAGCCCGGTAGCGACCCACATCCCCGGCCGGACGGGGTTGCGGGCGAAGAGGTAGACGACCACGCCCAGCGCCACCAGCGTGATCAGGATCAGCGGCGCACCCGCCCCCCCGGCGAGGCCGAAAGCGACGCCGCGGTTGTGGGCCAGGGTCAGCCCGAGCGGCCCGAGCACGTCGATGTCCTCGCCGGGCACGAGGTTCGCCTCGATCACCGCCTTGGCGGCCTGGTCGGCGGCGAGGACGATCGCGCAGAGGGCGCCGGCCAGGCACCAGGCGCGCGCGGCGGCGCTCACCCTGCGATCAGGTTGACGAGGATCCCCTGCGCCACGAAGAGCACGATGATCCCGATGATCGGGCTGAGGTCGAGAGCAAACCCGCCACCGCCGATCGGCGGCAGGAAGCGGCGAAAGACGCTGAGGTAAGGGTTGGTCGTCTCGGTGATGAAGTCGAGAACCGCCCGCAGCATCGGGTTGTAGGGCATCCGCGGCACGTAGGAGATCAGGATGTTGGCGAAGATCAGCACGATGTAGACGACGAAGAGGGCGTCGACGTAGTTGGCGACGTCGCCGCGGCTGAGCGCCAGCGCGATCACCCTCGCATCCTCTCCAGCGACGCCTGCACCGCGGCCTTGAACGCTGCCTGGGCGCCCTTGGCCTCCAGCGCCTCGAGGCCGGCCTCGGTGCTGCCGCCCGGCGAGGCGACGGCCTTGCGCACCGCCGCCGGCGAATGGGTCCGCAGCAGCTCCGCCGTGCCCGCAGCCGTCTCCACCACCAGCTTCCGGGCCAGGTCCCGGTCGAGCCCGTCTTCGGCTCCCGCCTCGGCGATTGCCTCCACCGCCAGCGCCAGGTACGCGGGCGCGCAGCCCATCACCGCGGTGGCCGCGTCGAAGTCCTCGTCGCGCAGCTCGACCACCTCCCCCAGCAGCTTCAGCTTTTCCCGCACCAGTGCCGAAGGCGGGCCGGATACGCAGAGGACGCCGCGGCCGACCTCGACCGCGACGTTCGGCATCACCCGGTGGGCCTCCGAGCGCGGGAGCGCCGCGGCAATCGCCGCCAGCGAGGTCGCCCCCAGCAGGGAGACGACCACCTTGGCGTCGGCGATCTCCGGCGCCACCTCGGCCAGCATCGCCGGCTTCACCGCCAGCACCACGAGATCCGCTTTGGCGCCGATCTCGGCGTTGGAGACCGCCTTCCCCCCGAGCTCGCCGGCCAGCTCCGCGGCACGGCCGGACCCGGAGTCGGAGAACAGCATCAGCTCGAACTCGCCGGCCCAGCCCCGCGCCATCGCGGCCGCCATGCTGCCCGATCCAACGAAGCCGACGATCATCGGCGGGAGACTAGTGCCCGGCCGCCGGCTAGGACTGGTTGAAGAAGCCCTTGTCGATCAGCCGCGCCTTTTCCTCGGCGGAGACCTCGACGTTGCGCGGCGTCAGCAGGAACATCTTCTCGGCGATCCGCTGCATGCCGCCGTCGAGGGCGTAGGTGAGGCCGGAGCAGAAGTCGATCATCCGCTTCGAGAGCTCGTGATCGGCGGTCTGCAGGTTGAGAATCACCGGCACCTGCCGTTTGAACTGGTCGGCAACCTGCTGGGCGTCGTTGAAGTTGCGGGGGATGACTAGATGTACTTGGATGTCGGAGCCGCCGTTGTCGACCGGGCGCAGGGTGCGAGTCCGGCTGGCCGCGATCGGCTCGTCGTCGGCGAAGATGTCGTCGATCTCGTCGCGGCGAGCGCGGCGCGAGGTCGGCAGGCGCCTGACCGAACCCTGCTCGCGCTCGCGGCGGCCCTCGAAGACTTCCTCGGAGCCGGTCTCGGGCTCGTAGTCGTCCTCGTATTCGGGGCCGTAGTCGTGATCCTCGGCGAGGCCGAAGTAGACGAGCGCTTTATGCCAGGTGTCGCGAAGAGCCATCGGTATCGGTGTTTCGGCCTATGCCGGCCGACTCCTTTACGAATTTTCGTCAGGTTAGCGCCGATTCACACGAACAGCGCCGTGCCCAGGCGAATGATCGTCGCCCCCTCGGCGACCGCCACCGGCCAATCCTGGGAGGTTCCCATCGAAAGGCGACGCAACCCGTTCTGCTCGGCGAGCTCGGCAAGACGGGCGAAATGGGGCCGCGAGGCCTCCGGGTCCTGGCTGAACGGCGGCATCGTCATCAGGCCGCCGACCATGACGGGGCAGCGCTCGATGAAAGCCGGCAGCTCCTCGGGGGCAACTCCCCCCTTGCCCTCCTCGCCGGCGACGTTGACCTCGATCAGCACCTCCGTCTCCGGTCCGCCGTGACGTCCGAGCTGGGCGAGCACCGAGTGGCTGGCAACCGAGTGGACGAGGCGGCAGAGCGGCAGGACCTGCTTGACCTTGCGGCTCTGCAGGTTGCCGATGAAGTCCCACTGAAAGGCGTCGCCCCAGCGCTCGTGCTTGGCGGCGAGGTCCTGCTGGCGGTTCTCCCCGACCAGCCTCACCCCGGCCTCGGCCAGCGTGCCCATCTCCTCGATCGGCACGTACTTGGCCGCGACCAGGACCTCCACCCCGTCCCCCGCGACCTCGCCCACCCGTTCCAGGTTCGCCCGCACCTTGGCCGGGTCGATGCCGTGGATCAGGCCTGCCACCTCAGCCCTCCCCCGGCTCGAGCCAAACCAGGCCAGCCTGGCGGCCGGTGCGACCGGCGTCGCGGCGGTGGGAGAAGAACCGCTCCGGCTCGCAGCTGGTGCAGAGGCCAGACGACTGGATCCGCTCGACGCCGGCCGCCCGCAGCTGCCGCCGCGCGACCTCGGCCAGGTCAAGTCGCCGACGAGCCGGTGCGTCGGCGGCCGCGGTGCCCTCGCCGAGACCGGCGAAGGCGGCAAGCACCTCCGCGCCCACCTCGTAGCAGCAGCGGCCGATTCCGGGGCCGATCGCGGCGGCGGTGGCGGCCACCGCCTCGGCACCGGCGGCGGCGATCCCCGCGGCCAGGCCGCGCCAGCCGCAGTGCAACATCGCCGCCCCCCGCGGCCCGCACAGGGCCACCGGGAGGCAGTCCGCCGTGAACACCAGGGGCGCCAGGCCCGGCATGGAGACGACATGGCCGTCGACCTTGGGGATCTCGCTGCCGGGCCGGGCGAAGGGGCTGGGGCTCTGTGGCCCCGCGTGGAAGGCGAGCTCACCGCCGTGGACCTGCAGCCCGATCGGGATCCGCTCGGGATCGAGCCCCAGCGCGGCCGCTAGGCGGTTGCGGTTCTCGACCACCGCCGCGGTCGAGTCGTCGGTGAGGACGCCGAGGTTGAGGCGGTCGAAAGGCGCCTCGCTGACGCCGCCCTGGCGCGTGGTGAAGGCGGCCCGGGCACCATCGAGGTCGGCCTCCAGCCACCGCAGCCCGTCGTGCTCGCGCCATTCCATCCTCGTAACAAAGCAGATGCCGGGCAGCCTGGCCCTAAGCGGAGCGGACGGCCTCCAGGGCCGCCGCCAGCTCTTGATCGCGACCGGCGATCTTGCCGTCTAGCTTGAGCCGCAGCGCCCCGCGCAGCCCCCGTCCCAGCGCCGGGCCCTCCGCCACTCCGGCGGCGATCAGGTCGGCGCCGTCGATCTCGAGCGCGACCGAGCGCCACTTGCCGAGGTAGTCGTCCAGCCAGACCGCGCCAAGCGCCCGCGCCAGCGCCAGCTCGACCGGCTCGTGCCGCCGGGCGAGCTCCACCGCTGCCGAGGGCGACTCGGGATTCGTGGCGGCCAGGTCCCGCTCGGCCCCAGCCGGGCCAAGGGCCGCGGCAAGCAACGCCCGCTCCCGGGAAGCGAACTCGCTCCAGGGCGGCGACGCGAGGGTCTCGGCGACCCGTGCGGCCAGCTCGATCCCTCCCTCGCGCGGCTCGAGCAGGCCCCACTCGCAGAGCAGAGCCAGGCCGCGCGGCGCCGTCGCTTCGGCGGCAAGCCGCAGCAGCTCCGCCTCGTGCCGGTCGGCCGAGACCGTGCCCAGGTCGGCTGCCCGCAGCAGCGCCGCCGTCTCCGGCTCGAGGCCGAAGCCGAAGCGAGACGCGTAGCGAGCGGCGCGGATCGCCCGGGTCGGATCGTCGGCGAAGGACTCGCGGTGGAGGACCCGGAGCAGCCCGGCCTCGAGGTCGGCCCGGCCTCCGTAGGGGTCGATCAGCCGCGGCGACTCCGCCAGCGGGATCGCCATCGCGTTGACGGTGAAGTCACGCCGTCCGAGGTCGGCCTCGAGGCCGGCGGGCGCCACCTCCGGCAGCGCCCCGGGCCGTGCATAGGTCTCGGTGCGGGCGCTGGCGATATCGAGCTCGTAGCCGTCGAGCGCGACCTTGGCGGTGGCGAAGCGCTCGTGCTCGACCGGCTCGGCGCCCAGGCGCGCGGCCAGGGCGGCGGCGTCGCCCTCGACGACGACGTCGAGATCGGCCCGGCCGCGTCCCAGCAGCAGGTCGCGGACGGCGCCGCCGACCAGGTAGACCGGCTCGGTCGCCGCCGCGCGGAGCGCGGACAACTCCGGATAGGCGCCGTGCAGCGCCTCGGCGAGGTTCTCGGTCGGGCTCGGCATAGCTCCCGAGCTAGAGCCTGACGGAGATGCCGTCGGCGGCAAGGCGTTCCTTCGCCTCGCGCACGCGGTGCTCCCCGTAGTGGAAGATCGAGGCGCAGAGGACGGCGTCGGCGCCTCCCTTGGCGATCGCCTCGCTGAGGTGCGCCAGCTCGCCGGCGCCACCGGAGGCGATCACCGGCACCGATACCGCGTCGGCAACCGCCCTGGTCAGGGCGATGTCATAGCCGTCGCTGGTGCCGTCGCGATCCATGCTGGTCAACAGCACCTCCCCCGCCCCCAGCCGCACGGCCTCCTCCGCCCAGCCGACGGCGTCGCGCCCCTCGACCTTCTTGCGGCCGCCGTTGACGTAGACGCCCCAGCCATCCCGCTCGCGCTTGGCGTCGATCGCAATCACCACGCACTGCGCGCCGAAGTGGTCGGCCAGCTCGGTCAGCAGCTCGGGCCGGGCCAGCGCGGCGGAGTTGACGGAGACCTTGTCGGCGCCGGCGTCGAGCACGGCCTGGGCATCCTCCACCGAGCGGATCCCGCCGCCGATCGTGAAGGGGATGAAGACGTTGTCGGCGGTGCGCCGGGCCAGCTCGACGATCGTCTCGCGCTTCTCGTGGGAAGCGGTGATGTCGAGGAAGACCAGCTCGTCGGCCCCCTCGGCGTCGTAGCGCTCGGCCAGCTCGACCGGGTCTCCGGCGTCGCGCAGCCCGACGAAGTTGGTGCCCTTGACGACGCGGCCGGCGTCGACGTCAAGGCAGGGGATGATGCGTTTCAGGACCATGAAACAAGCGTAAACACAAGAGGGGCAGGCCGCCCTCCCCGGGAGGCCGTTGCGCAGCAGATCGCCTGCTCAATTCGGATGGTTGGCTCTTGAGCCTCCCGGGGAGGGCGGCCTGCCCCTCTCTGCGCCTGCGCTAAGCCTTGAGGGCGGTGATCGCTTGGGAGACGGTGAATTTGTGCTCGTAGAGAGCGCGGCCGACGATTGCGCCCTCGATGTTCCCGTAGGACTCGCCTTCGGCGGCGAGCACCTGGAGATCCGAGAGGTCGCCGACGCCACCGGAGGCGATCAGCTGCGCCGGCGTCGCCGCGGCTATGCGACCCAGCTCCACCAGGGCGGGCCCGGCCATCGTCCCGTCGACGTCGATCTCGGTGCAGAGGAAGCGGGCGACCCCGCGCTCGCTCAGCTCGGCCACCGTCTCGGCTATGTCCCTGCCCGTCGCCTCGGTCCAGCCCGAGAGCGAGACCTCGCCGTCGCGGGCGTCGACCGAGACGACCACCTGCTCGCCGTACTTCTCCAGGGCCGCGTCGAGCAGGGCCGGGTCGCGCAGCGCCGCGGTGCCGATCACCACTCGCCTCGCCCCGGTTTCCAGGGCCGCTTCGATCGATTTCATGTCCCGCAGGCCGCCGCCGACCTGGATCGGGCACTCGACCGCGGCGGCGATCCGTCGCACCGTCTCGAGGTTGCGTGGCTCGCCGGCCTTGGCGCCGTCGAGGTCGACGACGTGGAGGAACTCGGCGCCTTCGCCGGCCCAGCGGGTCGCGGCGTCGACCGGGTCGGCGTCGTAAGCGGTCTCGCGCTCGTAGTCCCCCTGCAGCAGCCGCACCGCCTGGCCGCCGCGGATGTCGATGGCGGGATAGAGGATCACGCCGGCACGGACGCGCATACCCCGGCGAAGTTGGCGAGCAGCCGCAGCCCGGCCGCGCTCGACTTCTCGGGGTGGAACTGGACGCCGAAGACGTTGTCGCGCTCGGCCGCGCAGGCGAAGCGGGCGCCGTAGGCGGTGCTGCCGAGCAGCTCGCCGGCGGCGATGCGCGGCGCGAAGGAGTGGACGAAGTAGAAGGGGGTCTCCGACTCGATCCCCTCCGCCAGGCGCGACTCGCGCTCCCAGCGCAGCGGCGACCAGCCGATGTGCGGGACCTTCAGCCCGTCGGCCTCGAGCTCGGCGACATCGCCGTCGAGCAGGCCCAGCCCGGTGGCGCCGCCCAGCTCGGTGGTCGACTCGAAGAGCAGCTGCAAGCCGAGGCAGATGCCGAGAATCGGCACCCCGGCGTCGCGGCGCTCGGCGATCAGGCGATCCAGCCCGAGGGCACGAATCCGCTCCATCGCCCGCGGGAAGGCACCCACCCCGGGCAGGATCAGCCCGTCGGCGGCCCGGGCCTCGGCGGCGTCGGCGGTGATCGTGGCGGTGACGCCGACGTGCTCCAGCGCCTTCTCGACCGAGCGCAGGTTGCCCATCCCGTAGTTGAGGATCGCGATCCGGGTGGTCACTCGCTCAGAGTCCCCTTGGTCGACGGCACGCCGCTCTCCTCGGGGTCGATCGAGACGGCCACCCGCAGGGCGCGGGCGAAGGCCTTGAAGCAGGCCTCGATCATGTGGTGGGCGTTGGTGCCGTAGCGGACGGAGACGTGCAGGGTCAGCTTGGCGCTGTTGGCGACGGCGCGGAAGAACTCCTCGGCCAGCTCGGTGTCGAAGCCGGCGATCGAGGTGGTCGGCAGGTCGGCGTCGAAGACGCACAGCGGCCGTCCCGAGACGTCGATCGCACACTCGGCCAGGGACTCGTCCATCGGCACCACGGCGGAGCCGTAGCGGCGGATCCCGGCGCGGTCGCCGAGCGCCTCGTCGAGCGCCTGCCCGAGCACGATGCCGACGTCCTCGACGGTGTGGTGGGCGCCGGTCTCGAGATCGCCGCTGGCCTCCACCTTCAGGCCCAGGCGGCCGTGACGGGCCAGCAGGTCGAGCATGTGGTCGAGGAAGCCGACGCCGGTAGCGGCGCTCGCCTCCCCCCCGTCGAGGTCAAGCGCAAGGCGGATCTGGGTCTCGGCCGTGTCGCGCTCACGGCTTGCGGTTCTGGTGCTCATCGCCTAATCATCGCTGACTCGCCGTGGACTGGGAAGCCCTCGGCGCGGGCGAGGGCGTCGGCTTGCGGCGCCAGCGCCGCCGCCGCCTCTCCGGAAACCTCGACAGTGGCGATCCGTCGCCGGAAGGCTCCGGGGCCCAGCGGCCCCGAGAAACGGCCAGCGCCGCCGGTCGGAAGGACATGGTTGGAGCCGGCGACATAGTCGCCGAAGGCGGTGGCGCCGCGGCGGCCGGCGAAGACGCAGCCGGCGCTCCTCACTCGGTCGGCGAGCAGCGCCGCGTCCTCCTCCAGCAGCTCCAGGTGCTCGGGGGCGTAGGCGTTGGCGAGGTCGATCGCATCGCTGAGGTCGGGGACCTGGACGAGGGCGAGAGGCGCGTCGCCGACGCCGGGGCGCGCTGCCGCGGCGCCCTCGGTGGCGGCCGCGATGGCATCGAGGACGTGTTCCTCGACCGCGACGGCGACGAGCGGGCTGTCGGCGCCGTGCTCGGCCTGGGCGCAGAGATCGAGCGCCGCCCACTCGGGGTCGGTGTCGTGGCCGGCGACCAGCATCAGCTCCGAGGGGCCGGCCAGGGAGTCGATCCCGACGCTGCCGTAGACCGCCCGCTTCGCCTCCCGCACCCAGGCGTTTCCGGGGCCGGCGATGACGTCGACCGAGGCGATCGTCGCGGTCCCGTGAGCGAGGGCGAAGATCGCCTGGGCGCCCCCCATCGCGTAGATCTCGTCGACCCCGCACAGGGCCGCCGCGGCGAGGATCAGGGAATGGAGCTGCCCGTCGGGCCCAGGCGGGGAGGCGAGAGCCACCCGCCCGACTCCCGCCACCCGGGCGGGGATCGCGCACATCAGGACGCTGGAGGGGTAGGCGGCGCGGCCTCCCGGCGCGTAGACGCCGGCGGCGCCGACCGCCACTTCGCGGACGGTCACGGTCTGCCCCTGGGGAAGATCGACGCGGCGCTCAGCCCCGAGCTGGGCCTCGGCGACGGCGCGGATATTGGCCGCGGCGGTGTCGAGCGCCTCGCGCAGCCCCGGCTCGAGCGCGGAGAGGGCGGCCTTGGCCAGAGCTGGATCGACTCGCAGGGACTCGGGCGCGGCCTCGGTGGCATCGAAGCGCGCGGTCAGCTCCAGCACCGCCGCGTCGCCCCCCTCGCGCACCTGGCGCTCGATCGAGGCGACGTCCACGGCGGCCGCCGACTCCGCGGCCCAGCCGCGCAGCGCGGCGGCGGTGTCCGCCGCTCCCTCCCACTCGAAGCGGCGCACCCTCATTTCGCCGCAGCCTCTCTCAATCTCGCGGTCAGCTCGTCGACCTCGGCGGCGCGCAGCTTGTGGGCAACCCGGTTGGCTACGAAGCGGGCGCTGCACTCGAGGATCTCCTCGCGCACCTCGAGGTCGTTCTCCTCCAGCGTGCGGCCGGTGGCGACCAGGTCGACGATGCCGTCGCCGAGGCCGATCAGCGGCGCCAGCTCGACCGAGCCCTTGACCTCGATCAGTTCGATCTGGCGGCCGGTCGCCTCGAAGTGGCGCTCGGCGATCCGGGGGTACTTGGTCGCGATCCGCATCATCCCCAGGCGGCGCTGGGACTCGCCCAGGCGCTCGTCGCCCTTGCGGCCGGCGAGGACCATCCGGCAGCGGCCGAAGCCGAGGTCGAGCAGCTCGTAGACCATGCGATCGGACTGCTCGAGCAGCACGTCCTTGCCGGTGATGCCGACGTCGGCGGCGCCGGCCTCGACGTAGGTGGGGACGTCGGAGGGGCGCATCGTCACCAGCGTCATCCCCTCGGTCTCGAAGATCAGCGAGCGCGAGTCGCCGCGCACCTCGGAGGTATCGATCCCGGCGCCGTCGAGGATGTCGAGGGTCTCGCCCAGGAGGGCGCCGCGCGGCACCGCCAGCTTCAGCGGCCCATCGGCCTTTGCCCGGCTCAAGCCGGCGACCTCGAAGCTCATCGCCCCTCCCCTCCCCGCCGCGACTCCTCCTCCATCTGGGCGACGTGCACCCGCTCCAGGTAGAGGGCGAAGCCCGCCGCGGGCAGATCGGCGCCGAAGCGCTTCAGCAGCCCGTCGTAGCGACCGCCGCCGCCGAGCACGTGGCCAAGGGCGGGGTCGTATACCTCGAGGATGGCGCCGCTGTAGTAGCCGAGGTCTCGCAGCAGCCCGAGGTCGATCTGGACCCGCTCGGCGACACCGCGCCGCTCCAGCTCCTCGAAGGTTGCCTGCAGCCGCGCGGTGGCGCGCTCGACGGCGGCGCCGCCGAGGCCGCGCGCTCGCTCCAGCACCTCGCTGCCGCCGCGCAGCTGCGAGAGCGCCACGCAGGTGGCGCACTGCTCGTCGCTGATCCCCTCCACCGCGGAAAGCTCCGCCTCCAGCCCGACCAGGTCATGTGTCGCCAGGCGAGCGATGATCGAGTCGCGGGCCTCGCCCTCGACGCCGTACTCGGTCAGCAGCTGGCGGTAGAGGTCGGCGTCGCCGAGGCCGATCACGGCGCGGTCGAGGCCGGCGGCATCCAGGGCCGCCTCCAGGACCTCGACCACCTCGGCCGTGCCCTGCGGCGCCGGCACCCCGATCAGCTCCACCCCGGCCTGGATGAACTCACGCATCTGGCCGCGCTGCGGGCGCACCGCCCGGTAGGCGCTGGCCAGGTAGCAGAGCCGCAGCGGCTGCTCGCCGCCGGCGAGGCGGCTGGCGGCGAGGCGAGCGATCGGCACGGTCATGTCGGACCGCAGCGCCAGCAGCTCGCCCTCGTCGAAGAAGCGGTAGGCGCTCGCCGCGGTGCGGCCGTCGCCGCGCGCCAGGACCTCGTCGTACTCGATCGCCGGCGTCGCCACCTCGCCGTAGCCGCGGGCTTCGAACACCTCGAGCAGGGCGCGCTGCAGGCGTCGCAGCTCGCGCATCTCGTCGGGGAGCACGTCACGGGTTCCGGGCGGGATCGGATGGATCATCGGGCTGACCTTACGAGAGGCGGAGCAAAAGCCCTGCTAGGCAGGGACCTCTGCAGAGACGCGCTCGATCTGGGCTCCAAGCCCGCGCAGGCGCTCGTCGATCTGCTCGTAGCCGCGATCGATCTGGCGGATGTTGCCGATGTGCGAGGTGCCGTCAGCCGCCAGGGCGGCGATGAGCATCGCCATCCCGGCGCGGATGTCGGGGCTCTCGACGCGCTCGCCGTGAAGCCGGCTCGGACCGCTGACGATCGCCCGGTGGGGATCGCAGAGCGTGATCCGAGCGCCCATCGCGACCAGCTTGTCGACGAAGAAGAGGCGGTTCTCGAACATCTTCTCGAAGATCAGGATCTCCCCCTCGGCCTGGGTCGCCAGGGCCAGGGCGATCGAGGTGAGATCGGCCGGGAAGGCCGGCCAGGGACCGTCCTCGATCTTCGGGATCGCGTCGCCAAGGTCGGATTCGACCTTCAGGCTCTGCCCGGGCGGCACGATCACGTCGCGGCCGTCGATGTCCGAGCGCAGGCCGAGGCGGCGAAACTGGCGGCGGACCATGGTCAGGTCGGCGGGCTCGACGTCGCGGATCCGGACCTCGCCGCCGGTCGCCGCGGCCAGGGCCATGAAACTGCCGACCTCGATGTGGTCGGGGGTGATCGTGTGCTCGGCGCCGCCGAGCCGGTCGCGGCCGTTGACGATCATCACGTTGGAGCCGATGCCGTCGACCCTGGCGCCCATCTTCGTCAGCAGCCGGGCGAGGTCCTGGACGTGGGGCTCGGAGGCGGCGTTGGAGATCTTCGTCGCGCCCGGAGTCAGGGCGGCCGCCATCAGCGCGTTCTCGGTCCCCATCACCGATGGCTCGTCCATGAAGATCTCGCAGGCCTTCAGCCCACCCGGCGCGGTCAGCTCGATCCAGCGGTCGCCGTCAACCCTGGCGCCGAGGTCCTTGAAGGCATCGAGGTGTGCGTCGAGGCGGCGGCGGCCGATGAAATCGCCGCCGGGGGGCGGCATCCGGGCCTCGCCGAAGCGGGCCAGCAGGGGGCCGGCGAGCAGGAAGGAAGCGCGAATACGGCTCGAGAGCCCCTCGTCGACGGTTGTCTCGGTAACGCCGCGAGCGCAGAGTCGGACGCTGTTGTCGGCCACCCAGGCCACTTCGACGCCGAGCTGCTCCAGCAGCGCGATCTGGGCCTCGGTGTCGCGGATCCGTGGCACCCGCTCCAGCAGCAGCTCCTCCTCCGTCAGCAGGCAGGCGGCGAGGATCGGCAGCGCCGCGTTCTTGTTGCCGGCGACGGTCAGCTCTCCGGAGAGCGGGACGCCGCCCTGGATGACGAATTTCTCCATGGCCTGGGCTAGGGTAACGACCGCCATGGGGAGAGGCTGGAAGATCGGATTGTCGGCGGTCGCCGCGGCGGTCGTGCTGCTGCTCGTCAACGCCCTGATCACCGGTGGGGAGACGAAATCGGCCACCGTCACCGAGCCCGGCGGCAGGATCCTCGACCTCCCAGCCGGAGAAGCCCAGGTAGTCGAGCGCGGGCCGCGCAACGGCCCTCCGATCGCGCTCATCCATTGCTTCAGCTGCGCGATCAACTGGTGGGACGGGGTGATGCCCACGCTGGCACGCAGGCACCGGGTGATCGCGATCGACCTGCTCGGGCACGGTGGCTCCGAGAAGCCCGGCTCGGGCTACACGCCGGCGAACCAGGCGAAGCTGGTGGCGGAGGTGCTGCAGCAGATGGGCGTACGTGACGCCGGGATCGTCGGCCACTCGCTGGGAGGCGCCGTCGCGGTCGCGCTCTCCGAGCAGGACCCGCAGCTGGTCGACCGGGTGACGATCGTCGACATGCCGCCCGACAACTCCTACGGCGACCTCGGCTTCATCGCCGGCCTCGCCTTTCAGCCAGTGCTGGGCGAGGCCCTATGGAGGATCAAGCCCGACTTCTCCGTCAGGGAGGGCCTCGGCGTGGCCTTCGCCCCGGGCTTCGACGTCCCCGACCCGTTCGTCGAGGACGTCAAGCAGATGACCTACAGCGCCTACGACGAATCTCCAACCCACACCGAGGACTTTCTCGCCGAAAGATCGCTCGACCGGCGCATGCGCGCCACCGGGAAGCCCTTGCTCGTCCTGATGGGCGCCGAGGAGCAGATCGTCGACGACCCCCAGCGAGCGCTCACCCAGTACGCCGACGGCGTACCGGGCGCCCAGACCCGCCTGATCACCGGCGCCGGGCACTCTCCCAACGTCGAGAAGCCCGCCGAGACCGCCCGGCTGATCCTCGAATTTGGCTCTAAATGAGGCTTTCCCGCCACCTGTTGCAATCCCCGTTGCAGGATCTCCATGCCGTCCGAAGCCCTCCGTACCTTACGAACCCATGTTCGATTCTAAGCAAACGCTAACGAGAAAACTGAGCGACGCCGTCGACCTGATGATCGACTTCGCGACCCTCGGCGAGTACGGGCTGGAGCCCGTTGGGAGAACTCCTCGAGCGTGCGAAGTGGATCGCAGAAGCTGTCACCGAGACCTCCAACTTGACCCCTCCGAGGCCCGGGCCGCGCAAAGGCGTGGATTCGGGGGCTTCGAGCAGCAAGTGGGAAGCCCTCGGCGCGGGGCGTGGCGTGGCAGCGCCACGCGAGCCACGTGACGAGGGCTTAGCGCGCAGCGGATCGGAGGCATCCGGGCCGCG
>Ga0193706_1000956_pt1 | contig 14045 bp, 15 predicted proteins | sample U3c1metaG_FD_160130 | JGI IMG/M metagenome (GOLD analysis project Ga0193706, IMG submission 160130) | Soil microbial communities from a riparian zone of the East river system, Colorado, United States - U3c1 | ecosystem: Environmental > Terrestrial > Soil > Riparian zone | place: USA: East River... | reverse complement strand
CGGCGGCTGGCGCGGTTGCACGGGGTGCGGATCGGGCACGTGCTGGAGACCCACAACCACGCCGACCACGTCTCCGGGCACGGGCGGCTGGCGCGGACGACGGGGGCCACGATCCACATCCACGAGCTGGCCGGTGCCGAGTACGAGCACGAGCCCTTCGCCGACGGCTGGGTGCTGGAGCTGGGCGACCTGGGAATCGAAGCCGTGCACACGCCCGGACACCGTCCCGAGCACACCTCCTTCCTGCTCCGCGACGCCAGCCGCGGCGGCGCCCCCTGGGCGGTGCTCGGCGGCGACTCGCTGTTCATCGGCGACGTCGCCCGGCCGGACCTGGCGGTGGAGCCGCGCGAAGGCGCCGCCCAGATGTTCCGCTCCCTGCGGCAGCGGCTGCTGACGCTCGACGACCAGGTCGAGATCTGGCCGGGGCACCTCGGCGGCTCGCTCTGCGGCGGCTCCGCGATCGACCTCAAGACCTCCTCGACGATCGGCTTCGAGCGCGATCACAACCGCGCGCTCGGGATCGCCGACGAGGCCCAGTTCGTCGAGGCGGCGGTCGCCTCGCTTGGCGACCGCCCGCCCAACGTCGAGCAGATCGTCGACCTCAACCGCGGGCCCCTGGTCGAGGACTTCGGCACGCCGGCGGCCCTGACCCCGCACGAGGTCGGGGAGGCGGTCGCCGCCGGCGCCGTCGTGATCGACGGCCGCACCAACGAGGAGTTCGACGAGGCCCATATCGCCGGCGCCCTCAGCACCTCCGCCTACGACACCGGCTTCGCGACCAAGGTCTCCCGGGTAGCTCCCGAGGGCGAGGAGATCATCGTCGTCGCCGCCTCCGACGGCGACGAGCGCCAGGCCGCCGAGCTGCTGGCCGCCGTGGGGCTGCGGGTTCGAGGGTTCCTCGCGGGCGGGATGACCGCCTGGCGCACCGAGGAGCGGGCGGTGCGGAAGATCGAGCTGATCGACCCGGACGAGCTGGCCAAGCGGGTCGAGGGGACGGAGGCGCCGCTGATCCTCGACGTCCGCAACGCAGCCGAGTACGCCGGCGAGCACATCCCCGGCTCCCTCCACATCCCGTACGGCGACCTCGCCGGACGCTTCGACGAGCTTCCCCGCGACCGGCCGATCGCGGCGATCTGCCGCGGTGGCAAGCGCAGCGGCCTCGCCGCCTCGATCCTGCAGCGCGCGGGCTTCGCCGAGGTGATCCACGTCGGCCAGGGCGTCGGCGTCTGGCGCCAGGGCGGACACCCGGTGCAAAGCGCCGCCACGGCCGCAAGCTCTGCTTAGACTCATCAATATTGGGTATTTGCCTCACGTCATGGAGCTTGGGGTCGCCCCCGGCCAAACGACTCGAGGAGGCTCAAACGATGAACCGAAGCAAGCTCGCCCTGGCGGTGGCTCTCTCCCTCGCCATCGCCCTGCTGGCGCCGGCGGCCGCATCCGCCTGGGCGCCGGCCGGCTCGGCGCCCGTCCACCCCGGCGTTCAGACCTACACCGCAGGCGGCCAGTGCACCTCCAACTTCGTCTTCGAGGACGGTTCCGGCGTCTACCTGGGGCAGGCCGCGCACTGCTCGGGCACCGGCGGCCAGACGGAAACCGACGGCTGCACCAGCGGCTCGCTCCCGCTCGGCACCCAGGTCGAAGTCAAAGGGGCGAGCAAACCGGCGACGATGGTCTACAACTCCTGGCTCGCGATGCAGGCCAAGGGCGAGACCGACCCCGATGCCTGCGCCTACAACGACCTGGCCCTGGTCAAGCTCGACCCGGCCGACGTCGGCAAGGTCAACCCGTCGGTGCCCGGCTTCGGCGGCCCGACGGGAGTCGGCAGCGCCAGCGGCCTCGGCTCGACCGTCTACTCCTACGGCAACTCGTCGCTGCGCGGCGGGGTGACGAAACTGAGCCCCAAGCAGGGCGTCCTGATCCAGAACGAAGGCGGCGGCTGGAGCCACGTGGTGGCGACGCTGACGCCGGGCATACCGGGCGACTCGGGGAGCGGCTTCCTCAACGGCTCGGGTGCGGCGATCGGCGTGCTCAGCACCCTGCAGCTGGCGCCCCTGCCGGCCACCAACGGCGTCGGTGACCTGGCCAAAGAGCTGGCGTACATGCATGCCAACAGCTCGCTCGGCAGCGTGCAGCTGGTCCCCGGCACGGAGCCGTTCAAACCGAACCTGGTCGGAGCCATCCTCGGCTCCTAGCCCGGGCGGGCGATCGGCCTAGGAGTTCAGCTCGGCCAGAAGGCTGGGGAGATCGAGTGGCCGCACGTACATCTCCACCTTCTGGCCCGGCTTGGGCTGCGGCCAGTCCTGCCGCGGGCGGTCCCAATAGAGCTCGACCCCGTTGCCGTCGGGGTCGTCCAGATAGAGCGCCTCGCTGACGCCGTGGTCGCTGGCGCCGGTGAGGCCGATCCCGGCGTCGCTCAGCCGCTTCAGGGCATCGGCGAGGGAACGGCGCGTCGGGTAGCGAATCGCCGTGTGGTAGAGGCCGGTCGCCCCGGGCGGCGGCGGCGAGCCGCCTTTGGACTCCCAGGAGTTGAGGCCGAGGTGATGGTGGTAGCCGCCGGCGGAGACGAAGGCGGCGTCCTCGCCGTAGCGCTGCATCAGCTCGAAGCCGAGGACTCCGCAGTAGAAGTCGAGGGAACGGTCGACGTCGGCCACTTTGAGGTGGACGTGGCCGATCTCGACGCCGGGATCGATCGGCTCAGCCATCGAGGACCTCGTTGACGAGGCGGTCGGCGTCGGCGTTGTGCTCGCGGCGGACGTGGCGGATCGACCAGCGCTCGAAGGGCCCCAGAGCCGCCTTCACCTCTCGATGCAGTTCTTTCATCGTTTTGTCCTTGACTTTGTACCTGCCTTCGACCTGGCGCACGATCAACTCGGAGTCGCCAACCAGCTCCAGCTCGCTCGCCCCGTGAGCGGCGGCCAGCTCGATCCCCAGCAGCAGCGCCCTGTACTCGGCGACGTTGTTGGTGGCACGGCCGATGCGCTCCCCGCGCTCCTCGACGATCTCCCCCGCCGCATCGCGGACGACGGCGCCGATCGCCGCCGGCCCGGGATTGCCGCGGGCGCCGCCGTCGACGTTGACGGTCAGCTTCGCCATTTCGCATTCCACTGCCGCGCCGCCGCATCGAGCTGGTCGATCTCGGTTCCCCTGGCGAGCTCGGCGACCGGCTGCTCGCGCTCGCCGCTGGCCACCGCCCACTGATACCAGGTGAGATCCCAGGCGACCGTGATCCTCGCCGCGTCCGCGGTTCCCGCAGCTGCGCCGATCGACACCCGCGGCTCGCCCAGCGTCCGCGTCAGGCCGGCAACGGTTCGCGCCGCCTCGCTGGCGTTGAAGCGACTCGCCGCCAGCTCGAACCGGTCCGCGGTGGTGGCGATCACGCCTGCTGGAGGTGGGACTTCAGCCGCATCACTGCCTTGGTGTGCAGCTGGGAGACGCGCGACTCGGTGACGCCGAGGACGTCGCCGATCTCCCGCAGGGTGAGGTTCTCGTAGTAGTAGAGGGCGACGACGAGCTGCTCGCGCTCGGGCAGCGAGCCGATCGCCTCGGTGAGCCGATCCTTGACCTCGCTGGTCGCGAGCGCCTCCTGCGGGTCGGCGGCGCCGTCGTCGGCGATCGTGTCCAGCAGCGAGACCTGGTCGCCGGAGGAGTCCGAGACGGTCCACAGCTCGTCGAGCGCGTAGACGGAGGAGTTGGCGATCTCCAGCAGGGAGCCCTGCAGTTCCTCCTCGGACATGTTCAGTTTCGCCGCCAGCTCGGCCTCGGTCGGCGCCCGCTGCAGTTCGTGCTCGAGCTTGGTCTGGGCGGCCTCGATCTCCCGTGCCCGCGAGCGCACTGACCGCGGCACCCAGTCGAGCGAGCGCAGTTCGTCGATGATGGCGCCGCGGATGCGGGTCATCGCGAAGGTCTCGAACTTGATCCCGCGCTCGGGCTCGAAGCGCTCGATCGCCCCGATCAGCCCGACCAGGCCGTAGGAGATCAGGTCGGCGTCTTCGACGTGCGAGGGAAGCCCGGCGCCGAGGCGGCCGGCGACGAACTTGACCATCGGCGAGTAGGCGACCACCAGGCGCTCGCGCGCGGTCCCATCGCCGTCGTCCTTGTAGCGACGCCACAAATCGCGAAGCTCGACCTCTTTTACGCCAGTTTCCATGCCCGTCTCCTCCGATTCTACGATCGGCTGGCCGGTTCGGCGTTATGCACGAGGGTGGCTGGCGGCATAGGTGTCCCGCAGGCGGGCGGCATCGACTCGGGTGTAGACCTGGGTGGTCGAAATCGACGCGTGTCCGAGCAACTCCTGGATGGTACGCAGATCCGCGCCTCCCTCGAGCAAATGAGTGGCGAATGAATGGCGAAGTGAATGCGGCGAGATCCCGCTGGCCATCGCCGCCTCACGCGTCCAGAGGCCGAGCCGGCGGGTGACGTCGGAGTTGGAGAGGCGGCGGCCGCTCTTGGAGAGGAACAGCGCCGGCTGGCGCGGATCGCTCGCCAGCGCCCGCCGGCCGCGCTCGGCGTAGCGTTCCAGCGCCCGCTGGGCCGGCTCGCCGACCGGCAGGATCCGTTCTTTTGAGCCCTTGCCAAGGACCCGCAGCTGCTCGGTCTCGAAGTCCATGGCCCCCTGGTCGAGGTTGACGATCTCCTCGCAGCGCAGCCCGCACGAGTAGGCCAGCTCCAGCATCGCCCGGTCGCGTAGCTCCAGCGGCGTCCGCGCCGGGATCCGCTCCAGCAGCGTCCGCATCTGCTCGGTGGAGAGCACCTTCGGCAGCTTTTCCGAGCGCTTGGGGCTGGAAACCAGCTCGGCCGGGTTCTGGCCGGCGCGCTCGGTGCGGACGAGGAAGCCGTAGAGGCCGCGGATCGCGGCCAGCTTGCGGGCGACCGTCGCCGGGGCGGCCCCGGCCGACGAGAGCCCGGCCGCGAAGCGGCGCACGTCACGGTGCCGAACGTCCCCCGGGCCGATTCCCTGGGGCTCGACCCACTCGACGAAACCGGCCAGATCGACGGCGTACGCCCGCCGCGTCCGCTCCGCCGCCCCCCGCGCCCGCAGATCACGGTCGTAGTCGGCGATCGCGGTTCCCCAGTTCACAAAATCTAAATTCGTCCTCGCCTCAGGACGTCCTGCGCCCCGCCCGTTATCCGATGTAAATGGGCGTGCCGACTTCGACGCGGTCGTAGAGCTCTTCGACGTCGGCGATCGACATCCGCACGCAGCCGTGCGAGGCGGCGCTGCCGAGCGATGCGGTTTCTTCGGTGCCGTGGATGCCGGCCCCTTCGTAGATCCCCATCCAGCGCGCCTTGATCGGGTTGGACGGCCCCGGCGGGATCGACTGGCCCGCCAGCGAGCCGGCCCAGTCGGATTCCGGCACGTTCCAGGTCGGGTTTTCCTGCTTTTCCTGGATCGAGTAAAGGCCTTCGGGGGTTTCGAGGCCTTCCTGGCCGACCGCGACGGTGTAGGTCTTGGCCAGCTTCAGGCCTTCCCAGAGGCGCAGCGTGTAGGAGCCGCGGTCGAGGGTCAGGTATGACGGGTACTCGGCCGCGACCTCCTGCTTGGTCACCTCCGGCTTGGTGGCGTGGACGCGGGCGACGATCGTGTGCGGCGCGGTGGCGTTCAGCACCGCGTCGTTGAGGTCTTTGGTGAGCAGGTTGTCGCGCAGCTTGCGGCCGAGCTCGCCGGCGACCACTTCGAGCGATTCGGCGCTCGGTTCGACGTCGGCGTTCTGCGGTTCGCGGTTTATTTCCTCGGCTACCCGGCGGACGAACTTGTTGATCGCCTGCCCTGAGTAGGTCACCTGCGGCGAGATGCTCTCTTCTACTTCGCCGCCGGTCACGTAGCGCACCAGGCGCCCAGGAAGCCCGCCGCCGCGGCTTTCGGCGATGGCCTCTTCGACCGCTTCCTCGACCTCGGCGCGGACTTTCAGCTTGGCGCCGGGAAGCTCCCAGCTCTCGCCGTCGAAGCTGACTCGCAGCGAGTGGCGCAGCGGCGCCAGCAGCCGCTCGCGAACCAGCACCGCGGCTTCCTCTTCGTCGAGGCCGCCGACGTCGACGCCGGCGATCCGGACGCCCTCGGCGATCTTGTCCTTCTGCGAGCTGTCGTAGGCATAGGCCCCGGCGGCGCCGAAGGCGATCAGCACGACGATGACGATCGCCGCTATTTGACTCTTACGTCCCATCGTCCTTCCTCGAACCGCCCTCGACTTGGTCTTCACCCGGTTGCGAAAAGTTTAAGCAGTCGGATCATTCGCCCCGAGCTGCCGTCTTCCCTGCAATTTCCCATTTACACCGGTCTTATCGGCAGCCGGCGGGATATCTTTCGCCTGTGCGCACGAAGGACGAGGCTCGTAAGGAGGTCTGGACGGCGATGGAGCGCGAGGGCGTATCTCGCTTTCCCGGCGCCGAAGGCCGAATCCCCAATTTCGCCGGAGCCAAGCTGGCGGCCGAGAAGCTCGCCGGCCACCGGCTCTGGAAGCGCGCCCGGGTGATCAAGGCCAACCCGGACTCGCCCCAGACCCATGCCCGGCGGATCGCCCTGGAAGACGGCAAGACGGTGATCATGGCGGTGCCCCGGCTGCGCGACCCCCACCCCTTCCGGGTCCTCGACCCCAAGAAGCTCACCAGGGAGGCGGTCAAAGAGGCGGCGACGATCAAGGGGGCGCTGAAGCACGGCCGCGTCGTCGCGCTCGACGACCTGCCGGAGATCGACTTCGTGCTCTGCGGCTCGGTGGCCGTGAACCTGAGCGGAGCGCGGGTCGGCAAAGGAGGCGGCTACCACGACCTTGAGTACGGGATCCTCGTCGACGCCGGCAAGATCGACAGCCACACCACCGTGGCCACCACCGTCCACCCGATTCAGATCCTGCGCCAGCACCTGATGGTCACCGCCCACGACCTGCCCTGCGACATGATCGCGACGCCGCGGGCGGTCATCGAAGTCGAGCGCCAGTACGAGCGGCCGCGGGGGATCCTCTGGGACCACCTGCAGCCGCCTCAGATCCGCGAGATCCCGGTGCTCGAACGCATGGGATACGCCTGATGCCCACCTACATCCGCTTCAGCGAGGACCACTCCGTAGTCGTGTCGGAGACCTTCGCCGAGATAGCCGAGCTGATTCGCGACTCCGAAGCGGCCAAGGTCCCACTCTTCGAAGCCACCCGCATCGACGGGCCGAAGATGCTGATCAACGCCAACGGGATCCGCTCGATCTCGGAAGGGAAGAAGAAGGACGGTGCGGGGAAGCGCTGATCCCCGCGCCAGGGCTCGCCGGGACCAGCGCATCGTCGCCGGCTCGGACTACGGCAATCCGGACCCGGAGTGGAGGCAAGTTGACTGGCGCCGGCACCTGCACCGGGTAGAGCTGCCGGGGGCAAGCGTCAACTACGTCGAGATCGGCGAGGGCGAGCCGCTCCTCTTCGTCCACGGCATCTCGGGCAGCTGGCAGAACTGGCTGGAGAACCTGCCCCACCTCGGCCGCGGCCGCCGCGCGATCGCGCTCGACCTGCCGGGCTTCGGGGCCAGCCCGATGCCGTCGTGGGATATCGACATCCCCGCCTACGGCCGCCTCGTCCACGACTTCTGCGAGAAGCTCGGGGTGGAGAAGGCGACCATCGTCGGCAACTCGATGGGCGGCTTCGTCGCGGCCGAGGCGGTAACCGCCGCCAGCGGCCGCTTCGACCGCCTGGTGCTGGTCTCGGCCGCCGGCATCCTCAACACCTGGAACCCGGAGGAGCGGGCCGTCGCGACCGCCTGGGCCTGGAAGACGTTCGGCCCCCACTACGCCAGTCGCAGCCGGCAGATCGTGACGCGGCCACGGGCGCGCGAGATCGTCTTCAGGCCCTTCGTCCGCTACCCCAGCCGGCTGCGGGCCGATCTCCTCTTCGAGCAGATCAACAGCGGCCTGCGGCGCGCCGAGGGCTTCGGCGCCGCCCTGCACGCTGTGATCCGCCACGACATCCGCGAGCGCCTGGCGACGATCGGGATCCCGACGCTGATCGTCTGGGGCCAGTCCGACCGGGTGATCCCGATGGCGGCGGCCCTCAGCTATCACCGCCGCATCCCCCACTCCCGCCTCGAGATCTTCGAGCGAACGGGGCACGTCCCTCAGCTCGAGCGGCCCCTGCGCTTCAACGCCCTGATCGACGAGTTCCTCGGCTAGCTGGTGATCGCGCCCTGAGATGCGGATGAGACGGTGGCGGCGTACTTGGACATGACGCCGCGGCCGAATGGCGAGGGCGGCGATTTGTACTCCGCGACGCGCCTGGCGATCTCCTCGTCGGTGAGGTCGACGTCGATGCGGCGGGCGTCGATGTCGACGGTGATCTCGTCGCCCTCGCGCAAGGCCGCGATCGGCCCGCCCTTGACCGCCTCCGGAGTGACGTGACCGAACATCAGGCCGCGGGTGGCGCCGGAAAAGCGCCCGTCGGTGACCATCGCGACGCTCTCGCCCAGTCCCTCGCCGACGATCGCCGCGGTGACCTGGAGCATCTCGCGCATGCCGGGGCCACCGACCGGCCCCTCGTTGCGGATGACGACGATGTCGCCGGCGTTGATCTGCTGAGCCTTGACGGCGCGGAAGCATTCCTCTTCGGACTCGAAGACGCGGGCCGGGCCGGTCTGGCGCCGGCGCTCGGTGCCGGCGACCTTGATCACGGCGCCGTCGGGAGCGAGGTTGCCGCCCATGATCGCCAGCCCGCCTTCCGCCTTGACCGGATCGTCGAGTGGCCTCACGACTTCCTGCCCGGGAGCCTCGGTCGCGGCCTCCGCCACCTCGCCGATCGTCTGGCCGGTGATCGTGATCGCGTCTTCGTGAAGCGCACCCGCTTCGGCGAGCCGCTTGATGATCACCGGGACGCCGCCGGCCGCATAGAGGTCGGTGGCGATGAAGCGGCCGCCGGGCTTGAGGTCGGCGAAGAGGGGCGTCGCCCGCGAGATCCGCTCGAAGTCCTCCAGCCCCAGCTCGATCCCGAGCTCATGCGAGAGCGCGATCAGGTGAAGCACCGCGTTGGTCGAGCCGCCGGAGGCGCAGACGCAGGCGATCGCGTTCTCCAGCGAGTCGCGGGTGATCACCTTGCTCGGCGTGATGTCCTCGACGAGCACGCGCATCACCAGCTCGCCGATTTTCTCGGCCACGGTCGCCTTGTCGTCGTCTTCGGCGGGGACCATCGCCGAGCCACCGGCACTGATCCCCAGCGCCTCGAAGGCGCAGGCCATCGTGTTGGCGGTGAACTGGCCGCCGCAGGCACCGGCACCGGGGCTGGCGACTCCCTCCAGCTCGTGCAGTTCCTCGTCGCTCATGTCGCCGGCGTTGTGGGCGCCGATCGCCTCGAAGATGTCGAGGATCGTGACGTCGCGGCCGTGCCAGTGGCCGGGGGCGATCGAGCCGCCGTAGAGGAGGATCGAGGGCACGTCGAGGCGGGCCAGGGCCATCGCGCAGCCGGGAATCGTCTTGTCGCAGGCACAGAGCGCGATGATCGCGTCGAACTGGTAGCCGCGGGCCATCAGCTCGATCGAGTCGGCGATCACCTCGCGGCTGACCAGCGAGGCCTTCATCCCCTGGGTCCCCATCGTGACTCCGTCGGAGACGGCGACGGTGTTGAACTCCATCGGCGTGCCGCCGGCGGCACGGACGCCCTCTTTGACGTGCTCGGCGAGGCCGCGCAGGTGGAAGTTGCAGGGCATCGCCTCGGTCCAGGTGTTGGCGATTCCGATCGTCGGCCGGCTGAGGGCGTCGTCGTCGAAACCGATCCCCTTCATGTAGGCGCGCGAGTGGGCGCGGTCGGGGCCGTCGAAGACGGTGGCGGAGCGGGGACGCGGAAGCGCGGTCTTAACGCCGTTAGAGCTCATGCCGGAAATCTACTGGGGCCTGAGGTGCGCGAAGGATTCGTGTCGCTATGGCCGCAGCAATCCTTCTGGGTCGAGTCCGATCGCGTCCACCGGGCCCGGGCCGGCGCCGATTCCACGAAGCCCGGCGCCAACGGCGGCCGATGCCACCACTCGCGCCTGCCGCGCGGCCTCCAGCGGCTCAGCGCCCAGAGCGAGATGGGCGGCGAGGGCGGCGGAGTGGGTGCAGCCGGAGCCGTGGGCGGCGCCGTCGGGATGGCGCTCGCCGGGGATCTCGACCAGCCGCTCGCCGTCGAAGAAGAGGTCGACCAGGCCCTCGCTGTGCCCGCCGGTGACCACGACGGCCCTCGGCCCCAGCTCGAGCACACCGCGGGCGAGCTCCTCCTGGCTCGCCCCTTCCCCCGCACCGGTCAGCACCCGCGCCTCGGGAATGTTGGGAGTCGCGAGAGCGCTCATCGGCAACAACCGCGCGATCAGCGCCTCCCTGGCGCTGTCGTCGAGCAGCACGGCCCCGCTCTCGGCGACCATCACCGGGTCGATCACCACGGGCGCGCTGCCGACGTAGCCAAGCGCCTCGGCCACCGCCTCGGCCGTGGCCACGTCCCCAAGCATCCCGATCTTGACCGCGTCGACGCCGATGTCCTCCACCACCGCCCGCACCTGGGCGACGATCATCTCCGGCGTCACCGCCTCGACCGCCCGCACCCCGACCGTGTTCTGGGCCGTGATCGCGGTGATCGCGGTCATCCCGTGCACCCCACAGCGCGCAAACGCCTTCAGATCGGCCTGGATGCCGGCCCCGCCGCCGGAGTCGGAGCCGGCGATCGAGAGAACCGCGGGGACGCGTCCAGTGCTCACGCGGGCAGCCTAGATGGCGGCAGCTCCCGGCGACGGTAGAAGCGTGCGCGAATAGATCCCCAGCGCGGAGCAGGTGACGTAGCCGCACAGCTCCAGCCGGGAGAGGGCGGCGGCGGTGTCGGGGCCGGATAGGCCGAGGGCGGCGGCGGCGCCGTCACAGCTGCTCTCACCAGCCTCGACCGCCGCTAGGACTTCGGCGAGAGCCTCGTCGAGGTCCGGGGGGCGGCGCTCGATCGGCTTCGCTCCCGGGCCCAGCATTGCGTCGAGGACGTCCTGGGCGTCGCGAACGAGACAGGCGCCGCCGGCGAGCAGGTTGTTGGGCCCGGCCGAAGCCCGGGAGGTGATCGGGCCGGGGACGGCGCCGAGGTCACGGCCGAGATCCGCGGCGAGGTCGGCGGTGATCAGCGAGCCGGAGCGGGCCGCCGCCTCGACGACGACGGTCATCCCCGCCAGCGCCGCCATCACTCGGTTGCGGGCGGGAAAGGTCCAGCGCCAGGGGGTGGCTCCCGGAGGCAACTCGGAGATCACCAGCCCCTCTTCGGTGATTCGCCGCCAGAGCGAGCGGTGCGCGGCCGGGTAGGCGGTGTCGGGGCCGCAGCCGAGGACGGCGATCGTGCGCCCGGCGTCGATGGCGCCGCGGTGGGCGCAGGCGTCGACGCCAAAGGCGAGGCCGCTGACGACGACCATTCCCGCCGCCGCAAGCTCCCGCCCCAGCTCACGGGCGATCTCCCGGCCGTAGGAGGTGGCGCGGCGGGCACCGACGATCGTCACCGCACCGACCGGCTCGAGGCCGTCGAGCAGGGCGGGATCGCCGCGCCCGATCAGCGCCCAGGGTGCGTCGGTGGCATCGCGAAGCCCCTCCGGGTAGAGGTCGCCGTGGCGGCAGCAGGCCCAGCACTGCGCCGCCGCCAGCTCCGCCGCCAGGTGCTGCTCGGAGAGCGCGGCGGCCCTGGCGAGTAGCTGCGCGGCGACCTTCGGCGCCGCCACCGCGACCAGATCCTCGTTGGCGAGGCGCAGCAGTTCGGGCGAACGGGCGCCGGGCGAGCCGGTGGCGATCCGCTCGATGTAAGGGCCGAGCGAGGCCAGCAGCCAGGAGCGGCGCAGGCAGTCGGGACAGGCGCGCGGCTCAACCACGGTCACGCCTGCGCAGCGCCAGGGCCTGAGCCATCTGCTCCTCGCCGATCGTCCCGGCGCCGGCCAGGTCGGCGATCGTCTGCGCCAGGCGCAGGGCGCGGTCGTGAGCGCGACCGCTTAGCCGCTGGCGCGAGTAGAGCTCCGCCAGCAGGGCGCCGGCCTCGCTGCTGAGCGCGCATTCCCGGGCCTCGCCAGGAGTCATCTCGGCATTGCAACGACCGGGCCCGAGGCGCTGCTCTTGACGCTCGCGGGCGTCGGCGACCCGCTCGCGCACGTCCGCCGAGGGCTCCCCCGGCCCGCCGCCGATGTCGGTCGCGCTCGGCTGGCGCACCGCGGCGAGGATGTCGATGCGGTCGGCGAGGGCGCCACTGAGCCGGCCCTGATAGCGCTGGACGGCGATCGGGGCGCAGCTGCAATCCGGATCGGCTTCGCCACGGCCGCAGGGGCACGGATTGGCGGCCGCCACAAGCATGAAACGACAGGGCAGGGTGCGGCGGCTCGCAGCGCGAGCGATAGAAACCTCGCCAGCCTCCAGCGGCGCCCGCAAGGCCTCCAGGGCATCGCGGCGGAACTCGCAGAGCTCATCGAGGAAGAGGACGCCGCGGTGCGCCATCGTCGCCTCGCCGGGGCGCGGCGGACTGCCACCGCCGACCAGGCCCGCCGGGCTGATCGTGTGGTGCGGCGCCCGGAATGGCCGCCCGGCCGAGAGCGATTCGCCGAGGCGCCCGCAGGCGCTGGCGATACGAGCCACCTCCAGCGCCTCGACCGCCGCCAGCGGCGGCAGGATCGAGGGGAGCCGGCTGGCGGCCAGCGACTTGCCGGCGCCCGGCGGGCCGATCATCAGCAGGCTGTGGCCTCCCGCCGCGGCGACCTCGAGCGCGTGGCGCAGGTGTGGCTGGCCGCGCAGGTCGGCGAGATCGGGGCCACCGGCAGCGGCGACCCGCAGGGGCAGGGCCCGCGGGCGCTGTGGCTCCCAATCGCCGGCCACCAGCGCCGGCAGCCGGCCGAGGCCGTCGAGCGCGATCACGTCGATCCCCTCCGCCAGCGCCGCCTCGGCACCGTTCTCAGCCGGTACGACGATCGCCTCGGCGCCCCCCTCCCGCGCCGCCTCGGCGATTGCCAGCGCTCCGTTGACCGGCCGCGTCGAGCCGTCCAGGGCCAGCTCGCCGGCCATCGCCACCCGCGACAGCGCCTCCCACTCGAGCTGGCCGGAGGCGCTGAGCAGCGCCGAGGCGATCGCCAGGTCCATGCCCGGCCCGGCCTTGCGCAGGCTGGCCGGGGCGAGGTTGACGACGATCCGCCGCAACGGGAATTCGAAGCCGCAGTTGACCAACGCCGCCCGCACCCGCTCCCGCGCCTCCCTGACCGCGGCGTCGGGCAGGCCGACGATCGCGAACCCGGGCAACCCCCGATGGACGTCGACCTCGACCCGCACCGGGCGGGCGGCGATGCCGTCGAGGGTGAAAGTCCGGGCCGTTGCGAGCACGGCAACGACGCTACGGAGGAAGATCGCGCCTGTTACGCGCCAGATGTGAATCTATTGGGGCAACTTGCGCGCCTCGGGCGCGCCGGCCGGCCCTAGCCTGCTTGGCGATGACCGTCGCCCGCCAGAGAACCGGCCAGAGAGCCGAGGAGCTGGTCGCCCGCCGGCTCGCCGCAGCCGGCTGGGAGATCGTCGAGCGCAACGCCCGCAGCCGCTACGGCGAGCTCGACATCGTCGCCCGCGACGGCCGCGCCCTCGTCTTCGTCGAGGTCAAGGCCGGCCGCGAGGGATCGAGCTTCGGCCCCGAGCGCCCGATCCTCGCCGTCGACGCCCGCAAGCAACGACGCGTCCGCAAATTGGCGACCGCCTGGATGGCCGAGCGCCGCAGCCGCCCTCCCTACGCCGAGATCCGCTTCGACGCCGTCGGCGTCACCTTCGACCGCCGCGGCCGCGTCACCGACTACGAGCACATCCAAGCCGCTTTTTGAACTACCGCGTCACAGGCTGAGTTGGCTGTAAGCCACAGACTGGAACGAGCGGCGGTGCAGGGGCGAAATCCCAATCTGCTCGATCGCCGCGCGGTGCTCGGGAGTCGAGTAGCCGACGTGCTCGTCGAAGCCCCAGCCCGGGTGCTCCGCCGCCGCCAGGTGCATGTAGCGGTCGCGGGTCACCTTGGCGAGGACCGAGGCGGCGGCGATCGCGGCGCTGGTGCCGTCGCCCTGGATCACGGCGCGGTGGGGCACCG
>Ga0193706_1000955_pt1 | contig 14050 bp, 10 predicted proteins | sample U3c1metaG_FD_160130 | JGI IMG/M metagenome (GOLD analysis project Ga0193706, IMG submission 160130) | Soil microbial communities from a riparian zone of the East river system, Colorado, United States - U3c1 | ecosystem: Environmental > Terrestrial > Soil > Riparian zone | place: USA: East River... | reverse complement strand
GGGCAGCAGCGGGGGCAGTTGCGGTCGCGCTGGCTCACCCGATTCGGGGTGACCCGAGGCAGAGCGGCGTCAGCAGTCGCGTCGCCCCGGCGCTCGTCGAGGCCCTATTCCGGCAGGGTCTGGCCGAAGCCGAGCACGTGGCCGTCGCTGTCCCGGACCGCGAATTCGAGCATCTGATAGCTCTCCTTGACGAGCGGGCCGTAGACCACGTCGGCACTCCGGGCGGCGAGTTCCGCGTGCAGCGCTCGCGCGTCGTCCACCCAGAAGTAGACGTCCCAGGTTCCGCCCTGCTTCTCGTTGGGCACGATGCGCTCCGGCGCGCCGACGCGCTTCAACATGATCGTCTGCCCGTCGCGGCTGCACATCGCGAATTCCGTCGGGGCACCCCCGGCGTATTCGCAGCTGAAGCCGAGCACGCGCTCGTAGAACGCCGTGGATCGATCGACGTCAGCGACCGGAAAGTAGGCGGCCCCGCGCAGCAATCGCGAAGTCGGAGTTTTCATGCCGAGCCCCAGTGAAAGATCGACGCGAGAAACGTCCACAACAGGAAGAGCAGGAAGCTCACGATCACCAGGGCCGTGGGCAGGGCGAGCGCCCAGTAGAGCCTGATGGCTTTTCCCTGACGGACGGAGGTCGCCTGCTGCACGGCCAGGATTTCCCGCTGAAGATCCCGGATCTCGGTCAACAAGCGATTCGTCTCGCCTTCGCTGGTCACGCTCGATCCTTCGGCCACTTGCGCATCCTAACGATTGCGCCATTCCTCGCTCCGCGGCGAGCCTGCTGCGGCCGAATTCCGATCCCGTTGGGGCTGCCCGTGGACCTCGCGGTCTTGTGACCCCACGATGAGGCGACCGCTATCCGCGGCTTTGCTCCCTCCCTACCGTCCCGGAGGATCGTTGACATGTTGCCCCTTCTGCTGCGCTCCGCGCTGCTCGCCACCGCGCTCTACCTGTTCGCCGACGACGCCAGCGCCCAGGCGATCCGACGCTGGAAGGACGCGGAGCTCGCGCCATTGAGCAAGAGCTTCGCCGCCTACTTCGAAGCCCGGGCCTCGGCCACCGGCGTCGACAAGGCGAAAGCGGATCTGGCGAAGAGTTTCGACGATCTGCGAAAAGCCAGCGACGGCTTGGATCCCCTGCGCCAGCCGGCCGATCTGCAGCGCGCGCTGCGCCTCTCGCGAGAGCTCGCCAAAGTCGCGGTCGACAAGGGCAAGGTCAGCTCTGGGGTCTTCTCCGACACCAGCCTCGAGGGTGCGGGTCTTGGCTACTCCTACCAGGTGCCCAAGGACTACGACCCCGCGCTCAAGCAGTACCCGCTGATCCTGACGATCCCCGACGAGGGCGAGACGCCGGCGGAGCACATCCGGGCCCACTGGATCCTCAAGGAGATCCAGGATGGCGCGATCCTGGTCGCGGTCCAGATGCCGAAGAATCAAGGCGAGTGGGCGCTGGTCAGCGTCAACGGCCGGCCCGGCGGCCTGAGTTACCTGTTGACTGGCTTGCGCATGGTGACCGAGCGCTTCGCCGTCGACTTCGACCGCATCTACGTCGTCGGCCGCGGCAAGGGCGTGCCGGCGGCGATCGCGGCGGGGAATTACTCGCCGCAGCGCTTCGCGGGAATCCTGGGGCGCACGGGCGACGCGGGCGAGATCGGGCCGGAGAACTTCAGCAATCTGCCGACCTACTTCGCCGGGGCCGGAGCGCGCGCGAGCGCTTTCCAGGAAGCAGCGCGCACCGCGGGCTTCGACAACTGCCAGCTCGATCCCTCGGGCACCGAGAAGGACCTTTGGAGCTGGATCGAGAAGCACACGCGCACCGCGATGCCCACGACCGTGACCGTGGTGCCCGGCAATCCCTTCCCGACCCGCGCCTACTGGCTGCGCGTCGCGCCCTCCGCGAGGGCCTCGCGAGCCACCGCCAGCGTCGAGCGCGACAAGCACATCATCCGCGTCCAGGCCGAAGGCGTTTCGCAGGTCAGCCTGTACTTGAACGACGCGCTGATCGACCTCGATCAACCGCTGCACGTCCTGTGCAACGGCGTCGAGCGCGTGGTCACGGCGACGCGGCAGTTTCCGACGATGCTGGAGCTCTTGCTCGACGGCACGAGCGATGCGGGCTCGGTCTTCGTCGCCCAGGCGATCGTGCCGATCGCCGCCGACCAGCCGGGCGGGGCCGCGGCTTCCAGTGCGAAGGATCCGCAATTCGAGACAGCACTGGTCGAGGCCGGCAACGATCCGGCGAAGCTGTGGCAGTTGCACCTGTGGTGTCGCTCGACGCAGCGCGAGGCATTGAGCGCGCGCGTGCTCGCCAAGCTGCTGCGCCTCGTGCCCGATCACACCGACGCGCACGTCGCGCTCGGCCACAAGCTCGCGAAGGGCTTCTGGTTCACGACGCAGCAGGCGCTCGATCGCTTCCAGCGCAGCCAGGATCCGGTGGCGGCCGCGCAGAAGGGCCACATCGAGTTCAAGTCCTTGTGGATGCACCCCGAGGACCGCGCCCTGGCCGGCAAGGGCTGGGTCAAGGATCAGGAGAGCGGTCTGTGGCTGACGCCCGCGGACAAGAAACGGCTGACCGACGGCTGGGCGCGCCAGGATCTGGAATGGATTCCGCCCCAGGAAGTCGCGCGGCTCGACGAAGGCCTGTGGAAAGTCGACGGCGAATGGGTCGACCTCGCGGGCGCGAACGAACGCCATGCGTTGATCGGCTCGATGTGGCGCATTCCCCAGGCGGACGTGCTCCTTTATTCGACGGCGGATCGGGACACCTGCTTCAAGGCCCTGGCGCAGATGAGCCGCGCGATGAACGACCTGCGCAAGGTGTTCGGCGCCGAGCCGGTGTTGCCGCTGCGCGTCGCGATGCTGCGCGACGAGGAACAGTACGACCGCTTCGCTTTCGGCGATCCCGACGGCGGCCGCCGCGCGACCCACGCCGGCCGGCTGCAGACCGTGCACAGCGCCTTCTTCGCCGAGAGCTGGTTCCAGCGCGTCGAAGGCAAGCTCGAGTTCTTCGGGATGGGCGTGTGCTACTGGGACCCGCTCGTGCCCGGCGGCGATCTCTACGGCGTGCACTCGGCGCGACTCGCCGCGGGCCTGTCCTACGCCGAAGCCCTCGATCCCAGCCCGAAGGCCGTGCGCCAGGCCCTGGCCAACGGTCCGCAGGCGGGCTACTACGCGGCCTACCAGGCCGAGAAACTCATGCCCGCCTGGCTGCGCGTCGGCGGCGCGGTCTACGCGGAGCGCTTCTTCCAGGACGAGCAGGTCGCCGAGGGCGGCGATCCGTGGTGGGCGCGCAAGTGGTCGCTCGAGAACCTCGCGCGAGCCGGCGGCCTGCAGAGCCTCGATCAGATCCTGGCCTTCAAGCTCGACCCCGACAATCGCGACGCATCGCTGCGACTCCTGATCGAAGCCGGCCTGGTCGTGTCCTTCATCGTCGACGGCAATTGCGCCCCGCTCACCGCCGCGCACACCGAATTCAAGACCGCCCTCGCCGGCGGCAAGCTCCACCCCAACGACGTCAAGGCCCTGACCGACGCGCTGCTCGCGCACGAAAAAGAACTGAAGGTCTACGCGGGCCTCTGACAGTCCCGGTATTCCACCGCCATCCTGAACTCTGCCCGTACACGCCGCGAGGAGCCCGTTGAAAAAGTCGCCTACTCGGCTTCGCGCGCTTGGGCGATACTTCGTCGCGCTAGGAACGTCGTGCTCAGCGGCCACAAAGGCCGCCTCCGCCGCCGTTCCGTCGCGCTCCTTGTCTCGCCTTCCCGCGCTGTGCCTCGCTACGGCGCCTTTTTCAACGGGCTCCTAGGGCTGCTACCATGCGCGGATGTACGACTCGCAATTCGAGCTGCTCAGCCGCTTCCTGATGGCCCGTCTCGCGGAGATCGCGGCGGATCCCGCGAACGCGGAGGCCTGGTCGGCCGCGAGTCTGGCGCTGGGCGGAACGCGCGAGAAGGAGCCCGATCTCGCGGCAGCGATCGATGCGCACGACGCCGCTGCGCTGCGCGCGATCGCCGAGCAATGGGCGCTCGGGAAACGCCAGCTGCCCGAGCACGACCGCGAAGTGCTCAAGCGCGCGATGAAGGCCTACCGCAAGAGCCTCAAGATCACGCAGCTCGACGCCGAGTCGGGCATCGCCGGCGGCCCGATGAGCGGCGGCCGCCCCTCGGGAATCACCGGAATCACGCCGCCAGTGCGCTACCCTCGCGAAGTCTGGGCCGAGCTCGCGCGCCAGGGCCGGCTGATCGACGCTCGCCAGGGCGTGTACGAATTGCCGCCGGGGCAATGACCGCAGCGTAGCCGGAGGATCGTCTGAGGATTCCCCGAGGCCCCCCCCGAGGGGTTCGTCGGCGAGCCGGATCGGCGCCGACCCTCAGTGCTGGGCCGCCGCCTCTTGCGCCGGTTCCGCGATCCCGAGCTCCCGTCGCACATCGCGCGCGCCGTCGGCGTCACCGCAGGCAACCAGCATCTCCGCCAGACGCGAGGCCGCGTCGCGGGTGTCGCCGTTCGCATCTCCGAGCGCCTTGCGGCGGATGGCCAACACCTCGCGCATGTAAGCGGCGGCTTCGGGGGCATGGCCTCCGCGCTCCGCGAGATCGCCGAGCGAATAGAGCGTGCGCGCCAGGTGCGGATGGGTCGGATTGAGCAACTTCCTCTGCATCGCTTCGGCTTCGAGCATGGGCTGCTCGGCCAGTGCGAGCTCGCCGGCGCCGACCAGCACATCGCCGAGGTTGGACAAGAGCCTCGCGATGTCGGGGTGCTCGGGCCCGTTCAGCTGGCGGCGCATGGCGAGGGCCTCCTCGATCAGCGCGCGCGCCTCGACGAAGTCCTTCTGCCGCAGGCGGATTCCGGAAAGTGTCGCGAGACTCGAAGCGAGATCCGCGTGCACCGGCCCGAGCACTTCGCGGTGGATCGAGACCGCCTCGCGCGCGGCAGTCTCCGCTCCGGCAATGTCGCCGAGCGCCGCCAGCAAGCCGGAAAGGTTCGAAAGGGTTGCCGCGACGGCCACGTCGCGATCACCCAGGAGCTTGCGCCGGACGGCGAGCGCGCTGCGCAGCATCTCCTCGGCTTCCGTGAGCTTGCCGCGCATGCGCAGCAGCAGGCCGAGATTGTTCCTCGAGCGCGCGACCTGCAGGTTCTCCTCGCCGTACAGCGCCAGGCGCAGCTCCAGCGCCTCGGTCATCGCCACTTCCGCGCCTTCGTAGTCGCCCTTCTGCTGCAGCACCGTGCCGAGGCTGCTGAGGTCGGAAGCCAGGCTCGGATGCTTGGGGCCCAGAGTCTTGCGCGCCACTTCCACGGCTTCGCGCGCCAGGGGTTCCGCGGCGGCGTAATCGCCCCGCTGCCTGAGCGTCGTGCCGAGATTGGCGAGGATCGGTGCGAGATCCGAATGAGGGCCATCGTGCAGCTCGCGCTCGATCGCGAGCGCCTCTCGCAGGACAAGCTCGGCCTTTTCGAAGTCGCCTCCGGTCATCGCGATGTGGCCCAGGTTGTTGAGGGCAGTCGAGGTCACCTCGCTGTGATTGCCGGTGTGGCTGCGCGCGAGCTCCAGCGCCTCGCTGGCCAGGGCCAATGCGTCGACTGTCGAGCCCTTGCGTTCCAGGGTCCCCGCCAACACGTCGAGACAGCGCCTGTGCTGGTCGAAGTTCACCGGCTCGCGCTTGGTCAGCATCGCCAAGGCTGCGCGAAGATCCACTTCCGCCTCGTCGAGCCGATCGGTGTGCGCCCGGAAATCGCCGCGCGAGGTGAGCAGGGCGACCCTGGTGTCGAGCGCGACGTCGTTGCTCGGATCGAACTGCTCCAGTCGCTCCAAGATCCTCGTGCACTCGGCTTCGGCTTTCACGTACTCGCCTTGATCGTGCAACAGGTCGATCGCGTCGCACTCCAGGGTCAGGCTGATCTCCTCGTTCGATTCACGAGCCCCGGGCAGCAGCGCGAAGGCGCGATCCAGATGGCGCTGGGCCTTGTCGAGAATTCCGAGCTCGCGGTAGGAGCGCGACATGATCTCGCGCACTGAAGCCTCGACTTCGGGTTCATCCACATGCTCGCCGTCGAGCCTGGCGTCGAACTCGTCGAGCAGCTCGCGCAGCGTGTAGTCCTTGCTGCGCACGTCGTGCGGGCTGGCGCTGCCCAGCATGTCGCGCGTGAGCTTGAGCACGGAATTGGCGCGCCGCGATTCCTTCTCGGCAGTCACGCGCCGCGTCTCGGCCACGCCGCGCTGGCGCAGGGCCTCGAGGTAGCCCGAGCGCGCGAAAGCGAGCCCGCCGAGCAGGGAAATGAAGATCGCCGCCGTCGCGGCCACGGCGAGGCGATTGCGGCCGATGAATTTGCGCGCGCGGTAGCCGGCGGTCGCGGGGCGCGCCTGGATCGGCATGCCTTGCTGATGGCGGCGCAGATCGCGCTCGAGCGCCTCGACCGATGCGTAGCGCTGCGTCACCTCGGGAGCCAGGGCGGTCAAGGTGATCGTGTCGAGATCGCCGCGCAGCTCGCTCGGCCGGCGCGCTTTCGCAGCACCGGTCTGCGCCACCGCGGCCGCGGCGCGCGTGCTCGGCCGCACGGGAGTGCCGCGGTCGGTGATCGGCGTGCCGTGGAACGGATTTTCGCCGCTGAGCACTTCGTACAGGACCACGCCGAGCGAGTACACGTCCGTCGCGGTCGACACGACTTCGCCGCGCAGCTGCTCGGGGCTGGCGTAGTCCGGCGTCAGGCGGCGCTGGTCCGCGAGGGTGTGCACCGTTTCCTCCGCGGTGTCGGAGACAAGCACCTTCGCGATGCCGAAGTCGAGCAGGCGCACCGTTCCATCCCTCGCGACCAGGATGTTCGAAGGCTTCAAGTCGCGGTGCACGATCAGGCGCTGGTGGGCATGGCTCACCGCGGAGCACACGGAGATGAACAGCTCGATGCGCGCGCGGACCCCGAGGCCCTGCTCGTCGCACCAGGCATGGATCGGCCGGCCTTCGATGTACTCCATCGCGAACCAGGGCAGGCCGTCCTCGGTCGCGCCGCCGTCGTACAGCCGCGCGATGTTTGGGTGCTCGAGACCGGCGAGCACGGCGCGCTCGCGGCGGAACTGGCGCAGGATGTCGTCGGTGTCCATCCCGCGCTTGATCAGTTTCAGCGCGACGCGTTGCTCGAAGTCCGCGCCGCTGCGGTGCGCGAGGTAGACCACGCCCATGCCGCCGGTTCCGAGCACGCGCTCGATCGTGTAGGGCCCGATGCGCCGGCCGAGGTTGGGATCGGCCATGGCCTGGGCGAGGTCGGTCCGCGGCGGAGGCTCGAGCGCGACGGCGCGCGATTCCACGGCGAGCAGGCTCTCGACTTCCCCGCGCAACTCGGGGTCGTCGCCGCATTCGCGCGCGAGCAGGGCCTCGAGCTGTGGCCCCGCCACGTCCATCGCGCGCTCGAGGATCGAGCGCACACGAGCCCAGCGCGCGGAGTCCATGGCGACCTCGATCCTAACCCGAATGGGCTCCGGCCCGGCCCGGAGGGACCTCATTCGGGAACGATTGGGAATGAGGAGAAAAGGTGCTCCGCGATGCGCGCCGATCAGGAAGATGGATTGAGCCATGGAAGCCCCTCCCCCTCCTTCCGGCCAGGCCACGCTGCTCCTGCAGCAGATGGCCGGCGGCGACAGACAGGCAGCGGAGCATCTGCTGTCGATGCTGTACGGCGAATTGCACGGAATGGCGGAGCGCGCGATGGCCGGGCAGGAGGCTCAGACCCTGCAGCCGACGGCTCTGCTACACGAAGCCTGCATGCGCCTGCTCGGCAGCGAAGGTCAGAACTGGTCGAGCCGCGCGCATTTCCTCGGCGTGGCCTCGAAGGCCATGCGCAGCATCCTCGTCGACTACGCTCGCAAGCGCGGGGCGCAGAAGCGCGGCGGCGCGCAAGTGCGCATCCCGATGGAGTCGCTGCTCGAGGTCTACGAACGCGAGACGCCCGATCTGGTCGAGCTCGACGACGCGCTGACGCGCCTGTTCGCGCTCGACGAGCAGCTCGGCCGCATCGTCGAGCTGCGCTTCTACGGCGGACTCTCGGTCGAGGAGACCGCGCGCGTCCTCGAAGTCTCTGAGCCGACGATCGTGCGCGGCTGGCGCGTGGCGCGCTCGTGGCTGCAGCGCGAGCTCGGCGCGTAGACGGCGATCGGAGGCTCCGCGGAACTTCACGGCCCTAGCGCCGATCGATCATGACAGCCATCGAGCCCCTGCCGCCCGCGAGCGAGCCCAGGGCATTGCCGATCACCGCGCCGGCCGGCGCATCGAAGCCTTGCATGGCGTAGCCAGGGTTGGGCGAGGCGACCAGCGGATCGCCGGGCCGGATCGCGCCGTAGCTGGCGTCGACCTTGATCGCCTTGAACGAGCCGAGCGTCACCACCGTGCCGTAGTCTCCCGGCGCGACGCTGCCCTCGCGCTTGTGAATCTCCATCACGCCTTCCGCCAGCGCCGGCGCGGGCTTCCCGTCCGCCAGCGGCGGCGGAACGACGCTGCACGGTTTCACGCTCAGCGCGGTCGCGATCGGACCCAAGGTCGCCTGGGGCGCGGCGGAACTCGCCTTGCGCACGTCGATCACCGGGATCTCGCCGAGCACCGGCTCGCTCGCGCCGACGATCTCGACCAGGTCACCGCACTCGAGCGGCTCCCTGCCGACATTGCGCACGATGTCGGCGACGTAGCCCGTTTTCGCTCCCGCGACGTACAAGTCCTCGCCGAGGAACGTGTCGCGGGTCACGAACAAGGCCAGCATGTTCGGGGGAGCGTCCGCGTAGACACCGATGCCTCCCCCGTTGGCTCCGACCACGCGGCCCGCGACTCCATATCCATTGCCGGGACCCTCGCCGTAGACACCGCTGGTCACCGCGGCGGTGGTCGAGCCCTGGACTCCGTTGCCGCCATTGGACGCGCCGACCACGCCCATGCCCGTCCCTCCATTGAAGCCGAAGATGCCGGCATAGCCCGTGCCGTAGGACTCGGAGATCAGACCGATGTAGTTCTGGCTGGTCGCGTACATGCCGATGCCGTTGATGCTGTCGCCCGCGACGCCGATCTGATCCGCGCTCGTGCCGACGACGCCGACCCCATGGTCGGCGGTGCCATGGACACCGCGCGAGCCCCAGCCATTGTTGGCCGTCGCGCTGATGGCGGTCGAGTCCGTGACCGGCGAGACGAGCGTCAGCGGCACCGCTTGCAGGAACGCGCTGCTGTCGAGACCGTCGAGCTGGTCGCAATTGAGGCTGTTGATCTTGATCGAGTTCGCGACCGAGAAGGCCGCGCCCGCCGCGGTGAACAGGACGCTCGAGGAAAAGCTGTTGGGGCCGGTGAAGGTCTGGGCCGTGCCGAGCCGCGGCACGTTCGCGGACAATCGCGCATCGGCGAGGATGCCAGCCGTGACCGCGCCGGCGTTCAAGTTGCTCAGCGCGGCTCCGTTGCCCGCGAGCGAGCCCGCGATCAGCGCGCCCGTCACATTCACGTTCCCGTTCTGCGCCGTGCCTGGCGTTGTCGGTTGCAGCTGGACTACCTGCACGGCGAAGGAGCTCGGAGGAAGCGGCGTCGCGGCTTGCTGCAGCGAGGACTGGGCCGCGGCGAGGCTCGAAAAGGACAGGCTGAGGACGAGCGCGGGGGTTGCATGCATGGTGGGACTCCTGGAAGGCCGACGATCCGGCACTGCCAGCCACACGCAGGCCGATGGGCCCGGAGATCAACGATTCGACGTGCGTTTCGGATTTCGCTGATCGCTCGGCGGGTCGGATCGCGTGGAAAGGATGAAGGTCCCTCCACCCCAGATCCCAAGCCTTTTACGACCATGAACTCTCTCTTCGAACGCCTGCGCTACCGTCTGTTCCATGCCCTCTGCGTCCCCGCGATCGCTCTCTCGGGCCTCGCCCTGCCGGCCCTGGCCGGCGACGTCCTCTACGCCACCGGCGGTTGCGGGCTCTACACCGTCGACACCGCGACGGGAGCCGCGACGCAAGTCTGGTGCTTCCCGGGCGTGTCGATGTACGCCGGCGGACTGGCTTACGACGCGTCTACGGACAAGCTCTTCGCCATCGGAGTCCTTGACAGCTCCTCGGGAACCACGCGGCTGTTCAGCATCGACCGCTTCACCGGCGTGCTGACGTCGTATCCGGGCATGGGCTCGAACGTCAATCTCACCTCGGGAGGACTGGCGATCCATCCCTTGACGGGCGTCATGTACGCCACCGGAGGAAACGGCTTCCAGAGCACGGCTTTGTTCACGATCGACAAGAACACCGGAGCGGAAACGTTGATCGGTCAGAACGGCGGCCAGTGCTGCGTCGCGCCTTTCGGCTTCAACATGAACGGATTGGGCTTCCGGGACAACGGCACGCTGTACGCGAACGGATTCACGCTCAGCGGCATGTCTGTCCCCGACTACTCCCACCTCTTCACCATCGACCTGGCCAGCGGCCTGGCTTCGGACATCGGAACGCACGGAGTCAGCGTCGGACGTCTGCTCGCCTACAGCGGCCTGGCCTTCGCCTCGAACGGCACCCTGTATTCGATGGGGTCCATCAGTTCCTCGCAGAACGGGCTCTACACCGTGGATCCCGCGACCGGCCTGGCCACGCTCGTCGGCGATCTCGTGCTACCTCTGGGTTGCGACGGCGGGCTCACCTTCGCGCCCGATGGCATGCCGACGGCCTATTGCACGGCGAAGGTCAACAGCCAGGGCTGCGTTCCCGGGATGAGCTTCACTGGCGCACCGAGCGCGACGAATCCCGCGCCGTTCACGATCACCGCGACCAACGTGCTCAACCAGAAGCCGGGACTTCTGCTCTATGGCTATTCGCAAGCGAGCACGCCGTTCCAAGGCGGCGTGCTGTGCATCGCCAGTCCGTTGCGCCGCATCACGACCACGGGCTCACACGGCAGCCCTGTGCCGATCGCCGACTGCTCGGGCTCCTACTCGATCGATTTCAACCTGCGAATCCAGAGCGGGCTCGATCCGTTGCTCACACCGGGTCAGGAAGTCGACACGCAGTACTGGTCTCGCGATCCGGCCAGCCCGGCCCCGGTCGGATTGACCTCGGCGCTGAGCTTCCAGATCGGAGCTTGACGCGCGAGTACGGTGTCAGCTGAATTCGTCCGGCGTCGTGGGCCTTGTTGGCTGCGCTGCCCGCAGTGCGAAGGCCCGCGACTTCGGACCGATTTATCTGACGCCCAGGAACTCCGCCATCTCCTTGGCGAGCGACTGCGGCGCCACGAACGCGGGAAAGTGGCCGCCCTGGGGCAAGCAGCGGTGGGAGGGGGGATGACTTACACTGAGCTTACGCAAGCCGAAGCGTCGCATGCGGGCGCAAGCAGTTCCGGGCGCGCCCTCACTGGAGCCGCACGCGAAGACAGCCCTGCAATTGAGCACGCGACGTCGAGAGCGATGACACTTCCTATCGATCGGTCGGAGCAAGCCGACGTGCGCGCGCCGCTTTTGGCACCCGAACTTCGTAACGGCGTACTTCCCCGCCGGATCTGGAAGGGGACGACGCGCGGGACCGCGACCCGTTGATCCTCGATCCGGGGATGCACGGCGGAGGCAGTCCGATCTCCAAGCTGCTGCACCGAGCGGTTGCTGCTTGATCTCGACCCAAGTTCCCCAATCCCCGATAGGACTATTCTCGTGAAGCTCGACACAGCACTGCGTGCCTGCCCCGCGCTCCTCGCGTTCGCTTTGAACGCGTCCGCGTTCCAGACCTCCACGACCCGCGAGAGCGTGGCCACAAGTGGATCCCAAGGGAACAACCTCAGCTTCGAAGCGTGGATCTCCGCTGACGGCCGCTTCGTGGCGTTCCAGAGCTCTGCCACGAACCTCGTCGCCGGTGACACCAACGCATCTCCCGACGTGTTCGTGCGCGATCTGCAGAACGGGACGACCGAACGTGTGAGCGTGGCCACGGGCGGAGCCCAGGGGAACAACAGCGCCGTGGCTCCCTCGATCTCCACGGACGGGCGCTTCGTCGCGTTCGCGGGCTACTCCTCGAACTTCGTCGCCGGTGACACGAACGGAGTCGCCGACATCTTTGTGCGCGACCGTACCAGCGGGACGACCGAATGCATCAGCGTGTCGACGGGCGGCGCGCTGGGCGGCGGCGAGAGCAACTTGCCCTCGATTTCGGCGGACGGCCGCTTCGTAGCCTTCGAGAGCTACGCCACCAACCTCGTCGCTGGCGACTCGAACGCACAGCCGGACATCTTCATCCGCGATCGCCTCAATGGCACGACCGAGCGAGTCAGCGTGTCCACGGGCGGCACCGAAGCCAACGACTACAGCACGGATGCCGCGGTCTCCGCCGACGGTCGCTTCGTTGCGTTCCGGAGCGGTGCCACGAATCTCGGCGGTGGCGCGGTGAACTTTCGGCCGGACATCTTCGTGCGCGACCGTTTGCTCGGCACGACCACGTGCGTGAGCGTCGGCAGCGTCGGTGGATTCGGCAGCGGCGGCGGCTTCTATCCTTCGATGTCGACCGATGGTCGCTTCATCGCGTACGAGAGCGACGCCGGGGACTTGGTCGCGAACGACACGAACTTCACGTCGGACATCTTTGTGTACGACCGCCTCCTCGGTGCGACCGAGCGCGTGAGCGTGGGCGCGGGCTCGGTGCAGGCCAATGCCGGCAGCGGCACCGCCTCGATCTCGGCCGACGGCTCGTTCGTGGCATTCATCAGCTTTGCCTCCAACTTCGACGCGGCCGACACCAACGGAACCATGGACGTCTACATGCGCGATCGGATCGCCGGGACGACCGAGCGCATGAGCGTGTCGACGGCCGGAGTGCAGAACAGCTCCGCGAATCAGTATCCAACGATCTCGGCCGACGGACGCCGCGTCGTGTTCGAGAGCCCCGCTTCGACGCTCGTGGCTGGCGACACCAACAACGCCTATGACGTGTTCCTGCGCGACCGCGGACCGCTGCCGCCGACGAACTACTGCACGGCGAAAATCAACAGCCAGGGTTGCCTTCCCGTGATGAGCTTCACCGGCGCGCCGAGCGCGACGAATCCCGCGCCTTTCACGATCACGGCGACGAACGTGCTCAATCAGAAGCCGGGCCTTCTGCTCTACGGTTACTCGCAGGCGAGCACGCCTTTCCAAGGCGGCGTGCTGTGCATCTCCAGTCCGTTGCGCCGCATCACGACCACGGGCTCGCACGGAAGTCCCGTGCCGACCGTCGATTGCTCGGGGTCGTACTCGATCGATTTCAACCTGCGGATTCAGAGCGGGCTCGATCCGCTGCTCGCACCGGGTCAAGAAGTCGACACGCAGTACTGGTCTCGCGATCCGGCCAGTCCCGCCCCGGTCGGATTGACCTCGGCGCTGAGCTTCCAGATCGGAGCATGACGCGCGAATACGGTGTCAGGTGAATTCGTCCGGAGTCGTGGGCCTTGTCCCGACCGCGCTGCGCGCGGTCGGGACAAGGCCCACGACTCCGGACGAATTCACCTGACACCGTATTGGATCGACGGCGCAATCGACCCAGATCCCAGGTGTCGTCGACGCGGCTCGGCCAGCGCATCCGGCGCAATCGCACGCGCTCACCGGACTCGACGCTGCACGCACATCCATCCGCTTTCGCGGAATGGTCGGGGCGAGAGGATTTGAACCTCCGACCTCTGCAACCCCATTGCAGCGCGCTAGCCAAGCTGCGCCACGCCCCGACAGTTGAGAACCGAGGAGCATAGCGAGGCCTTCCGGATCCCTCAAGACCGATCGCAGGGACTTTTCCTGCGCGAAATCGGGCGCAGCGTATCGGCTTGCCGGGACCCATGGACAAAGCCAGACTGAGCCCGCTGCGCCGCCCATCACGTCTCATGAGGAGGTTCGCATGTCAGTCGATCTCGAGGTCAATGGGAAACACATTTCGCTTCTGGTGGACCCGAGCACCCCGCTCCTGTGGGTGCTGCGCGAAGAGCTGGGCCTGACCGGGACGAAGTTCGGCTGCGGAGCGGCGCAGTGCGGCGCCTGCACCGTGCACGTCGACGGCGTGGCCGTGCGCTCCTGCGTGCTCCCCGCCTCCTCGGTGGCGGGCAAGCGCATCACGACCATCGA
>Ga0193706_1000954_pt1 | contig 14057 bp, 11 predicted proteins | sample U3c1metaG_FD_160130 | JGI IMG/M metagenome (GOLD analysis project Ga0193706, IMG submission 160130) | Soil microbial communities from a riparian zone of the East river system, Colorado, United States - U3c1 | ecosystem: Environmental > Terrestrial > Soil > Riparian zone | place: USA: East River... | reverse complement strand
CAGATCGGTGATGGTCCAGCCCTCACCATCGATCGTCACCCGGGGCGCCAGGAAGGGCCGGAAGGATTCCTCGGCGCAGGTGACGTCGATGTCGGCCGCCAGCTCGATCCGGTCGACGGCCGGGTCCTGGACCGCCGTCTGCAGCTCCGAGGCCGTGGCCACCGTGGCCGTCACCGCCCCTGCCGCACCGGCTCCGCCGACGGTGAGCGCCGCCGCCACCAACCCGAGCACGATCGTTCGCCCCGCCATGGAACGCCTCATCGTCGCCCCCTTCCCCCGGGTGTCCGTGTCAGACGTCCCAGGTGGGGCGGGACCGTAGCAACGAGGTCAGATCGCCCTGGCTCTTGACGCGGGCGGCGGCGATCTGGCGATCGGTCTCGGCCGCGTAGTCCGGCGCCTCGACGGCCCGGAACACGCCGATGGGCGTGGGCTCGTGGGGGCCGGTGGCGAGCCGGCTCAGCATGAAGGCGAGACCCGGGTCCTGGCGGGCCTCGTCGTGGACCAGCAGGGCGTCCTCGCCGACCTCGGCCACGTCGACGATGCGGGCGCCGGCCTGGCCGTCGAGCACCACGCCCCGCTCGGCGTCGGCGCCGAAGCGGATGGGCTCGCCGTCGCGGAGCGGGATCAGCATCGACTCGCGGTTGGCCCGGGCGGTGATGGCGCTGAAGGCCCCGTCGTTGAAGACGTTGCAGTTCTGGTACACCTCGACGAGCGCCGCGCCTTGGTGGTCGTGGGCCCGCTTGATGGTCTCCATCATGTGGGCCCGGTCCATGTCGTGGGTGCGGGCCACGAAGGTGGCCTCGGCCCCGAGCGCCAGGCTGACCGGGTTGAAGGGGGCGTCGAGGCTGCCGAAGGGGGTCGACTTGGTGACCTTCCCCCGCTCGCTGGTGGGCGAGTACTGGCCCTTGGTCAGCCCGTAGATCTGGTTGTTGAACAGCAGGATCGTGATGTTGACGTTGCGGCGCAGGGCGTGGATCAGGTGGTTGCCACCGATCGACAGGGCGTCGCCGTCGCCGGTGACGACCCACACGTCGAGGTCGGGGCGGGCCATGGCCAGCCCGGTGGCGAAGGCCGGCGCCCGGCCGTGGATCGTGTGCATCCCGTAGGTGTCCATGTAGTACGGGAAGCGGGCGGCGCAGCCGATGCCCGACAGGAAGACGGTGTCCTCCCGCGTCACGCCCAACGTGGGCATCAGCATCTGGACGGCCTTGAGGATCGAGTAGTCGCCACAGCCCGGGCACCAGCGGGGCTCCTGGTCGCTCGACCAGTCCTTGGCGGTGGTGGGCGGGATCTCGACGGGCGTGTCGATGGTCGTCATGTGCCCGCTCCTGCGTCGTGGGGGTTCGATTCGGTCAGCGCATGCGGGCCAACGACCATCGGCTTCGGCGAGAGGGCGCCGTGCCTTCTGGTTCGCTCACCTCGTTCGCTCACTGTCCCAGCTCCTTGGCGATGGCGGCCTCGATCTCGGCCGCGGTGAACGGGACGCCCTTGACCTTGGTGACCGAGCGGGCGTCGACCAGGTACTCGGCCCGGATGAGCCGGCTGAGCTGGCCCAGGTTCATCTCCGGGACCACGACGTGACGGTGGCGGGCCAGCAGCGGCCCGAGGTCGGGGGGGAAGGGGTTCAGGTGGGTGATGTGGGCGTGGGCGACCTTCATGCCCCGGGCCCGGCAGCGGTTGACCCCACCGTCGATGGCGCCCCACGTGGAGCCCCAGCCCAGGACCAGGAGGTCGGCGTCGTCGACGTCGCCGGTGACCGGCGTGGGCGGGATGTCGCGGGCGATGCCGGCCACCCGGGCGGCCCGCAGCTCGACCATGTGCTCGTGGTTGGCCGGCTCGTAGCTGATGTTGCCCGAGCCGTCCTCCTTCTCCAGCCCGCCGATGCGGTGCTCGAGCCCGGGCGTGCCGGGCACGGCCCACGGCCGGGCGAGCGTGTCGGGGTCGCGCAGGTAGGGCCAGAACAGCGCCTCGCCGTCGGGGCCCTCGTGGTTGGTCTCGGTGGCGAAGGGGACCGAGATGTCGGGCAGGGCGGCGACGTCGGGGAGTCGCCAGGGCTCGGAGCCGTTGGCCAGGTAGCCGTCGGACAGCAGGATCACCGGCGTGCGGTACTTGAGGGCGATGCGGGCCGCCTCGATGGCCACCGCGAAGCAGTCCGACGGGCTCTTGGCCGCCACGATCGGCACGGGCGACTCGCCGTGGCGTCCGTACATGGCCTGCATGAGGTCGGACGCCTCGGTCTTGGTGGGCAGCCCGGTGGAGGGTCCGCCCCGCTGGATGTCGATGACGAGCAACGGCAGCTCGAGGCTGATGGCCAGGCCGAGCGCCTCGCCCTTCAGCGCCAGCCCGGGTCCGCTGGTGGTGGTGACGCCGAGGTGGCCACCGAAGGCGGCGCCGATGGCCGAGGAGATGCCGGCGATCTCGTCCTCGGCCTGGAGGGTGCGGATGCCGAACTCCTTGTGCCGACTCAGCTCGTGGAGGATGTCCGAGGCCGGGGTGATCGGGTAGCTGCCCAGGAAGATCGGCAGGCCGGACAGCTGGCTGGCGGCGATGAGCCCCCACGCCAGGGCCGAGTTGCCGGTGATGTTGGTGTAGGTGCCGGGGGTGAGCGACGCCGGCTTGATCCGGTACGGGTGGTCGAAGAGCTCGGCGGTCTCGCCGAAGGCGTGGCCGGCCCGGAGGGCAGCCAGGTTGGCGTCGCGGACGCTCTCCTTGGACGCGAACTTGGTCTGTGCCCACTCGATGGTGGGCTCGAGGGGCCGGGTGTACATCCACGACAGCAGGCCGAGGGCGAAGAAGTTCTTGGAGCGCTCGGCGTCGCGGGGCTTGACGCCGAGCGGCTGGACGGCGTCCTTGGTGAGGCTCGTCATCGGCACCTCGTAGACGGTGTAGCCGTCGAGGCTGCCGTCGCCGAGGGGGTCGGCCCGGTAGCCGGCCTTGGTGAGGTTGCGCTCGTCGAAGGCGTCGGTGTTGACGATGAGCGTGCCGCCGGGCTCGAGCCGGGCCAGCTCCTTGCGCAGGGCGGCCGGGTTCATGACGACGAGGACGTCGGGGCTGTCGCCGGGCGTGAGGATGTCGCGCGAGGCGAAGTGGATCTGGAAGGCGGAGACGCCGTGGGGCGTGCCGGCCGGGGCCCTGATCTCGGCGGGGAAGTCGGGCAGCGTGGCCAGGTCGTTGCCGAAGACGGCGCTGGCGTCGGTGAAGCGGTCGCCGGTCAGCTGCATGCCGTCGCCCGAGTCGCCGGCGACCCGGATGATGACCCGGTCGAGCTCGACGGGTTCGGCGTTCGGTCCGGGTTCGATGTCGGTGGCGGTCACGGTGGAGCCCCCTGTGGCGTCGACGTTGACTGCGTCGGTCACGGTACCCCCACCGCGTGGTGACCTGCGACGGATGTCACGTGAACGCGATCACGTAGTCTCGGCCGATGTCGTTGTTCTCGGTCGACTCGCCCATCGGCCGGGTCACCCAGAGGGTCGCCACCAGCGCCGTCTTCGCCACGGTGGCCCCCCGTGTGCTCCCGCCGGTCGACCGCGTCCTCCACCGGCTGACCAGGGGCCGGATCCTCCTGTCGCGGGCCCTGCTGCCCGGCCTGGTGCTGACGACCACCGGCCGACGGAGCGGCCAGCCCCGCCCGTCGCCGCTGATGTGCGTGCCCGAGCCCGAGGGCTCCTTCCTCGTCGTCGGGTCCAACTTCGGCCGCGCCAGCCACCCGGCGTGGACGGCGAACCTCCTCGCCGAGCCCCGCGCCTCGGTCTCCTACGGCGCCCGCGACCTCGACGTCACCGCCGAGCTGCTCGAGGGCGACACCCGCGCCGAGGCCTGGGCCCGGGCCCTGCGGACCTGGCCGGCGTTCGCCACCTACCAGGCCCGCGTCGACCGCCAGCTCCGCGTCTTCCGCCTCCACCCGGACGGTCACTCGGTGCCTGGCACCGCGTGACCGGTCACGCGGTGCCTGGCACCGAGTGACCGGGTGACCCCCACCCCGCTGGACGCGGGCATACGGAGTATGCATACTGCGTATGTGTCAGTCCGCTTCGGGATCCTGGCCCTGCTCGAGCAGGGCCCGAGCCACGGCTACCAGCTGAAGGCCGACTTCGAGGCGCGCACCGGCGGGGTCTGGACCGTCAACGTCGGCCAGATGTACTCGACGCTCGAGCGGCTCCACGGCGAGGGCCTGGTGGCCCCCGTCGAGGACGACGGCGACGGCGAGCGTCGGCCCTGGCGCCTCACCCCCCAGGGCAAGGAGGCGATCGACGCCTGGTTCGACGAGGTCTCCGTCGCCGCCACCCCGCCCCGCGACGAGCTCCTCGTGAAGGTGCTCCTGGCCCTGTCCCGCTCGCCCGGCGCCGCCCTGGCCGTCATCGACGTCCAGCGCGCCGCCCTCTACGCCCTCCTCCGCGACCAGCGCCGGGGCCTCCCGGGTGGTGACGACCCCGCCGTGGTGCTCATGGCCGAGGCCGTCGCCGCCCGCCACGAGGCCGACCTGCGCTGGCTCGACCGCTGCGAGGACATGGCCCGCACTCTCACCACCACCCCGAGGGAGGGGACCGCGTGAACGCACGCATCCACATGACCAAGGACCCGGCGCTCGTGTTCGAGGGCGTGACCCGCCGCTTCGAGGACGGGCCCACCACGGTGACCGCCCTCGACGCGGTCAGCCTGAGCGTCGCCCCCGGCACGATGTGCGCCCTCACCGGCGCCAGCGGCTCGGGCAAGTCGACGCTGCTCCACCTGGCGGCGGCGATGATCGCCCCCACCTCCGGCGCCATCCGGGTCGGCGGGCGCGACATCACCGGCCTCGACGCCGCCGGCGCCGGCGCCCTGCGCCGCGAGTCGGTCGGCATCGTCTTCCAGCGCTACAACCTGGTCCCGTCGCTGACGGCGCTGGAGAACGTCACCCTCCCGCTGGAGTACGCCGGCCGATCGGTGCGGGAGTCCCGGGCCCTCGGCTCCGCCGCCCTGGAGCAGGTGGGCGTGCCGCTCCCCCACGACCGCTTCCCCGACGACCTGTCCGGCGGCCAGCAGCAGCGGGTGGCCATCGCCCGGGCCCTCGCCGTGCCCCGGACCCTCGTGCTGGCCGACGAGCCCACCGGGGCCCTCGACTCGGCCACCGGCGACCAGGTCATGCGGCTCCTCGTCGACGTGGCCGCCGCCGGCGCCGGGGTCGTGGTCGTCACCCACGACCCCCGGGTGGCGTCGTTCGCCGACCGGGTCGTCAGCCTGCGCGACGGCCGCATCGTCAGCGACAGCGACGCGCCCGGCGCCGTCTCCCCTGCCGCCGACATCGCCGCCCCGGTCGCGCCATGAGCCCGGTGAGCCCCGTGAGCCGGTGGCGGGTGGCGGCCCGGCTGGCCCGGCGCGAGGTCCGGCGCCACTGGGCCCGCTCGGCCCTCGTGGTGGTGATCATCGCCCTGCCGGTCATGGCCGCCCAGGCCGCGGCCGTCGCCTACCGCTCGGCGGAGGCCACCAGATGGGCCGACCGGACGGGCGACGACCTCGCACCGGAGCCGACCTACGTCGGCGCCGACGAGCGCATCGGCTACGACCCCCGCATCGGCCTGCCCGAGGCCCCGCCCGGCACCGAGCGGGTCGAGACCGGCTTCGAGATCTCGGACTGGACCGCAGCCGTGGACGGACGCGGCACCGGCCCCGACGACCTCGCCGCCGTGCAGGCCGTCGGCTACGTCCCCGACGCCACCAGCCTCACGCTGGTCGAGGGCGAGCTCCCGACCACCCGACGCCAGGCGGTCATCAGTCGGAGCCTGGCCGCCGCCACCGGCCGGGGCATCGGTGATGGCCTGGTCCTGGAGGCCAGCCAGGTGGAGGTCGAGGTCACGGGCATCGCCGACCACTCCGAGGGCGTGGCCTGGGTCGGCCCGCCGGCGGGCGCCGACGACTGGGTGCCCGACACCGTGGTCCGCCTGCGGGCCAGCGGGTCGCAGATGGTGACCGCCGAGCTCTTCGCCGACTTCTGGCTCACCCCCGACCCCGACGCTCCCCCACCGACGGCGATCGACGACGGCCTGGCCCGCAGCACCCGGGCCGAGGTCGAGGCGGCGGTGATCGGCGCCGCGGCCGCCGCCATGGTCGTGGGCTTCGTGGCGGTGACGTGCTCCTCGGCCTTCGCCATCGGGGCCCGACGCCAGCTGCGCCAGCTGGGGACGCTCTCGGCCGCCGGGGCCGGCCCCCGCGACCTGCGTCGCGCCGTGCTGCTCCAGGGGACGACCCTCGGTCTCGCCGGCGCCGCCCTCGCCACCTCGATCGTCTACGGCCTCCGGGCCTTCGTCGCCGGCCGGCTGGCGCAGACCGACGGCGAGTGGGCGTTCTTCCGCAACGAGAGCGACCGGGAGATGGTCGTCGTCTGGGCCCCTCGCTGGGTGCTCGGCATCGCCCTCCTCGGCCTCGTCGCCGGGACGGCCGCCGCCGCCGTCCCCGCCCTCACCGCCAGCCGCATCCCGGTCCTGAGCGCGCTGGCGGGTCGCCGGCCGGCGACCCGGCGTCCCCTTCGCTCACCCGTCCTGGGTGCGGCCACGCTGGCCGCGGGCCTGGTGCTGCTGAGCTGGTCGACGGCCGACCCCTCCGGCACGGAGTCCCGCGGCGTCTTCGCCGCCATCGCCGTGCTCCTGACCATGGCCGGAGGTGTGGCCCTGGCGCCGGGGGTCGTCGCCGGCGTGGCCCACCTGGCCGGCCGGGCCGGCGGGACCAGCCGTCTGGCCGGACGAAACCTGGCGCGCAACGGGATGCGGACGGCCGCCGTCGTGGCCAGCACCGCTGTCGCCATCGCCCTCCCGCTCATCGTCTCGGTGTACGGCGCCCGCGACACCGGCGAGTCCCATCTGTCGGCCGAGACCCGCGCTCAGCGGGAGGCCGTCGACGACGCCACCCGCCAGGTCGGCCAGGTCTACGTCAGCGGGGGCGGCATCTCCGGCGCCGCCGTCGCCTCCGAGGTCGTCGACGAGATCGGGCCCGAGGTCGTCGTGGTCGAGGGCCTGTTCTTCGGTCCGAGGGGCGAGACCGACGACGGGTTCGCCGTCGACCCCGAGCAGCTCCGCCGGGTGACGGGCGACGACCTGGTGGCCGATGCCCTCGCTGACGGCGAGGTCGTCCAGCTGGCGAAGCACGGATACCCCCGCGCCAGCTACGGCGTGTGGACGAGCGGCAACAGTCTGCCGATCGACACCACGGGCCGGGCGGTCCGCCAGGTGCGAGCCGATCAGGTCACGCCGCTGGCCCTGGTGCTGCTCGACCAGTCCGACGTCGGGTTGATGGCCGGGCCCCTGGGCGAGGCCGAGCGCTCGGGATCCACCGGGGTCACCGGCCTGCTCCGCCCGACCCGGCTCACCTCCGCGGAGGAGACCGCCGTCACCGCCCTGCGCAACGACCCGGCCCAGCCCTCCCTCACCGACCTCAGGGAGCTGCGCCCGGACCCGGACCGCGAGTCGGTACTGGTGCAGGTGGCCGACCTCCCGGGGACGACGCCGTCCTACACGGGCGTCGCCGTGCTCGGCGCCGCCCTGCTGGCCCTGGCCGTGATCGGCACCTCCCTGGCGCTGGCCGCCGCCGACGGCCGGGGTGACGACCAGGTGATCGCGGCGGTGGGCGCACCCCCGCACGTCGTCCGCCACCGCCGGGTCCTCGAGGCAGCCATGACGGCCGCCGCTGCGGCTGTCCTCGCCCTCGTGGTGGGTGTCGGGGCCGCGCTCGTCGTGGTGCACAACCCGGGGATCGACCAACGGGGGGCACCTCCGGCGTTCCGGCTCCCCGTCCTCGAGGTGCTGGGGACCGCGGGCGGCATCGTGGCCCTGGTCGGCGGGGCCACCTGGCTGGCGCTGGCCGTCAGCGCCGGGCTGCGGGGGCGACGGGACCTGTTCCTGGTCGACGGCTAGATGGAGATCCGGCGGGAACCGGAGACGCGGGACGACCCGACCGCCGGGGGGAGAGCGATCGGGTCGTCCCGCATCGACCGCACCGTCAGGCGCCGTCGAGGATGACCGGCCGGAGCCGGGATGACTCAGCTCAGCGGAGGCCGAGCTGGCTGGAGCAGGACGGCCAGGCGCCCCACCCCTGCGAGGCGAGCACGCGCTCGGCCACCGCGATCTGCGTCTCACGGCTGTTCTCGTTCGGCATGCCGGAGCCGCCGTACGCCTGCCACGTCTGGAGGCTGAACTGCAGCCCGCCGTAGTAGCCGTTGCCCGTGTTGGTGGCCCAGTTGCCGCCCGACTCGCACTGGGCGAGGGCGTCCCACCGGCCACCGCCACCGGCGGGGGCCGGAGCGCCCTGGGGCCCGGGGTTCCCGGGGGCCGCCTCCTCGGCGGCGTCGGCCCGGGCGGCCTCCTCGGCGCGAGCGGCCTCGGCGACGCGCTGGGCCTCGGCGCCCTCGATGTAGGCCCGGAACTTCCGGTCGTTCTCGACCTCGGCCATCGTGGTTGCGTCGTAGAGGAAGTCCTGGACGGCCCGGTTGGCCATCAGGATCGTCTTGTTCTGGGTCTGCGGGCCGCGGTCGTCGACGACCGGCTCCGACGAGAGGTCGAGCTCGACGGGCGGCTCGGCCTGCGCCGCGATGGTGGCATCGCTGCGGGTCGAGGTGTCGGTCCGCATCACCTCCGCGGCCGCCGGAGCGAGCGCGGTGGTGGCGGCCAGGCCGAGGGCCACGAGGGTGGCGCCGGCGGCGATGCGGCCCCGACGGGGGCGGCGGACGCCGTGCGGCGCCTCAGGACTCGGAGGCCGCTCGTTCGAGCGACCCTTCGTGGATGCGTCCATGCGGACGGCTCCTTTCGATGGGGTTGGATTCGAGCGCCACCCCCACCTCGTGAAGCGATTCACAGGGGATGACGACGAACAACTGTGGTGCCCCATCGGCCGCTTCGTAACCTTATCGCAACGTGCGATCGGTCACGTACGAAGGAATTGCCTGGTCACAGCGGTGAGAAAGTTACGCAACCGCAATGTGACGACGGGCCATCGTCAGCCCCGATCCCACCGTCCGCGGTGAATCACTGCGGAGAGCGGTGGCCGGGCGCGGCCCGCCGAGCGGCCGGGAGGGGCCGTATCGCCGGGCGGTGGGTGGCCCAGCGCCACGGTGCCGGCGGCCCGCCAGCCGTCGGGCACGCCGTGGGCCCGGAGCACCGTCTCCTCGTGGTGGAAGAGGCCGAACAGGCACCCGCCCAGGCCGGCGTCGACGAGGCCCAGCAGGAGGTCCTGGATCGCCGCGCCGGCGTCGACCCACCAGTACGGGACGGTCCACTCCCCCGCGTCCCGCCCCAGCCCGGTCGCCGCCTTGTCGGGCTCGGCGTAGCGGGCCACGTAGGCACCCGGGTCGACCAGCACCACCACCAGGACCGGGGCCACCAGCAGGCCGGGCCAGGCGAAGCCCTCCCGGCGCTCGGGCGGCAGGGTCAGGTCCCAGTAGCCGGCCACCGCCTCGGGGGTGTCGAGCACGAGGAACCGCACGGCCTGGGTGTTGCCCGCCGAGGGCGCCCGCCGGGCCCCGTCGAGGAGGGCGTCCACGACCGCGGGGTCGACGGCGTCGGGCCCGAAGGCCCGGACCATGCGGCGGCGCCGGCGCGCCTCGGAGAGCTCCACGGGCGATCTCGGTCGGTCGGCGGCGGGACCGCCGGGCCGGCTAGAGCAGCTTGACCAGGTCGTCGGCGAGGGCCCAGCCAAAGCCGACCAGGGCGTCGCCCTTCTCCTCGTCGATGTCGTCGAACAGGGCGACGACGTCGGCGGGGATGGACTCGGGCTTGGCGCTGTCGTGATCGAAGACCAGGGCCGGGATCTCGCTGCCCTTGACCTTGAAGGCCCGCTCGTCGTAGGCGCCGCTGGGCACGCCGAACCGCTTGGCCAGGCGCTTGCCCCAGGCCCGCTCCTCGCCGGTGGCGACGTAGTCGGGGCGGGGGACGATGTCGGTGAGGGCCCGGAAGGCCTCGAAGCCCGAGGCGTTGGCCAGGCGGGTGCCGACGAGGACGTCCTCGTCGGGGAAGGCCAGGACGGCCCGCCGCAGCTGGTCGGTCATCATCTGGCGGAGCACGGTGTCGCGCTTGGCGGTGCGCTTGATCGAGGCCAGACCGACCAGGACGCTGGGCGTGCCGCCGATCCGCTCGAGCGTGCAGAACGAGAAGCCCTTGATGCGGCCGTTCTCGCGGGCGAGCGTGATGAGCACCCACTCCTCGACCTGCTTGGAGAGCAGGCCGGCTTCGTAGGCCCGCGGTCCCGCGGCACAGAGATCGGCCATCTCGGCCAGCTCAGCGTCGGAGAGTGCGGTGCAGTCCTTGGTGTCGACCTCGATGGCCATGGCGTCGTTCGACCCCCGGGAGCGGGTGAGTGGGCCCTGTAAGTCCAGTCGGCCCAGCCCCCCAGCGCAAACCGAGCCGCATCTCGACCCCCTTCACGCCTTGTTGGCCAGCTCCAGGAGGACCTCGGCGTGACACGGGCCGCCGAGGGGGCACCAGCACGCCAGCGCCCTGCCGCGGAGCACCTCGACGTCGGCCAGCTCGGGCGGATCGGTGGCCGCCCAGGCCCGGTAGAGCGCCACCGACGTCTCCCGATCCGGCACCTCGTCGCCGTCCACCGGGAACGGGTTCCCCCACCGGCTGGGGCGGCTGACGACCACGGCGCCGGGCGGCTTCCGCCACCCCTTGGACCGCCTCAGCTGGATCCGCTCGGGCACCCAACCATCCAACCCCAGGTCACAGGTCGGCACCAGCCGGTTGACCTACGCAGATCCCTGCGTACAATCAAACGCAGAAATCTGCGTTCATCTTCTGAGGCCCCGATGACCCTCCCTCCGACACGCCCCATCAGCCCATCGCCGGGCGCCCAGCTGGCGCTCGAGGACATCGTCGGCCGCGATGATGACGTCGCCCGCATCTGGCGAGCTGTCACCGGCAGCACGTCGTCGATCCTGATCACGGCACCCCGGCGCATCGGCAAGACCCGCACGATGGACCTCCTCTGCGACCGCCGTCCCGATGGCTGGTACGCCACCATCTACTCGCTCCAGGGCGTGGACTCGCTGATCGGTCTGGCCGAGGCGCTCCTCTCGATGCTCGACCGCCACAAGGCGCTGCGGACCAAGGTGTGGGACCTGGTGACCCCCTTCCTGCGCCAGGGGCCCACGGTGGCGCACGGCGATCTGTCGATCACGCTCGCGGCGCCGTTCCGCGACGATCCCATCGCTGCCGTCACGCGCATCCTGGCCGCCGTCGACGAGCGCATGGGCGACGACCGTCTCCTCCTCGTCTGCGATGAGCTCCCCGACATGGTCGAGGCCATCCGCCGGACGGAGGGAGACGCAGCCGCCCGTCGCGCTCTGAGCCTCTTCCGCTCGTGGCGGGACACCAGTGGCGAGCCCGGCCGACCTTCCGCCGTCCGCTGGCTCGTCACCGGCTCGGTCGGCCTGCACCACGTGCTGCGGGCGATCGACGATCGCCAGGACCTCGCCAACGACCTGTACCCGATGCCCCTCGGGCCGCTCGACCGGTCGTGGGCGGGATGGCTCGCCGAATCACTGCTGCTCGGCGCCGGGATCTCGCACCCCGACCCGGCGGCGGTCGCGCTCCTGGCCGATCGGAGCGACGGCTTCGCCATGGTCCTCCACCTCGTCGCCGCCCAGGTGCGCGACCACCAGCTCGCCTCGTTCGGATCCGGTGACGTCGAACGCCTCATCGACGACGTCTTCCGCGGCCTCGACGCCTCCAGCCAGCTCGCCGCCTTCCTCCACCGGGTGCCGAAGAACTTCGGCCCGGACACCGCTCTGGCCGAGCGGCTGCTCGACCGGCTCATCACCGGGCCGGCCCGACGAGCCGACCTGCTGGTCGACGGGCCCGACGAGCCCGTCGCTCGAGACGAAGACCATCTGCGGACGGTCCTCGACTGGCTCCTGCTCGACCACTACCTCGTCCACGACGACTCCGGCCCCGAGCGGACCTACGCCTGGCGGTACCCGGTCCTGGGCCGGCTCTGGCGGGAGCAGCGACGCTGATGGCCGTCACCGCACGCTTCACCCCCAGCGTCCTCGACGCGGAGCTCCTCGAGGATCTGTTCGTCGCGCGGGAGCACCTCGTGGCCGATGCTGTCGGCCGCATCGAGCGCGCCGCGAGGAGCGACGAGAGGTCGGCCCGCCTGTTCGTCGGACCGCGAGGTGCCGGCAAGACACATCTCCTCAGTCTCGTCGCCCACCGCGCCCGCGCCCTTCCTGGGTTCGGCTCCACGTTTCAGCTGGCGTGGCTGCCCGAGGACATGTGGACGGTGGACGGCTACGACGACCTGGTCTCCGAGATCCTCGATGCCGTCGAACCTGGGCTCGAGGCGAGCGATGGCACACCGACGGATCGCCTCCGGGCAGCAGCGACGGCCGGAGGACCGGTCGTCGTGCTCGTCGAGAACCTCGATCGGGTCTTCGGCGACATCGGCGAGGACGGCCAGCGACGCCTCCGTGCCCTCATCGAGAACGATCGGTCGCTCCTGCTCATCGCCACCACCACCCGGCTCGACGATGAGCTGCGAGCTCCGGGCTTCCCGTTCCCCGACGACGACGACCAGCCCGCGTACTTCCGCGAGGCCGACTGGCCCTTCTACGGCTTCTTCGACACGCACGAGCTGACGCCGTTCACGCTGGACCAGGCCACGGAGATGCTCGCCAAGATCGCCACCGCCAGCGGCGACGTGAAGCTGGCCCGGACGCTGCAGGGCCCGACGATCCGACGACGCCTGGCCGCCATCGACCGCCTCGCCAGCGGCCAGCCCCGCATGTGGGCGCTCCTGGCTGCCGGCCTCTCGATCGAGGGCCTCGATGAGCTGGTCGAAGCGCTGATGACGCGCTTCGACGACCTGACCCCGTACTTCCAGAGCCAGATGCAGACGCTCTCACCGCAAGAGCGCAAGGTCGTCCGCGCCCTCGCCGATGCGCCGGGCTCGCTCAACGTCGGGCAGATCGCCGAACGGTCCGGCATCGCTGACAAGAGCGTGGCCCGGACCATCACCGGGCTGCGGAAGAAGGGCTGGCTCCGCCTGCGAACCGGCCCGATCGTGGCCAAGGCCGACGGCCGGCTCTCCTACTACGACCTCGCTGAACCCCTCGCCCGCCTCGCCTTCCAGCTCAAGGAGTCCCGTGGCCAGCCCGTCCGCACCGTCGTCGAGTTCCTCAAGCACTGGTTCGACGCCGAGTCCCTCGAACCCCTCGGCACCAACTCACTGGTCGACGCCTACCTCGCCCTGGCTCGCAAGGAGGCCCTCACGGAACCATCCTTCGGGCTGGTGCGCTCGTTGCTCGCGGACCGCGCCAGCGAGGAGACCGACCCGACCGAAGCTGTCCTCAGCCCACGTTTTCGCGCAGCCCAAGAAGAGGTCGCCGCAGTCCTTCGAGCGCTCGATGACGGGCTCGAAGCGTGGCAGGACGGTGACCCGGAGCATCTACTGAGCGAGCCCGCATCAGTCACGTCGCTCGTCGAAGACGAGCTAGGCCGAGACCCGGACGGTCATCGGACACGTCTGAAACTGGCCCGTCTTGCGCTCGATTTCGCTGATCCAAGCGGATGGATCGATCGGACAGAGAGGACGCTCTCGTCCACCGACGGGGCGACCCACGCCGAGGCCGCACGTGTCGCTGCGGTCTGGAGGGCGCGAGACGGCGACGCCGAGGCGGCTCGATCGCTCCTGGCTGCTGCAACAAAGGACGGCGGGCTCGCAGAGCTGCTCTGGCTTGCCGGCAAACTCGTTCAAGCCGGGGCGCCAGATGCGTCGCTCGCAGTCCTGGCCGACGTTGCCTTCGACGAGGTTCCGGATGCAGTCTCGATCAACGTCGCTCACATCAGGGAACTGGCCCTGCACAGGTTGGGAAGGTCTGCAGAAGTCATCGGGGTCTGGAGTGACCTTTGCGAGGCAATGGCTGTTGGGCACGCGCCGTTCGAAGATCAGATCGGCGCCGCGATCAACCTCGGCGCTGCCTACGGCGATGCCGACGACCCTCATCAAGCGGCGCTCATCTTTCGAAGTACATCTCGTCTCGCGGCGTCGACTCTCGGCGAGGAGCATCCGACTACACGGCTCTGCCAGGAGAGCTC
>Ga0193706_1000953_pt1 | contig 14059 bp, 7 predicted proteins | sample U3c1metaG_FD_160130 | JGI IMG/M metagenome (GOLD analysis project Ga0193706, IMG submission 160130) | Soil microbial communities from a riparian zone of the East river system, Colorado, United States - U3c1 | ecosystem: Environmental > Terrestrial > Soil > Riparian zone | place: USA: East River... | reverse complement strand
ATCATGGGCACGGTGGTCGATTGCCAGTGGTGGGGCCGCGATCCGGGCTTCCCTGCTCCGAACAACTCGACCTTGTCGGACGGGCTCGAATACACCGTCTGCCAATAGCCTTCAGTGATTGCAGCGCCGGCCTTTGCACGGTCTTTTCGATCGGGCAAGGGCCGGCGTTGTTTCTTTCGAGAGCGGACCGTGTCCTCTCCCCAACCGTGACGGGAGTGCTACCATCGAATCCGGTTCCAGGAGTCCCGATCGCCCCCGTTTCGTCCCTTCGAAAGGTAGCAACCATGTGCAAGGCGCGCAGTCTCGTATTGGCTCTCTCCGCAGCAGCGTTCATGACCGGATCCGCGGCTGCACAAGTCGCGATCCTCGGCAGCCCGAATGGCGGCACGGTTTGGAATGACGACGTCAAGGCCAAGCTCCTCGCCAGCGGCGTGGGTCTCGGCGGAGTGACGGTGTTCGACGTGTCCCAGGTCACGCTGACTCTCTCGCAACTCCAAGCATTCCGCGCCGTGCTCGTCTACAGCGACGGCCCTGGCTACCTGGACGCGGTGGGACAGGGCGATGCCCTGCACGACTACGTGGACGGTGGCGGCGGCGTGGTCATCGCCGTATTCACCAACGCGAGTATTCCGCTCGCCGGCACCTGGGTCAGCGCGGGGTACGACGCGATCACCGCGCTGGGGCAGAATTCCAGCTTTGGCGAGCAGCTTGGAACGCGGTATTTCCCCAGCCACCCGCTGTTCACGATCAGCCCCGTGGCCAGCTTCGACTGCGGTCAATCGTCCTTCCGCAGCACGGGGACCCTGGCGCCCAGCTCGACGCGGCTCGCCGACTACACCAACGGCGAGATCTTCGCGGCGGAGCGCAATGGGCTGACCGGTCGCGTGATCAGCTTGAATTTCTTCCCGCCGTCGAGCGACGCGCAGTTTGACTTATGGGCCGCGAACACGGACGGCGACAACCTGCTCGCCAACGCCCTGTCCTATGCGGGAGCCTGCAGCTCGCCCACGCTCTACTGCACGGCGAAGATCAACTCGCTGGGCTGCACGCCGACGATCGGTTCCACGGGCGCGTCGAGCGCGACCGCCGGCGCCGGGTTCCACATCAAGACCTCGAACGTGCGCAATCAGAAGCCGGGTCTCTTGATCTACAGTGTCAATGGCCGCGCCGCGGTTCCGTTCCAGGGCGGATTGCGCTGCGTCAACTCGCCCGTGCGCCGCACGACCCCCGCCAACTCCGGCGGCACGGCCTTGCCGGCGAGCGACTGCAGCGGCATCTACACGATCGACATGAACACGTTCACGGTAGGCGGCCTGGGCGGCAACCCGATTCCCGCGCTGGCCATCATGGGCACGGTGGTCGATTGCCAGTGGTGGGGCCGCGATCCGGGCTTCCCTGCTCCGAACAACTCGACCTTGTCGGACGGGCTCGAATACACCGTCTGCCAGTAGCCTTCCGTGATTGCAGCGCCGGCCTGCGCGGGATCCAAGGGATCTCGCGCAGGCCGGCGCCGTTTCGGGCAAGGAGCCTTCGCTTACGGCCCGACGGTGAATTCCAGGCCTTGCGTCAGCGTGGAATTGTTCGGGAAGGGGAATCCCGGATCGCGGCCCCAGCATTGCGCGTCGACCAGCGTGCCCGGCTGCGTGAGATATGCGGCCGGGATCCCGCCGAGCGAGCCGATGGCGAAAGCATTCATGTCGAGGGAATAGACTCCCGTGCAATCGTTGGCCGGCAGCGGCGCGCCGCCCGAATTGAGCGCGATCGAGCGCCGGACCGGCGTGTTGATGCAACGGAACCCGCCCTGGAACACGACCGCGGCGCGTCCGCCGTTGGTGTAGATCACGAGGCCGGCCTTGTTGTTGCGCACGTTCGTGCCGCTCAGCACGAAGCCGGAACCGGCGGTCGCGCTCGAGCTGCCCGTGGCGCCGAGCGACGGCAGACAGCCGAGCGAGTTGACCTTCGCCGTGCAGTAGCTGACCGTCGAGCCCAGGAACACGAACTGGAAGCCGTTGATCGACCCGTCGTGACCCGCGAGCCCTTCGGCCTGGACCACCAGCGTGCCGTTGGTCACGCTGAAGTGGTGCAGCGCGTAGGTCACGCCCGCGACGTGCGGCGAGCCTGACCAGAAGCCTCCGATGTCCTGCGGCGGATCGCTGGAGATCGCGACCTGCACCCGGGTCTGGTTGCCGTTGTTCTCCGGCGCCCAGGCGTAGGTGTACAGCGCATAGCTGCCGTTCTGCAGATTCGTGAAGGTCCAGGACCAGGGACCGCCGATCGCCGGCAGGTCCTGGATGTCGACCATGAAGTTGCGATCCTCGCCGGTCAAGGTGCTCGGGAAGTAGCTGTAGGAAGCCGACGAGGTGCTGCTGGTGATCGCGGGGCTCGGCGAGCCGTTGAGGTTGGCGAGAGCGGTGTTGTACGGATGGACGCTCGGAGTCCAATGGCCGGTCTGCCCGGCCGCGCCGCCGTAGGTGTCGATCGGCGGCGGGAAGAGAATCGTGTTGTCGCCGACGTCGACGTTGAAGCTCTGCGCGGAAGCGAGCGAGGCGAGGGCGGTGAAGGCGATCGCAAGTCGAGTGTGTTGCATGTGGGTCATGGAGGGGTCATGGGGTCTCCTGCAGTCTACGCGAGCAGGGAGTCCGCGTGTCGGTGGGAAGACCGGCTCGATTTCGACCTGCCAATTCTCGCGACAAACGGCGGCGATTGCTGGCAGGTCCCCATCGAGCCAGGCTGCGTGCCGGTGTCAGGTGAATTCGTCCGGAGTCGTGCTGGCCCTCCGCCCGCCGCATCCGCGGCGGGCGGAGGGCCAGCACGACTCCGGACGAATTCACCTGACACCGTACTGGCAGTGATACGCTCCCCCCAGTGCAGTCTCAGCAACCGAACCTCTTCCCCGCTCCCCAGACGGGCCGCTCGCGCCGGCGGGCATGGGAGGGAATCGCCGCATGCACAATCACCGGGGCCAGCGCCGCCCTGTGCGAATTGATCCGCGCCGGGACCTCGGACCATCCGCTGTCCGCGGCCTACGCGGCCTGGTGCATGGCTCTGATCGTCGGCGGATCCGCGCTCGTCGGCCTCTTCGCCAGCGTCCTCGAGCGTGTGTGGTCCGCGCTGCTGTTCGTTCCCTGGCTCGCCGCCGCTGGCGCGCTGATGCACGGAACGAGCGGCGGCTTTGCCTTCGCTCTCGCCGGCCTCGCGCTCGGCGCGCTGGCCAGCGGATCGCGGCCGGCGCTGCTGCCCTGGGCGGCGGGGATCGGCGCCGTGTTCGAGCTCTCCGGTTCCCACGCGAACCGCTTCACGCACTTGATCGATGCCGGCGTGCTCACCTCGGGCCAGCTTGCCATGGCGCAGCACCTCGTGGTCTTCCTGCCCGCGAGCCTCGCGCTCACCTGGCTGCTCGGACGCAACCGTCTGCGCAGGGCTCCCCTGCCGGCGACGATCCTCGTGCTCGTCCTTTCGGCGGTCTTCTCGGCGCGCGATCTTTGGATGGCGAAACCGCGCAAGGGCTCGGCCGTCGCCGCCGCCAAGCCGCTGGCACCGCAGGACCAGGGACCGAGCGTGCTGCTCGTGGTCCTCGACACCGTGCGCGCCGATCACACTTCGCTCTACGGCTACGCGCGCAAGACCACACCGAATCTCGAAGGCCTGCTGGTCACGCGGCCCGGCGCGCAGCGCTTCGACCTGGCCTTCGCGAATGGAAGCTGGACCGTGCCCGCCCACGCTTCCTTGCTCAGCGGCCAGCTGCCCAGCGTGCACGGCGCGGATTTCACCGGACGCCAGGAGGGCGAGCCGATGGCGGTTGGCATCGCGCCCGAGGTTCCGATGATCGCGGAGCTGCTGGCCAAGAACGGCTGGGACACTTTCGGCGTCTTCGCGAATCGCTGGCTCGGCACCGCGCCCGGCTTCCGGCGCGGATTCCGAAGCTTCGAGCGCGTGCTGCAGCGCATCGAGGTCGAGCCGCTCGGCGAGCGGATCCGCGAGCTGGTCGCTCCCGGCCTGCGCGCGGGCGAGATGACCAGCTATCCCGACGCGGTGTTCGTGCGCGAGCGCGTGCTCCAGCGCCTCGACGAGCTGGGGAGCGCGCGCTTCTTCGGCCTGGTGAATTTCATGGACGCCCACGGCCCGCACATGCCGATGCCGGACGTCGCCGGCAGCTTCGGGCCTTGGAGCGTGTTCGACGAGAGCCCGCAGGTGCTGCTCGCCAACTCTGCTGCGACCAACCAGCGCTTGATGGACCGCTACGACGAGCAGATCCTGCATCTCGATCGCAACCTCGGCCTCCTGTTCAGCGAGCTCGAGCGCCGCGGGATCCTCGAGCGCACCTGGGTGATCGTGGTCGGCGATCACGGCGAGGCCTTCGGCGAGCACGGCGTCACCGACCACGGCAGCGCCGTGTACGGCGAGATCGTCCACGTGCCCCTGGTCGTCTTCCCCCCGCGCGACGCAACCCTCGCGCAGCCCAAGAGCCCCGCTTCCCAGGTCGACGTCGCCGCCACCATCGCGGCCATCGCGGGCGTGGATTACCACGGTCCAGGCCGCGACCTGCGCACGGAACCAGGCCAGTCCCTGGTGCAGATCCAGCACGGGGCCGCGCCTTTCCGCAGCGCCGGCTGCGGCGAAATCGCCGGCAAGGACGCGCGCGCGGTGGTGGACGGGCGCTGGAAACTGCTCGATATGGAGGGAACGCTCCAGCTTTTCGACCTCGAAGCCGATCCTGGGGAGACGCGCGATCTGGCGCCGGGCAACCCCGCCCTGGTCGAGCAGCTCAGCGCGAAACTCCCCGAGCGCATGCTCCACGCCACCCCTGTCGGCCGCGAAGCTCATCCCACTCCCAGCGACGAAAAACGCCTGCGCGCCCTGGGGTATTGACGCAGGCCCCGGATTCGCCTGGTGTGCGGATCCGCTATCCTGACGATACTCCCCATGCTGTCCCCGCTCGACGACGACCCCATCCTGAAGGACATCCCCCTGGTCGAGGGCTGGAAGGTCCTGCCGCCGGTGGTGCTCTACGCCAAGATCGGCCAGGGCGGGATGGGCGCCGTCTACCGCGGTCGGCACCTCGATTTCGACATCGACGTCGCGGTCAAGTGCCTCAAGGCCTCGCTAGCGTCCGAGGACGAGCAGTTCATCGCGCGCTTCAAGCGCGAGGCCCGGCTCGCAGCCTCGCTCAGCCACGAGAACCTGATCCGGGTCTACGACTCGCGCCGCGCCCACGGGCTGCACTACCTGGTGATGGAGTTCGTCGACGGCGAGAACCTGCGCGCGCGCGTGACGCGCAAGGGTCCGCTGGAGGACTTCGAGGCCGCGACGATCCTGCTCGGCGCCGCGCGCGGGCTGGCCAAGGCCCACCACCACGCCGAGACCGTGGTCCACCGCGACGTCAAGCCGGACAATATTCTCATCTCGCGCCGCGGCGAGGTGAAGCTCGCGGACTTGGGGATAGCCAAAGCGCTCGATCAATCCGACGCCGCGACCTTCAATACGCAGGGAGTGATCGGGACGCCGCAGTACATGGCGCCGGAGCAATGGGACCGCGACCAGGACCTCGGGCCGCAAGCCGACATCTGGTCCTTCGGCGCGACGCTCTACTACATGTTGACGGCCGAGAGCGGGATCCGCTCCGGGACGCAGAAACAGATCTACGTCGACGTCTGCCAGAAGCCCTTCCCCGACGTGCGCAGGAAGCGGCCGGACATCCATCCCGAGCTGGTCGCGATCCTCGACAAATGTCTGCAGAAGGACATGAACGATCGCTACGCGGATGCGGGCGAGCTGGCCAAGGCGCTCGAGGCCTTCATTGGCCATCGGCCGACGACGCTCGACGATCCGGACACGGGCAGCCAGGGCACGATCGCGCTCGTCTCGCCGCCGCCGATGCCGACGATGAAGCGCATCCGCACGCACGTCGAGCTGGGCACGGGCGAAGCGGCGACGCCGGCGCCGCAGATGACCACGATCCTCCGGCGGCCGCGCAAGAAATGGCCGATCGTCGCGGGGGTTGCGGGGGTCGTGATCGTCGGGGCGATCGTGGCCTTCAAGGTCTTTGGAACCAAGGGCGGGGGCCTGCCGGAAGGGCCGGTGGCGGATGCGACGCCGCCGAAGCTGCGCGAAGCAAGCCCGAAGGACCGTGAGATCCTCGAAGCGGGAACGCCTCAACAGGTCAAGCTCTTCTTCGACGAGGAGCTTGGTTCCGCGAAGCTCTCGAATCAAGGCGGCGACTTCAAGGCGGCCGGCAGTCGCGACAAGCAGACGGCCAGCTTCGATCTCAACGTGCCGAACGCCGCGGGCGAGTGGAATCTCCAATACGAGGTCACGGACGTCGCCGGGAATACCACCACCGGCAGGCTCCTCTACATGAGCGCCGCCAAGGCTCCGCCCAAGGTGCCGCGAATCCTGTTGAATCCGCCGGTCTCGAGCCAGGACTCGATCTACCTCAAGGAAACGCTCTTCGCCCTGCGCGGCGAGATCGAGAATCCCACCGAGCTCGACAAGGTCACGCTGAAAGTTGGAGCCGAGTCCGTCGCTTATCCGCTGACAGACCGCCAATTCCGGATCGACTACGATCAGATCCCGCGCGACAGGACCACCAAGGTCCGGCTCGAGTACGGGAACGAGAGCACGCCCTTCGAGATCGTGCAGGATTCGCAGCCGCCGAAAATTGCCTTCGTCAAACCAGCGGGCGGAGTGCTGCGCACGAATGTCGACAAGGTGGACATCGAGGTCAAGGTGACCGATTCCAACCTGGCGCAGGTGGAGCTCGACCAGACCAAGATGGTCCGTGCCGACGGGGACAACTGGCGCATGCAGGGCGTCGAGCTCGAGCGCGAAGGCGACATCTACTTCGAGATCTCGGCCACGGACAAGGCCGGTAATTTCAAGAAGACCAGCGCCGTGATCACGCGCGATACGGCGAAGGCGAAGTTGCAGGACATCAGTCTCGCGGAGGGCAGCGAGGTGGAACCGGGGCAGAGAGTTCCGCTGACACTCAGCTTCAACGAAGAGCTCGAGACTGCCCGCGTCGATGGAAAGGGGACGCCGACCTCGGGAAGTTCCGTGAAGACCTCGCTCACGGTTCCCGAAGGCGAAGGCTCTTGGAAGGTCGACTACGACGTCGCGGATCGCGCGGGCAATCACACCAGCGCTACCCTCAGTTACTCGCGCAAGAGCAAGCCAGCGGCCCTCGCTCCGCACTTGTCGATCGACTTGCCCCTAGAAAACAACGAGATCTACGTCTCCGGCGCGAACCTGGTGGTGCCAGGGACCGTCGAGAATCCCTCGGGCGAGACGGCAAGCTTCATCGTCGACGGCAAACCCGTCGACGCCAAGCTCGAGAATGGCAAGTTGATCGGGGATCTCTCCCTCCCGCTGAACAAGCGCTCGAAGGTCGAGCTCAAGTATGGCAAGACCGTGGTCAAGACTTTCACCGTCATCCAGGACTCGAAGGAGCCGGTGATCACGCCCATGTTTCCGGCGACGGCGGACTTCCTCACCAAGGAGAAGTCAATCGACCTGCAGGTGCGCGTGGTCGAGGACAATCTGCGCAGCGTGCTGCTCGACTCGCGCGAGATGAAGCTGGACAGCAAGGGAATCTGGCGCGTCGACGGGCTGGCTCTCCCACGCGACGAAACTTTTCCCTTCGAGGTGGTCGCGACCGATAAGGCGGGCCACACCGCGAGGCAGACGCTCGCTATCACGCGCGACACCATCGCCCCGAGCTTGAGCGCCGACTCGCTGCCCAAGGAAGGCACGGAGTTCGCCGCGGGAGCTCCGGTCGAGGCCACGCTGGTCTTCGACGAAGCTATCGCCGCCGTGATCGTCGGCGGAAGCGAGACTCGAGCGACGGATCGCTCCGTGAAACTGACGCTGACCTTCCCCGACGGCGAGAGCTCCTGGCCTCTGCAGGGAACAGTCCGCGACCTCGCGGGCAACGACGGTGACTTCAGGCTCACGCTGCGTCGCTCGCCCGCTGCCGCGACGCCGCCGCTGAAAGTCCCGGAGAACACGGGCCCGGCGATCGCCGTCAAGGACACTTCAGCGCCGCCGGGCTGGAAGATCCTGGAGGCGGCTGCCCCTGGAACTCGCTGGGCGAAAAAAGTGCAGGAGCCCAAGAGCGGAATCATCTTCGTCCTGATCGAGCCCGGCGAGTTCGACATGGGCTCGCCGACGAAGGAAACGGGCCGCGACAAGGACGAAATCCCCCACCACGTCAAGCTGACCCAGGCCTTCTATCTCGCCATCACCGAGACGACACAGAAGCAGTACAAGCAGGTCACGACCAGGAATCCCAGCAAGTTCAGCGGCGACGACAAGCCGGTGGAGAACGTGAGCTGGGCGGACGCGAATTCATTCTGCGGGTTGATCGGCTGCGAGCTGCCGACCGAAGCGCAATGGGAATACGCCTGCCGGGCCGGCAAGACCCAGCCTTTTTCGACCAGCGTGAACCTGACCAAGCTCCAGGCCAACTTCAACGGCGACGAGGCCTACGACTTCGCGCGCGACCAGGGCAAGTCGAAGCCGTTGAACGTCAAGAGCTTCCCGGCCAACGACTGGCAGCTCTTCGACATGTGCGGAAATGTCGCGGAGTGGTGCCGCGACAGCGAGGCGAGCTATCCGATCAAGTTGTCGATCGATCCCGCGGTCACGGGATCGAGCAAGCACATCATCCGCGGCGGCGGTTGGATGTCGCCGAAGAGCGATTGCCGATCGGCGAACCGCGACCGCGACGAAGCGACGGCCAAGGACGACAACACGGGGTTCCGCTGCTCGAAGACATTATGAGTACGGAGTCAGGTGAATTCGTCCGGAGTCGTGCGGCGCGTCTCGCCTGCGCTGCGCGCAGGCGAGACGCGCCGCACGACTCCGGACGAATTCACCTGACTCCGTATCGCGATCAGAATCCGTAGCCGATCGTGCCCGCGAACTGGACGTAGTCCGCGTCGCCAGCGCCGAAGGCGTCGATGTCCGTTCCGAAGAGTCCGCGCAGGTCCACGCCGAAGTTGAAGCGCGCGATCGTGTAGTAGACCCCGGCGTGGGCGTAGAAGCCGAGCGAGCTGTCGGTCTCGGCGACGATCGTTCCCGCCAACAGCGGATCGACCTGCGCGCCATCGACGCCGTTGGTAGCCCAGATGTAGCTCGCTCCCGCGCCGACGTAGGGATGCAGCCCCACCGGTCCGAGGGCGAAGGTCTTGCGCGCTCCGAGGAACATCTCCGTGTTCTGGCCGATGCCGCCACCGGAGTCGTCGTCGCTGTAGTGGAACCCGGCTTCGACGCCGACCCAATTGTCGGGACGATACGAATCGAACTCGAGCCCGAGGGTGAACTGGCTGTCGTTGGGATCCCAGCCGCTGTCGTCCAGCTCGCGTTGGCCGACCAGCAGGGTCAGCGACGCCACGTCCTGGTCCCGATACGTGTCCTTGTCCTTCGGGCTGTACGCGGCGGGCGGAAGGAAAAGCCCGTTGGGCTGGGCCGTTTCGCCGCCGGTGAGCGAGGAGGCGCCGAGAAGCGAGGCGAGGAGAAGCAGGGGCATGGAGATCACCTTGGGGTTGGAAGCTCTGGTTGGGATCCGGACCGGACTTTTCGAGCCGCGACTCGTCGCGCATCGACACTGTCCAGCGGCCTCGAAGCCTAGACATTGGGTCACCGGGAGATCAAGGGAGCGCGGAGCACATTCCGTGGTCGAAATCGATCGGCTTCCCGCATCGAAGGCGGAAACGTCCATGATTCCACTGAGTTTCCAGCGCACGAGAGCGACAGGGACTGCGCGCATGGGCCTTCGCGCAGAGTAATCTCTGCTCAGTGAACGCCAGGCCGAGATCCAGAGCACCCGTCCTGATCGGAGCTCTCCTGGTCGCCGGCCTGGCCGCCTTCGCCTACCGCAACGCGATCACCGGCGACTTCACCGGCGGCGACACGATCGCGCTGATCGAAGTCAGCCGGGTCCAGTCGCTCGGCGACCTGGTCAAGGTCTGGACGCAGCCGATGCTGCCGATCCTGACGCTGTTCTACCGGCCGGTCGCGAATTTCTCCTACACGCTCGACCATTGGATCTGGGGGATGGACGCGCGCGGATTCCACATCACGGACGTCGCGATCCACGCGATCACCGCGGCGCTGGTCGTGATGCTGGTCTGGCGCTGGTCGAAGCAAGCACTCGCTGCGACCCTGGCCGGGCTCACGTTCGCGTTGCATCCGATCCTGATGGAGACGGTGCCGAACCCGACGCGGCGCCAGGACATGCTCGGCGGGATGTTCATGGTGCTCGCGTTGTGCACCCTGCCCGATTTCCGCGAGGGCAAGCCGCGCTTCTTGCATTGGATTCCGTCGCTCACGGCCTGCGCCCTGGCGATGGGAGCGAAGGAAGGCAGCGTCGTCTTTCCCGCGCTGGTCTTCGCCTGGGCGATGCTCACCGTTGCGGGCGACGCGCCGGGAAAGCCGCGTTGGAAGTCGGCCTTGCGCATCGCGGCGCCCTTTGCGGCGCTCACGATCGCTTTCGTCGCGGTCCGCGCGGTGGTCCTCGGGGGAGCCGGCGGCAATGCGGCCTCGTGGAAGTGGACCGCGAGCTCGATGGCGGCCAATCTCGAGAACGTCGCCGACTATCTCGACGACCTGGTCTACCCGCTGCGCGCGATCTTCCATCCCTACCTGAGCGGCGCCGATCGGGCGATCGCGATCGCCGCCGCGATCGGATTCTGCTGCATGGTTCCCGCGCTGTTCCGCTGGTGGAAGTCCACGCGGTCAGGCGCCAAGGGATTGTTCGCGCTCGGCGTGCTCGCGCTGGGAGCCGTGCTGTTCTTTCCAGCCATCTCCTCCTGGCTGCGAAGCGTGATCGAGCAGGCCTACCGCAACGAAGCCTGGCCCAGGGTGGCGGCGATGATCGATTCGCCGCGCAAGCAACCGGTCGAGATGTACGTCTGGAAGGCCTTCAGTCTTGCGCGTCTGCTCGCGAGCGGCGTGCTCATCGTGCTCGGGGTGCTGCTCGGGGTCCTGTGGTTCCGCGCGCGAAAGCTGCGGCCCTCGAGCAGCGCGGAATCCGCCTGGATGGCTTTCTGTCTCTTGTGGATGGGCTTGCACCTGGGCCTGTTCCTCGCCGTGCAGCGCTACCACGCCTGGAACGCCTACGTTCCCGCGATCCCCTTCTGTTGTCTGCTCGGACTCGCCGTGGCTCGCAGCGGCGAGCACGAGCGCGTGAAAACTGCCGGCGCGATCCTCGTGATGCTGTTCCTCGCCGCCTTCTCGCCCTTGGTGCGCAGTCTGGACGTGTGGAAAGCCAACGGCAGATTCAACTCGATGCTGATGGCCGAGATCATGCGCATCGCGCGCGAGACTCCCCCGGGGACGACGCTCGAATTCCGCGACCTGCCCAACCACAATTTTTCCTGGCACACGAATGGCCCGGAGCCCGTGTCCGTCTACACGCTCAACGCGGCCTGCACGATCTCGCTGGTGAAAATCGAAGCGCCCGAAAAGGATCTGCGCGTCGTGGTCGTGTCGCAGAAACCGGTGCGCGAGCCTTTCTCGTCGATCCAACTGGTCGCCGAGCCGAGCGCGAGTCAGCGCGCGATCGTCCGCGCGAAGATCACTTCCGCGGACTGAGACGGACGCGGACGTCGCTACGGACAGACCGAGTACTGGATCGCATTCGACAGGAAGCTGCCGGCCACGACGTTGTCGCGGCCCCACCATTGCACGTTGACGCCCTGGCCGAGCGTGTGCAGGAAGGGCGCCGGATTGCCTCCCGCGTTCCCGGAAGCAAAGGCGTTCATGTCGAGCTTGAACACCGCGTCGCAGAAAGCCCCAGGAGTTCCGCCGATCGACAGGCCTGGCGGACCACGGCGAATGCCGGCGGACTTGACGCACAGGATCCCGCCGTCGAAGGGCGTGCTCGCCGGCCCGTTGGGTCCATAGAGCAGGAGCCCGGGTCGCGCCGCGCGCGCTCCGGTCGCCTGGATCAGGAATCCGCTTGTCGCGGAGTCGCTCGGAGCTCCGCTGAACGAGATCACGGGCAGGCCACCGCAGGAATTCTGCTTGGCTGTGCAGTACACGATCGGCCCGCCGTCGCAAGGCGTCGCGGTGAAGCCGCGCAGGGCCGAAACACCGGTGTTTCCGTACGGATCGCTCGAGCTCACGCGGTATTGGATCGCGCCGACCAGCAGGCCAGGAATCTCGCCGCGGAAGATCTGCGCGCCCGACCAGCGCATGGGCACGGAGACGAAAGCTCCGCCGTTGAGCGAGTACTCGAGCGAGGTCGCGTTGAAGGCGGTCAGGTAATCCTCGGCGTTGTCGTAGACCTGGGCTCGCACCACGGTCGGGTGTGTGCTCGCGCTGCGATTCAGAGCTTGCTCGAGGTGCGGGATGCGCGGCGCTCGGTTGTCGGCAAACCCGGAGCCGTTGTCGAGCAGAGCGTTGGCCTCGCCGTGGTCGTTGGCGACCATCACGTCGTAATCGCCGTCCGCGTCGACGTCGCACGCGTCCGAGCCCCAGGAGCGCGAGGTGTCGGCCGGTACCACGCCGCTCGCCAGGAAATAGACATAGCCTCCGCCCGCGCCGCTGTTCGCCTGGATGCGCTCCTGGCCGGTGAGGCGCGTCATGAACACGTCGAGGTCGCCGTCGTTGTCGTAGTCGATCAGGTCCGACTCGCTCTCGCGGCCGCAGGAATTGGCGACGGGAGCGCTGGTGAACACGCCGCCGCCGTTGTTCGTGAGCACGACGTCGCAGAAGTCGACCCAGTTCATGCCGTAGATGTCGAGGTCGCCGTCGTTGTCGAGGTCGCCGAAGACCTGCTGGTACTTGCCCGAGCCGCTCGACCAGTTGGGCGGGTACACGGCGTTGGAGATGTCGCGCAGGGCCAGAGCGCCGTTCTGCTCCACCGAGAGATTGCGGAACATGCGCGGCAACTCGTATTTTTCGCCGTGCAGGATGTCGACGTCGAAATCCGCGTCGATGTCGCCGAGCGAGACCGACATCGAAACCGTCGCGATGTCCGCGAATGCGCCGCTGGTGTCGGTCGTCTGGTGCTGCTGGATTCCCTGGGCCCACAGGGCGGGATCGCCGTCGGCGATCGCGGTGCCGCTGAGCTGGAAGTCGCTCGGGTTGAATTCCTCGAAGAATCCCAAACCGTCGTTGAGGAAGATGCGCGAGGGAATGTCCCCGCCGGAGAGCAACCCATACGTGCCCTGGAACAGATCGCGGAATCCGTCGTTGTCGAGATCCGCGAAGGCGGAGTCGCAGGACCAGTCGATGTATCCGCCGGCCGCGAGGACCACGCTCGGCGCGATCGAGGAAGACGTCGAGGCGTTGTTCACGCCCAGATTGACGTAGCGCGCCGCGGTCTGATCGCTGAAGAAGCCCGGCGTGCCGCCCTGGGCTCCGCCCATGTTGATCCACCAGCGATTCGTCTGGTTGGAGATCTGCGAGGTGTTCGACGCGAACACGTCGACGTCGCCGTCCTCGTCGACGTCGACGAAATCCACGTCGCGGCTGGCGTCCGCCACGACAGGGCATTGAGTCGCGGTGCGATCCTCGAAGAAGCCCAGCGTGCCGCCTTGTGCTCCGCCCATGTTGATCCACAGGCGATTCTGGTCGTTGCCAAGATCTCCGCCGTCCGCGAAGACCGCGTCCCAGTCGCCGTCCTGGTCGACGTCGGCGAAGTCCACGTTCTCCGTGTAGGAGTTGTTGAACGGAGCTCCCTGGGGAATCCGCTGCGGAGCGAACTGAAACGTCTGCGCCGAGGCGAGACTCGCGCTCGAGCAGAATCCCAGGACCAGGGCGGCGGATCGGAAAAGCGGCACGCGATGGAGATGGATCTTCATGGCCTCTTCGATCCTATAGCAAGGCCGAGGGATCGAGGGACGCCACTTTCGGCCTGCGAAAAAGTTCCCTCAGGCCAGCAATTCGTGCACCACTTTCCCGGCGACGTCGGTCAGTCGGAACTGGCGCCCCTGGAACTTGTAGGTCAGGCGCAGGTGGTCCAGGCCGAGGAGGTGGAGCAGGGTGGCCTGGAAGTCGTGGACGTGCACGGGGTTCTTGACCACGCTCATGCCCAGGTCGTCGGTCTCGAACC
>Ga0193706_1000952_pt1 | contig 14073 bp, 12 predicted proteins | sample U3c1metaG_FD_160130 | JGI IMG/M metagenome (GOLD analysis project Ga0193706, IMG submission 160130) | Soil microbial communities from a riparian zone of the East river system, Colorado, United States - U3c1 | ecosystem: Environmental > Terrestrial > Soil > Riparian zone | place: USA: East River... | reverse complement strand
CGCAGGGTCCACCGCAGGCGCAAGTGACGTAAGCGCCAAAGGCGGTATTGTCGCAGCAGCCGGCCGCACTGAAGTCCGTGTTCCGGCACTCTCGGCACACCGCTATTTCCGAGCAATTGCTGTTCTGACCCACGCAGAACTCGGACCGGCGGCCCCCCGCTTCCACTCGTTCCTGAGCCCGCTCCGTCAGCTCGCGCCGGAGACCCGCGAAACCCGAACGAAATCGGGGTGATTCACGGATCCGCCGCGAAAGGCTCGCGCAAGAAGGTCTCATCCTGCAAGAGCGACGGATTGTGGATCACGGCCGATTCGAGCACGGCTTCCACGGCACGGACGATGACGAATGCCATCATCGCGCGATCGCCTGCGCGCACGTCAGCACGCTCCGCCCAATGCGCGGCGAGCGCCGCCGTGACCAAGCCGTCGACTTCACTGCTCACCTCCGCCGTCCACTGCCGAGGCACGTGCGAAAGAATCTCGCGACGTGCCGCCAGGTCTCCGAGCTGCTCGCGAAGAGCTCGAGCGCGCGGGACTCGAGCCGGCGAGCGAGCGCTGCGATCACCGCCTGCTTGCCAGGGAAGTACTGGTAGAGCGATCCGATGCTGCCCCGCGCGCTCGGCGATGCGATTCGTCGTAAGCCACGCGTAACCTTCACGACTCAAATCTTGGTATCGCTCTCCAGTATTGCGCTCACGCTGTGCTGTCCGGGTTCCCTTTGTGGGGTGCGTCGGGGATTGGCTTCGTGCTGCGCTGCGCGTCGAGACATTCGCGACGAAATGTGTCACGAGCAAAATTACCTGCAGAGCCATCGCGAGGTTACGTGCATTCTCCGCTGACTGCGTCTCGTCACGCGAAACGTTGCAGGTTGTGTTTCACCGGCCATTGCAGCCAAACTGGGCTGTAACCCGTGGTAGAGCAAGCGAAGTCGCTCGACAGTTTGGTTCTTTTCAAGAACTCGCGTGACGTCGCGGGTCGGGGCACGCTCCTCTATCTCACTCGACATTCCGTCGCGCTGGAAGTCTACAATCCGTACTCCATCGTCCAGCTCAGTGAGGTATTGAAGGAGCTCACCATCCTCCGGCAGGACGTCGCGATTTATCGCGGCCGAGCGGTGGTCACCACACTCGTCCCCACCGGAGCCCTGACGATCGTGTCGGCCGCGCTCGTAGATCCCTGGTCAGATCTGAATGGCCTCAACGCCGTCGATGACGTCATCGCCGAGACGGAGCGTTTCATACAAACTTGGGAACGCGGCTATCGGCTGATGCCAGAGTATCAGCTGGCCGTGACCAACCTGGCGAGCTTCCTTCAGGAGCTCGATCGTTGGCTCGGCCAGGCCGAAGCGCTGCGCGACGCTCCGGATTCGCGCGGCGAGACGGAGCAACTCACGCTCTTCGAGAAGGTGCGGAGACCGATCGAGCGCAAGCTCCTCGAGCTATTCTCCACCTTCGAGCTCGAGGCGCGAAAAATCGAGCCCGAGCAAACCCCCGTGCACAAGACGTTTGCTCAGCGCGAGCTACACCCGCTGCTCATGTGTGATCCGTTCATCCATCGAAGCTTCACGAAACCGCTCGGTTACGCTGGAGACTACGAAATGGTGCGTATGATCCTGGGAGCTGGGGACCGTTGCGCCAGCACCTATGCGCAGATCATCAATCGCTTCAATCTTTCCTCCGCGCCGGCCGTCGCACACCGCAATCGTGTTCAGTTGCTCGAGGACTACCTGGGCCAGGAAGCTCGCCGTAAACATCAACGGGGCGAGCCGCTGCGCGTACTGAACATCGGCTGCGGGCCGGCCGTCGAGGTCGAGCGTTTCGTGGCCAATAACCCGGACTGCCGTGACGCGGAATTCTTGTTGGTCGACTTCAACGAGGAAACACTCGAATATGCCGGGGCTCGTATCGCCGAGGCCAGCCGAAGAGAGGGGCGTAAACTGGCCGTATCGACCGTCCATCAATCGATTCACGATCTGTTACGCGCGGCTGCGAGCGGGCAGTCGCCACTGGCAAGCCGTTATGACTTCGTCTATTGCGCTGGATTGTACGACTACATTTCCGATCGGGTCTGCCGAAGGCTCTTGCGGCTGTTCGTGGAGTGGACGGCCGCGGGCGGGCTCTGCATCGTGACCAACGTGCATTCCTCCAATCCCATTCGGGGCTATATGGCGCACATCGCCGAGTGGCACCTCGAGTATCGGGACGAGAAGAGCTTGCTCGCGCTGGCTTCGGAAGACATGCAAGCTCGCGTGTTCGCGGAGCCAACGGGCGTGAACCTGTTTCTGGAAGTACGCAAAGGGGAGGCTGAGCTCTGAGTCATGCAGGCCGGCGCGTCCCCCGAGCTCCTGGCCGCCTTCGAAGAGCACGATCGCGACGTGCGCCTGCGCTACTCGAAAGTCGGGCTCGCGTTGATCATCGCGCTCGTGCCCGCCGGCGCGTCGCTCGATTGGATGGTCTACCCGGAGCAGGCGAAGAGCTGGTTTTTCGTGCGCTTGCTCGTGACAGCGCTCGCCGCGGTCACGCTGGCGCTCCACTACACGGCCTTCTCACGCCAGCACATCCGTTGGCTCGCCATGCTCTCGCCGCTGGCGGTGAACGCCTCGATTTGCTGGATGGTGTATCGCTCCGAGGGAGCGGTCTCCCCCTACTATGCCGGCCTGAACCTGGTGCTCGCCGGGGTCGGCGTGCTGCTTCCCTGGAGCTTCGGCGAGGCGGCCATCGCGTGCGGCTTCTCGCTGGGCGCCTATTTTGCGGCGTGTGCAGCGCACGGCAACATCGCCAGTGAGAGCTCGCTATTCTACAACAACGTCTACTTCCTGGTGCTGACCAGCATCATCTGCGTCACCGCCGCCTATTTCAAATCCAAGTTTCGCTTCGAGGAGTTTCGTCTGAGCTCGGAGCTGGCACGCTCCTATCAACACGTGAGTGAGCTCGAGCGCCTGCGTACCGAATTTTTCGCGAACGTCAGCCACGAGCTACGCACCCCGCTCACGCTCATCCTGTCTCCGCTCTCGGATCTGGAGACGCGGCGCGCGGAGCTGGCCGGGGACATGCAGGAGCTGGTGCGCGTCGCGCGCGACAACTCGCTCCGTCTCTTGAAGCTCATCAGCAATCTATTGGAAGTCGCCCGGCTGGAGAGCGGGGAGTTCACGTTTCGCGCCGAACCGCTCGAGCTCGGGCAGTTCGTGACGAGCCAGGCGGAAACGGTGCGCCCGCTGGCCCGCTTGAAGAACCTGGAGCTGCTCGTCGAACCCAGTACCGAGCGCCTGTGGGTGACTGCCGACCCCGTGCACGTCGAAAAAATTCTGGTGAATTTGTTGATCAACGCCATCAAATTCACGCCGCGCGGCGGCACCGTTTCCGTCAAAGCCCGCCGCGAGGACGACAGCGTGGTGGTGGAGGTTCAGGACACCGGCATCGGCATTTCCGCACAGGAGCTGCCGCATATCTTCGACCGCTTCCGGCAAGCCGGCGGCGCGGGTGCGCGCCGCTTGTCGGGCGTCGGCATCGGGCTCTCGCTGGCAAAACAGCTCACGGAAGAGCATGGCGGCAGCTTGGACGCGGAGAGCCGCGTGGGCAAAGGCAGCACGTTCACGCTGCGCCTGCCCGTGCGCGCGGAGAACGCGGTGCTCTTCGTGGAGAACGGCCGCTGCAGCGGCAGCGAGGTGAAGGCCGCGCATTCGCTCGCCCCTGCCGGCGACTCGCTCGCGCAGATCTTTCACGACGCCGATCGCTTCACGGCCTTGGAGGACGACGGCATCGCGGACGTGCTGCCGGCCAATCAGAGCGCGGACGCGACCGTACTCGTCATCGACGACGAGCCGGACATGAGGCGCTACCTCGCCAGCATCCTCAAGGACCAGTATCGCGTGTTCCAGGCCGCCTCGGGCGAGGAAGGCCTCGAGCTGGCGGCGCGACTCGAGCCGGACCTGGTGTTGCTGGATTTGATGATGCCCGGCATCGATGGCTGGAACGTGTGCGCAGAGCTCAAACGCGCGGCCCCGAGCGATGCCCCCAAGGTCGTCGTCATCACGGCGCGAACCGACGAAATGGCAAAAATTGCCGCCCTGAAACAAGGAGCAGACGACTTCATCAGCAAGCCGTTCAGCACGCTCGAGGTGCGGACGCGCTTGGCCAATCTGCAACGCACCCGCGAGCTCGAGCGCAGCTTGCACGACCAGAATCAAGAGCTGAGGAGCGCCCTCGAGAAGCTGCAAACGGCCGAAAACAGCCTGATCCAGCGCGAGAAGATGCGCGCCGTGGTACGGCTCGCCGGGGGCATTTTGCACGAAATCAACAATCCGCTGAACTACACGCTCACCGCCGTCGGTATCGCCGCCGAACGTCACGCGCCGCCAAATTCCGAGCTTGCACAGATTCTGGACGACGTGCGCGCCGGCATGTTGCGCATTCGCGACATCGTGTCCGATCTACGCTCTTTTGCGAACCCGATCGTGAACCACACCTACGAGGCGTTCGATCTCGAGGAGCTCGTGGATCAGGCGCTGCGCTTCACGGCCGGTGAGCTCACGGGTGTGCGCGTGGAACGTTCGGTCCGCCAGGAGTGCCCCGCGTACGGCTCGAAGTCCCAGCTCCTACAAGTGCTCACGAACCTGCTCTTGAATGCCGCGGCGGCGGTGCGACAAGTCGCCGGCGAGCGAGACCCCACCATCCGCATCGAAGCCGAGGCGCGCGCCAACGGGGTCCGCGTGCGGCTCAGGGACAACGGCGGAGGCATCCCACCCGAAATCGTGGACAAGGTCTTCGATCCGTTTCTGACGACCCGGGAGGTGGGACAAGGCCTGGGGCTGGGCCTCAGCATCTGCCATGCCCTGATCGCCGCACACGGGGGCGAAATTCGAGTGCAAAGTCAACACGGGAGCTGGACGGAAATCACGTTCGAGTTTCCCGTGGTCGAAAGAGGAGCCGCGGCATGAGCGAGGCGGGGTTCGACTACAAGGCATTCGCGGTGCTGTTCGTGGATGACGAAGAGCAGGCGCGCAAGTACTTCCGTATGGCGCTCGAGCCGGAGTTTCGCGTGCTGACGGCGGCAAGCGTGAACGAGGCGTCGGAGCTGCTCGCTGCCAAGACCACGCCGGTGGGCATCGTCGTCACCGATCAGCGCATGCCCGAACGGCTGGGGACCGAGCTGCTTGCCGACGTGCGCCGCACGCGCCCGCAGATCGTGCGCATGCTCACCACCGCTCACGCCGACATCGAGGCCGCCATTCAGGCCGTGAACAGCGGCGCGATTTTCAAGTACCTGGTGAAGCCGTGGGACATGCGCGAGCTGCGCATCACGCTCCGCCACGCCATGGAGTACTTCTTGTTGCGACGCGAGCGGGATCTGCTGCTCAAGGAGAAGCTCTGCTCGCTCCAGCAGTTGCTCGTGGCCGATCGCGTGCGCAGCCTGGCCGTCCTGGCGGAGAGCCTCTCCGCACAAGTCCGCAACACCATGACGGCCCTGCTCGCCTACCTGGAGCTCGTCCGGGCCGAGTTCGAGAACGCCATGCCGAGGGCCGTGCCGGACGCCGGCAGGTATTGGCAGAACTTGCAGTGGGAAACCGAGGACGCCAATCGCCACCTGCTCGACGTGGTGCGCAGCATCACGTCCGCCACGCTGGATACGCACTACGAATTCAACGATCGCATCGCTTTGAGCGAGCTCGTGCAGGCTGCCTGGCAGGGCGCGGCGGAGAGTACCCACTGCGACACGCTGGACGTGCACGTGGACCCCGCGCTGGCAAACGTCAGCTGCGACGGCATCATGCTCAAGAAGATGTTCGGCAATCTTCTGAACACGCTGCGTCACGCCGAGGGCCTCGCGGCGGGTGGACGCGTACAGGTGGTCGCCTCTGAAACGACGCAGCAGTGGGGCACGGAATGCGTGGTCGTACGTATCTTGCGACCTCACTTCGATTGGGGCAAAGCCTCGGTGAGCTCGCTGTTCGTGCCCGTGATCGGCAACGAGTGCGATTCTCCAGATCTGCTCGGAGCGTTTTTCATCGCGCACCACCACGGCGGCACGATCGCCCTCGAGCGCAGCCACGCGGGCGGCGCGGGCTTTACCGTCACGCTGCCGTTCTCTCCGGAGCGAGTCGCGCGGCCGAAGCTGGACCAGCGCGCCATCGAAAAGCTGTTCGATCAGCTGCCGGCCTGGGAAGCGCCCGAAAGCGACGCCTGAGCCCGCGTCGAGCGCGGCTCACTTGGCCGGGCGCTCGGGGTCCGCGGCTGCGTCGGGAGCTTCGGTCTCGAGCTCGCTCGACGCTTCGGTCGATACGGACTCGGAGGCCTTTTGGGTCTCGACCGGCTTCGTGCTCGCGCCGCTCGCCGCTCGGGACTTGCGCTTCTGCTTTTTCTTGCGCTTTGCGCCCTGCGCGCGCGTCCCGCCCCTGCCGAATTCGGCGTCCACGTCCGCATCGCGCTTGTTGCGCCGGCGCGGCTTTTCTTCGACTTCGTCCTCGGGGTACTCCTCGTACCAGCCCGCTGGCACGCGCTTCTTGAACGCCCAGTACAGCCCGAACAGGCCCAACAGAAAGCCGGGGATGCTCAGGTACTGGCCCATGTCCAGCGTCGCCCCCCGGTAAACCTGCTGCTCTTTGAAGAATTCGACGGTGAAGCGCAGCGCGAAATAGAGCGTGAACCAGAACGCGATCATCGCTCCGCGCGGCCGCTTCTCCTTGCCAATCGCAGAATCGAAGACGAAGAGCGAGGCCATGATGAAGAGCCCCATGCACGCTTCGAAGAGCTGCGTCGGATAGCGGTAAAGCTCAGGGTGTTCCGGATAGCGGAGGAACTGCACTCCCCACGTCTGGTCCGTCGGCCTGCCCACGATCTCCGAATTGAAGAAATTGCCGACGCGCACCATCGTGGCCGAGAGCGTGCCCGCGTACGTCGAACGATCGGCGCCTTCTAGGAACGAGATATGGCGTCGCTTGCAGAACAGCCACATGCCGACGCCCACGCCCACCACCGCGCCGTGGCTCGCCAAACCCCCTTCCCACACCCGGAAGAGCCACATCGGATCGGCCGCGAGCTTGTGCGGCTCGTAGAAGAAGGCGTGTCCCAAACGCGCGCCCACGATCGAGCCGATCACACCGTAGGGAATGAACTCCGCGCCTTCGTCCCAGTCACCCCCGCCGCGCCGAATATGCCAAGCCAGCAGCAGGTAGCCGCCGAAGAACATCAAGGTGAAAATCAGACTGTACCAGCGCAGCTGGAACGACCCAATCTCGACGAGAACGGGATCGATGTTCCAGGGGAACTTAGGCATCCACGGCCTCCGGCGGGGGAACCACGGCGCGGCCGTTGACGGTGCTCGGTTTGGCTTCGGGCGCACCGCCGTTCACGATCTTGAGCTTGCGCTTGTTCGCTGAAGCCTCGGACTCCGCGGCGCGCGGAGCGGGCGCGCTTTCCTGAACCAGATCGTGCTCGCGACGCTGTCGCCCGAGCTCCGGCGTAAGGAAGCGCTCGGCCGCCGCACGCACACCCGTGACGGCCAAGAGCGCGGCCATTTCCACGGTGATTTTCGCCATGCTGCCCAGATCCGCGCATACCTCGCGCGAACGCACACGCGCGTACTCGCCGCGCGACAAGATTGGAAACCCGGGCCGGCGACTCTTGCGGCCTTTCAGGCGGAACGCGCCGCACATCATCGGGTGGCGCCCCTCGGTGATCATGGAATTCTTGTACCAGCAGCAGCGGATGAAGTTGTTCCAGTAGTTGCACGGCGCCGTGCGCGCCATGATCTCCTTCATGTACTCGAAGCTGTAGAACGTGTTCCAGGCCTCCTTGTAGACGGCCGTCCAGGAGCCGTTTTTCATGTGCGGGTGCACGGTGCACTCGTGGTTCGAATCGTAGATGTTGTAGTCGGGGTGCATCCACTCCCCGCGCTTCATCATCTCCAGGTGGTCCTCGGAACCGGGCAGCGGCATCAGCATGAAGAACGAGGCGTGATCGGGCCGCACTTCGTGCATCAAAAATTGGATATCCCGCCGCACCGACTCCACCGTGTCCGTCGGAAACCCGATGATGTACCCGACGTGACTCGTGATGTCCTGGCGCCGGTACGTGTCGATCAGCTGCCGGTATTCGTGGACTTTGTTCTGTCTTTTGCCGGCAGCTTTCAAGCTATCGGTGTTCACGCTCTCCATGCCGATGAACACGTTGATGCAGCCGGCCTGGCGCGCCTTCGCCACGAAGTTTTTGATTTTCCACGAGAGCACGTCCACCTGCATCATGAACGTCAGCGGAATGTCCTCTGCCGCGCGCAGTTTGATCAGCTCATCGAAGATCGCTTCCCAGTTCTTGTTGCGGGCGAAGTTGTCATCCGTGAAAAAGTAGAAGCTGATGCGGTGCGTGCGCCAGTTCGTGCGAATGGCCTCGGCTATGCGCTCGGCGGACCTGAAGCGCATTTTGCGGCCCTGCACGTTGATGATCGTGCAAAAGCTGCATTCGAAGGGGCACCCCCGCCCGCAATCCAGAGTCGCGAAGTTGTTGGAGGCGATGAACTTGCGCAGGTACTTCGGGTGGATGGTCGGAATCGGCTTTTCGTAGAGGTCCGGCTTGTTGTTCAAAAAATCGTACATGGGCTTCAGCCGCCCGTTGACGGCGTCGCCCAAAATGTCCGCCCAGGAGTCCTCCACTTCCCCCTTCACGATCGCCACGCCGCTATCCATCAACTCCTGGATCTCAGGCGGGATTTCCTTGATGAGCGCCAGGTAGCCGCTCACGTGGAATCCGCCGATCATCACGGTGACCCCGGCGCGCCGGAACTCGCGGGCCAGGTCGGCGGCGCGCGGGAACTGATTGGTCTGAACCCCCACCAGGCCGACGATGACCTGCGCCTCCCCTTGCAAGCCGCAGATCTGCTGCACGGGAATCTGGTCGACATTCTCGTCGAGCATGTGGATCTCGAGCTCGATGTCGTCGCCGAGGAGCTTTCGGCTCACCACGTCCTCGGTGAGGCCGGCCAAACAAGCGAGGGTGTTGCTGGGCAGCACGCCGCGCCAGTGCCGGACGACATAGCCGTCGTCGTCGTATTGAGTGGGTTTAATTAAATAGAGATGGACTAGCTTGGACATAAAGTGGCGCCTCGCTCCCGAGAGTGCTGCGGCAGACGCTGACAGAAGCCGGCCGCTACCGGCATGAAACTCATGGACGTCGGCAGGAATCGCACGAACGCCGATCAATTCACGTCACGGGCCGAAACGCGACCCCAAAGTCTCGACGCCTGGCACGCCCGGGCGGCGTTCAACGCCATATTTCAGCGTTTCTGAAGCGTGGCGCCGTGACCCGGGGGCGCGGGTTTCTCCGCGATTCTGCGAGAAATCGGGGACCGCCCCGCGCCTCGGTCCGTGCGGCCGCCCACCAGCGGACACGCGTGGGCGTCAATGCGGTGAGACGTGTCTCGATCGCGGTCCGTCTGGGCGCTTTCCGATGGCTTCGTGAAAGTTGCGTATCACGGCAAGCCTGCGGGCGCACGGGGCCACCGCGGCAGGGGGACCAGGAAAGGCGCAACTCGTCCGGCTGCTGCTCCGAAGCATTCGTACCAGCCGGAGGCATGCATGAACGCATCCACTCTCATCCAGACCATCAATCGAGAAATCGTGGAGCAGCAGCCGCTCCTCGAAGCATTGCGTGAGGCGCTCTCGAATTGCGATCCTCATTTGCAGATCGCGGTTCCGGCGTCAGCGCTGCCGAACATTCCGGAGCCGCCAACGGCTGCCGCTGTGCCGGCATGGCCATTCACCCCGAGCGCCGCGCCGTACCGCGCGGTTTGAAGGAAGCGTAGGAGCACGACCATGTCAGTACAAAATACGGCGAGTGTTGGATCCGGGGCAGCGGTGAGCGGCACTCAACTGCCGTTCTTGGGCACGGACGTTCAGCTCATGAGCCCGGAAGAAATCATCGCATACGTTTCGCGTGCGCTCGGCAACATCGGAGCGCAGCTCGACGACTACAAGCAGGACGTGGACGCAAAACGAGCCAAAGCGGACGATGTCATGACCGCCCTGGCCGAGGCGCGCAGCGTCAGCACGCGCGGAAGAGACGGCACGTTTCCGGACGGCAAGTACGCCGAAACCATGGCGGTGTTGGCGAAGTACAAGGACGACGATCCAGCCATCCAGGGCGCCTACGAGCAGCTGTTACGCAGCTACGGCCCCTACACGGATCCGGTTTCGGGAGAGAACTTTCGAACCACCGCGACGGATCACAAAGATCAAAATCAGGGCCTTAGCCCGAAAGAGTGGAACGAGGTCATGGATCAACTCAAACGTTCACTCGAATCGCTCAACTCGGACAACGAGCTCACCATGATGAAGCTGCAGACCCTCATGCAGCAGCGCAACCAGATCACCCAGTTTGCATCCAACATGCTGAACGTGCTGCACGAGAACAACAAAGCCGTGATCGGCAACATCCGCGTGTGAACCCCATGACCCAACAGCGCGCAGCACTCGACAGAGACGCAATCGGAGCCATCTTCAACGTCGCCGTGCAACGTTACGGTGCAGGAGCCATCGACGAAGCCATTGCGATCCTGCAGCTGCTCTCGTTTCTGAGTCCCACGGACAAGGGCGTGTGGCTCGCACTGGCACAGTGCCACGAGGAGCTCGGTCAAGAAGCAGTAGCGGACAGCCTGCGCTGCCTCGCGGATCGGATCGAAGAGGTCGCAGCATGATCACCCTCGCAGCCGGTCGTTCCGCGGGGTTCCCACAACGGATTGAGGTCTCGCGACCCCCGCCATCCTCAGCCGCGCTCTCGCGACGCGAGGACGTGCCGCCCAACGCGCTGAATCCAGGTCTGCTGAGCGCCGCATCGTCGAACATGGATCTGCTCTTCGCACTGCAGGTCTACGCGCGCGATGCACGACGCGACTTGGCAGAAGCTTCAGTCACACAGAAGCGCACCGCGGCCGAGAGCGCGCGTCAGGAGATGAGAGAGGCCATCAAGAAAGCGCGCGAGGAAGCGGAAAAGAAAGCCGGCTGGGGCGGCATCCTGAGCAAGCTCACCACCGTCGCCCAAGTTGCGGGTGTCGTGGCAGCCGCAGCCAGCTTGGCGGCTTCCGGCGGGATGTCGGCGCCGCTCGTGCTCGGCCTCGCCGGAACGCTGCTCTCGCTCTCGGCAAAGCCCGTGGGCGAAGCCGTCGGCAGCGAAGCGCTCGAAAAAGGCATGTTTTACGCCGGCGCCGGGCTCGGCTTGGCAGGCTGCGCGGTCGGCGGGGTCCAGCTCGCCGCCGGCTGTGGCAAAGCAGCGGGCAACGGCGCAAGCGCCGCCACATCGGTGTTCCGCGGTTTTGCGAAAGCCGGAACCATCGTGGCAGGAAGCGCCGGTGCCGCGTCCGGTTACGCGCAGTACCGAGTCGGTTTGCAGGCGGCGCGCGAGCTCGAAGCGCGCGCCGAAGAAAAGAAGCACAAAGCCGTGAGCACGTCGTTGATGCGCGAGATGAACGACTTCATCGAGCAGCTCAAGGACGCCGAAGCGTCGTTCAACCGCGCCCTGAAAGCCTTGACGAAAGCGCAAGAACAGCAGGGCGAAAGTAACCTCACCCTCGTCACTCTAGGAGTCCGATCATGATCGTCACAGGTACAGGCGGCGGCTTGCCCGCCGAGCTTCTGCACAGTATCGAAGAGCTCGGGACCCAGCTCGAACGCGAACACCGTCAAGCGGCGCGTCACGAGGCAGCTACCGCGCTACGCCAGGGTTTGAAGGAGGCCGAAGACCTGCGCTCTGCGGCGAGCAAGGGAAAATGGGGAGCAGCACTCGGCGGGGCCATGACGAGCTTGGGCGGGGCTGCCCAGCTCGGTGCTGGGATAGCCATGAAGACGTCGCCCGATGCAGCGGGGAAGCTGGGCCTGGCGAAGCTCGAGGCTCACAACGGCAAAGCCGGGCAATTCGGCCAATTCGGCGGCACGCTTGCACAAGGCGGCGCCATCATGGAGCGCGGTTTCGGCGAAGCCGCCAAAATGGACGAAGCGGACAGCCGCGAAGCCGCAGCGCGCGCGGAGGCCGCAGCACGCCAAGCCGAATCCGAGCAATCCGCCGCAGATTCCGCGAAGCGCAGCGTCGATAAAGCACGCGATACGTATGGGCAGATCATCGATCTCGAGCACGCATCGGTAATGGCCGCCCTGCGCGCCTGATCGTCATCGAGCCCTCAGGGTAACGCAGCCTGCCGCTTGGCAACGAATGCCGCGAGCTCGGCGGCGATCGCGCCCGGTGCCAGCACCTTGCTCGCGGCACCCAGTTGAACGGCGGCTTTCGGCATGCCGTACACCACGCAGCTCGATTCTTCTTGAGCGATGGTATGCCAGCCGCCCTTGCGCAGCTTGTGAAGCCCCTCGGCGCCGTCCCGGCCCATGCCGGTGAGCAGCACCGCAGCGCCGGGGGTGCGCCAGTGTTGCGCCAGGCTGGCGAACAGCACGTCTACCGACGGACGGTAGTTGAGCGCGCGCGGCTCGGGCGTGTATCGAAAGCTGCCGCCGGACGTCATGATCAGATGATCCTTGGTTGCGGCAAGGAACGCGGTGCCGGGTTTCGGGGCACAGCCTGGCCGCGCCAGCTCCACGCGAATACCGCTGCCCTCTTGCAGCCAAGTCGCGAGCCCTTCCGAGAATTCGCTGTCCACATGCTGCACGATCACGATCGACGCCGCAACATTGCGAGGCAACCCCGAGAGCACGGTGAGCAGGGCTTGAGGCCCTCCTGTGGACGCGCCAATGGCAATCAATGACGGGGGCCGTCCGAGCGACTGCGCGAGCAGAGTACCGGCCTGAATCGAGCGCATCTTGCCCGAGGAGTGCCCGAGCAGGCGGCTGGCAGTGCGGAGCTTCGCGAGCACGGCCTCTGCGGAAACGCGGCCGTTGACGGCCTGTACGCGCAGGACGTCCAGCGCACCCGCAGCCATCGCATCGTAGACCTTGGACACGCCTTCCGATGTGTCGTGAGCGAGCACGATGACTCCGCACGAGCGCTTGGCTAGCAAGCGCCGGGTGAGCTCCGCTGCCGTCATGTCGTGCAAAGACACGCTGACCAAGAGCACGTCCGCGTCACGCGTCTCGAACTGGTGCAGGGCCTCGAGCCCGGTCGTTGCAGTCCAGTCCACCTCGTACTCGTCGCCCTCGAGCGCGCGCGTCAGCATTTGCTGTACGGACAGCTGCGGCACGACGACTGCGACTTTCACCGCTCCGCCCCTCCGATCAGATCCTCGACGGCCTGTACCAGAGTTTCGTCGTGAAAACTGCTCTTCGTCAAGTAGTAGTTCGCGCCGGCGTCGAGGCCGCGCATGCGGTCCTCATTGCGGTCCTTGTAGGAGACGATCACGACCGGAATTGCGTTCAGCGCCGCGTCCTGCTTGATGGTCCTGACTAGCTCGATACCGTTCATACGCGGCATGTCGATGTCGCTGATCACGAGATCGTAGCGAGTTTTGCGCACGGAGTTCCAGCCGTCTATGCCGTCCACGGCCACGTCCACCTCGTAGCCGCGGTTGGCCAGGAGCTGCCGCTCGGCTTCACGCACCGTGATCGAGTCATCGACGACGAGGATGCGCTTTTTCGCGCGCGCGGGCAGCGCCGCTCCTGCGGTCGACAGCTGATCGATGCGACCGGCGTGCGCGAGCTTCTCGATGGAGTGGACCAGGTCATCCACGTCCAGGATCAACGCCGGCGAACCGTCCATCAAGATGGCTGCGGCGGCGACGTCTTGCACCTTGCCGAGGCGCGCATCGAGAGGTCTCACCACGAGATCGTGCTCGCCCAAGAACTTGTCGACGATGAGCGCGTAGCGCGAGGAGCGGTCGGCGATCACCACGATGCAGAGCTCGTCCACGGCGGTCGCGTCACTGCCGAAACCCAGCGCTTGCCGCGCGCTCACGAGCGCGACGTTCTGCTCGTCGATCACCACGTACTGCAGGCTCCCCACGCTGCGCACACTGGCGGCGGGCACGCGCAGCACACGTTCGATACTGAGCAGCGGGAATGCGTACGGCTCTCCCATCACCTCGGCGACTACCGCGCGCAACACGGAACGCGTGACGGGCAGCGAGAGATGGAAGTCGGTGCCTATGCCGACC
>Ga0193706_1000951_pt1 | contig 14080 bp, 5 predicted proteins | sample U3c1metaG_FD_160130 | JGI IMG/M metagenome (GOLD analysis project Ga0193706, IMG submission 160130) | Soil microbial communities from a riparian zone of the East river system, Colorado, United States - U3c1 | ecosystem: Environmental > Terrestrial > Soil > Riparian zone | place: USA: East River... | reverse complement strand
GGGTGGGGGGCCTGCCGCTCCCGGCGACAATCTCGACGCGCTCGCCGTCGGTTTCCTGCCTGGACCGCTGGGCTTCCCGCCGCTGGGCATCTTCTTCTCGCTCGACTCCGCTTTCCTCGATCCGCTGACGGGCGTGCCGAACACCGGCTCGGCGATCATCCATGGATTCGTCGGCGGCGACGTCCTGCATGTCGCAGGGCCCGGCGGACCGCCGGCCTTGTATGCGCCCGCGCCCGTTCTCGGGCTCGGTCTGATCGGCGGACCGGACGCGGACGATCTCGACGCGCTGGTGATCTGCGAGAACGGCATGGCCGGATACCAGCCCTCGGTGTTCCCCAATGACTGGGCCGGCGGAGCCACGGACATGCTGCTGTTCAGCGTCAGGCGCGGCTCGGCCATTATCGGGCTTCCCGACAGCATCTTCGGCATGCCGATCACGGAAGGGGATGTCCTGACCACTCCCTTGCCGGCTGGCATGGGCGGCGTGTCGCCCTTCCCCGGGATCTACATCGCGGCCGAGAACCTCGGTCTCGCCACGGTGCGCATGCCTCCGCCGATCATCGCCTTCTCCGCCGATCTCGATGCCCTCGAGATTCCGACCTCCGCCATCTTCGACTGCAACAACAACGGGCTCGAGGACGCGTACGACATCGCCGTCGGCACCTCGACCGACGTGAACAAGAACGGCGTGCCTGATTCCTGCGAGCTCTTCGCCACGCCTTACTGCTTCTGCCCGGCACCACTCGGTCCCTGCGGCAACAACGACGCGACCGCGGGATGCGCCAACTCCACGGGCGTCGGCGGATTGCTGAGCGCCACGGGGACTTCCAGCGTCGCCAACGACGACCTGGTCTTGCAGGCGACCCAGCTGCCCACCCTCAAGCCCGGTCTCCTGCTCCAGGGCGGATCCACGATCGTTCCGGCGCTGTTCTTCGACGGCCGACGCTGCGTCGCCGGTCCGCTGTTCCGCCACGCGCCGACGTCGACGGGTGCGGGAGGGATCGCAACCTACGGTCCGGGTCTGGTCGCCTACACCGTCGCCAACTTCGGCGCGCCGGGTTGGATCACGCCGGGAAGCGTGTGGTACTTCCAGTACTGGCATCGCGACGCGGCCCTGCCCTGCGGAAACAGGGCCAACCTGACCAATGCGGTGAGAGTGACCTTCACGCCTTGAGCAGACCGGCGTGAGCGCCCGCGCGGGTGCTCACGGAGAGGGCGGAGGCCCGCGCTGGTCTCCGCCCCTGCTTCCTTCCATGCGCCCGAACCTGGTTCGCGCGTTTCACCCTGCCCGGCATGCGAGGGAAAGGTTCTGATGGAACACCGCTTCGCAGCCGCCGTCCTATCTCACGAAGACTTCCCCCGAGGCTCCCCATGACGCGCCCGCTCAAGATCCTCACCCTCCCCAGTCTCGTCACGCGCGCCGCGCCCTTCGTGTTCCTCGCGGCGGCCGCGCCGATGGCCCGGGCACAGACGGAGCAGATCACCTTCTCGCTGGACTGGAAGGGGCCGACCATCGGTCAGCCCGCGACCGGCGTGCCGCTGCTGATCACCGAGGCGGACCTGCTGCGGCCCGCCTCCGGATCGCCGCAGCTCGGATTCCAGGGGAACCCGAACATCCGCTTCTCGGGCGGTGTGCTCGGCCTGCCGCAATACGGAGCCTGCCTCGGTCACGGCGGCGGGACGCCCTGCGGGATCGAGGTCGACGCGATCTCCGAAGGCTCGGACGAGAAGTTCCGGCCGGCGCCCTTCCTTCCCGGTCGCCTTTGGTTCTCGGTCGACGAGTTCGCGGTCGGCATGCCGGGGTTCACTGGCTTCGCGCAGGTGCGCACCGAGGGTGCGATCGGCGATGCCTCCGCGGACTTGTTCAGCGACGCCGGCCTCCCGCCGGGACCGCTCGATGTTCCGCCCTTGCTGCGCGCCAACATCGCGGGCATCGACGGCAATGGCCTGCCCTCGACGACGGGCGCCGTCTACCCCGGATTGGGTCTGATCGAGCCCACGCCTCCGGGGCCTGGACCGATCAACGCCGGCGACAACGTCGACGGACTCGACATCGGCAGCGGCCCGGGCTTCCCGGCCAAAGGGATGTTCTTCTCGCTCGACGGCGGCTTCTTCGACTTCAAGTCGCAGGTGGTGAACTCGAACTCGGCGGCATTGAACGGGTCGTTGTTCCGCCCCGGCGACGTGCTGCGCACGCCCTCGCCAGGTGCCTTGCCGGTCAGGTTCGCGACCGCGACACAGCTCGGCCTGGATGTGCAGGGGATCGGAACCGACGACCTCGATGCCTTGATCCTGGTCGAGAACGGAGACGGGATCTTTCAACCGAGCGTGGCCAACTACGACTGGCTGCTCGAGTCGACTCCGACGGACATGCTGATGTTCTCGGTGCGCCGCGGATCGGCCGTGATCGGCCAGCTGGACAGCAACTTCGGGCGTCCGATCGAGCCCGGCGACATCCTCGTGCCGCCGCGTCCCGGCAGCACCTTGCCCGGCATCTGGATCGCGGCGGAGAACCTCGGCCTGGCGACCGTGCGCTCCGGCATGGGAGTCGACGCGGGCGACGATCTCGACGCGCTCGATTTGTGCAAGCGCCCGATCTACGACTGCAACCACAACGGCGTCGAGGACTCGGTCGACATCGCGGTCGGCTCCTCGATGGATGCCAACAACAACGGCATTCCCGACGAGTGCGAGAACGACAAGATGGAGTACTGCTTCTGTCTCGCCGACTACGCGCCCTGCGGCAATGGCGAGATCTATCCAGGAGTCCCCGCGGGCTGCCGCAATTCCACCGGAGTGGGCGCGAGATTGTCCGCGCTCAACTCGACCAGCGTCGCCGCTGACGACATGAAGCTGCGCTTGACGCAGCTCCCGTTGAACAAGCCGGGGATCCTGGTCATGTCGCCCAACGTGGACACGCCGGTGCTGCTCGGCGACGGTCTGCTCTGTCTGCGCAGTCCGGTGTACCGCTACTTCGGAATGAATTCAGGGCCGACGGGCTCGATGACGTTCGGCCCGGGCATCGCGGGATACGCCAATACGCACTTCCCGCCCCTCGGTCATGTGACCGCTGGATCCAGTTTCGGCTTCCAGGGCTGGTACCGCGATCCCTTCGGTCCCTGCTCGAGCGGCATGAACCTCACCAACGCGGTGCGGATCAACTTCCTGCCCTGAGGGTCCGGTCGCGCGCTTGCGCCGCGCGACGGATCGGCGCAAAGGATTCCGCGCGGCTTCCTCGCCGCGCGGTTCTTCGCGCGACTGCATCGGCTCGACTGCGCGGCGCGTGGTGCCTGAGCGCTCCAGCGAGTCTGTGGAGCGGGTGGCTAGATCGTCGCGGCGGCCGAATCCTCGGCCGGTGCGGCGGAACCGCGACGCGCACGCCAATGCACGACCCGCGCGGCGAAGGCGATGCGCAGATCGTCGAGCAGGGAGTAGGCCAGGGGCACGACCCACAAGGTGAAGATCGTCGAGATGCTCATGCCGCCGGCGACGCAGGTCGCGAGGGCGCGGTAGTCGATGCCTTCACCCGGCGGCTCGGTCAAGGCCATCGGCAGCAAGCCCACGACCGTCGTCAGCGCCGTGATCAAGACCGGGCGCACGCGGTTCGCGCTGCCCTCGAGGATCGCGGCGGTGCGCTCCATGCCTTCCTTGCGCAGCTGGTGGATGCGATCGATCAGCACGATCCCGTTGTTGACGACCACGCCGACCAGGATGATCACGCCGATCCAGCCGACGGAGTCCATCGCGGTGTGCGTGACGTACATGGTCCACAGGGCGCCGACGATCGCGAAGGGGATCGTGAACAGCACCGAGATCGGCAGCAGGAAGGATTCGAACAGCACGCCCATCAAGAGAAAGACGAGCACGACCGACAGCATCAGCGCGGCGTAGATCTCCTTCATCTCCGAGTCCTGGCGCGCGCTGACCAGGTCGTCCTCGCCGACGGAATAGCCGCGCGGGAAGTCCATGCCGGCCAGAGTCGCGAGGCCCAGGTCGGAGAGCTCGCGCTGGCGCATCGGATCGTCGACGCGCGCCGTGATCTCGAACGAAGTCTTGCCGTCGAAGCGCTGGATCGAGCGGCTGGCGCGCGCGTACTCGATGCTCGAGAAGGTCGAGAGGGGCACGGCGCTCTTGCCGCCGCGGATCTCCAGATCGCGCAGGGTCGAGAGCCCCGCGGCCTGCTCCTCGTCGTACTCGATGATCAGCGGCACTTCGCGGCCCGGCTCCTGGAAGCGCGGCAGTTCCCATCCGCGCAGGGCCCAGGCGACGTTCTGCAGCGCGTTCTGCGGAGTGACTCCCATCAAGTGCGCCAGGTCGGAGTCGAAGACCACGCGCACCTGCTCGGGAGCGTCGGCGAGCGGCGACTTGACGTCGGTCAAGCCCGGAACGGCTTCGAGCAGATGCACCGCTTCCTGGCCCAGGCGCGAGAGCTCTTCCGATTCCGGACCGACCAGGCGGAAGGTGACCATGTTGCGGTTGCGCGCGTCGGCGCTGTCGTCGCCGCCGATGCGCATGGTGTGGCCCGGGCGCGAATGCAGGTTCAGGCGCAGATCCTTGAGCACCAGGTCGCGATCCTCGCGCGTGCGCCGGCCTTCCCAGTAGGCGTCGATGCGGCCGCCGTCCTTGTCGAAGCGGCAGGCCATGTGCTCGAAGCCGTACTGCTTTTTGTGCGCGGCGAAGTACTGCTCGTAGTGGCCCATCTCGTGCTCGGCCTGCTCGAGCGTGAAATTGTTCTCCAGGTCGACCTCGACGCGCACGCGCTCGGTGTTCTCGTCCTCGCCGAAGGCCGCCATCTTCATGTTCGTCTGTGGCACGATCACCGAAGCGAGCACGAGCATCGACACCAGGCTCGCCCAGAAACGATTGGCGAGAGTCCACTCGAGCAGCGAGTGGTTGAGCGCGATGCCGCCGTCGACCAGGCCGCGGAACGCCGGCCGCCAATGCGCAGGTCGGGCGGGGATTGCATGGGGCCGCGCGGCCCAGCGGCCCATACCGATCACGAGCACGGCCAGGGCGACCAGGGCCGCCGCCGCAATGAGCTTGGGCGAGGACAGCAGTGTCCAGAGCCCGCCGCCCGGCGGGCTGCCGGTGAGTTTCGTGACCTGCTCGGCGAGATCCGCGCCTTGCAGGATCGAGGCCCCTCGCCACAGGACCAGGACGACCACGCCGACCGCGAGCACCCAGCGCAGCCACAGCCGAACTAGGACGAAGAGCAGCACCTGGTTGATCGCGTGCAGCAGCGCCACGATGCCGAAGAAGACGATGCGCAGGCCGGCGAGCAGGTAATTGAATCCGAGAGCGGGAAGGCCCGCGATCGGCGCGATCCAGCCCGCGATCTTCTCGGTCAGGGCGTGGCGCGGTCCGATCACGCGCGCGGTGATCACCGGCAGGAAGATCAGCGCCGCCAGGAGGCTTGCGACCAGCGAGACGCACAGCGGAAGCCCCAGCGCGCCGAACATGATGCGCAGCGTGGGGTTCTCGCCCATGAAGATCATCGGCAGGAACACCACGACCGTGGTCATGGTCGAGAGGAACACTGCCAGCGCGACTTCGCGGGTGCCGCGCGCCGCCGCCTCCATGGGCCCCAGGCCAGTGTCGCGCAGCCGTGTGATGTTCTCGACCACCACCACGGCGTTGTCGACCAGCATGCCCATCGCCAGGGTGATGCCCGCCATGGTGAGCACGTTGAACGTTCCGCCGGTGAAGAACACCCAGGCGATCGCGATCAAGACCGAGACCGGAATCGCCATCGCCATGCACAGCGTCAAGCGCACGCGCGGCAGGAACAGGAACAGGATCAGGATCGAGAGCAGACCGCCGGTGTAGGCCGAGTCCGCGAGCTGCGCGACCGAGCCCTCGATGAACTCGCCCTGGTTGAAGAACACCAGGAACTTGAACTCGCCCTTGAGCCGTGGATCGGCCTGCAGCTCGTCGAGCACCGCCTTGACGCGATGGCAAACCTCGACGACGTTGGCCTGAGCTTCCTTCTGGACCTCGCCGAAGTAGGCGTAGGTCTGGTCCATGCGGAACAGGCGGTTGCGCACGCTCTTCGCGTCGATGACCCGGCCGATGTCGGAGAGCACGAGCCCTCTCTCGATCGGATAGGCCTCGATCTGCTGCTTGGTCGTGAAGCGCATGTCGCTGCGCAGCAGCACGCGGCGTCCGCCGTCGGTGACCTCGCCCATCGGCATGGCGAAGTTGTCCGCCGACAGGCGCGCGATCAGCGCACCGAGGTCGAGCCCGGCGGCGCGCACGCGGTCCTCGTCGAGCTCGATGCGCACCGAGTCGTCGAGCACGCCCCACAATTCCAACCGGCCGATCCCGTCGACGGCCTCGAGGCGGCGCTTGATCACCGTGTCGATCAGGAAATCGGTGCGCGCGGAATCCCCCGGGTGCAGGATCGCGAAGAACATGACCGGCATGTCCGCGTTCGACCACGACCAGATGCCGATCTCGCGCACGGTCTTCGGCAGCTTCGGCCGCGCGCGCTCGATGCGGTCGCGGACTTCCGCCTTGGCCAGGTCCATGTCCGTGTCCGCGTCGAACTGCACCGAGATGCCGACCTGGTCGTCGGACGAGTTCGAGGAGATGTGGCCGATCCCGGCGATGGTGCGCAGCTCCTCCTCGAGGATGCGCGCCACCTGCTCTTCGTTTTCCTCGGCGCTCGAGCCGGGGTGGATCGCGTAGACCTGCAACCCGGGCTCGACGATTCCGTCGGGCATCATCTGCAGCGGAATGCGCACGTAGGCGATCACGCCGATCACCATCAAAGTGATGAACAGCACGAACAGCGTCACCGGATGGCGCACCAGGCCGGCGAAGAAGCCGGTCTCCGGTCGGTTCGGTTCGTGGAGCTCGTGCTGCATGGTCAGACGGCGACCCGCGCGGTCTTGCGGTAGACGAGATAGTAGACGGCCGGGATCACGATCAGGGTGAGCAAGGTCGAAACCGACAAGCCCGCGATCACGGTGATCGCCATCGGTGCGCGGATCTCGGCGCCCTCGCCGCCGGAGAGCGCGGCCATGAAAGGCAGGTGCTCGAGCCAGCCGGTCATCGGCAAGAGGCCGAGGACGGAGGTCGCCATCGTCATCATGATCGGGCGCAGTCGCGTGCCGCCCGCTTCGATCAGCGCGTCGGCCACGCCCAGGCCGGCGGCGCGCTGCTGGTTGACGCGGTCGATCAGCACGATCGCATTGTTGACGACGATCCCCGCGAGCAGGATCACGCCGAGGAAGACGGTCACCGAGATCGGCACGGCCAGGGCTTCGAGCGTGAAGACCACGCCGACCAGCGCCAGGGGCACCGTGACCAGCACGATCAAGGGTTGCACCAGGGATTCGAACTGGCAGGCCATCACGACGTAGACGAGGAAGATCGCGAGATACAACGCGAAACGCAGGCTAGACTGCGCCTCGTCGAGCTCGCGCTTCTGGCCGCCGACCTGCACGGTCACGTCCTCGGGCGGAGTCATGGTGGCGAGTCGCTTCTCGACCTCCTTGGTGATCCCCGCGATGCTCAAGCCGCTGCCGGCGGCCGTGATCAGGATCGCGCGGGTGTTGCCGATGCGGCGGATCTCCGCCGGCCCTTGGACGCGCTCGATCGACGCGACGGAGCGCAGCTCCACCGGGGTCGCGGCGCCGGGGTTGACGACCAGGTCGAGCACCTGCTCCAGGCTCGCCAGCATCACCTCGTCGCCTTGCACCCGGACGTCGATTTTTTCCTCGCCCTCGTCGAAGCGCGTGGAGACGTTCCCGAGCACCTGATCGCGCACGAGCTTCGAGACCAGGTCGAGATCCAGCCCGTATTGCAGCGTCTTCTCGCGATCGAAGGTGACGCGCGCTTCGGGGTGGCCGGGGCGGACCGTCGAGCGCACGTCCTCGATGCCCGGGATCGTCGAGACCCGCTCGAACACCTGGGCTGCGACGGTTTCCATCTTCTCGAGGTCGTGGCCGAGGACTTCGATCGTGATCGGAGCGTCGAGCGCGAAAGGCGTCGGCCTGCGCACGTCGATCGAGCGCACGGCCGGATCTCCCGCGACGATCGCGCGCGACTCGGCGAGCAGGCGCTCTTCGCCGCCGCGCAACGCCGCCTTGGGATCCAGTCGCACGGTGAGGCGCGCGGTGTGCTTGCCCTCGATGTCGCGCGTCAAAGTCTCCTTCTCGACACCTACGGTCAAAGCCGTGGTCTGCACGCCGGGCAGGGCGCGCACGCGCTCGTCCAGCCTCGACATGACCGCCTCGGTGGTCTCGAGCGGCGTGCCGACTCCCAGGGTGGTGTAGAGGGTGAACTCTCCCTGGTGCATTTCCGGCAGCAGCTCGACGTCGAGGTGGGGGATGCGCCACGCGGCCAGGATCGAAAGAACCACCGTGACCGCGACCACCGCCCAGGGAGCGTGCAGCGCCGCCCGAATCGCTCCCGGATAGGCGCGCTCGACGCTGCCCCACAAGAATTCGAAGAGCCAGTGGAAGGGCTTGAGGATCCATCCGAGCAGCCAGCCGAGGGCCTTGAACAGGTTGACCAGCACGAAGGTCACGCAGCCCAGGATCCACAGGCAGAGTCGGCCCGTGGCGAGCAGCAGATTCGGCAGCAGTGTCGACCAGGACCAGCGCATATCGGCGATCACCGGACCGGGTTGCTTGCCCAGGTTGCGAAGCCCGCCCTTCGAGAGCCACACGCGCGAAGCCAGCATCGGGATGAAGGTGATCCCCACGACCAGCGAGATGATCTGCGACCAGACCACGGTCACCGCCTGGTCGCCGAAGATCTGACCGGCGATGCCGTGCACGAAGACGATCGGCGCGAACACCGCCACCGTGGTCAGCGTCGACGCCGTGACGGCCCCCGCGACCTCGGAGACGCCGCGCATCCCGGCGCGCAGGATCGAGTCTCCATCGCTGCGGCAACGCGCGATCGATTCCAGGACGACGATCGAATTGTCGACCAGCATTCCCGCGCCGAGGGCCAGGCCGCCCAGCGACATGATGTTGAGCGTCACGTCCATCATGTACATGGCGGCGAAGGTCACGATCACCGAGATCGGAATCGTGATGCCGATGATGAAGGTGCTCGCGAGATTGCGCAGGAACACCCAGAGCACGGCGATGGCGAGGACCGCGCCGATCAACGCCGAGCTCTTGACGTCGTCGACCGCGGCCTTGATGAAGGTCGACTGGTCACTGAGCAGCTCCAGCCGCGCTTCGTCGCGCATCCGGAAGGCCAGGAAATCAGTCCTGCCGCGCTCCTCGATCGTCAGCTGACCGCTGGCCTTGCCCTGCTTCTTCCATTCCTCGGCCGCTCTGCGCTGATTCTCGTCGCCGAAGAGCTTGCGCTTGACCTCCTCCGCCAGCTCGACGATGTTCGAGCCGGCTTCGCGGTAGATCGCGATCTCGACCGCTTCCGCGCCCGACAGGGTCGTGACCACTTCGCGCTCGGCGTGGGTGCGCTCGACCGTCGCGACGTCGCGCACGCGGATGGTCGCGTCGCCGCGCCGCTCCAACGCGAGCTCTTCGATTTCCTTGACGCTCTTGAACTCGTTCAGCGTGCGCACGAGGTACTCGGTCGAGCCCTCGCGGATCAGGCCGCCGGACGCATTGATGTTTTCCTGGGCTAGCCGCGAGGCGAGCTGGGCGGGATCGAGTCCCTGGGCCGCCATCTTGAACGGATCGTTGCGGACGCGGATCTCCTCGATCAATCCGCCGCGGATCTGCACCGCCGCGACGCCCTTCATGCCTTCGAGCTCGCGCTGGATGCGATTCTCCGCGATCCAGCGCAGCTGGATCAGCGCGTTGTCGCCGCCCATCTGCGCCGCCTTGCTCTCGGGCAGCGAGAGCCCGATGCGCAGGATCGGATCGAGGTTGGGGTCGTAGCGCAGGATCAGCGGCCGCTCGGCGCCGTCGGGCAGGAACACGCCGTCGAGCTTGTCGCGCACGTCCTGCACCGCGAAGGTCATCGCCGTGCCCCAGTCGAAGTCGAGCACGATGTCCGAAGTCTCGGCGCGCGAAATCGAGGTCGAGCGCACCAGGTGCGGCAGGGTCGAGAGGGCCTCCTGGATGCGTTCCGAGATGCGGTCCTCGATGTCCTCCGGCGCCGCGCCCTTGTAGGTCGTGCGCACCGTGACCGTCGGATAGCTGATCTCCGGAAGCAGATCGACGCGCAGCTTGCTGAACGAAACGAAGCCGAACACCGCGATCGCGATGATGAACATCGTGATCGCCACCGGCCGCTCGACGACGAAGGCGAGCGATCCGCTCAGCTTGCCGCCGACTGCTTCGCCTTGCGCGCCGTCCGGCTGTCGCGGTTCGGCGGCGGGCGCAGCTCGCTCGTCGTGTTCCAAGCAGCGCTCCTAGCGACCGCCGTCGTTCCCGGACTTGGGCGGGGGAGCGTTTTCTGTCTCGGTCGGCGCCGGCTCGGGCGTCGCGGGTTTTTCCGGTTCCGCGGCAGGTTGGTCGTCCGGCTTCACCTCGTTCGACTTGCCGTCGCTGCGCGCGGTGGATTCGGCGACCGCAGCGGACTGCGTGGAGTTTCCGAGCTCGCCGCCGGTGGCAATCGAGACTTCGCTGCCGTCCTCGAGGTCGCGGTTGCCGACCACGACCACCAGCTCGCCCGCCCGCAGCTCTCCGCCCGCGAGCGGCACCACTTCCAGCGATTCTCCGTCGGCGAGCCCCTCGCTGACCGCTACGCGGTGCGCGTGGTCGCCGCGCACGACGAAGACCATGTTGACGTCGCCCTCGCGGCGCAGGGCGCGCTTGGGGATCACCAGCGCCGTCGGCCGCCGCTCGGTGATGATCTCCAGGCGCACGAGCATGCCCGGAAGCAGGGTCGTGGCGGTTTCGCCCTCGGCCTGGCCGGTCAATCTCGCGGTGATGCGGAAGTTGCCCGATTGCGGATCGATGGTCGGCGCGACACGCTCGATCGTTCCGCGGAAGCGCTTGCCCGGCAGGGCCTCGGCGCTGGCGAAGATCTCGATCTCGGCGCTGCGCGCTCCGTCGTTGTCCTTGGACGTCAGCGCGTCCGAATTGGGCAGCTTCTTCGTGAACAGCGCGAGCTCGCGCTGCGGCCGATAGAAGATCGCGCGCAGATTCTTCGGGTCGGTCAGCGTGAAGGCGCTGGTCGATCCGGTGATCGTGTCCCCGGCTTTGATGCTCCGGGCGGAGAGGATGCCCGCGAAGGGCGCGGTCAGGCTCATGTTCGCGAGGTTCAACTTCGCGCGGTCGAGGGTCAGCTGGGCGCGCCGCGCCGCGGTCTTGCCGTTCTCGTGCTCCAATTTCGCGCGCTCGAGGACCAGCTCGGCGTTCTGCGTGTCGGCGAGAGCGTTGTCGCGCGCCAGTCGCGAGGCGTCGAGATCCTTGGGCGAGAGCAGCGCCGGCCGGTTGGTGCCGGGCAAGGAAATAGCCTCGTTGCGCGCGTAGTCGCGCAGCACCTGGTCGTAGCTGCGCTTGGCCGTCGCCAGCTTGGCGTCCGCTTCGCGGATGGCCAGGGCGAGCCGCGGCTCGGAGGCCTTGGCGTCTTCGAGGGCCACTTCGGCATCGGACGCGGCGATCGCGAGCTCGCGCGCATCGAGGCGCGCCAGGACCTGACCCTCGGTCACCGTGTCGCCCTCCTCGCAGAGCACTTCGGTCACGATGCCGCTGGAGCGCGCCACGACTTCGATCTGGTGCTCGGACTCGACTCGGGTCGTGGTCTCGAGCACGCGCAGCATCTCGCGCGTGACCGCCGGCTCGACGCGCACCCGCGCGGGATCGCGCTTCTTGATGGTCGCGGCCTCGAGCCCGCCGGATCCCGGCGCGCTCGCCGATTGGTTGCAGGCGGACGCGAGGCAAAGGAGCAACGCACAGGTTGCCAGACGCGGGACGTGAATCATGGGCGGGGGGCGGTGCGTGGGACGGCGGTTCAGCAATCGACGGACCGCGGGGAGCTCAGTCGCGCAATCGTACGAGTCTCAGCCAATTCATTCATGGTCGCGGAGAAGGCTAGACTCCGCGCCATGCGCACGCCTCGCGAAGTCCTTTCCGAGATCCTCGGGCGCGTCGTGCCGCTCGAGAGCCTCGAGTCCGTGCCATTGTCGCAAGCGATGGGGCGAGTGCTCGCTCGCGAGTTGGTTTCCGATCTGGATTTACCTCCCTTCAACAAGAGCGCGGTCGACGGTTTTGCGGTCCACGCCGCGGATTTCAGCCCGGAATCGGCCCCAGAGGGGGAGCGAAGCCTGCCCGTCGTGGGCGAATCCCGCGCAGGAGCGCCGTGGACTGGGACACTGACGCGCGGGGCCTGTGTCGAGATCTACACCGGCGCCGAGGTCCCCGTGGGCGCCGACGCGATCGTCATGGTCGAGCAATCGACGCGCCGCGGCGGTGAGGCTCTGCTGCGCGATCGTCCCGCGGCGGGCGCGCACGTCTGTCCGCGAGGTCAGGACCTGGCGCTCGGCGCGAGCGTCATGGCGCGCGGCCGGCGCATCCGCGCCAGCGATCTGTCGCTGCTCGCCTCGGTCGGCTGCGAGCCGGTCCCCGTTCTGGTCCGGCCGCGCGTGATCGTCATGACCACCGGTGACGAGCTCGTCGCTCCCGGAACGCGCCCGGGCGTCGGCCAGATCCGCGAGAGCAACACGCAACACCTCGCGGCCCTGTGCAGCCTGGCCGGCGCGGCGGTGGAGAACCGAGGCGTGGTGCGCGACGAGCCGGAAGTCCTGGAAGCAGCCCTGGGCAGTGCGCTCGCCGCCTGCGACGTGCTGATCACCACCGGCGGCGTGAGCATGGGCCGCTACGACCTGGTCGGCGCCGCCTTCGCGGCCCTCGGCGTCGAGCCGGTGCTGCACAAGGTCGCGATCAAGCCGGGGAAGCCCCTGTGGTTCGGCATGGCGGGGAGAGTTCCCGTGTTCGCCCTGCCGGGCAACCCCGTGTCCTGTCTGGTCAACCACGAAGTCTTCGTGCGGCCGGCCTTGCAGCGCTTGGGTGGCGAGACGGAGCCTGCTGCCGCGCTGCGCCGAGGCCGCTGGCTCGGCAAGGAACTCGCCGCCAATCCGCGCGAGCAGTACCTCCCGGTTCGGCTCGATCCCGGAGCCGACGGCGTCGAGGGTCTCGAGCCCGTGCGCTGGAATGGATCGGCCGACGTCGCGGGGATCGCGCGCGCGGAAGCCTTCGCGGTGATTCCGATCGACACGGCGGTGGCGCGCGGGGAGCTGGTCCAGTTCCGGCCCTTCGCATGAATGCCCCGGAGACCGCGCCGGCCCCGGACTGCGGTCCTCTGGCTCGACTGCTCGGCGTCGGAGCAGGCTGGTTGCTCCTTTATGTCTCGGGGCCGGGGATCGTCGTCAAGGACGGTTGGGCGATCGGTGCGCCCGTGGCAATCGCGCTCTGGGCCATCTTCGCGTCACGACCCGGCCGCTGGGCCTTCGGGATCGAGTGGCTGGTCGCCTGCGCGGCCTGGTGCGGCATCTGCTCCTGGGCGGCGCTGGTGCACTGGACCTCGTTGCTCTTCATCGGGCCGGGCTTCGGCATCTACTACGCCTGCGCGGGGTTGCTGCTGCGCAAGCTGGCGCGCGACTGGCCGCTCTCCATCGCCGCGCCGGCGGCCTGGATGTTCATCGAGGCTGTTCGGTCGGTCCCGGAGCCGCCCTTTGGCCTGAACTGGATGCGTCTGGGCATCCATGGGCACGAAGTGAGCTGGCTCGCGGGCAGCGCGCGGGTCTGGGGTGTCTGGGGAGTCTCCTTTGTCCTGGCGGCACTCGGTGGCGGCCTCGCCGATCTCTTCGTCGCTGGCCGGCTCGAGCCTGTGCTGGCGCGAGCTCGACGCCGCACCGCGCTTTTCGCCGGTGGGGGACCGCTGCTGCTCGCCGCACTGCTCTCGCTGTGCACTTCGCCGCCGAAGACCGAGCAGGGTCCGCGCGTGCTGCTCGTCCAGCCAGGGATTCCGCAGTGGCGGAAAATGCAGCAGAAGACATCCGAGGAGCTGTTCGTCGAGGGCGCGAGACTGACGATGACCGGACTCGAGGAGGCGAAGAGCGCCGGCGAGCGAGCGATCGACCTCGTCGCCTGGGGCGAAACGATGCTGCCGATCTACGTGATCGATCCCGCCCTGCACCAGGCGC
>Ga0193706_1000950_pt1 | contig 14089 bp, 9 predicted proteins | sample U3c1metaG_FD_160130 | JGI IMG/M metagenome (GOLD analysis project Ga0193706, IMG submission 160130) | Soil microbial communities from a riparian zone of the East river system, Colorado, United States - U3c1 | ecosystem: Environmental > Terrestrial > Soil > Riparian zone | place: USA: East River... | reverse complement strand
AGCGGAGAAGGTACGTGTTGCCGAGATGGAATCCCACGACGCAGAGCTTGAGATACTTTTCGTAACGAGCGACCACTGCCTCGCCCACGACATCGACGGCGCGTTTGCGGTTCTCCTCGAGGAGCGCCAGCCATTCGCGACAGGTGCGCGTGTAGTCGGCGCGATCGTTGCGCAGAGAGACGACCTCGAAGAGGCCATTACAGGCGTCGGCGATCTCGGAGATGGTGGGAAGCTCCGACTCGGGGTAGACGTCCGTCATCAGGAATCGACTCTGATGCTCGGGACGCATGTTGCCGTAGGCGATGGTCTGAAGAGCGAGCCGTCCGTCGGACACGAGCCACGAATGACACGCTTCGAAGAACGACCGGTATCCAGCCACTTTCTCGGCCCGCGTACGCCCCGGCTTGGCGAAATGTTCGAAAGCGCCAAGCGAGATGATCGCATCGTAGGGTGCGGAGGGCGCGTGCTCGGACCAGCTCTCGACGCGCACCTCCGCGCCTTTTAATCCGAGCGAGCGCACGTATTCCGCTTGGGCGCCGCTCAGCGTGATGCCGACGACCTGTTTGGCGTGGTGTTCCGTAACGAGGCGCTTCAAGATGGCGCCCCAACCGCAACCGACGTCGAGCACCCGGGCCGCGCCGGCCGCACGCGCCTGAGCGATGTGGTAGTCGAGCTTGCGCTCTTGACCCCTGTCGAGCGTATCGCCGTCCTCGAAGAGCGCGCATGAATAGACCATCGTCGCTCCGAGCCACACCCGCCAGAATTCGGGATGGGCGTCGTAGTGATGTTCGATAGCGTTGGCGGAAGCGCCGGGATTGCTTCGTAGAGTGGCCTGCATGGTTTTCGTTCCTCAAGCCAAATGGCGGGCGAGCCCTTCGATCGTCGGATAATCGTAAGGTAATGTCGGATCGACGGCTCGACCGAGCCAAGCGCTCAAGTCTCCGGTCATCGACACGGCGGCAACCGAATCGATGCCGTACCGGTGCAGCGGGGTGCGTGTATCGATGGTTTCGGGATCCATCTCGAGAAGGCGAGCCACGTAGTCGACGAGCCAGTCCTCGATTTTCTCGGCACCTGTTACGTTTCCCCGCGACATGGGCGCATGCTCCAACTTGATATTCTCGCTATCCATTGTTCCTCTCCTTCAACCACGCAGACCTCTTCCCACTCTTTCCTATTTTCTTGATGCGAATCATTTCGCGGCTCGGCGTTTTTACATCCCAAGCGAGCCCGAACGCCCTCAAGGCCCCAACGAGCCAAGCGCCTGCGTCGATCTGCCACCACTCGTGATTGTTGACCGCCGACGAGGGAAACGCGTGGTGATTGTGATGCCACCCGCCGCCGAACGTTAACAAGGCGATCACGAAGTTGTTCCGGCTCTGCCCACCGATGTCGAAGGGTTGGCCACCGAACCGATGACAAATCGAGTTTACGGCGAAGGTAGCGTGCTGCGCGCACGCGGTGCGGACCAAACCACCCCACAAAAACCCCGTCAGAGCGCCGCGCCAAGACCACGCAGCCAGGCCGCCTATGACGGCGGGCAGTGCGCACCCCAGAACGACCCACGCCAGGTAATACCGATTCACCCATGCAATCGCGCGATCGGGCAGGAGGTCTTTGGCAAACACGGTCGTGTCAGTGATCTCCCTTTCGAAAAGCCAGCCGACGTGCGCATGCCATAGCCCTGGCACGAGCCCCAATTGCCTCTCTCCATGAACATATGGCGAGTGCGGATCTCGTGGCTCGTCGGTGTATTTGTGGTGGCGGCGATGATTGCTCACCCAATAGGTGACCGGACCCTGCGCCGCCATCGACCCAAGCACCGCCATGGCGATCCGCATCGCCGCCGTGGTGCCGAACGCGTTATGGGCAAAGTGGCGATGGAAGCCCAACTCGACACCGAAGCAGCAGAGCACGTAAAAGGCCGCGAAAAGCCCGATGTCGACGGAGGACACGCCGTATTGAAGGGCCAGGAGGCCGGCCACGACGCAACCGAGGAGAGGAATCAAATTGAACGCCATGACACGCCACCATTGGAGAGCGGCGAGCCGATCGCTCGACACGGTGAGCTTTAGGCGATCGTTGGTGTTCATCCTGTCCCCACGATGTCGAGAGTACCGGCCATGAACTGCGTTCGCGCCGCGCGTCGCTGCGGTTTGCCGCTCGACGTTTTGGGCAGAGCGGCTGGCCTGATGAGCACGACGGCGTGAGCGTTGATACCGTGATGCAAACTGACCGCCTGCCGCATGTCGGCAAGCACACCATCGACGTTCAACGCGCGGAGATGCGCGCGATCGACCTCGTGTACGACGACCAAACGCTCTTCGTCGTCGACGTCGATGCTGAACGCGACGCCCGACCCCGGACGCAGCGACAGGTTACTCCGTTCCACGGAGCGCTCGATGTCGTGTGGATAGTGGTTCTTCCCGTGAAGAATGATGAGCTCTTTGATTCGCCCTGTAACGAAAAGATCACCGTCTTTGATGAGCCCCAAGTCTCCCGTGCGGAAAAACGGGCCCTCGCCCGTGCCGGCGAGGCGTGCGTCGAACGCGTCGCTTACTTCCGGCGTTGCGTTCCAATACCCCGAGCACACGCTTTCGCCCGCTACCCATATTTCCCCGACGCGCCCATCCGCCATGGAATAACGCGTCTCGGGATCGACAATGACGACCCGCTGCCCCAGTGACGGCTGCCCGCAGCTGACCAAGGTGGTACGTGCCGCGCCGGGCTCCGCCGGCGCGAGCAATCCTTGCTCGAGCGCTCCCCTTTCTGCGACCTGATAGCTCGCACCGGAAAGGCGCCTGCCCCCGGTGACCATGAGAGTCGCCTCGGCCATGCCGTAACACGGATGGAACGCTTCTCGACGAAACCCGTGCGGTGCAAAGGTCGACGCAAAGCGCTCGAGCACGTCCGCGCGCACGGGTTCTGCCCCGTTGAAGGCCACGCTCCAGGTACGCAGATCGAGCCTCTCACGCTGCTCGGGCGTGATTTTGCGGACGCAGAGGTCGTACGCAAAGCTCGGCCCTCCGCTGGTGGTGCCCCCATAGCGCGTGATCGCCTCGAGCCACCGTACCGGCTTCTGTAAAAAGTAAAGCGGCGACATGAGCCACACGCGAAACCCGCTGTACATTGGCTCGAGCACGCCCCCCACGAGCCCCATGTCGTGATATTGCGGCAACCAGATGACGCCGCGAGATGTACTGTCATGATCGAACCTTCGGTGGATCATCTCGAGATTGTGAAGAAGATTGCCGTGGCTCACGACGACACCCTTTGGCGTGCCTGTCGATCCGGAGGTGTACTGCAGTAAGGCGGTGTTGCCGCGGTCCAACACCGGCGGGGTCCAATCGACGTGAGCCGGAGAGCCGCCGTCCGTCGCCAGGACCCGAAACTTGCTGATCGGACTCTGCTGGAGGTGATCCTGCCCCGCCCTTGTCGTCAATAAGGCCGCCGCTTCGCAGTCGTGCCCGATTGCGGCGAGGCGGTCGAAGTCCTTCGCCGTGCGTGGCGGATACACAGGCACAGCGACGACGTTCCCATAGAAGCAGCCAAAGAGCGCCTCGACGAACCGCAAGCCAGGTGGAAACGCCAGAAGTGCGCGCTGACCCGTAAGGCCTTCATCTTTCAATTGATGAGCGATCGCTCGGGCGGCTTCGTCCAGCCGTCCATAGCAAAGGGTTTCTTCCTCGCCGCTTTCGGTCACGAACGTGTAGGCGGCGTCGCCTGCCCTCAGATGCGCGCGGTGCCGTGCGAGATCGACCAAATTCCCAAATGCGAATGCGTCATTCAATATCATTTTGAAAGACCTCGATGGGGTCTGGGTTTTGGGCTAGGTAAAACCGGCAGAGCACGATTTGCGCGCATCGTCGTCATTCAGCGCACACGCCGAGCATGTGCGCGCAATCGCGCGCCATCCCGGTCGATCGCGAATGCGCGAAACCTAGCGCTCTCCGAAATCATCGTCAACCGAGAGCAATGCAGCAATTGGAAATAGATTCAACTCGAGCGCGTTGAATGATCGCACCAGCCACGCACGTGGGAATTGAAACCGTTTGGTGTCAACCGTCATCCCCATATCATTTCCTCGCCACGAACTGCGGCGATTGGCCACAGGCCGTGGGCCCCGGCCCTGCTCGTCGGGACGACCGTCTGATTCGTTGCTCGTTGATGCGACATCTTTGCTTGCGTGGATCAATCACATGGTCTAGTCATCGCGTCGCCGCACCAGCGCGCAGTCCACACAGAAAGGAACACGCCTGACTTTCTCGGCGAATCGTGCTGTTTTCCAAGGCATCCGCATCGCGGCGGGAGCGATGCCGCGCGAACCCACTTCATCCTTTGGAGGAAACATAGTCAATCGCACTTAGCGTAAGCGCCGGCGCACGCATGTCGCCGACGTGGGCTACACAGGATTGACGGTCGCCTTTGGCCGCTCTTTAGCTTGAGATTTATCGCAAATAAGGAGCAAGAAGTCGACCATTGATCTCTTGTTATGGCCAATGACGGCGACGACATGAACGCGCGAAGGGCGATTGACTTCAATGTCGAAGAAGCAATATAGAGCGCTTACCGTCCACGAACTCGGCCCATAGCGGCCCGCATCGTATTCCGTCAAAAATTGAGGGGAAGGACATTGCCATGAGCACATCGCAAATCACTGCTTATGCGGCGATCGCCGCTCAGGCCGCCAAGCGGGTGGAAGACGGTCCGGGGGGGACACAGCAGCTCCGGGTGGGTCATCCGCTCACTTACACGTGGAATTACTTCTCCGAGCGAGAGGATCTTCGCATTCTCTACGAGAAGTCCAAGGAGCTCATGTGGAACGGACAGACGCGGATCGCTTGGAACACGCCCGTGGATCCCGAAGCGGAAAACGCGCCCGACCAGCTCAATCCGCTCTTCTCGACCCCGATCTGGAACCGTCTCGACCCGAAGCGGGACATTCCGCGTTTGCGCCGCGAAATGGCCAGCTACACGGTGTCGAACTTCTTGCACGGCGAACAGGGGGCGCTCCTCGCTACTGCCCAGATTTTAGAGGCGGCGCCGACCGCCGACGCCAAGCTCTATGCGGCGGCACAGGTGTTCGACGAGGCCCGACACGTCGAGGTGTACGACCGCTACCTGCGAGAAAAGATGGAGATCGTCTACCCCATCAACGTCCATCTGAAAACGCTGCTCGACACCATACTCACCGACTCCCGCTGGGACTTCAAATTCCTCGGGATGCAGATCATGGTCGAGGGGCTCGCGCTGGGCGCATTCGGCGTGATTCATCAGACGTCGAATGAGCCGCTCATTAAGCAAATCACCGAGATGATCATGCAAGACGAGTCACGCCACGTGGCCTTCGGTGTGCTGTCGCTCAGTGACACGTACCGAACGATGCCCGCCGCCGAGCTCCGCGACCGGGAGGACTTCGTCATCGAAAGCTCGCGCATGCTCCGCGATCGCTTCCTTTGGCAAGAAGTCTGGGAACGGGTCGGCTTGCCGCGCAAAGAGTGCGAAGCAGCGGTCGATCAGTCGCAGTACATGAGCATGTTCCGGAAGCTTCTCTTCTCGAAGATCGTTCCCAACGTGAAACGCCTCGGGCTCCTGACGCCTTATGTGCGGACCGCGTTTCAGGAGCTCGACGTGCTCGATTTCGAACATGCGGAAGCGGAGGCTTGAGCCGTGAATACCTACCTCGTGATCGCAGCGGTCTTGCTCGCGGGCATTTCGCTCAATCACTCCATCCTAGGCGAGAAGTACATCGTTATGCCGCTTCTTCGGATGGACGGAATTCCGGGCCTGTTCGGTAAGCTCGGGCGATTCTCGGAGATGGACCCCCATTTCATGAGGAGGGTCCTTCGCATGTCGTGGCACCTCACGGTGCTCCCGTGGTTCGCCCTGTCGCTCCTTTTCTTCATCTTCGCCCACCGGCCACTCGACGCGACGGACCTCCTCACGTTGCAGATCGCGTTCGCGCTGTTCCTCGCAACGACCGGCGTCGTCATCTTCACGACGCGAGGCCGGCATTTCTCGTGGTTGGTCTTCCTGGCCATCACAGGTGCGCTCTGGTTGGGAATGGAAGCGGGGGCCAAGGCACCGTTATGATGCGCACCATCAGTCTCGGGCTCATGGCGGCAGCCTACGCTGCCGGTGGCATTCACGAGCTGATCGCCACCGACGTGTACCTGCGGTTGATGCCGCCATCGCTCGTCTCGCCTCTTTTTCTCATTTACCTCAGCGCCGTCGTCAAGTTCGTGCTCGTGGTTGGACTCTTGGTACCGGGGACTCGGCGCCTCGCGGCCTGGGGCTTCATCGCGCTCCTCGTGGCGATGTTTCCTGCCAACGTTTACATCGCCGCGTGGAGCGCCGCCCGGGAAGGTCTCCCGGTCTCGCTGATGTGGCTGCGAGTGCCGCTGCAATTTGTATTCATGCTGTGGGCCTACTGGCATACGCGACCAGAGCGGACGCCCCGTGTGACCACCGCATGGCAATCGGCGCCCTAACCATGAAGTCCATCGTCGTCACGGGAGCATCGAGCGGAATCGGCAAGGCGTGCGCGCTCCATTTGGCAAAACTCGGATTCGAGGTTTTCGCCGGTGTCCGCAACGACAGTGATGCCGTCGCGCTTTGCGCCGAAACAACTGCGCGGATCACGCCCCTCCATGTCGACGTGACCGATCCGTCCACCATCGCCGGCGCCGTCAAGACGTTGCAGGACATCACCGAGGGCCGCGGGCTGGCAGGTCTCGTGAACAATGCTGGGATCTGCATTCCCGCACCGCTCGAGTGCATCCCGCTCCACGATCTTCGCCGCCAATTCGAAGTGAACGTCATCGGAACGGTCGCGGTCATTCAAGGGTTTCTCCCGCTCCTGCGCCAGGCCGGCGGCCGAATCGTCAACATGGGCTCGGCCCTCGGAGAGGTGGCTCCCCCCTTTCTTGGGCCATATTCAGCAACGAAATTCGCCCTCGAGGCGCTCACCGACTCGCTCCGTCGCGAGCTCCTGCCGCTAGGCATTTTCGTCAGCATCGTCGAGCCGGGCAGCGTAGTGACGCCCATCTGGGGAAAAATGAGCCGGTCACGCGAGGCACTGCTCGAGACGTGCCCGTCGGAGGCGATGAGTCTCTACGGCAAGCCCTTCATCAATTTAATGACGTACAACGATCGCGAGGCGCGCAAGCGCTCCACCACCGCCGAACATGTCGCCGAGGCGGTCGCCCGCGCCCTGCAAAGCAGACGGCCGCGCGCTCGCTATCGCGTCGGTATCGACGCCAAGCTCAACGCCTACTTGGCAACATTGGTCCCCGATCGCTGGATGGACCGAATCTTCACCTGGATGAGCCGAACGGCATGAGCTCAATGGATCGCGCCCTTGGTCGATCGGAGCGCTGGTATTGGATTGCCGACCAGTACTCGTGCATCAACGTCGTGGCGCAGCTGCGGATGACCGCTGATATCGACGCGCCGCGGGTGGAAAAAGCATTGAAGGACCTGCGCGCCCTCTACCCATCCCTCGGAGCGCGAATCGTCACGGATGGGCTAGGAAAAAACCCGCGCTTCGTCACCGAGGGCACAGGGCCGACGCCGCTGCGTGTCGGAACGTCGAGCGCCGAGACGGAAGTCGATCACGAGCTGAACGAGCGCTTCGCGCCCCATGATCCCTTGTTCCGAGCGGTGTACATCCCGAACGGGGGGTGCGTGCTGCTGACCATGTCGCATGTACTCTTTGATGGAATCTCGGCGGCCACGTTGGTGAAGGCGTTCGTCGCCGTCGCGACCGACTCGGTCGACGACGAGGGACAGGGCGCCGTGCGGGCCGCGCTCGAGACTTTGATTCCCCGCAAATACCGTGGATGGCGCGCGCTGATTCTCATTCTGGCGATGCAGCTGCGTCAGCTGCTCGTCCTGTTGCGACGGCCTCGACGCCTGGCCATCGATACGCACGTGCCGTTCGATCAGCGCAAGAGCCGAGCCATCGGCAAGGAGCTCGGGCCTGAAGACATGTCCTCCGTCATCGAACGATGCCGACGAGAGCAAGTGACGGTCCACGGCGCGCTCTCGGCGGCAATGGTGCGCGCGGTCGCCGAAGATCTCGCGGCATCGACTCCGAGCGTGACGCCGACCATCGGCCTCGGCAGCCCCATCGACCTGCGCCGCCATCTGGAGCCGGCCTTGGGTCATGATCTCGGCGTCTACGTATCGTCGATATTCACGTTTCATACGCTGACGAGCGGCATTTCGCTGTGGCGCATCGCCCGGGAGGTGAATGAACAAATGGAGCGCGCGGTCGCCCGCGGCGAGCCATTTACGCTCCTCCGCTTCAGCGAGCTCATCGGCTACCACCGCCCCGAGCGAAGCAAGGACGTGCTCCGCTTGGTTGAAGCACGCGGTCCCGGCAACGTCACCTTGACGAACCTTGGGCGCGTCGATTTACCGCAGCGCGCGGGACTGCTGGGCGTGCAAGAAGTGCGGTTTTACGCAGCGCTTTCCGTATCTGGATACTTCCTCGGAATGCCGAGCACCACGAACGGCAAACTGTTCTGGAGCTTCGTCTACGTCGAAGGAATCTTGAAGCGGGCGCGGGCGGAGCGGCTCGCTTCGAAATGTCTCGAATCGTTGATGGCCGGCGTGCGCGAGCGAAGCACGCCTTGAACCGGTGTTTCTCATGACCATGCCAATTTCTCGACCCGTCGAGCACGTCGGCCAGACGCTGCTCAGTATGGCTCGCCACCGAGCGTCACTTCGTCATAACGAACGTGCCTACGGCTACAAGACGGAAACGGAAGAGGTCTGGCTCACGCACGGAGAGCTCGATCGTCGCGCACGCGCTTTGGCCGTGGCGCTCCGGCGCGCTGCTTCGCCGGGCGACCGGATCGCCCTCGTGCTGCCACCTGGCTTGGACGTGGCGGTGGCTTTGCTGGCATGCCTCTATAGCGGGCTAGTCGGCGTACCGGCCTTTCTTCCGGGGCCGACTGGGTTGCGACGAACCCTTCCCCCGATGGTTGCCCGAGCGCGCGAGCTCGGTGTCCGCGCGGGCATCACGACCAAGGCGGTGCTGACGGGTTTGCAGGATTTGGCCTGCCCGTGGATCGCCATCGAGGATCTCGATCACGCTCTGGAGGCGGCCTGGTTGGAGCCAGAACTCTCTCCGTCGACAGATGCCCTCTTCACAGATGAACTCATCACGCACGGCCAGCTGATGGAGCGAGACGCGATTTTCACCGGTCCCGTTGTTGGTCTTTCTCCACACGGCAGTCATCCCTCGCTACTCTTCGGAGTTCTGCCCGCACTGCGCGATGGCGTACCGTACTTGGCTATCTCGCCGCTTGCCTCGCCACGCCAGTGGCTCCTGGCCATCGCCTCGGCTGGCGCGGCGGTGAGCGTCGCTCCCATTGCGGTGTACGACGAGTGCGTGCGCAAGACTACCGCAGCCGAACGGGCCAAACTGGATCTGCGATCTTGGAAGATTGCATTTCATGCGGGCGAGGACGCGAACGTGTGCAGGCGGTTTGTGCAGGCATTCGCGGCGAGCGGATTTGGCGCCGAGGCCTTGCGCCCCATTGCCACGTCGCGAGCCGTTGCAACCAAGCTCGACGGCCAAAAGCATCCGCTGCTCGCGACGCATTTCGCGTCACCTGCCGATCCGAAGCGGCATTTTTGGGAGACGACGCTCGACCTCGCAAAGGATCGGTATCTCGGCGACCACCGCGTCCAGGGCTCGGTCGTGTTGCCGGCTTCGGCGTACGTCGAGACGGCGCGAGCTGCCGCGGCGCGAGTCTTCGGTCAGCACGTGGTGGTCGAGGACGTTCTCTTCAAGAACGCACTCGTCATTGGCGACGACGCACGACGAACGTTCCACGTCGCTTTGACCCTTCGCGGCGAGATTGGGTCGATCCAATTCTACAGCCGCCCGGCGAACGACGATGGCGAGTGGATGCTGCATGCGACGGCCAACGCCCGTGCGACTCCGTGCCCGGCTCTTACGGTGCTCGAGCCGCTCGCGGCCATTCGCGCACGGTGCTCGGCGGAGTTTCCTCGGTCGGCGCTCTACCGAGACATGAAAACAGGCGGGCTCGAATACGGCGCCGCCTTTCAGGGGGTCGACAAGCTCTGGTGCACGAGCGGCGAAGCCGTCGCGTCGATGCGCATGCCGCCCGAAATCGCCGGAGAGGTCGCGCAGTATGGAGCGCACCCGGCCTTTCTGGATGCGTGCTTTCACGCACTCGCCGCCGCGCTGCCGAGCGGGGAGCGACGCGCGGCGGGAACCGACCTTTACCTGCCCACGAGTCTTGCACGACTTGACCTTCGCCAGCCCACGTCTGCGCCGTGCTGGGTGCACGCCACCGCACGCGCCGAAGACGGCACCGGCGATACTATCGAGGGCGACGTGCGAGTGACTGATGACCGCGGCATGACGCTTCTCGCCGTGAACGGGCTGCGTTTGAGTCGTCTGGGCGGGAGGGGCACGAACCCGAGCGAGTGGCTGCACGACGTCACATGGCGCCGCGTCAGCCAACCTCGCGCAAAGCGCGAGCGAGTCACGCGATGGCTCGTCTTGACCGACGGGCTCGGAATCGGCGAGCGGCTCGTGACGTCGCTCGAGGCGGCGGGCCACGAATGCACCTGCGTCCGACGAGGACAGCCCATTCCCCGCGGCACCTGGTCCGGAGCGGTGCACCTATGGGGGCTCGACGGCGAAGGCACCTCCAGCGCGCTCGCGATTTCCAAAGCGGTTGCGGCGCGTTTGTGGATCGTCACGCGCGGAGCGCAGAGCTTGGGGCCCGGCGAGACGCCAGCGCTCGATCAAGCGCCGCTTTGGGGGCTGGGGCGCGCGGTGGCGTGCGAGCATCCCGATCGATGGGGCGGATTGATTGACCTCGATCCCAGCGAGGCGGGGGAGCAAAGCGCAAGGTCGCTCGCCGCCGAGCTATGCCACGCGGACGCGGAGGATCAGATCGCCTTTCGTGGCGGGGAGCGCCATGCAGTACGGCTCGTGCGACGATTGGCAAAAAAACGCGGCGAGGGGATCAAGCTCCGCACTGATGCTTCTTACCTCGTCACGGGGGGGCTCGGCGGCCTCGGTTTGCTGGTCGCGCGCTGGATGGTGGAACGAGGCGCGCGGCGTCTCGTTCTCATCGGTCGCACGATCCTTCCTCCGCGTTCGGCCTGGAACTCGATCGCGAGCGATACGCGGCTCGGGGGCGCCATCGATGCTATACGTGCGCTCGAGCACCTCGGGGCGACGGTGCACCTTCCGCCGCTCGACGTGGGAGATGAGGAGCAGCTCACAGCCTTTCTGAAGCAGTACGCCGAGGAAGGGTGGCCCGCCATCGCCGGCGTGGTGCACGCCGCGGGGACGATGCTGGCCCGCCCGCTCGACGAAACCGACGAGGCGTGCTTGGGCGAGGTCGCGCGCGCGAAAGCGACTGGCGCGTGGAATCTCCATCGTGCGCTCGCACAGACACCGCTCGACTTCTTCGTTCTCTTCTCGTCGATGGCATCGCTGATCCCACTTCCGTATCAAGCCGCGTATGCGAGCGCGAACGCCTTTCTCGATGCTCTCGCGCATGCGCGCCAGTGTGCGGGACTTCGCTCGGTCAGCATTCATTGGGGCACCTGGGCACGTGTCGGGATGGGAAGCCAAAACGGACTCGCCGAGCGTCTCGGGGACCTCGGTATTGGCACCATCGAGCCACGGGACGGACTCGAGCTCTTGGAAGCAATTTTGCAGGAGGACGTCGCCGAGGTCGCGGTCATGCCACCGGCTCGGCCCAAGGCGAAAACGGTGAGGCCGCTACCCGACGGCGGCATGGGCGACTCACGCTGGTTGACGCTTTTCCAGCGAACCGGCCCACTTGCCATACTCTCGGACCTCGTTGCAATCGAGCCTGGTGACGAGGGCTTACGGCGGGCGGTGGAGGATGCGACGCCGGAAACACGCGCGAAACTGCTCGTCGCCCACGTCGTTCGGCAATTGTCGCGAGCGCTCCGCATCCCGGCGGAACGCATCGACCCCGACGAGCCGTTGACGCGCCTCGGGATGGACTCGCTCATGGGCACGGAGCTTCGCAATGGTCTTCGCGCCAGCCTCGGCATCACATTGCCCATCGCGAAGCTTCTCGGCGACGTGACGGTCAGGTCGCTGGTCGAAGAGATCCTGCTCCAACTCGAGCGTACCGGCGACGTAGCGACGGCCATCACGGCGACGCATGAGTCGAGATATCCCCTGTCATATGGGCAGCGCGCGATGTGGTTCATGCATCACTTCGCTCCGGAAGGCGGCGTTTACAACGAGGTGGCGGCCTTCCGCATCCGCTCATCGATCGACGTCGACGCATTGGAGCGAGCCTTCCAGATCATCGTCGATCGTCACGCACCGCTGCGCACGCGCTTCGAGCGCGAACCGGACGGCGAGCCGTTTCAGGTGGTGGAGCCGGCGAGGCGCGTCACTTTTCTTCGGCGCAACGTGGAGGGATGCGACGACGACACCCTCGATGCCCGGGTTCGTGAAGAGGCGTTCCAACCGTTCGATCTTGAGAACGGCCCCCCTTTCCGCGTCCATTTGTTCTCGCGAACCGAGACCGATTACGTGCTCGTCATGGTGGCGCACCACATCGTCATCGATATGACGTCCTACGTCGTCATTCTGGACGAGCTGCAGAAGCTATACCCCGCCGCTTGCCATCGGACGATCCCCGCGCTCGCTCCACAAGGTTTCTCGTATGGGGATTACGTGCAGTGGCAGTCAACCGCCATGAAGGGCGCGGAAGGGGAGCGACTCCTCGATTATTGGCGGTCGCAGCTCTCCGGTGAGCTACCGGTCCTCGACCTTCCAACCGATCGCCCTCGGGGGCCTGTTCACACCTTCCGCGGAAGCTCCACGACGCCGGCGGTCCTCGGCGCCGAGCTGACCGATCGTGTACGCGAGTTGGCGCGCGCGGGAAATGCCACGCCTTTCATGGTGCTGGTCGCCGCCTTCTTCGTTTTACTGCAGCGCTACTCGGATCAAGACGAAATCCTCATCGGCACGCACATGGCGGGACGCAGCCGACCCGAATGGCAGGGTCTTGTCGGATATCTTGCGAACGCCGTCGTCTTGCGCGCCGACCTTGCCGGCGATCCCACCTTCGCCGACCTGCTCGCGCGCGTATGCAAGACCACGCTAGGCGCCCTCGAACACCAAGATTATCCGTTCCCTCTCTTGGTTCAGAAGCTCGCGGGAGCGCGGGACCCGGCGCGATCGCCGGTCTTCCAGGTACAATTCGTCCTGCAATCGTCGTTCGGCGCCGCGTTCCAGAAGCTCGTCTCGATCGTCATTGGCTCTCCGAGGTTGCGCGTCGATCTCGGAGGAATGACGATCGAAGGCTACCGGCCTCGACAAAAAGCCGCCAAATTCGACTTGCAGCTCGTCATGGTCGAAGGAGACGGCGGGCTGGCCTACGCGTTCGAATACAACAGCGATTTGTTCGAGGACGCGACGGTGGCGCGGATGATGACCCACTACAGAACAGTGCTCGATGCAGCGGTATCGGCCCCCGAGCGGCGCGTGGCAAGCTTGCCCATCCTCGATTCGCGCGAGCGCGAACGACTTATTTCGCTTGGTCGCGGACCCGTGCGCGATTTCGAAACCAGCGCCTGCCTGCACGAGCTTATCGATCGGCAAGTCGCTCGATCGCGAGATGCGGTGGCCGTCATCGCGGAAGAAGAGACCCTTACCTACGCCGAGCTCGACGCGCGAGCGAATCATCTCGCGCACGAGCTTTGCGCCCGTGGCGTCGAGCCTGGCAGTGCCGTTGGCATTTGCATGTACCGCAGCATAGAGATGGTTGTGGCGCTCCTCGCCATCCTCAAGGCCGGAGCGGCCTACGTTCCGCTCGACCCCTCGCACCCGCCCGAGCGTATCGCTTCCATGATGGCCGCCGCCCAGTGCCGCGTCGTCATCGCTCAAGCGATATGCGCCGATCATGCCGCAACGTCAGGTGCTCAGATTATACTGCCCCACGGAGCGCAAACGGCTGTCGGTTGCCCCGAGGTGCGCGTGGGGGAGACCGACCCCGCTTATATCATCTTCACCTCCGGTTCCACGGGTCAGCCCAAAGGG
>Ga0193706_1000949_pt1 | contig 14095 bp, 12 predicted proteins | sample U3c1metaG_FD_160130 | JGI IMG/M metagenome (GOLD analysis project Ga0193706, IMG submission 160130) | Soil microbial communities from a riparian zone of the East river system, Colorado, United States - U3c1 | ecosystem: Environmental > Terrestrial > Soil > Riparian zone | place: USA: East River... | reverse complement strand
GTCGGCCTGCGCCGCGAGGCGGTTGGCCGCGAGCGTGCCGGTCGAGCCGATGCCGCCAAGCCCGAGCTCGCCGGCAGGCCCGCAGCCCTTGCCGGCGTACGTCTCGCCGACGGGGATCCCCAGCTCCTGCGCGAAGCGCGCAAGCTCCTCCTGCGCGGCGGAGTAGCGGACGCCGCCGCCGGCGACGATCAGCGGCCGCTCGGCGGCGCGGATCGCCGCGACCGCGGCGGCGAGCTCCTGCTCGGCCGGCGGGCGGCGCACGATCGACCACGTGCGGGGGGCGAAGAAGGCCTCGGGGAAGTCGAACGCCTCGCCCTGCACGTCCTGCGGCAGCGAGATCGTGACGGCGCCCGTCTCGGCCGGGTCGGTGAGGACGCGCATCGCCTCCGGCAGCGCCTTCAGCAGCTGCTCGGGGCGCGTGATGCGGTCGAAGAAGCGGCTGACGGGGCGGAAGCAGTCGTTGACCGTCAGGTCGCGCTCGCTCGGGTGCTCGATCTGCTGCAGCACCGGGTCCATGCGGCGGTGCATGAAGACGTCGGCCGCCAGCAGCAGCACCGGCAGGTGGTTCGCGGTCGCGGTCGCCGCGCCCGTGAGCATGTTCATCGCGCCCGGGCCGACCGAGCCGGCACATGCGAGCGTGGCGGTGCGGTTCGTCGCCTTCGCATAGCCGATCGCCGTGTGCACCATCGCCTGCTCGTTCTTGCCCTGGTAGAAGCGGAGGTCCTCGCCGACCTCCTCGAGCGCCTGCCCGAGGCCGACGACGTTGCCGTGCCCGAAGATCCCGAACAGCCCCGGGATCAGGCGGCGGCGCACGCCGTCGCGCTCGCTGAACTGGACCGACAGGTAGGCGACGAGCGCCTGCGCGGTCGTGAGGCGGCGGGTGCCCGCCGGCGCGGCGGTCGTGGCGTCGGTCGCGGCGGATGCGGTGGTGGCGGTCATGACGGCTCTCAGTTCTCCGGTGGCGGGTGGAAGACCACGGTCTTCAGCTCGGTCAGCTCCTCGACGGCCCAGCGCGGACCCTCCTTGCCGATCCCGCTGCGCTTCAAGCCGCCGTAGGGCATGCTGTCGGCGCGCCAGAGGGGCGACCAGTTGATCTGGATCACGCCGGCCTCGATCTCGCGCACGAAGCGCAGCGCGGCGTGGATGTCGCGCGTGAAGATGCCCGCGCCGAGCCCGTACTCGCTGCGGTTGGCGAGCGCGAGCGCCTCGTCGAGCGAGTCAACCGGGGTGACGCCGACCGCCGGGCCGAACAGCTCCTCGCAGAAGAGGCGGCTGTCGGGCGCGACGTCGGCGACGATCGTCGGCGCGTGCAGCGATCCGTCGCGCTCGCCGCCCTGCACGACGCGCCCGCCGGCCGCGGTCGCCTGGGCGACGATCGCCGCGACGCGCTCGGCCTCGCCGGCGTCGATCAGCGGGCCCATCGTCGCCTCGTCCGTCATCGGGTCGCCGGCGCTGATGCGGCCGACGCGCGCCGCGAGGACGTCGAGGAAGTCCTCGTAGACGGCCCGCTCGACGAGGATCCGCTGCGCAGAGATGCAGGCCTGGCCGGCGTTGCTGTAGCCGCCGATCGCGGTCGCGTCCGCCGCCTGCGCGAGGTCGGCGTCGGCGGCGACGATCAGCGGACAGTTCGCGCCCAGCTCCATCAGGTGGTGCTTGACGCCGGAGCCGGCGACGATCGCGGCGCCGGCCGGCTCGCTTCCGGTGAACGTGATCGCGCGCACGCGCGGGTCGGCGCACAGCGGCATGCCGACGCGCGAGCCGGACCCGGTGACGCACTGCATCGCACCCGGGTGCGCGCCCGCCTCGGCGAACAGCTGCGCGAGCCGCAGGCCGCTGAGCGGCGTCGTCGTCGCCGGCTTGAGGATCACCGCGTTGCCGGCGGCGAACGCCGGGCCGAGCTTGTGCGCGACGAGCAGCAGCGGGTAGTTGAAGGGGGTGATCGCGACGACGACGCCGACCGGCACGCGCAGGGTCAGGCCGAGCCGGCCGATGCCGTCGGCGCCCTGGTCGAGCGGCACGGTCTCGCCGCCGATCCGCCGCGCCTCGCCCGCGCACAGCCGCAGCAGGTCGGGCACGCGGCCGACCTCGCGGCGCGCCTCGCCGAGCGTCTTGCCCTGCTCGCGGACGATCGTGACGGCCAGCTCCTCGGCCTCGGCGGCGACCAGTTCGGCGACGCGCTCGAGGATCGCGGCGCGCTCGCCGGCGGAGCTGCGGGCCATCTGGCGAGCGCCCGCCTCGGCGGCGGCCAGCGCCCGCTCGAGCTCGGCCGGCGTCGCGTCGGGAACCGTCGCGACGAGCTCGTCGCGGAACGGGTCGTGGATCGCGATGCGTGCGCCCTCGCCGGGCACCGGCTCGCCTGCGATCAACATCTGAGCGTCCACCGGATCTCCTTCGTCACGGGCTGGGCAGGCGCCAGTCGCCCCACCCGTACCTCATTGAAGCGTTGCACACGCTTGGCGGTCAAGGTACCTTTTCAGTCTCGATGAGTTCGCCGAGTGTCGAGGACGCGACCGCCCATCACGTGCGCCGCACGCTGCGCGCGCTCGAGCTGCTGGCCGACGGGCCGCAGACGCAGGCCGACGTGGCGCGCGAGCTCGCCGTGCACCGCCGCACCGCGCGGCGACTGCTGGCGCGGCTCGTCGACGAGGGCTACGCCGAGGCCGCGCCGGGCGGCCGCCACGTCGCCTTCCGCGCGACCCCGCGCCTGGCCGTGATCGGGCGCCAGGTCGCGGACGGCCTCGACCTGCTGGAGATCGCGCAGCGGCACCTGGCGGGCTTCGCCCCGGCGCAGGCGGGAGCGCGCTACGTCGCGCTGCTCGAGGACGGCGCCGTCACGCTGGCGCACGTCGAGGCCCCGGCGGATGTCGACCCGCGGGTCGCCGCCGCGGTGCTGCCACGCAGCGGGCCGCTGCACGCGACCGCCGCCGGCAAGGTCTTCCTGAGCGCGGACACGGCGCTCGTCGGCGAAGTGCTCAACCAGCAGCTGCTCGCCTACACGGCGAGCACGCACGTCACGCGCGCCGACCTGCTGCTGGAGCTGGCGACCGCGCGCGAGTGCGGCTACGCGGTCGAGGACGGCGAGCACTACGCCGGCCTGCGGGCCGTCGCCAGCCCGATCGTCGACCACGTCGGCCGCGTCGTCGCCGCGCTGGGGGCCGTGCCTGCCCCCGGAGTGACGTTCGAGGAAGCTGGCGCGGTGGTGCGCGACGCGGCGCAAGCCTGCTCACGAGAGATCGGCGCTGCCGTCTAGCGAAAGACTAGATTGATACCTTGACGCATATAGGTGTCTAATGTTCGAATGGTCCGGTGGATCTCGCCGGGGACGAACGCGCAGACGCCAGCTCGTCAGAGCAGGCCCACGAGCGCGTGCTCGTCACGGCGCCCGGCTTCGACCTCGACGGCGAGCAGACGGGGGTGCGGTTGCGCGACGCGGGGCTCGATGTCGACCACGCCGGCCCCCGCGGCAACCGCCCGCCGGAGGAGGTCGCACGGCTCGCAGGCCCAGCCGTCGGCGCGATCGTCAGCTCCGATCCGTTCACCGAGGAAGTGTTTGAGGCGGCGCCGCAGCTGCGCGTGCTCGCGCGCCTCGGCGTCGGGATCGACAGCATCGACCTCGACGCTGCGACGCGCGCCGGCGTCGTCGTCACGACGACGCCCGGCCTGAACGACGAGACCTGCGCCGACCACGCGCTCGCGCTGCTGCTCGCGACGCTGCGGCGGGTCGTCGAGCACGACGCGAGCGTGCGTCGCGGCGAATGGGACCGCGGCGGCGCCCTGACGCCGTGGGACCTGCACGGCAAGCGTGTCGGCGTCGTCGGATACGGGCGCATCGGCCGCGGCGTCGTGCGCCGGCTGACCGGCTTCGGCACCGAGGTCCGGGTCTTCGACCCGGTCGCCGCGCTCGACCCGCGGCTCACCTGCGCGACGCTCGAGGAGCTGCTCGCGTGGGCCGACGTCGTGACGCTCCACCTTCCCCTCACGCCCGCCACGCAGGGCCTGATCGGCTCGGCGGCGCTGGCGGTCATGAAGCCGGAGGCGATCCTCGTCAACACCTCGCGCGGGGGCCTCGTCGAGGAGGCCGCGCTGATCGAGGCGCTGACGAGCGGGCGGCTGCGCGCCGCCGCGCTCGACGTGTTCGCCGACGAGCCGCCCAGCAACGCGGCGCTGCGGACGCTCCCGAACGTCGTGCTCTCGCCGCACATCGGCGGCCTCAGCCGCGAGGCGATCGACGCGATGGCGCGCCAGTGCGTCCAGCAGGTGCTCGATGTGCTCGGTGGCACGCAGCCCGACGGCGTCGTGAACCCGGACGTGCTCGCGCGCGTCCAGGCGCGTTGAGGCAGGTGACTCGCGCGATGCAGCGGAACGCGACCCGGGAGAAGCTCGAACGCGGCGAGGCGGTGTTCGGCTGCTTCCTGCGCTACCCCGACGCCGGGCTCGCGGAGCTGCTCGCTCTGCAGGGGCTCGACTTCGTCGTCTTCGACGGCGAGCACGGGACGCTGGCCCCGCGCGCCTGCGAGCAGCTCGCGCGCGCGGTCGAGCTGCACGGCGTCACGCCGAGCGTGCGCGTGGAGGAGAACCGCGCCGTCTCGATCCTGCGCTACCTCGACGCAGGTGCGCTGATCGTCCACGTGCCGGGCGTCGACTCGCGCGAGGACGCGGTCCGCGCGGTGCGCGCCGTCAAGTTCCGTCCGCAGGGCGATCGCGGCCTGTCCGCGTCCCGCGCGAGCGGGTTCGGCGCCAGAGACGGGTATCCCGCCTACATCGCTCATGCGAACCGCGAGACCCAGGTGATCGTGCACATCGAGAGCGCCGCCGGCGTGGAGGCGGTCGAGGAGATCGCGGCGGTCGACGGCGTCGACGTGCTGCTGTTCGGCGCACTCGACCTCTCGCACGACCTCGGGCGCCCCGGCGAGGTCGAGCACCCGGAGCTCGTCGCGTGCGCCGAGCGCGTCGCGGCGGCGGCCGCGGCGGCAGGCAAGGTGCTCGGCGCGGTCTCGGGCGACGCGCGCGGCGTGCGTCGCTGGCTCGACCGCGGTGCGCGCTACGTGCTGGTGACGGTCGAGTCGTTCGTGACCCCGGGCGTCGAGCGCTTCCTGACGGAGGCGCGCGCATGAGCGGGCAGACGAGAGGGGCCGGGATGCTGGAGGTCGGCAACGCCCCGCTCTCGTGGGGGGTGTTCGAGGGCGACGCGCCGACGAATCCGCCGTGGGAGAAGGTGCTCGACGAGATCGTCGAGGCCGGCTACCGGCGCCTGGAGCTGGGGCCAATCGGCTTCCTGCCGGAGGACCTCGACGTGCTGCGCAGCGCGCTGGAGCGTCGCGGCCTGTCGCTCACAGCCGGCTTCGTCTACGAGCACATGCACGACCCCTCGCAGCGCGAGCTCGTGCTGTGCAACACGCGCCGCGTGGGGCGGATCCTGTCCGCGCTCGGCGCCCGCTACGTCGTCGTGATGGACCGCATGACGCCGGAGCGCCAGGCGACCGCGGGCCGCAGCGAGGCGGCGGAGCGCCTGTCGCCCGCAGCGTGGGACGGCTTGATCACGACGTTCGTGACGGTCGCCCGGACGCTGACCGACGAGTTCGGCCTGCGTCCCGTGCTGCACCCGCACGCGGGCGGGCACGTCGAGTTCGCCGACGAGATCGAGCGCGCGCTCGCGCAGCTCCCGCACGAGACGATCGGCCTCTGCGTCGACACGGCGCACAGCGCGGTCGCGGGGTTGCAGGCGGCCGAGCTCGTCGAGCGCTACGCCGACCGCCTCGAGTACTTCCACTTCAAGGACGTCGACGCGACGGCGCTGCAGCGCATGCACGACGAGAGCCTCGACTTCGACAGCGCGCTCGGCATCGGTCTGTTCTGTCCGATCGGCCAGGGCGTCGTCGACTGGGCGGCGCTGCGCGACGCGCTGGAGCGGATCGGCTTCCGCGGCTCGGCGACCATCGAGCAGGACCCCGACCCGCGTGTCGACCTGAGCGACTACAGCGGCCTCGACGCGGCGCGCGCGAGCATCGCCTTCCTGCGCGAGGTCGGCCTGGCGCGCGACGAGCGTGCGACGACCACGACGGAGGCGATCCGATGAGCACCGACGCGACGAGCCCTGCCGCTGCGATGTCGCTCGACGGCCGCGTCGCGATCGTCACCGGCGCCAGCAAGGGGATCGGCCGCACGCTCGCGATCGGCCTCGCGCGCGCCGGCGCGAAGGTCGCGGTCAACTACAAGAACGACGAGTCGGGGGCGCGGGAGACGTGCCACGCGATCGACGAGCTGGGCGGCTCCGCGATCGCCGTCGGTGCCGACGTCGGCGTGCGCGACGAGGCACGGCGCCTGATCGACGCCGCCCAGCGCGAGCTGGGCGGCGTCGACGTGCTCGTGAACAACGCCGGCCGCACGCGCTTCGGTCCCGCGGCAGAGGTCACCCAGGAGGACTGGGACGACGTCATGAACACGAACGTGCGCGGCACCTTCTTCACGACGATGGCGGCGGTCGAGGCGATGGGCGAGCGCGGCTCGGTGATCAACCTGTCGTCGTGCGCGGCGCGGCTGATGGTCGCCTACCACGCCGTCTACACGACCTCGAAGGGCGCGGTCGAGGCGATGACGAGACAGCTCGCGCTGGAGCTCGCGCCGCGCGTGCGCGTGAACGCGATCGCGCCGGCGGCGACGAGCATGGAGCGCAACCACGAGTACGACCCGGACTTCGACAGAAGCTGGGCCGACGTGACGCCGATGGCGCGCGTGGCGACGCCGGAGGACTACGTCGCGCCGCTCGTCTTCCTCGCTTCCGACGCTTCGGCCTTCATGACGGGGGAGATCCTCCACGTCGACGGCGGCTGGACGATCAAGGGCGACTACCCCGGCATGGACCACTACGACCTGGAGACCGACCGCCGACGCGGGTGAGGAGGAGCCGATGCAGCTCGGACTCGTGATCGACCCGCGGCTCGACCGCAGCTGGGAGGAGGCGCTCGACCTCGCGGTCCGCAACGGCGTCACGCACGTCGAGCCGTGCGGCGGCGGGCATGTGCCGAAGGGCTACGTCGACCCGCTCGCGCTGGCGGCCGACGACGCCGCACTGGCGGCGTTCCGCGACTCGATCGCCTCGCGCGGGCTGCAGATCGCCGCGCTCGGCGTCTACGGCAACCCGATCCACCCCGACGAAGCGCGCGCGCAGGCCGCGCACGAGGACTTCGCCGCGATGTGCACGCTCGCCGAGCAGCTCGGCGTGACGCGCGTCACGGTCATCTCGGGCGTGCCCGCCGGCGGCCCGCACGACCGCGCGCCGAACTGGATCGTCCCCTCGATCTACGCCGACCTGGAGCAGGCGTACACGTGGCAGTGGGAGGAGCGGCTGATCCCGTACTGGCGCGAGGCCTGCGCCGTCGCGGCGGCGCACGGGGTGACGATCTGCATGGAGCCGATCGGCGGCTTCATGGTCTACAACGCGCAGACGTTCCTGCGGCTGCGCGAGGCGTGCGGCGAGACGCTGTGCGCGAACGTCGACCCCTCGCACGTCTTCTGGATGGGGATCGACCCGATCGTCTACGTCGAGCAGCTTCGCGGCGCGATCGGCTACGCGCACGCGAAGGACGTCAAGCTCGACGCGCGCACGATCGCGCGCGACGGCGTCGTGCCGGCCTGCCGCTACGACGACTGGGACGCGCGCAGCTGGACCTACCGCGCGATCGGCTACGGCCACGCGGGGTCGTTCTGGCGCGACTTCTTCACGGCACTGCGACGCAACGGCTACGACGACGTCGTGTCGGTCGAGCTCGAGGACCCCTTCATGACGATGGACGAGGGGGTCGAGAAGTCGGTCGAGCTGGTGCGTCGCGCGCTTCCGCGCGAGCCGATCCCCGACGGCAACTTCTTCGACAAGTACGAGTGGGATTCAACGCAGGTGGAGTGACAGCACAATTCCCAGATGCACCTTTCACGCCCATCTGACGGCGAGTGTTTGCGCATCCCAATTGCATTGGACAGGATTGATACCTTGACGAGCCGCCGCATGCAGATCGCGCTGCACGCCGCCACGATCATGCACACGAACGTCGTGACCGACGTTCGTGTCGCGCGTGCCTGCGGCTACGACGGGATCGAGCTGTGGATCCCGAAGCTGATCCGCTACCTCGACGCGGGCTTCACGACGGACGACCTGCGCGAGGCGCTCGGGCCGCTGCGCGTGACGCTGCTCGACACGCTGCTGCCGATCGAGGCGCGCGACGCGGAGACCCGTGGGCAGCTTCTGACCGAGTGCGCGCGGATGGCCGAGGTCGCGGCGGCGCTCGACTGCCCCGCGATCCAGGTCGTCGCGCTCAACGACTTCGAGGGCGCGAGCTGGGAGCAGCAGCGTCGCGCGCTCGTCGCGTCACTCGGCGAGCTGGCCGACGTGGCCGCGGCGCATGGCGTCAAGCTGGCGCTGGAGCCGGTCGTCTTCTCGCGCTTCCGCGAGCTGTCGCAGGCGCTCGAAGTGATCGAGCAGGTCGGCGCCGACCGCCTCGGCCTGTGCCTCGACACCTGGCACCTGTGGACGGTCGGGACGCCCTGGGAGGAGGTCGCCGCGCTCGACCGCGAGCTGATCCTGTCGGTGCACATCGGCGACACGCACGCGAGAGCCGGGCCGGACTGGCGCGACGCGGACCGCGCCGCCCTGCCGGGCGAGGGGGTCCTGCCGCTGCGCGAGGCGGTCGACGCGGTCCTCGCGACCGGCTACGACGGCATGTGGGCCGTCGAGATGAAGAGCGAGCGGCACTGGGAGTGGGACCCTGAGGTGCTCGCCCGCGCGATCCGCGAGCACGCCCTCCCGCTGCTGCCGCCGCGCGACCCGCGCGCGGGCGACCGCCCGGCGACGGACGCCACCGGATGAGCGTGGCGGAGCCGTTGCGCGAGGACCTGGAAGTCGTCGGGTGACGCCGATGGCCTGCCCCGCGACCGACACACGAGGAGTCAGCGAATGAGTGCATCGACGCCGCCGCCCGCGGCCGTCACCGTGGAGCTCGACGTCCCGGCGCGGATGCGCGACGGCGTGACGCTGCGCGCCAACGTCTATCGCCCCAGCGGCACCGGGCCGTGGCCGACGCTGCTCGCCCGCCTCCCGTACCGCAAGGACGACCCGCGTCTCATGAGCTTCTGGCTGGACCCGATCGAGGCCGCGCGGCACGGCTTCATGGTCGTCGTGCAGGACACACGCGGCCGCTTCGCCTCGGAGGGGGAGTGGCTGCCGTTCCGGTACGAGCGCGAGGACGGCTACGACACGGTCGAGTGGGCGGCGAGACTGCCCGGCTCGAACGGCCGCGTGGGCATGTACGGCCCCAGCTACTTCGGCAACACGCAGTGGCTGGCGGCGATCGAGCAGCCGCCTTCGCTCGCTTCGATCTCACCCGCTTGCACGTGGTCGGAGCCGCTCGACGGGCTGCTCGCGCGCGGCGGCGCGCTCGAGTTCGGCGTCTCGCTCCACTGGGGCCTGGAGACGGGCGCGGGGCATGTCGCTCTGAAGGTGGAGGGCTCCGACGAGGAGCGCGCGCGGGCGGTCGGGGCGGTGCTCGACGACTACGACCGACTGGCGGCCGGGCGCGGGTACGAGCACCTCCCGGCCCACGAGTCGACCGTCGTCAGCCGCCATGGCGTGCCCGACCTCGGGTCGCTGCGGATGGCGACGGAGCCCGACGTGCCGGCGTGGTGTCGCGTCGCGGGCCAGCACGAGCGCGTGACGGTGCCGAGCTTCCACATCGGCGGCTGGTACGACATCTTCCTCCAGGGCACGCTCGACAACTACGTCGCAATGGCGGCGCTCGGGCGCCCCTCGCGCCTGCTCGTCGGCCCGTGGGGGCACGAGCCGGAGGCGCTCAGCGACCCGATCGGCGAGCTGCGCTTCGGCATCCGCGCCGGCGCGCTCGGCGTGCCGGCGCACCCGCACGGCGACGTCACGGGCGAGCAGCTCGCCTGGCATCGGCGCTATCTGACACCCGACGCCGCGCCGCAGCAGGAGCCGGACGAGACGCCCGTGCGGATCTTCGTGATGGGCCGCAACGAGTGGCGCGACGAGCGCGCGTGGCCGCTGGAGCGAGCGCGCGAAGAGCGCTGGTTCCTCGGGGCCGGCGGCGACCTGCTGCCCGGCGCCGCGCGCGACGGCGACGAGCCCACGACCTTCGTCTACGACCCGGCCGATCCGGTCCCGACGGTCGGCGGGCACGTGGTGCTGAAGCCCACAGTCCCCTCGGGGCCGTTCGATCAGGCGGGGGTGGAGGCGCGGGAGGACGTGTGCGTGTTCACGTCCGAGCCGCTGCGCGAGGAGCTGGAGGTGACGGGGCGTGTGCGTGTCGTGCTGCACGCCGAGAGCTCGGCGCCGTCGACCGACTGGGTCGCGCGCTTGTGCGACGTGCATCCGGACGGCCGCTCGTTCAACCTCTGCGACGGGATCCTGCGGGTCGTGGAGGGCGCCGACGCGCCGCGGCGCGTCGAGATCGATCTGTGGTCGACGAGCAACGTCTTCCTCGCCGGCCACCGCTTGCGCGTGCACGTCACGAGCAGCAGCTTCCCGCGCTGGGACCGCAACCTCAACACGGGCGACCAGCGCGACGCGCGCTTCGAGGTCGCGCGCCAGCGCATCCACCACGACGCCGAGCGGCCGTCGTACATCGAGCTGCCGGTGGTGGCGTCGTGACGAGCCGATCCCCGCTGAGCCGACGGCGGTGAGCGGCCCGCGGCGTGCGCCGAGCGGACCTCGGGTCTACGGCGCCGCCGCCAGCCAGCGCCGCTCCTTCGAGCGCATGACCGGCGTGGCGAGCAAGCTGCCGAGGCGGCGGTGGACGCGGCGCAGCGCCGAGTCGTGGCCCGAAGGCAGCAACTGCGCGAGCTGGCGGTACTCCTTCGAGACCGCGCTGGAGCGGAAGACGGTCGCGATCGTGCGCAGCAGGTCGGCCGGCTCGGACACGGTCGTCGCGATCAGCTCCTCGCCCTCGGCGATGACGCGCAGCTCGGCCGGGTAGCTGCGCACCGGCGGCGGCTCGAGCGGCCCCGCGATCGCCTCGCGGATCGCCTCCGCCAGCTCGACGCGCGTCGTCGCGAGCGGGCGCGAGACGGCGCGGCCGCGGCCCTGGCCCTCCTTCGTGGCGAGCAGGCGTGCGCTGCCCAGCTCGCCGTCTCTCAGCTCCTCGAGCATCCAGCGGTCGCCGGAGCAGACGAGCACCGGGATCCGCTCGGCCGCGAGCGCCTGCGCGTAGGTGCGCACCTCGCTCAGCGACTCGCCGTCGAGCAGCACCTCCATCTCCCAGATGAAGGTGTGTGAGCAGAAGGCGCGCGGGTTGGGCGTGCTGGCGTGATGGCCGAGCAGCACGACCGCGTCGAGCTTCCCGCCGCCCGCCGCCGCGGTGATCGACGGGTCGTCGGCGGTCAGTGCGAGGTCCGCGATCGGTCGCACCTCGACGCCATCGGGCATCCGCTCGCGTTCCACGTTCGTGCCCACCATGTGCCAGTCGCCGACCGAGATCCGCTCGACGCCGCCGGCGCGCAGCGCGTCGATCGCGACGAGCACCTCGTCCGTCATCAGCCGCCGCCCGCGCGCGTAGGCGGCGGGGTGGGAGGGAAGGCAGTCGCCGGCGTCGTCGATGCCCGCGATCCCCTCCATGTCGGCCGCGATCAGGACGTTCACGCCAGCCAGGCTAGGCGACCGCGTCGCGATCCGCGCCGGCCGGCGCGCCGAGCTGTGCGGTCACCGGTTGCGCTTGCACCTCCCGGTCGAATAGCGTCCCCCTACGTTTCTTGAAGCGACGGACGGGGGTCGGGTGGGATCGCCGGTGCGAATGAGGTCGGCCGTGAACTGGGCGGTGCTCGGGCTGGTGATCGAGCGCCCCAGCTACGGCTACGAGCTGTTCCAGCGCCTCGAACGGCGCTACGGCGGCGTGCTCGAGCCGCCGATCTCCCAGATCTACGCCGCGCTCAACGCGCTCGAGCGCGCCGAGTTGATCGAGCCGCTGCCGCTCGAGCAGTCGGTGGGGGCGGCCGAGGAGGCCGCGCCGGTCCGCCGCCGCCAGCCGAAGGTCCACTACCGCGCGACCGCGAGCGGCGCGCGCGCCTTCCGCGCATGGGTCGCGGAGGGCATGCGCGACGACCCGCAGCACGCCGAGCTGATGCGCCGGATCGCCGGCACCGCCGCCGCCGCCGGGGTGGATCGCGTCGAGGCGATGCGCGAGCTCGTCGACACCTACGAGCGCGCATGCGTCGAGGAGGCGAGCCGGCTGCCGCTGCCGCCTGCGCGCAGGGCCGCCACGCCGGCGGCCGCCGCCGGCGAGCTCGTCGAGCGGCTGGTGCTGGCCGCGCGGCGCGGGCTGCTCGACTCGCACTTCGCCTGGATCGACTACGCGCGCAAGGAGATCGACGCCTTCGAGGGCGGACAGGCGGCGAGAACGGGACCCGGGCATGACGCTGCTGACGCTTGAGGGCGTCAGCAAGCGCTTCCGCCAGGGGCGGCGCGAGGTCGTCGCGCTCGACGACGTCTCGCTGACGGTCGCGCCCGGCGAGCTCGTCGCGATCTGGGGCGTGTCGCGCTCCGGTCGCACGACGCTGCTGCGCGTGGCGGCCGGCCTCGAGACACCTGACGCGGGCGTCGTGCGGTTCGACGACGCGGCCGTCGCGGGCGCGCAGGCCGACGGCGTCGCGGACGGGATCGGCTACGTGCAGGTGTCGCTCGACGGCGCGGGCGGCGAGTCGATCCTCGACCACGTCGCGATCCCGCTGCTCGCGCGCGGGGTGGCGCCGGAGGTCGCCCGCGCTCGTGCGGCGCTGCAGTTGGAGCGCGTCGGCGCCGCTGGCTGCGCCGAGCTGCATCCGCGCGACCTCGAGCCGACGCAGCGCGTGCGCGTCGCGCTCGCGCAGGCGCTCGTGTCGGCGCCGCGGCTGCTGCTGGTCGACGACCCGACGCGCCACGTCGACCTGCTCGAGCGCGAGGAGGTCCTGCTGCTCGTGCGCTCGCTCGCCGACGGCGACGTCGCGGTGCTGATGACGACCGGCGAGGCGATGGGCGTCTCCGGCGTCGACCGCGCGCTCACGATGAGCGGCGGCGTGCTGCGCGCCGAGGCGACCGTCGACGCCCGCGTCGTCCCGCTCCACGGCCGCTCACGCGCCGGCAGCGGCGCGGCCTCGTAGTCGCAGGGCTGCCAGGCGGCGGCGTAGTCGCAGCGTCCACAGCAGCAAGGGGAGCGGCCCGCCGATCGCTCGCTGCACGGCGTTGGCGCCGTCGCGCGCTTCGTTGCCGGCCGCGCCCGCATACGAGAGGTACATTGCGGTCATGCCTGCCAGCAGCAACAGGTGGCGACTGGCGCGCGGAAGGCATGCCGCATCGGCGCCGGCGCGTTCGGCGATCGTCGCGAGGCGTCGCGCGGCCTCGTCGGGGGACGCGTAGTGGCTGATGTAGCTGTGCTCGCCGGAGCCGCGATCGTCGTCCTGGTCGACGAGGCTCTCCAGCAGCCAGGAGAGAGCGGCGATCCACGGGAAGTAGGCCCGCTCGACGGCGGCTGCGTCCCGCGCGTTGGTCGCCGGGTGCGCCGCGGCCGCGACGAGCGCGTAGAAGCCGAGCGGCGAGCCGGCGGCGGCGGCCAACTCCCACCAGTGCAGCGCTGAGCCGACCGGACGGATCGACGCCGCCCAGCGTGCAAGCGCCGGCTCCCCGCCGTGCGCGGCCGCATGGTGCAGACTCTGCGCCTCGCCGGCGCGCGCGGCGACGCGTTGCAGGTGTGGCAGGACGACGGCATGGGAGGGCAGGCGTAGCAGGGCCGCGTTGCACGTCGCGATCAGCTCCTGCAGGTAGCCGCCGTCGTCGCGCTGCGGGTGGTAGCGGTAGTGGTCGCGGGCGGGCGCGCTCGGGGCCAGCGCTGCGCCGAGCGAGCAGTAGAGGTGACGGTTGTTCGCGAGCACGTCGCAGGCGGGCTGCTCGGCGAGCGCGTCGACGTAGTCGTAGATCACCTCCAGCGCGACGCACAGGCGCACGACGTCGCGGCACGAGCGGGGGGTTGCGACGATCGCGAACGCTGCCGCTCCCTCTGCGGTCATGCCCTCGGTGCGCAGCTTGTCGAGCGCATGCGCGCGCAACGTGAGATCGGGGATG
>Ga0193706_1000948_pt1 | contig 14104 bp, 11 predicted proteins | sample U3c1metaG_FD_160130 | JGI IMG/M metagenome (GOLD analysis project Ga0193706, IMG submission 160130) | Soil microbial communities from a riparian zone of the East river system, Colorado, United States - U3c1 | ecosystem: Environmental > Terrestrial > Soil > Riparian zone | place: USA: East River... | reverse complement strand
GGGCGCTGGCGGAGGCGCTGGTCAGGGTCAGGATCACGAGGGGGAGCAGACGGGTCGGAGTACTCATGAACGGGTGCTGATCAAGTCGCTTTTGGAGGGCTCACCGGCCGCGCAGGACCGATGGAGGAGCGGGCGAGACATTGCCTGAAACGGTAACCGGACGCTGCGATTCTGGCTCGAAACGGCAGCTCGAGCCTTGCCTGGAAGGGTCTCGCGGATTCCCGATGGGGTGCTGCGAGTACCCGAAGACTACCCGGTGGACACCGACTTTGAGTCTGACGGTCCGGACGCAGACCCGCGGGCGGGACTGTTTGGCCCGCGAAGATCTTTCCCGCAAGAGGCAAGTCGTCGGGATCGACCGCGAAGTGCTTGCGCAAAGCGTCGGGTCCGACGGCCGCCGGAGCCTCGGGAGGGGCAGACGACGCTTGGCAACGCCCTTGCAAGTCCCGTGGGCATGGAACTGCTCCCCGGACTGCGGCCCACCGGCCCGACACTCGAACGCGCGACTGCCGTAAGGCATGAACGTGACGTCACCGAGTCGACCGGGGACGCGCGGGGCTTCGACGAGCAGCTCGACGAAGTCAGCGGGCGCCGCGCGGCCGCGGAGAAGGCCGATGGGGCCTCGCGCGCCGAGGAAAGCGCCTCGCGCGCACGGCCCGCGGCCGAGGAGTCCCTGGAATCTCGTCGACTCGAGAAGACTCCCGCCAAGGAACACGAGAAGAGCGAGCCGCCTGCCGCGGAAGCTCCCGCGGTCGACCAACCCCGGGCTGGGCGAGCAAAAGCGAGCGTGCGCCCCGAGAGCCCGCAGCCCGAATCCGCGCAAGCCGCCGAGGGGACGCCGCCTTCGGGGATCGCCGTCGCGGCGAATCCTGAAGTGGTGGCCTCATCCGACGGGCTGGAAGACGCGGCGAGCCCCGCTTCGAGTCCCGCGACTCCCACAGTTGTCGACGCGTCCGCGATCGCCGCCGCCTCGAACGTCCAAGCACCTGCGACGAGCGCACCCGCGACCCTCGCAGCTGACCTTGGCGCCGCGACACCGGAAGCACCGGCTGTCGAGTCGAGCCCGTCCAAGACGCCGACAGCGCAGGAGCCCGCGCTCCTCGCTCCGAAGCTCGACACCACTGCGAGTGCTCCGACGAGCGCGACGCCCGCCGGGGCGGACCTGCCGCACGATTTCGAGCGCGAGCTCGCCCTGGTCCGCGAGACCGCTGATCCGCGAGCGTTGCACACCGCTCGTGCCCACGCCAACGATTCCGCCGCCGAGATCCTGCGCCAGGTCCGCGTCGGACTTTCCGCCGACCTGCGCGAAGCGAACATCCACCTCGCGCCAGAGTCCCTCGGACGCGTCTCGATCCGTCTGCGCGTCGAGCACGGCGCGCTGACGGCCGACGTGCGCGCCGAATCGGTGCAGGCTCTGCGCGCGCTCGAGCTCCACGCTCCCGAGCTGAAGGCCGCGCTCGCGGGTCACGCTGCCGAGACGCGCACGCTCGAGCTCTCCTTCAGCCTGATGAACAGCCACACCGGCGATGGGCCGGGCCGTGGACAGGACTCCCGATCTGACTCGCCGCGCGCGAGCCACCACCGTTTCGATCTCACTCCCGTTCAGGTCGAGCACGCGCTAGCGCGTCGCTTGTCCACGAGCGGTGTCGACACTTACGCCTGACGAGGAAATGCGATGCAAATCACCGGAACCAGCGCCACCGAAGCGATCTCCAACCTCTCCTCTGACAAGAAGAACGGCGGAGTGGGCAAGGACTCCTTCATGAATCTGCTCGCGACGCAGCTCAAGAATCAGGACCCGCTCGAGCCGGCGAAGAACGACGAGATGCTGGCCCAGCTCGCGCAGTTCTCCTCGCTCGAGCAGATGCAGAACCTGAACGACAACATCGTCGGGCTCGCCGTGCTCCAGCAATCGAACGCGGCGCTGCAGCAGATGACCGACGCGAGCGCCTTGATGGGCAAGGACGTCAAGTTCACCGACCCGGACACCCAGGCCGAGACCTGGGGCAAGGTCGACAGCGTGAAGATCAAGGACGGCATGGCGATGCTGTCGATCGGCGGCAAGGACGTTGCGCTCGCCGCGATCTCCGAGATCGGCACGCCGCCGGTCGCTCCGGTCACGCCTCCCGTCACTCCCGCGCCTTGAAACTCGCGCGCAGCCGCACACACTTTTTCACCACCACACCGCTCACGAAGAACTCAGCACCATGACCAGCGCTCTCTACTCCGCACTCTCCGGCCTGCAGGCCCACGAAGGTTGGATCGGCGTGATCGGCAACAACCTCGCGAACGCGTCGACCTCGGGCTTCAAGTCATCGCGGGCGACTTTCGCCGATCAGTTCAGCCAGAACCTGCGCTTCGCCTCGCTGCCGACCGGCACCACCGGCGGCCGCAATCCGGTGCAGATGGGACTGGGCGTGACCCTCGCCGACATCGGCCGCGACATGTCGCAGGGTGCCTTGACCAACACCGGGCGCGTGTTCGACCTGGCCATGTCGGGTCGCGGCAATTTCATGTTGAGCGACGGGATCAACACCCTCTACACGCGCGTCGGGACCTTCGGCCTCGACGGCACGAGTCGCCTCGTCGACCAGCGCACGGGCTACCTGGTGCTCGGTCAGAACGGCCAGGCGATCGACGTCGACTCCACCTCGCTCTTCCCGCCCTCGGCCACGACCACCGCGACCTTCACCGGCAACCTGCCGGCGGAAGTCACGGGTCCGCTCGCGCAAGTCCTGACCTCGACCTCGGCCTTCGCCGACGGCACCCAGGCCAGCGTCAGCGGCAGCGTCAACGGTCCCTACACGATCCCGGCCGGCGAGACCTGGACCATGGACCTCGTCGTCTCGGGCGGCGCACCGCAGCAGGTTGCCGTGCCCAGCGTCACCGGCACGGTGACCGCGCTGGACATCGTCAACGCGATCAATGCGCTGCCCTCGAGCGGCGTGACTGCCGCGGTCACTACCGGAGGCTCGGTGTCGATCACCAGCGACCGCACCGGCGCCGCGGTGAGCGTCATGGTGGTTCCCGGAGCCGCCGCCAAGGACCTCGCTTCGCTGATCGGCCTGCCGCTCAACCTGGTGTCGGGCACCGAGGCCGTCGCGACTGGCGCGACTAAGCTCAACAACCTGCCTTCCAACGTGACCGACTACGTCCCCGGCGACCGGATCACGATCAGCGGCCTCGACACGGACGGCACGCCGGTCAGCGGCACTTTCGTGTTCGGCACGGGAACGGGCCAGGACGGCGATGACCTCGCTTCGCTGATCACCTTCATCGACAACCTGTACCCGCAGGGCACTCCGACCTTGAACGCGACCACGGGCAAGATCGACATGACCGCCGACAACACGGGAGCGACGGGACTTTCCCTCTCGATCCAGGACTTCACCGGCTCGACCGGATCGACCCAGTGGTCGCAGCACGCCTTCCTCGCGACGACGGTCGGCAGCGATCCCGACACGGCCACGACCTCGATCGAAGTCTTCGACCAGGCGGGCACCGCGCACACGGTGACGTTCACTTTCGAGCGTCAGGACGACGGCTCGTGGGACGTCACGCCTTCGATTCCGCCCAGCGAGGGCACGATCATCGGAACGCTGACGGGCCTGCGCTTCAACGCGAACGGCACGATCGCGACCCTGCCCGTGACCAACGACTTCACCGCGACCTTCACCGGCCAGCCCGCCCAATCGGTGACCCTGGACCTCGGCACGCCGTCCTTGTACGACGGCGTGACGATGTTCGGCGGCCCGACGACGATGTTCGCGGACGGACAGGACGGCTACGGCGTCGGCGAGCTCTCGAACATGGCGGTCAATGGCGACGGCGCGATCCAGGGCTTCTACACCAACGGCCAGGTCCAGGACCTGGGCCAGCTCGGCATCGCGAACTTCGTCAACGAGAACGGCCTGCGCGAGGTCGGCAATAGCCTGTGGGCCGCGACCGCGAACTCCGGAGCTCGCACCGTGTCGATCGGGTCGCAGGCCGGCGCCGGTGAAGTCGTCGGCGGAGCCCTCGAAGGCTCCAACGTCGAGATCGCCGAGGAGTTCGTCCACCTGATCGAAGCCCAACGCGGCTTCCAAGCCAACGCCCGCGTGATCACGACCACCGACCAGGTCCTCAGCGAGCTGGTCAACCTGCTCAGGTAATCCCTGACGGTACCCGGTAAAACACCACCATCTATTACACGCGCGTGTAATAGATGGTGGTGTTCTACCGGGTGCGGATGCTCACGGCTCGATCACGAAAGCCACGCCGTCGGTGAGCGCCAGATTGTTCGGCGCGGGGAAGCCAGGATCGCGCAGCCAGAATTGGGCGTAGCCGGTGTCGCCAGCAACGAATCCGTGGCTCGCGAAAGCTGCCGTCGTGATGGGGAATGCCGTCGCGCCGGTGCAGGACGAGTTGCTCAAATTGACGCCGGTGTTCGACACCGGACTGCGCGCGAGCGGCGGTGCGACGCACAGCGTGCCCCCGTGGAACGGCGTGGCGCTCGGATTCTTGCCCCAGAAGAAAAGACCCGTCGAGAACTCCGGCAGATTGCCCGCGCAGAGTCGGAAGGCATCGCTGCTCGCAACGCAAGCGATCCCCGAAGTGCCGATGCTTCCAATGCAGCCCGCCGAGCTCGCCTTCGCCGTGCAATAGGAGACGATCGGCGCAGCGCTCGAGGTCAGGTCGCGCACGAAGACGTCCCTGATGAAATTCGCGTCGCCGGCGATCAGGTTCGTGGCCATCGAGGCGAAGGCGATCACGCTTCCGGAAGCGGACATCGCCGGCCAGTCGGAGAATTCATTGCCCTGCGCGCCCGCCGAGCTCACGCTCAGCAGGAGCAGCGCCTGGGTCTTCAAGTCCAGGCGGAACACATCGGGCTTCCCGTTGGTGTCACCTGCAAGGAGATTGTTCGCCGCACTCCAGAACGCCACATAGCGACCGCGTGGCGTGATCGAGCCCGGATAGCTCTGAGCGTTGGCCTGCACTCCCGCGCTGCTCACGCTGAGTCGACGCGTCGTCCCCAGCGCGCGATCGCGGAGGAACACGTCCGAGAATCCGTTCGTGTCGCTCGCGACCAGATTCGTCGCGAAACTCTGGAAGAGCACCTGGATGCCGTTCGCGGAGATCGCCGGGTATTCGCTCACGTCATTCGCGGCGAGTCCGAGCGTGGAAACTGAGACGCGCTCAGTCGCACCGTTCAGTCGATCGCGCACGAAGATGTCGCGCACGCCGTTCGTGTCGCCCTGCACGAGCTGGCTGGAATCGCTCATGAAGGCCACCCAGCGAGCGTCGCCGGAAATCGCGGGGGTAAAGCTGTCGCCGTTCACGAAATTGTTGAAGGAGTTCGCGCTCGCCAGCTCGACCGCGCCCGTGACGAGATTCTTGACGAACACGTCCCATTTCCCGTTGGTGTCGTTGGGCAGCAGATTCCCCGCGATGCTGTCGAAAGCCACGAAGCTCCCGTCGGAGGAGATCGAGGCCGACTGGGTGTGGCCGTTGCCTTGCTGACCATTGACGTCGGTGCTGACGCGCGTGGTCACACCGCTGAGCCTGTCACGCACGAAGACGTCCGCGCTGTTGTTCGTGTCGCCAGGGACAAGATCGTTCGAGAAGCTTCCGAAAACGATCTTGCTCATGTGAGCGGAAGCCACGCTCACCCGATTGCTGATGCTGCTCTGATTGTTCCCGGGCGCTCCGCCGGGAGTCGCGCTGACGAGTTCCGTGATCCCGGTCTGCCGGTCGTGGACATACACCTGCAACTGACCGCTATTGCCGCCAGGAACGAGATCGTTCGCATTGGTCATGAACACGATGTATCGGCCATCGTCGCTGACATAGGCAGTCGTGCTGACATCGTCGCCCTGCAGTCCGTTCGAGGACACGCTGACGCGGGTCGTGCTTTGCGCAAGAGCCGCGCCGGAGGCGGCGAGGCTGACGAGCACGGCGAGGGCAAGCACACGCAGTCGGGGGATTCGAGTCATCGTCAAGTCTCAGCCTTCAAGGGAGCGGAGGGGCGGAGTCTGTGCAGCGATTCAGGCTAGACCCGATTCGGCAATCGCGCCACGATCGCTGCGTGCCTGATCCCCAAGCGCAGATCCAACCTCAGTGCCTGATCCCCGTAACTCGATTCCGGCGCGCGAATAGGAGCGATGGGATTCAGGCTACGAGCAGAGGCGAGCGGATTGTCCAAGAGCCTGATGCCGGGCACCGTCTTCCCGGTTTCACCATGAAGCGATCGACTCTGAGTGTCTGCTCGACTGCGGCAATCGTAGTCGTGGTGCTGGTGCTGTGGATGTCGAGCGGGCGCGAGTCGAATCAGGGGGAAGTCTTGCCGACGGCCGCATCTCCGAGGGAGACCAGCGCCCCCGCACGCATCGAACCGACGCTTTCCGTGCCCGAGGCTTCGATCGCAATCGCTCGAGAGGAAGCGAAAGCGCCGCCTTCCAAGCTGCAGCAGGATCTGCAGCGGGAGCTGCATCCGGAAGGCGTACCGCTAGCCATCTTCCGCGGCCGGCTCGTGTACGAATCGACAGGCCAGGGCGTGCCGTGGTTCGTGGTCACGCTGCGCGGAGTGGGGCGGCAGGTCGAGTCGCGCACGACCGACGAGCAAGGTCGCTTCCAGTCGCGCCTCGAGCTTCCGCTCGCGCGCACGGAAGTGGCGCTGAGCGATCCTGAGCAAGGCATGTACAAGGAGATCATCGAGATCCAGCGCGAGGATGGCGATGACGACGTGACGATTCGAGTTCGTGTACCGCCAACTTTCCTGATGGCCGGCGGCTTTCCCACTGGACTAGATCCTGCGAGCCTGCGCGCTTCCGTCACGACGATGGACCGCGAGGCGTACTGGTTCAGCTGGGCTGACCTACGGCGCGGCGGGGAGCAGTGGTACGTGCGCAAGGGTTTGCGGGAGTTCGAGAGCAAGTCGGATCTGGAAAGCCTCGAGCGACTGAAACGAGAGCACCCGGGAGCGGCCGAAATGGTGCTGCAGGAGCAGGAGAAACTGCGAAGTGATGGGCCGCCGTGGATGCTGTGCCTCGAAAATCCTCACGAGACATGGGTCGGAACTGCGGACGTCGGATCGCTCGAGGGCGTGGCGACTCTCACTCCTCGATGGGAATCGTTTGGCGATGTCGCCGTCTCGATTCGAACGGACTCGAAGGTCGCACCTGGTTGGTACGTCGATATCGAGTTGCGCCCCACCTCGGAGAATCGAGACTCGCGCTCGGGCGGAGGCAGGCTGAACGAGCTCGTCAAGGAGCCATGCCATCTCTCTCGACTGCCCCCTGGCGCTTACACGCTGATCATCGACGGCGAGACTTGCGAAGAAGTGCAGAGGGACATCATCGTGCGCGCGGGCGAGACCACGGACGTCGAAGTGCATCTGGAATGCGCGACCAGCGCTGGCTCGATCCGAGGAGAGATCACGAGCGAAAGCGGGGAGGCTCCCGACCAGAAGGAGCTCACCGTCGAACTTTCGAACAAGGAATGGAGCATGCGCCCCGCCCTCGTTTCGGACGAGAAGGCAGCGCCATGGAAAGCCCGCTTCGTCGTGCCCGACGTTCCAGCAGGAGACATCGACCTCTGGTGCTTGGCCGGGGCCTTCGGTACCGAGGCTTCCAAACCCGTCGCTCACGCAGGCGACACAATCCAGATTCGGGTCCTAGATCGTCCAACCTACATCGACCTCGGCTTTCGCGTGTTCGACAAGGAAACCGCAGTCGAGCTCGAGAGCTATCGAGCGGAGATCTGGACGACCCGGTCAGATCTTTTCCCGCGAGTGCTTCCCTCGGGCGCGATTGCCATCGATCACGTGCCTGAAACCGGACGACTTCCCTGGGAGGTCACGAGTCCAGGCTATTTTTGCGCTCGGGGGAACCTCAACGAGCGTCCAGCTTGGAGCAAGACTGCGGGCAACAAGCGCTGGATCGACGTGCACCTGGAACGTGGCTGGCAGATCGAATGCGTATCGATGGACGGTGACTACAGGCATCTCGCCGGCGCGACGATCTTCGCCGATGGCGTCGAACGGGGAAAGACTGACGCCGACGGCAACTTCATGCTCACGCTCCCCGAGCGCCCGAAGTCGCTCGAGGCGACGTATCGAGACTGGCGTCGCATCGAGCAGGAAATGGAGAGCCTCGACAGGATCGAGTCGGGCTACCTGGCCCTGTTCATTTTCGAACGCAAGCGCTGACAGGCGGCCACCCGGTAAACCACCACCATCCATTACACGCCGCGAATGTAATAAACGGTGGTGGTTTACCGGGTGCCGTGCGAGCGTTGCCGCGAGAGCCAGTCCTCGGCGAGCTTCAAAGCGCGAGGGACGAGGCGATAGGTCCTGACGCGGCCGGTCTTCGTCGATCGCACGAGGCCGCCGTGCTCGAGGACGGCTAGATGTTGCACGAACGAGGGAAAGGCCATGGCGAAAGGCTCCGCGAGCTCGCTCACCGAAGCCGGGCCCTTGCTCAGGCGCTCGATCACGCGTCTGCGCGTCGGATCGGAGAGGGCCTGGAACACGCTGTCGACTCGCGCGATCGTTCGGGACATGCCGCGAGGCTAGGATCGGCGATCACTAAGGGCAATGCCTAAGTATCAGGCCTCGGGATCAAGCCTCGATATCACCTTCTAGCCTCCGAGTCACATCTCGCGCACTGCATCCCGATACGCAGCCCCCTCGCGCTGCCCACGAAGGGGGATACCCCATGCTATCCCCGGTGTTTCAGTGATTTTCCCGACCTACTTACGATCTCCTGCGTACAGAACATGTCTCGTATCCGGCTACGTTGAGGTCTCGGTTTCTCGTCGACGCTGCTGTAGCCCTCGGCGCTCCATGGGTCATAGATCCTGGGGCAAGCCTCACGGGCTCCCCCCAGCGGCGACTAACTGCTGAAGGAGGATTGCCATGAAGATCGCTTTGATTACCTGTGCACTCATCGCTCCCCTGTTCCCGGCACTCGTTCGACAACAAGGCTGCCCCAACGTCATCGCGCACGAGCCGGTCGTGGTGTTCGAGGTCGCCGGCTCGACCCTCGCCACGCAGGTCGACCGCACCCTGACCGTCTATGCGGACGGCTCGATGCTGATGTCGGAAGCTGGCCAGGCAGGCTCGCGCGGCCAATGCATGCGTGTTCAGACCACCCCTGGGGTCGTGGCCGACCTGAAGCTCGCGCTGATCAAGGCAGGGGCGCAGGTCCTTTGCGACCACCAGATTCAAGTCACCGACGTTCCGCTGCGCACTCTGACCTTGATGGGCGGCACGCAGGACGCGCGCGCGCACACGTTCAGCTACTGGACTCCCGAGCCGGAGTACGCGGCCGTCGACGCAGAGCTCGAGGCCTTCATCGCCGAGCAGTTTCCGGGGTTCTGATTCTCCCCGCGCGCAGATCACTGAGCCGCTGGAATCCGCGGCCCGAGACCATCGAATCTCCAGGATTTCGGCCCCGGAGCGCAGGCCGCGCTCCGGGCTGAACCTTCAGCGACGGCCGGCGGCAGCTTCCGGCAAGGACTCGGGGTCGCGGCGCAACTGGATGTTCTCGAGGTCGCCTTGGAGCGATTGAGGAAGGCGCGCGATCACGCTCGATCTCTGCGACGAGTCTCCGGCGATCAGGAGCAGCAGGGCTCCTTCCCCGCGCGGCACGCCGTCCAGTTGGAACGTCCCGTCTGGCTTGCAGGCCACGACGCGTGCCCGCTGGCTGGGTGAAGCCACGAAGGCGACCGACAACCGCGGCAGTTCCTCCGCGCTGAAACCTACCGCGCTGCCCGATATCGAAGCGAAACTCGGGCTCAGGTCGAAGATGAGCAGCTCTCGCCGCGCGGGGTCGAAGTCGATCGCCTTCTCGTGGTTGTCGATCACCATGTCCTCGGTCCTGTAACCGATCGACACGCGAGATCGACCCTCGCTGGGCAGGAACAGGACCACCCGTGCTTCGCCCTCGGTATCGACCGCGAGCGGGTTGCCGTTGATCGTCGTCCCAACCACGACCGCGCCGTCCACGATCGAGACGTAGTAACAATAGCGACCGCCCTTGACCACGCCGCGAAGGAGCGCGGGCACGGCTACGGCCGGTTTCAGCTCGAGCACCTGCTCGTTCGCGCAGGCGATGTCGAGATCCATCGGGCCGATGAAGCCGTACTCGTCTGGGCGGAACCGGTGGGGAAAGGCGCTGACCACTTCGTCGTCGTTCTTTCGTTGCCAGCGCGCCACGAAGCGTCCTTCGGCATCGGTCCAGCAGCGTTTGTACTCCCAGCCGCGCGGCGAGACCCCATCGGAACGGCGCTGGACTTTCACGCCGATCTGCAGGCCAGCAACCGGGGCACCGCCTCGAAGCACTCGCCCGTGGAGCGCGGCGGTGCCTGCCATCGGAGTCATCAGGAATTCGATCGGCTCTTCGCTCAGCGGCCCGCCCCGGTCGATCACCTTCGGCGGATCGCCTTCGCGGTAGTCGTTGGCGTAGACAGAGAGTCGAGCGAACTCAAATGGAGCCTTCGGATCTCGCTGAGGGCTATCTGAGAGCAACATCACGACGGATTCGCCGCGCTCGTCGGCCTGGAACGCCGCCCTACCCTTTACCTGATCTCCGATCAGGAATTCGACCTGACCTTGCACCAGGTAGATTGGCAAGCGCGTCTCGGCGTCGAGGACCCGGACCTTCACGCTCGGCACCGGTTCGAGCACGAGCTCGACTCGCGTCGCGACCGACTCGACTTTTACGCCGGGCGCTACCGGCTGCCCGTCGAAGCGCTGCTCGCTCTGGATCATGCTCGGAGCGAACGCGATGAAGCCAGCCGGCAGACTGGGCGCGAAGTAGGTCAGCGAACCGTCCGCGCCCGTGAGGTTTTCATCTTCCGTTCGAGGATTCTCAGGGCTCCGGATCCTCACTCCGGAAACCGGCTGCCCCTTCGCGTCGACGGCGCGCACGATCAGCGACTGGCCGCTCGCGAGGCTGAGATCCTCGAGCTGACCCGTGGCACGCGGCAGATCGATCTCGATCGTTCCGGCCTTGGCATCCTTGATCCCCGCGAGTCGCACGCGCTCGAAGCTCGCGGTCGTCGGATAGGCGATGAAGTAGAACCCCTTCGCGCTGGTCGTGACCCTGTCGACGATCGAGCGCCGCTCGGCGATGCCGACGTTGCTGTGCGCGCGGGTCGCGCCGGCGGAGTCGATCACGCTTCGACTCGTCAGTTCCAGGACCACGCGCGCACCGGCGACCGGCGCCTTTTTTTCGTCGACGACAAGGCCGAACAAACCCGTCGATGGCGTCAGCACGGCGCGCAGCTCCTGCTGCGAGCCTTCCAGGGGCAACTCGCGAGGCTCGAAACCCGTGGCGCCCAGGTGAAGCGCGGTCGTGCCGCCAGAAACTTCGACTTCGAGACGACCCTGCGCGTCGGTGACGAGCCAGCTCGCGCCGGATGCTCCGGCGACCCGCCCGACCTCGACCTGTGCATTGGCGATCGCCGCGTCGTCGGGAAAACGCAGCAGCTCGAGCTTCAGTCGCCGCGCGACCGTCGGGTCCGCGGATTCCAGCTCGCTGCCACGGACGGTTTTGCGCGCATCCGCCAGCTCGCTGCTGGTGGTGTCGAGCACGGGAACCGGATCGAGCGCTTCTTGGCCCGCGACAGGTCCAAGCGAAGGCACGTCGGGCACATATCCCCACCACATCCACGCGAGCAGCGCGGCGAGCGCGCAGCCGATCAGGCCCAGTGTCAGCTTCACGCGGTCTCCTCCCGCTTCCGACGTCGCGACGATCCGGGCATTTCCGCGAGCCTGCGCGGGCCAGCAACGGCCTCAGCTGCCCAGCAGTTTCTTGACCCGCGTCCAGGCCTCCGCCCGCGCGCGTTTGTTCGGATCCGAGGCACCGGGAGCTTCACCCGCGCGCATGAAACCATGCCCGGCCCCTTCGTAGGTGACCGGCTCGAAGGTCTTGCCCAGTTTTTTCATCGCTTCCGTCGTCGCCGCGACGGTGGTGGTGATGCGCGAATCGTTCTCGCCGTAGAAGCCGTACACGGGGCATTCGATCTTCGCCATGGCCTCTTCCTTCGGCGCGCTGCCGTAGAAGACGAAGGCCGACTTCAGTCCCTTGCGCGCCGTCGCGAAGGCGAAGGACTGACCACCGCCCCAGCAGAAGCCTGCGACGCTGAGCTTGCCGTTGCAGGCCTCGAGCTTCGTCACATAGTCCGCTGCAGCGTTGAGATCGGCGGTCACCTTGGTCGCGTCGAGCTTGGAAATGGCCTCGGTCGCCGCATCGGAGCTAGCGAAGCTGTCGGTCTTGCCGCCGGCGGGTCCCGCGCCGCTCAGGAGATCGGGCGCGATCGCGATGTAGCCGGCCTCGGCGAACTCGTCGCTCGCCGCGCGGGCCCAATCGTTGAGACCCTTGTTCTCGTGGATCACGAGCACGGCTGCGACCTTGCCCTTGGCCTCGGGATAGGTGACGAAGCAGTGGAGCGTGCGCTCGCCGGACTTGACCTCGACCCATTCATGGTGCCGCGGCGATTTCTCCAGCCGCTCCTTCACAGGATCCTTGGGTTGCGCGGGAGGCGCCGGATCCTGCACCGGGGCGAAGGCGAGCAACGAAAGTACCGCGAAGGAACGCAACCACATGTCGATCTCCTTGAGTTCGAGGATTCAGCGCCGCATCGACGGCGATTCTAGCGGCGGCGCGACCAGGCACCGAGTGGTCGGCCTGCGATCGGACGGCGGTTCCCGAGTTCGAGGTAACCAGATCCGCGGATCTCACTAGGCATTCAACCCATGGAGGCAGTCAGCCTCACCATCCCATGAAGATCTCATCAGCTTGCCGTTGCCTGGCCCTCTCCCTCGTCCTGTCCGCCGCCGCGTCCGCGCAGGTGATCACACGCGTCAGCATCGCCACCTCGGGCGCCGAGGGCAACGGCGACAGCTTCTCGCCTTCTCTGAGCCAGCGCGGCCATCTCGTGGTCTTCTACAGCAAGGCCGCGAATCTCGTCCCGAACGACCTCAACGCAGCCCAGGACGTATTCCTCCACGACCGCATTGCCGGAACGACCGTGCGCGTCAGCGTCAGTTCCGGCGGCGTCGAGGGCAACGGCGAGAGCTACAACTCCGTGATCTCGGGTGACGGCCGGTTCGTCGCTTACAACAGCGCGTACGCGACCTCGCGAGCTCCACCACTTCGCGGATCAGCGTCAATTCCGCCGGCCGGGTAAGCGATGGCAACAGCTACTACCCGACGATGTCCGCGAATGGCCGATTCGTGGCCTTCATGAGCTTTGCTTCGAACCTCGTGGCTGGAGACACCAACGCGAACTCGGACATCTTCGTGCACGACCGCCTGCTCGGAATCACGAAGCGCGTGAGCGTCGGCCCGGCCGGGGTGGAAGGCAACGGGATCAGCGAGTGGTCCGAGATCTCGGCTGACGGCAACCGGGTGGTCTTCCTGAGTCGAGCGAGCAACTTCGTCGCGGGCGACAGCCTCGAGAGCTCGGACGTCTTCGTGCGCGACATCAGGAACGCCACGACCATCTGCGTCAGCGTCGATCCGAGCGGGCTGCCCGGGACTGGAATCTGCGGCTCGGGCTCGATCTCCGGTGACGGCCTTACCGTCGGCTTCGGAAGCACGTCCTCGAGCCTGGTCGCGGGTGACACCAACCATCTGACCGACATCTTTTCGCACAGCCTGGTCACCGGCGTGACGACGCGCGTCAGCGTCAGCTCGAGCGGCGTCCAAGGCGACCAGCTGAGCTGGTACTTGACGCCCGGGTCGCTTTCCTACGATGGTCGATACGTGGCGTTCAAGAGCGCGGCGACCAACCTCGTGCCCTTCGACCTCAACGGGGAGCTCGACATCTTCGTGCGCGATCAGCGTCTCTTGACGACGACACGGGTGAACGTGGATGCTCAGGGCGTCGAGGCGTTCGGCGGCAGGAGCAGCACCCCGACGATCTCCGCGGACGGTCGGTACGTCGGCTTCTACAGCTTCGCGAACAACCTCGTGCCCGCGGATGGCAACTCGGCCGCGGACGTGTTCATCCGGAAGCTCTAGTGGGTCGATTCAAAAGTACGCGTCATTAGTGGGCACGGTCACTTTGGGTGCAGTCCAGCAGTCCGCACCACATTCACCTTGGTGCAGTAGCGCTT
>Ga0193706_1000947_pt1 | contig 14112 bp, 12 predicted proteins | sample U3c1metaG_FD_160130 | JGI IMG/M metagenome (GOLD analysis project Ga0193706, IMG submission 160130) | Soil microbial communities from a riparian zone of the East river system, Colorado, United States - U3c1 | ecosystem: Environmental > Terrestrial > Soil > Riparian zone | place: USA: East River... | reverse complement strand
TTGCGCTTGTCGCGCGCCATGGTGGTGATGATCCGGGTGCCCGGAAAATATCTGGCGGCCCAGCGCACCTTCTGGTCGGCCGCCCAATTGCCTTGGGGAAGACCGGTCAGGATGATCGGGTCCAGGTGGCGGACCGCCTCGAACAGCTCGGTCGCTCCGGGAAGGAGAGGGAGGCCGAAATAGAAATCCGGCGCCCGCGCCAGCTTCGCCCAGAAGCGGCCGATGCCGCGGCGTTTCTCATAGGCTTTGGGATTCATTCCGAGCACGGCGGTCGCGCCCTTCTCGAAATCGGCGAGGACTCCGTCGCAGTCGAGATAGAGCTGCCGCTTCATGATGGCGTCCGGGTCCTCAGGTCCGCGGCCAGCGCGAAGGCTTCAGGCTTATGCGGGCAGGCTCGTCCAGATCGACCCAGCCCTGCTCCGCGATCACGTCGTTGCTCTCCTTGGCCTCCCGCCCGTCCTTCAGCGACCAGGTAATGTGATAAATGCTTCCGTCAGGGCGGTCGGTAGTGCCCGCGATCCGCACCACCATCGCCTCGACTCCGCGGCCATCGTCGGAGCGGCCGATCATCTCGCCTTCGTTTTCCTGCGGAAGCGAAGCCCGGCGGCTTGCTCCGGTGCGCAAAGTGACATGGTCGGCATCGAGATTGGGGTAGGTGGGCGGGAATCGCTCGAGCAGGGCGTCGCGCTGGCCGCGGTCGAGCTTCCAGCCGATGACGGCTTCGCCTTTGCCGGCGCTCTCGGAGGCTTTCCTGGCCGTTGGTGCCATAGCCGGTGGAAAACCGATCGGATGGAGAGCCGGTTCCGCGCCGGCCAGGCGCCGGGGCTTCACCGGCGCTCTGCGATCCAGCGTTTCAGTGCCTTCACCTCTTTGGGCTGCATGTGGAGCCCGAGCTTTGTTCGGCGCCAGATGATGTCCTCGGCGGTTCGGGCGAATTCCTTGTCGATCAGATAGCGGACCTCGGCCTCGTGCAGGCCGGCGCCGAACGCGCGGCCGAGATCCTTGAGACTCTTCGAATCGCCGATCAGGTCGCGCAGCCGCGTTCCGTAGGCGCAGGCCATTCGGTGCAGCATCGGCGCGGGGAGCCAGGCCGAAATCCCGTCCCGCCACTCCAGGAAAGCGGGACTGAGATCGCCGCCGGGAAGCGCCAGCTTGCGGGTCGACCGCGGCCCTTCGATCCCGAGCAAATCCACCGCCTCCTCGGCCAGCGCCCGGGCGGTGGTGATCTTGCCTCCAAAGACGGAGAGCAATTTGCCGCCCGGATCGCTGTCCAGCTCGAGATGATAGTCGCGGGTGACCGACTTGGCGTCGGTCGCGCCGTCGTCGTGAAGGGCCCGGACGCCCGAATAGCTCCAGATCACATCCGCGGGGACGACCTGCTTGCGGAAATAGCGGTCCGCCGACTCGCAGAGATAGCGAATCTCACCGGCATCGATCACCGCATCCTCGGGCTTTTCGACGGGGATGTCGGTCGTCCCGATCAGCGTGCCTCCGCCATAGGCAATGGCGAACACGACCCGACCGTCGGGCTGCTGCAATATGTAGGCATGATCCCCCTCGTAGAGGGAGGGCACGAGGATGTGGCTGCCCTTGATCAGCCGCACCCGGCTCTCGCTCGTCTCGCACAGGCTGCCGCGAAGCACGTCGGCCACCCAGGGGCCGGCGGCGTTGGCGATCGCCCGGGCGGCGACGGTCCGCCCGCCCGACACCTCCGCGATCCAGCCGTCGCCCTCGCGCCGGGCGGAGAGCAGCTCGGTGCGGGTGGCGATCTCCGCGCCGTGCTCGGCGGCGTCGACGGCATTGAGCATTGTCAGCCGCGAATCGTCGACCTTCGCATCCCAGTAGGAAAGGAGCCGCCGCCTCTCCTGGAGCGGCGCCCGCAGCGCATTCTCGCCGCGCCACAGCCGCTTCGACCGCGGCAGGCTGCCTCGGAACGAGAGCAGATCGTAGAGGAGCAGGCCGGCGCGGACCATCCAGAACGGCCGCATGCCGCGGCAATGAGGCAAGGCGAAGAGCAAAGGCTGGACGATGTGCGGCGCCGTCCGGAGCAAGATCTCCCGCTCGCGAAGCGCCTCGCGGACCAGCCTGAACTCGTAATATTCGAGGTAGCGCAGCCCGCCATGGATCAGCTTGGACGAGGCCGAGCTGGTATGAGCGGCGAGATCGTCCTTCTCGACCAGAAGCACCCTGGCGCCCCGCAGCGCCGAATCGCGCGCAATCGCCGTCCCGTTGATCCCGCCGCCGATGATCAGGAGGTCGAACTGGTCCACGCTTTTCCTTCTATCGTCATTCCAGCGAATGCTGGAATCCATACGGTCTTCGTGTCACCAAGAACGCTTGGACCCCGGCTTTCGCTGGGGTGACGGGGGAAGAATGGCCGAGACGATCCTCGTCATCGATGAAGGCACGACCAGCACGCGCGCGATGCTGTTCGATGCCGGCGGCGCGTGTCTGGGCTCCGAGCAGCAGGAGCTGACCCAGCATTATCCCGCCCCCGGACTGGTCGAGCATGACGCCGAGGAGATCTGGAGCAAGAGCCTCGCCTGCGCCCGGGAGATGGTCGGGCAGGCGGGCGGCGCCGACCGGATCGCCGCGATCGGAATCACCAACCAGCGCGAGACGATCTGCTTCTGGTCGCGGCGGACGGGGCGGGCGCTCACGCCCGCAATCGTCTGGCAGGACCGGCGGACCGCCAGTGATTGCGCGCTGCTTCGCGAGCAGGGCCATGAGGAGCTGGTACAGAGCCGCACCGGCCTGTTGCTCGATCCCTATTTCAGCGCGTCGAAGATCGCCTGGGCGCTTCGCAACTGGCCGCAGCTCGCCGAGGCGGGGGACGATCTGTGCGTCGGAACGGTCGAGACCTGGCTGGTCTGGCGGCTGACCGGCGGCCTTCACGTCTCGGACGCCAGCAATGCCTCGCGCACCGCTTTGATGGACATTGGCAAAGGCTGTTGGGACAATGAACTGCTCGCCCTGTGGGGCGTGAAGCGCGCCTTGCTTCCCGAGATCGTCGACTGCGCGGGCATTTATGGCGAGACGCTGCCCGATCTGTTCGGCGCGCCGATCCCGATCGCCGGCATGGCGGGAGACCAGCAGGCCGCGGCGATCGGCCAGGCCTGCCTCGCGCCCGGCGACACCAAGGCAACCTATGGCACCGGCGCCTTCATCCTCACCAATACGGGCGAGGAGCAAAGGCGCAGCCGGCACCGCCTCCTCTCGACCATCGGCTGGCAGCTGAACGGCAAACGCAGCTACGCGCTGGAAGGGTCGGTCTTCGTCGCCGGGAGCCTGATCAAATGGTTCCGCGACGATCTCGGCCTGCTCGCAAGCGCCGCCGAGAGCGAGCAATTGGCCCGGTCGGTACCCGACAGCGCCAGCGTTCAGATCGTGCCTGCCCATAGCGGCCTCGGCGCGCCGCACTGGCGCCCGGATGCGCGCGGGGCGATCACCGGGCTGAGTTTCGCGGCCGGCCGCGCTCATATCGTCCGCGCCGCCTTGGAGGCGATGACCAACCAGACCCACGATCTGATGACCGCCTTCGCAGCCGACGGCGCGATCTGGGGAACTCTGAAGATAGACGGCGGAATGTCCGCGAACGACTGGCTAGCCCAAGATCTGGCGGACATGCTGGGGCTGACAGTAGAGCGGCCCGGCTTCGTCGAGACGACCGCCTTGGGCGCTGCGATGCTGGCGGGTGTGGGGTGCGGGCTGTTCTCGTCGCTGGAGAAAGCGGCGGTCATGCGCGGCGCGGTCGAGCGGTTCGAGCCGGCCGCGACAACCGGTGCGCGCGAGGAGCGTCTGGAGAGCTGGCGCGAGGCGGTGGCTCGGCTTTTGTCGTGAGGCAGGCCAGGCCTTCAACTTGCTAGCGCCTCGGCCCTCGGCCGGACCAAACCCCTTGTTAAACCTTGGCTGCTAATCCCCAGCCATGGTCCAGCGCATTCATCTGGTGGCCGCCGCGCGCCCGAATTTCATGAAGGTCGCGCCGCTCTGGCACGCCCTCGCCGCCGCGCCCGATTTCGAGCCCGTCCTCATTCACACCGGCCAGCATTACGACGTCAACATGTCGGACGCGTTCTTCTCCGACTTGAGGCTCCCCGAGCCCGATCACCATCTCGGAATCGGCTCGGGAAGCCATGCCGAGCAGACCGGCGGCGTGATGATCGCCTATGAGAAAGTGGCCGAGGCGGACCGCCCGGACTGGCTCGTGGTCGTCGGCGACGTCAACTCGACCGCCGCCTGCGCTCTCGCCGCCGCCAAGATCGGCGTGCGCACCATCCACCTCGAGGCCGGCCTTCGAAGCCGCGACCGGACCATGCCCGAGGAGATCAACCGGATCGTCACCGATTCGATCGCCGACGTGCTCTGGACCCCTTCGCCCGACGCGGACGAAAATCTGGCAGGGGAGGGCGTCCCCTCCGGCCGGATCAGCCGGGTCGGCAACATCATGCTCGACAGCTTCGAGCTGGTTCGTCCCGCCATCGATGTCGCGGACATGCCGGGCGAGCTTGGGCTTAAGCGCGGTGCCTATGGCGTGGTCACCCTTCATCGCCCCTCCAATGTCGACGAGCCGGCCCAGCTCATCCGCCTCTGCGACGCCCTGATCGACGTTCAGAGCCGGCTGCCTCTCGTCTTCCCGGTCCATCCGCGCACCGCGAAGCGGCTCTCGGCGACGGGCCGCGACTCCAGGCTGCGCCGCGCCGGCGTACGTCTGGTCGAGCCTCTCTCCTATGTCCGCTTCATGAGCCTCGTCACCGGCGCCGCGGCCGCAATCACCGACAGCGGCGGCGTGCAGGAAGAGACGACCTATCTCGGCATTCCCTGCCTCACCCTTCGCGAGACGACCGAACGTCCGGTCACCATCCTCGAAGGCACCAACCGTTTGGTGAAGGCCGAGACCCTGGCGCTCGAGCTCGACAAGGCACTCGCCGCGCCGAGGCTCGTCAAAAAGCCCGATCTGTGGGACGGCGGCACCGCCGCGCGCTGCGTCGATGATCTTCGCCGCCGCGCCGGTCCGGCCAAGCTGCCCTCGGCCCGGAAGAGCGCGACCGAATTCGCGGCCGATCAGGCCCACAAGCATGGGCTCATAGAGGAGAGAAGGCGCGCTAGCGGGCGGTCCAGCTATCGTCGATCATTTTGATCACGCCCGAGAAATCCTTGCCGGCCCCGCCCAGCTCGGCGAAGCGCGCATAGATCTCCTCGGCCTGGCTTCCCATCGGCGTGTAGGCGTCGACGCTCTGGGCCGCCTCCATCGCCAGCCGTAAGTCCTTCAGCATCAAGGCCGAGGCGAAGCCCCCTTCATAATCGCGGTCGGCGGGCGTTTCCGGGCCGACGCCGGGGAGCGGGCAATAGGTCGTCATCGACCAGCACTGGCCTGACGCCTTGGAGGCGATGTCGAAGAAGGTCTGCGGATCTAGGCCGAGCTTCTGCGCCATGACGAAGGTCTCGCAGGTCGCGATCATCGAGGCGCCGAGAAGCATGTTGTTGCAGATCTTGGCCGCCTGACCCGAGCCCGCGCCGCCGGCATGGATCACCGCCTTGCCCATGATCTGAAGGATTGGCTCTGCGCGGGCGAAGGCCTCGTCGCTTCCGCCGACCATGAAGGTGAGCGTGCCCGCGTCCGCGGCGGCAATGCCTCCCGACACAGGGGCGTCGACCATCTGATAGCCTTCGCCCTCCGCCTTTCCGATCTCCTCGCGCGCGGTGGCGACGTCGATGGTCGAGCAGTCGATCAGGATCGCGGATTTGGGCGCGGTGCCGATCACCGAGGATTCGTAGACATCGCGGACATGCTTGCCGGCCGGAAGCATGGTGACGACGGCCTCGGCATTCTTAACCGCCTCCTCGGCCGAGCCGGCCCTCTTGCAGCCATGGCCCTCCGCCTTGGCGAGTGCCGCCTCGACCAAGTCGAAGGCTGTCACCTCATGCCCGGCCTTGGCGAGGTTGGCCGCCATGCCCCCGCCCATATTGCCGAGCCCGATAAATGCTATTCGTGCCATTTGATCCTCTCTTCCTCTCCCCCTGTGGGAGAGGGATGCGAAATCTTAGTGAGCGCAGCGATCTTAGATGGAGCTGGGTGAGGGGTGGCGCTGTGCATGCAGCGCCGAAGCTACGCTTCGCACCCCTCTCCAACTCCGCCTAAGCGCGATGCGCTAAGGCTACGTATCCTCTCCCACAAGGGGAGTGGACAGCTACCGCCCAGTCCACTCGGCCTTACGCTTGTCGACGAAGGCCGCCATCCCTTCCTTCTGGTCGGCCGTCCCGAACAGGCCGTGGAACAGGCGGCGCTCGAAGACGATGCCCTGGGCGAGGCCGGTCTCGAACGCGGCGTTGACCATCTCCTTGGTCGCCATCGCGGCCAAAGGCGCCATCGAGGCGATCGCTGAAGCGGTCTTCAGCGCTTCCTCGACCAGGTCGGCCGCCGGCACCACCCTGGCCACGAGCCCGGCCCGCTCAGCCTCCTCGGCGCCCATCATCCGCCCGGTCAGGCACATCTCCATCGCCTTCGCCTTGCCGATTGCCCGGGTCAGGCGCTGGGAGCCGCCCATGCCGGGCGTGACCCCAAGCTTGATCTCGGGCTGGCCGAACTGGGCGCTGTCCGCGGCGATGATGAAATCGGCCATCATCGCCACTTCGCAGCCGCCGCCCAGCGCATAGCCGGCCACCGCCGCGATCCACGGCTTGCGGGTGGCGGTCACCTTCTCCCATCCCTGAAAGAAATTGCTTCCGTACATGTCGGCAAAGCCCTGGTCGGACATCTCCTTGATGTCGGCTCCGGCGGCGAAGGCCCTCTCGCTGCCGGTCAGGACGGCGCAATGCTGGCTGTCGTCGGCGTCAAACTCCCCGAAGGCCTGGATCAGCTCCTTGAGCACGGTGGAGTTGAGAGCGTTCAGGGCCTGCGGGCGGTTGAGGGTGATCAGGGTCACCGCGCCCCTCTGCTCGGTCAGGATGGTTTCGTAGGTCATGCGGCATCCTCCAATTCGTCATCCCGGCGAAGGCCGGGATCTCGTGACCAGAAGTCACGGCGCTTCCCAACGAGACCCCGGCCTTCGCCGGGGTGACGGGCAGAAGGGCGGGCGCGACCGCGAGGCTCATATCGGCGTCCATTCCTCGCCCTCGGGCATTGGAGCGAAGATCGTATCGATCATATGCTCGCTGACGCCTTCCGGCGACGGCGGATTCCAGCGCGGCTGATTGTCCTTGTCGACGAGCAGGGCCCGCACGCCTTCGACGAAATCGTGGCGCTGTACCACCCGGGTCGCGACCGCATATTCCTGCCGCATCTCGTGGCCGAAATCCGGCATTCGCGCGCCGTCGTAAAGAAGGCGCAGCGAGACCTTGCAGGCCTGCGGGCTCTTGGCGCGCAGGATGTCGCGCTGCGCGCGCCCCCAGTCCGAACCATCCTCGTCGAGGGCGGCCAGCACGCCCTCATACTCGTCGGCGGTGAAAAGCCGGTCGATATCGGCGAGCTGCGCCTCGATCTTCGTTTCGGGCGGAGGCGCCGTGGCGCCGTCCAGTATCTCCTCGAGGCGGCCCGGCTCGCGCGCGATTCGCGCCTTCACGTCGTCGAGCGCCAGCGAGGGAATGTAATGGGTGGCGAGGCCGAGCAGGCGGCATTCGGCGCCGTCGAGACGCGCTCCGGTCAGCGCGAGATAGTGGCCGACGCGGCCGGGCAGCCGCGGAAGATACCAGCCGCCGCCGACGTCCGGGAACAGGCCGATCGCCGTCTCCGGCATGGCGAAGCGCGTATTCTCCGTAGCGACGCGATAGCGGCACGGCTGGGAGATTCCCACGCCTCCACCCATCGTGATCCCGTCCATGAAGGCGATTGTCGGCTTGGCGTAGGTGAAGAGCAGATGGTTGAGCCGATATTCCTCGTGGAAGAATGCGCGCGCCTCGCTTCCGTCCCCGGCGCCGCTCTCTGCAAGCATGACGATGTCCCCGCCCGCGCAGAAGCCGCGTCCCGAGGCGTGATCCACGGTCACCACCTCGACCCGGGCATTCTCGCGCCAGTCGATCAGGGCCGCGATCATCGCGCTGCACATGTCCTTCGTCAGTGCGTGGATCGCCTTGGGCCTGTTCAGCCGGATTCGCCCGGCCTTGCCGGTCACCAAGGTGATGATGTCGTCCACTAGTGCGGCTTCTTGGGAAGGGTCACTGCCGAAGCATATCGCGGGCGATGATCACGCGCATGATCTGGTTGGTGCCTTCCAGGATCGAATGGACCCTGAGGTCGCGCCAGAAACGCTCGATCGGATAATCCTGGAGATAGCCGTAGCCGCCGTGCAGCTGCAGTGCGCGGTCGACCACAGAGCTTCCGGTGTCGGTCGCAAGCCTCTTGGCCATGGCCGCGAACCGGCTCTTGTCGGGCGCATTCTCGGTCACCTTCACCGCCGCAGCGTAGAGAAGCATCCGCGCGGCCTGAAGCTCGGTCTCCATGTCGGCGAGGGTGAACTGGGTCGCCTGGAAATCGGCGATCGGCGTACCGAACTGCTTGCGTTCCTTCGTGTAAGCGATCGCTTCGTCGAGGCAGCGCTGGGCCCCGCCCAATGAGCAGGCGCCGATATTCAATCGCCCGCCGTCGAGGCCCATCATTGCGATCCGGAAGCCCTCGCCCTCGCCGCCGACCAGATTCTCCGCCGGCACCCGGACCTCGTCGAAATTGACCTGGGCGGTCGGCTGCGAGTGCCAGCCGAGCTTCTTCTCCTGAGCGCCGAAGCTGACGCCAGGCATGTCCTTGTCGATCACCAGGCAGGAAATGCCCTTCGGCCCGTCCTGGCCGGTGCGGACCATGGTGACATAGACCTCGTTCTCGCCGCCGCCCGAGATGAACGCCTTCGAGCCCGAGACGACATAATCGCCGCCATCCTTGACCGCGCGCGTCTTGAGCGCCGCCGCGTCGGAGCCCGAGCCCGGCTCGGTCAGGCAATAGGAACCGATCCGCTCCATCGGGATGAGCGAGGGCAGGTATTTCTCTTTCACCGCCGCCGATCCGAACCGGTCGATCATCCAGCTCGCCATATTGTGGATTGAGATGAAAGCGGAAGTGGAGGGGCAGCCATAGGCCATCGCCTCCATGATCAGGGCCGCCTCGAGCCGTCCGAGCCCGATCCCGCCGCTCTCCTCCGACACGTAGATCGATCCGAAGCCGAGCTCGGCCGCCTGCCGGATCGTGTCGCGCGGGAAGATATGCTTCTCGTCCCACTCGGCGGCGTGGGGCGTGATCGCATCGGCGGTAAAGGCCCGCGCCATCTCCTGGATCTGGCGCTGCTCGTCATTGAGGTCGAACTGGGTCATGCCGCGCTCTTAATCTCGGCATCGGCTTCGGCAAATGCCTGGACCGCCTTCTCCAGCTCCTCGCGGCTGTGGGTTGCCGATATCTGGGTGCGGATCCGCGCCTTGCCCTTGGGCACGACCGGATAGGAGAAAGCGATCACATAGACGCCCCTGGAGAGCAGGGCGTCGGCGAGCGCGGTTGCGCGCCTCGCGTCGTGGAGCATGACCGGAATGATCGGATGGTCGCCGGGCAGCAGTTCGAAGCCGGCATCGGCCATGCCCTGGCGGAAGAAGCGCATATTGTCGCGAAGCCGCTCGCGCAGGTCGTTTCCGGCCGCGGCCAGCTCGACCGCCTTGGCCGCCCCGGCGACCATCGCCGGCGCCACCGTGTTGGAGAAGAGATAAGGGCGGGAGCGCTGGCGAAGAAGCTCGACGATCTCGCGGCGGGCGCTGGTGAACCCGCCGCTTGCGCCGCCGAGCGCCTTGCCCAGCGTTCCGGTGACGATGTCAATTCGATCCATCACCCCGCAATGTTCGGGCGTGCCGCGCCCGCCCGGTCCGACCGCGCCGGTGGCATGGCTGTCGTCGACATGGACGAGGGCGCCGTAACGCTCGGCCAGCTCGCAGATCCGTTCCAGCGGAGCGATATAGCCGTCCATCGAGAAGACGCCGTCGGTCGAGATCAATTTGAAGCGCGCCCCGGCTTCGTCGGCGGCCTGAAGCTGCGTCTCCAGATCGGCCATGTCGGCATTCTTGTAGCGGTAGCGCTTGGCCTTGCAGAGCCGCACGCCGTCGATGATCGAGGCGTGATTCAATTCGTCGGAAATGACTGCGTCGTCGGCGCCGAGCAATGTCTCGAACAGGCCGCCATTGGCGTCGAAGCAGGAGGGATAGAGGATCGTGTCCTCCGTCCCCAGCCATTGGGAAAGCTGCTGCTCGAGCTGCTTGTGAATGGACTGGGTGCCGCAGATGAAGCGCACCGAGGCCATTCCGTAGCCCCAGCGCTCGAGCCCTTCCTGGGCGGCCGCCTTCACGCGCGGATCCTGGGCCAGGCCGAGATAATTGTTGGCGCACAGGTTGATCACATCCTCGCCGGTCTCGACGTGCACGTGCGAGCCCTGCGGCGTCGTGATCACCCGCTCTTCCTTGTAGAAGCCGGCCTCTCTGATGCCCTCTAGCTCATCGGCGACGAATTGCTGGAATTTGCCGTACATCTTGTCCTCGCAAGAGTGCTTTCAGGTCGGGCGAACCGCCCGAGACTGGGAAAGCACGGAAACAACGCGACCCCGATGGGGTCAATCCCAGCGCAGCACGACCTTGCCGGTATTGCCCTGGAGCATCGATTCGAAGCCGCGCTCAAACTCCTGATAGGGCAGGCGGTGGGTGATGATCGGCGAAAGGTCCAGGCCGGACTGGACCATCACCGACATCTTGTACCAGGTCTCGAACATCTCGCGGCCGTAAATGCCCTTCACGGTCAGCATGTTGAAGATGATCTTGTTCCAGTCGATCGCCATGTCGCCGGACGGGATCCCGAGCATTGAGATCTTGCCGCCATGCGCCATGTTGTCGAGCATGTCGCGGAAGCCGGACGGATTGCCCGACATCTCCAGCCCGACGTCGAAGCCCTCGGTCATTCCGAGCTCCTTCTGGACGTCGGCCAGCTTCTCGCGCTCGACATTGACGGTCCGGGTCGCGCCGAGCTTGGCCGCGAGCTCCAGCCGGTAATCGTTGACGTCGGTGATGACGACGTGCCGCGCCCCGGCATGGCGAGCGACCGCCGCCGCCATCGCCCCGATCGGGCCTGCGCCGGTGATCAATACGTCCTCGCCGACCATGTCCCACTGCAGCGCGGTGTGGACGGCGTTGCCGAACGGATCGAAGATCGAGGCGACGTCCAGGTCGATCCCGTCATTGTGGTGCCAGACGTTGGCGTTGGGGATGACGATATATTCGGCGAAGGCGCCGGGCCGGTTGACCCCCACTCCGCTCGTATAGGGGCACAGATGCCTTCGCCCGGCCATGCAGTTGCGACAGCGCCCACACACGATATGGCCTTCGCCCGACACGATCATGCCGGGCGAGAAATCGTTCACATTGTCGCCGATCTCGACGATCTCTCCGACGAATTCGTGGCCGACCACCATCGGCACCGGGATCGTCTTCTGGGCCCATTCGTCCCATTTGTAGATGTGGAGATCGGTGCCGCAGATCGCGGTCCGCTTCACCTGGATCTTGACGTCGTTGATGCCCGGCTCGGGCTCGGGCACGTCCTCGAGCCACAGGCCGCGCTCGGCCTCCTTCTTGACGAGGGCCTTCATCGGGCGGTTCCGCTGGACTGTCGAAATTTGAAGCTGATCGGCCGGTGACGGCACGGGTGAGGCTGGTTCATACGGGACCCCATAACGTCATGCTGAACTTGATTCAGCACCTATGAACACTTCATCCCGAGAAAATGGTCCGCGATCCCTGCGTCTACATCCTGGCGAGCCGGCGGAACGGCACGATCTATGTCGGAGTGACATCCGATTTGGTGGGGCGGCTCCATCAGCACCGCACAGGCGCATTTTCGGGTTTTACCTCGAAGCATCAGGTGTTTCGGCTCGTCCATTTCGAAATGCTTGCGGATATGGAAGCGGCGATCGCGCGCGAGAAGCAACTCAAGAACTGGCGCAGAGCTTGGAAGATTGCGCTGATCGAGAAAAACAATGCGACCTGGGAGGATTTGGCGATTGCGCTGGGCTTCGAACCAGTCGCGGCCCATCCGGCCACGCGCACACCATTCCATCTACGTCATCCTGACGAAAGTCAGGACCCATGAACACAGCTTCTGGCGAGCAGGCTCCTACGCCCGCGCCCACTCCGAAAACGCTCATGTTCATAGGTCCCGGATCAAGCCCGGGATGACGGCCTATGCCTTGCATGACCGCTCAGGCCAGCTTCTCCATCACGTCGCCGAACAGCTCCTCGTCGGACGGGATCGTCTTCGGGGTCGCGAGCGGCTTGGAGACCCAGGTCTCGTTGATCAGGTCGCGCCAGGTGATGTTGTTGTTGGTGCCGTTGCCGCCCCACGAGCCGCAGCCCAGGGAGAAGGTCTGGCGCATGCCGTTCCACAGATTGCCGCTGTTCGAGGCGGCCTGCGGCTGGTTGACCATCACCCGCGAGGTCCGGGTCGCATTGGCAAGCTTCATGATGTTGGCGTCGCTTCGCGAATAGATGCCGCAGCTATGGCCCTGGCCCTGATAGGCCTGAATCTCGTTGGTCAGAGCGATCGCCTCGTCGATATCCTTCACCTTGTAGAGCGCCATCGTCACCGTCAGCTTCTCGCCCGAGAAGGGATGGTCAGGCCCCGCGCCGGTCTCCGGCACGATGAAGAATTTGGTGCCTTCCGGAATCTCGAAGCCGGCCATTCCGGCGATGGTCTCGGGCGGCTGCGCAACGACCTTGGCGTTGAGGATGCCATCCTTCCACAGCACGGCCTGAAGCTTCGCCTTGTCCTCCTCGCCGAGCACATGGCCGCCCTGCGCCTTCAGCTTCGCGAGCATCTCGTCATAGATCGGCTCGACCAGCAGAACGCTGTTGTCCGCGGAGCAGGACGCGGCAAAGTCGAGGGTCTTGGAGATCCGAATTTTCTCGGCGGCATCGTCGAGATCGGCGGTCTCGTCGACGGTGATCACGGCATTGCCGACGCCGACGCCCAAAGCGGGCGTGCCGCTCGAATAGGCCGCCTTCACCATCGGTCCGCCGCCGGTTGCGAGGATCCGGTCGCATTGCCGCATCAGCTCATTGGTCTTCTCGAGCGTCGGCACATCGATTCCGATGACGAGGTCGGCCGGGGCGCCCATCTTCACGATCGCCTCGCGCACCAGGTCGCAGATCATCTTGTTGGTCAGCTTGGCGCGCGGGTGTGGCGCGATGATGATCGAGTTGCGGCCCTTGACCGCGCTGATCGCCTTGATCACCGGGGTCGCCTCGGGATTGGTCGAAGGCGAGAGGGCCCCGATCACTCCGACCGGCTTGGCGATGACGACAATCTCGCGCTCGGGATATTCCTCGATCACGCCAACCGATTTGTCGTCGATAATGTCCATCAGGGTGGCGCGGGTCTTTCGGAAGATCTTGAGATATTTGCCTTCGTAATTGCCGAGCTGGGTCTCCTCGACGGTGAATCGGGCGATCTTCTCGGCGACACCCGGCTTTGCCACCGCCCACACCATGGCGCGGATCAGGTCGTCGACCTGCTCCTGCGTATAATCCTCGATCTGCGCCTGCGCCGCGCGCGATCGCCGAACCAGCTCGGCGATCTCGACTGCGGCCTCGGCGGCCTCGTCGCTGGCGAAAATTCGTTCTTCCTTGCCCATTTCAAGCTCCCGGCCGGCCGCTCATGCGTGCGATCCGGCATCGATGTAGATATTGGGGCTGCCACTAGCCAAGGCGGCCGGGAAATGCCAGTCGCCGCCGCACCAACAAAGGAACAGATTGAATGAAGCTCGGATCGCTCAAGGGAGGCCGGGACGGCCGGCTGGTGGTGGTGAGCCACGATCTGGCCTGGTGCGCCGAAGCGGGTCACATCGCCCCGACTCTCCAGGCCGCGCTCGACGATTGGGAGCGGGCCGAGCCTCAGCTGCGCCTGCTCGACACGGATCTCGCCCACGGAGTCATTCCGCGCGACCGCTTCCACGAGCGCGAGGCGCTTGCGCCCCTGCCGCGCGCTTTTCAGTGGGCGGACGGCTCGGCCTATGTGAACCACGTCCAGCTCGTGCGGAAGGCGCGCGGTGCCGAGATGCCCGAAAGCTTCTGGACCGACCCGCTCATGTACCAGGGCGCGTCCGACGAGAT
>Ga0193706_1000946_pt1 | contig 14113 bp, 11 predicted proteins | sample U3c1metaG_FD_160130 | JGI IMG/M metagenome (GOLD analysis project Ga0193706, IMG submission 160130) | Soil microbial communities from a riparian zone of the East river system, Colorado, United States - U3c1 | ecosystem: Environmental > Terrestrial > Soil > Riparian zone | place: USA: East River... | reverse complement strand
AGGTCACCCAGAAGGTCGAGGCCGCGATCCGGACCGTCCAGGGGATCGAGGAGATAAACAGCTCGGTCCGCGAAGGCTCGTCCTTCACCTTCGTCCAGTTCGAGATCGGAACCCCCGTCGATCGCGCCGTGAACGACGTCCAGGACGCCGTCGACCGGATCCGCGGCGAGCTTCCCGACGGAATCCTCGAGCCGGAGGTGACTCGGGTCGATTTCAACGACGAGATTGCCGGCTTCTCGGCCAGCGCCGTCGACATGACGCTCGAGGAATTGAGCTGGTACGTCGACAATATGGTGACGAAGCGGCTGCTCGGCGTGACCGGAATGGCCAAGGTCGAGCGTGCGGGCGGAGTCAGCCGCGAGATCCGGATCATCCTCCACCCCGCCAAGATGCAGGCGCATGGCGTGACCGCCTCGCAGGTCAACCAGCAGCTTCGGCTCGTCAACATGAACGCCGCGGGCGGCCGGGCCGAGATTGCCGGCTCCGAGCAGTCGGTTCGGGTCCTCGGCAACGCCGCCAATGCGCGCGCTTTGGGCGAGACCCAGATCGCCGTCGGCGGCGGCCGGACGGTCAAGCTTTCCGAGCTTGCCGACGTCCGCGACGCCTATGCCGAGCAGCGCTCGTTCGGCGAGATCAAGGGGCGCCAGGTCGTCAGCTTCTACATCACCCGGTCGAAGGGCGCGTCCGACGTCGAGGTCTATCACGACAGCGAGAAGGTGCTCGAGGACCTCCGCAAGGAGAATCCGAAAGTCTCGTTCGGCCTGCTCTGGACCAATACCGATTATACCGAGGCCCAGTACGAATCGGCGATGGAGGCCATGGTCGAAGGCGCGATCCTCGCGGTCGTCGTCGTCTTCTTCTTCCTCCGCGACTGGCGCGCCACGCTCATATCGGCGCTCGCGATCCCGCTCTCGGCCATTCCCACCTTCTTCTTCATGGAGATGATGGGATTCACCCTCAACTTCATCAGCCTGCTCGCATTGAGCCTGGTTGCCGGCGTTCTCGTCGACGATGCGATCGTCGAGATCGAGAACATCGTCCGTCACATGCGCATGGGCAAGACCGCCTATCAGGCCTCGATCGAGGCGGCCGACGAGATCGGAATCGCCGTTCTCGCAACTACCATGGCGATCGTCGCGGTGTTCGCCCCGGTCGGCCTGATGCCCGGAATCGCCGGCCAGTTCTTCAAGCAGTTCGGCTTCACCGTCGTCGCCGCGGTGCTGACCAGCCTTGCCGTGGCGCGTCTGATCACGCCGATGATATCGGCCTACTTCCTGAAGTCGCACGGCGTCGCCAGCCATGGCGAGGGTTGGGTGATGGACCGCTATATCGGCCTGTTGCGCTGGTCGCTCGTCCATCGCTGGAAGACCGTCTTCCTCGGCGTGCTCGCCTTTGGGGCGACCGTCTGGGTGTTCATGAGCCTGCCGCTCACCTTCCAGCCCACCGAGGACAATCCGTTCAGCACCGTCGTGATCGAGATGCCTCCCGGCACGACCTTGGCCCAGACCGCGGTGATCGCGGACGAGGCCGAGCGAATCGTCGAGACCGCGCCCGAGGTCGAGCAGGTCGTCCAGCGCGTAAACATGGGCTCGGCCCGGCTCAACATCCGTCTCAAGGAGGATCGCGAACGTTCGAGCGTCGAGTTCGAGCGCGCGCTCGGCCCGAAGCTGACCGCGATCGCCGACGCACGGGTCAACTTCCAGTCGCAGCAGGGCGATTTCAGCGGCCGCGACATCTCGATCACCCTTGGCGGCGACGATCCCGTGCAGCTCATGCAGGCCGCGCAGACGGTGGTCGCCGACATGGAGAAGATGAAGGAGGTCAGGGCGCCGCGCGTGAACGGCGACATGCTCCGTCCCGAAATCGTCATCAAGCCGCGCATGGACCTCGCCGCCGACCTCGGCGTGACGACCGCCGCGCTCAGCCAGACGATCCGCATCGCCACTCTCGGCGACATCGATCAGAACAGCGCGAAATTCTCGCTGTCGGACCGTCAGATCCCGATCCGGGTCTCGCTCGATCCCAACTCGCGCCAGGACCTTTCAACCATCCAGAACCTGCCTGTGCCGACCACGTCGGGAGGCTCGGTGCCCCTGAAGGTCGTCGCCGATATCGGCTTCGGGGCGGGGCCCTCCGTCATCCAGCGCAACAACCAGACCCGCCGGATCACGATCGGCGCCGACGTGGCGCCGGGCCTGGTCAGCGGCGAGGTCGGGCGAAAGGTCCGGCAAGGTCAGGCCATGAAGAATCTGCCTCAGGGCGTGAAGGAGCTGACCGTCGGCAACGCCAAGTGGCAGGCCGAATTGCTCGTCAACTTCCTGATCGCCGTCGCGTCCGGCATCATGCTGGTCTTCGCGGTGCTGGTCCTCCTCTACAAGAGGATCATGCCGCCTTTGGTCAATCTCGGCTCGCTCCTGCTCGCGCCGTTGGGCGCCGGCCTTGCGCTCAAGATCAGCGGCGACGCGGTCTCGATGCCGGTCTTCATCGGCCTTCTCATGCTGCTCGGAATCGTCGCCAAGAACTCGATCCTTCTCATCGATTTCGCGCTCGAGCAGATGGACAAGGGTGTCGAGAAGGTGACCTCGATCGTCGATGCCGGCCACAAGAGGGCCCAGCCGATCGTCATGACCACGGTCGCGATGGTCGCGGGCATGATCCCGACCGCTCTGTCGCTGAGCGGCGACAGCTCGTGGCGGGCGCCGATGGGCGTCACCGTGATCGGCGGCCTGATCGTCTCGACCATCCTGACCCTCGTGATCGTGCCGGCCAGCTTCAGCATCGCGCTCGACATCGAGTCCTGGCTCGGCCGAATGTTCGGCGGGCTGGTCACGCATGACGGGATCGAGGGCGATCCGCTGTCGCAGCCGCATCCGGCGGAGTGAGGGCAAGGTCCAAACCTGCGCTTGGACCCATGAGTGCTTTCAAGTCAGGTGGAATAACCTGACGACTCGGAAAGCACGGTTTGCACCCTGCTCTCGCTCCCGTTTATTGAGGGCGGCATGAGTCCCGCGCCCCGGTCCGGCTTCGCACGCATCCAGCCCGGCCCGGGCATTAGCGGCATGCGCGCAGTCGCAACCGGGATGCTGGTCGCGATGGCGGGAGTCTTCCTGCTCGCCGACCATCTCGACGAAACCATTCCGGCCTGGGCCTTCGTCAAGGCCTTCGCCGAGGCGGCGATGGTCGGCGGCCTCGCCGACTGGTTCGCGGTGACGGCTTTGTTCCGTCATCCGCTCGGCCTGCCCATCCCGCACACCGCGATCGTCCCGCGCAACAAGGACCGGATCGGCGAGACCCTCGCTTCCTTTCTTCGCGACAATTTCCTCATCCCCTCGGTCGTCGCCCGGCGGATGCGCAACGTCGACATTGCCGGCGCCGTCGGCCGATTCCTCGCAAGCCCGCCCAGGGAGGCTGGGCGGATGCGCGCGGGTGGATCGCGCCTGATCGCCGATCTGCTCGAATCGCTCGATCAGGATCGGCTCGGCGGAATGGTGAAGAGCGCGGTGTCCTCGCGCCTCAAGGCGATGGAGGTCTCGCCTCTGCTCGGCAAGGCTCTAGAGACCGCGATCGGCGACGACCGCCACATTCCCATCCTCGACGGAATCGTCACCTGGGCGGGCCGAACGCTCGACGCCAACGAGGAATTGATCCGCAACATGGTCCACCAGCGCGCGGGGATGATCATGCGCCTCGCCGGCCTCGACGAAAGGCTTGCCCAGGGGATCATCGACGGGCTCAGGAAGCTCACCATCGACATGGCGGTCGACCCCGACCACCCGCTTCGCGAGAAGGCGGAGGAGGGGCTCGCGGCCCTTGCCTGGGACATGCAGTTCGATCCCGACATGCGCAGCAAGGTCGAAGGCTGGAAGAACGAGATCATCGCCAACAAGGCGGTGACCGACTGGGTCGGCGGCCTGTGGGAGACCAGCCGGGCGGGGCTTCTGAAGGCGGCGCGCGATCCCGACGCGGTCATGGCCGGCAAGTTCGGCGAGGCCCTGAAGAGCCTCGGCGAAACTCTCCAGCAGGACGGAAGGCTCAACAAGGCGATCAACCAGTTCGCCCGCCGCTCGGTGGTCGGGATCGTCGCCAGCTATGGCGACGGAATCGTGAAATTGGTCTCGGAGACGGTCCGCGGCTGGGACGCCCGAACCGTGACCGACCGTCTGGAAAATGCAGTAGGCCGCGACCTCCAGTACATTCGAATCAACGGCACCCTCGTCGGCGGCCTCGTCGGCCTCGCCATCCACACCATCGACGTGGTGCACTGACCTTCTTTATCGTCATCCCCCGCGAAAGCGGGGATCCACCTTTTCAGTGCCGGTTCCCCACGCAGGCTGTCTGGATTCCCGCTTTCGCGGGAACGACGACTTGAGGCTAACCCTCGCTCGACCGTTCGATATCCGCCCCGACGGCCTGCAATTTCTCCTCGAGCCGCTCATAGCCGCGGTCGAGATGATAGACCCGGTGGACCTGGGTCTCGCCCTCGGCCGCGAGCCCCGCGAGCACCAGGCTCATCGACGCTCGAAGGTCGGTCGCCATCACCTCGGCGCCGATCAGCCCGGCGACCCCGCGAACGACGGCGGAGCGGCCGCGCACCTCGATGTCCGCGCCCATCCGGGTCAGCTCGGGAACGTGCATGTAGCGGTTCTCGAAGATCGTCTCGGTGAGCAGGCTGGTCCCGTCGGCGAGGGCCAGCATCGCCATGAATTGCGCCTGCATGTCTGTCGGAAAGGCCGGATAGGGGGCGGTCGAGATGGAGAGCGGCTTCAGCGGCCCGTCGGCGCTGACCTTGATCCCGTTCTTGACGTCCTCGACGATCAGGCCGGCGTCGGTCAGCCCGCTGATGATGCTTGGCATGGTCTCGCGCTTCGCGCCTACAAGCTCGAGCGATCCGCCGGTGATCGCCGCGGCGCAGGCATAGGAGCCTGCCTCGATCCGGTCGGGCATCACCGAATAGGTCGCTCCGTGAAGCTCGTCCTTGCCGTGGACGGTCAGAGTGTCGGTCCGAAGCCCCTCTATCTCGGCGCCCATCGCGATCAGGCACTTGGCGAGGTCGGTGATCTCGGGCTCGCGCGCCGCATTCTCGATCACCGTCGTCCCTTTGGCGAGAACCGCCGCCATCAGGGCATTCTCGGTCGCGCCGACCGAAACCAACGGGAAACTGATCGTTCCGCCGGTCAGGCCACCCTTGGGCGCGGTCGCCTTCACATAGCCGGCGGCGATCTCGATCTCGGCCCCGAGCGCTTCCAGTGCCTTGAGGTGCAGGTCGATCGGGCGGTTGCCGATCGCGCAGCCGCCGGGCAGCGACACGGTCGCCTCGCCGGCGCGGGCGAGCAAAGGCCCCAGTACCAGGATCGACGCCCGCATCTTGCGGACGATGTCGTAGGGGGCGACGGTCGAACCGATGCTCGATGCCCGCATCGTCATCACCCGCCCGAATTCGCTGGGCTTAGAGCCCTCGATCGTCGTCGAGACCCCAAGCTGGTTGAGCAGATGGCCGAAGCTGTCGACGTCCGCCAGGCGCGGCAGGTTGCGCAACGTAAGAGGCTCGTCGGTCAGAAGCGCGCAGGGGAGAAGGGTCAGTGCCGCATTCTTGGCGCCCGAAATGGGGATCTTCCCCTCGAGCCTCTTGCCCCCGCGAATGACGATCCGGTCCATTGCGCGGGTATTAGGGCTTTCGCGGATGCGTTCAAGAAGGGCGCCGCCGCAATCCGTCATCCCGGCGCAGGCCGGGATCTCGGCGAGAATAGGTCACGGCAGGTGAGCCGAGGTCCCGGCCTCCGCCGGGACTTCGCTTCGCTACGCCTTCTCCAGCGTGCACTGGAGGGGGTGCTGGTTCTGCCGGGCATAATCGATGACCTGGCTGACCTTGGTCTCGGCTACCTCGTAGCTGAACACGCCGCACACGCCGACCCCGCGCTGGTGGACGGCGAGCATCACCCGGGTCGCGTCCTCGATACCCATCTTGAAATAGCGCTGGAGGACGAGGACGACGAACTCCATCGGCGTGTAGTCGTCGTTCAGCATCAGCACCTTGTATGGCGAGGGCGTCTTGGTTCGGGTACGCGTGCGGGTTGCGACGCCGAGGCCGGTGCCCTCGTCGTCCCCTTTGCGTTCGTCCGACGCCCTGATCGCTGAATCAAGCAAGTCCATCACGGCTAAATATGGCAATCACTCATTTCCGGGCAATAGCCGAGCTTGGTTTACGGCGCGCAAACGCACGAAAAAGGGCGACCGCTCCATCGAGCGGCCGCCCTTCATCTTAGCTTTCGCTGTCGCTTAGAGGGCGACGGCGTTCTTCACGCGCTCGGCGGCAACCGAGTAGCGGCTGGTGATCGGCTCGAACATGTCGCCGGCCAGCTTGATCATCGTCTCGCTGAGCTTCGAGCTCTCGGCGATGACGCTGTCGAACTGGGTGCGGGCGAACTCGCCCTGCAGGCGGAACAGGTCGGCCGGCGACTTGACGTCGGCGAAGCCCTTGATGGCCGCCGAGGCGTCCTCGAAGTGCTTGCGGCTATATTCGGCGACTTCCTGGCCGATCTTCTCGACGCCCTTGGCGGCGACCTTGGTCGAAGCGACGAGCGCCTCGATATTGCCCTTGGTCAGATCGGTCATGTCTTCCGCGACGCGGCTGTTGCGCTCGATGGCGGTCTTGGCGCGCTCGTTGACGTCGCCGAAAACGGCCTGGATGCGGTCGGCAACCTTGTTGGCTTCGTTCTTCATGATCTTGGTTCCTTCATTCGAGTTGGTCTGAACGGTCTTCACATTCTTGACGATGGTGGCGGCGGCGCGGGCCTGGGCCTTGCGGACCGTACGGGCCGGGACGGCAGCCTTGGCGGCGCGAGCCTTGCGGGCCGGAGCGGCCTTGGCGACACGAACCTTGCGGGCCGGCCTGGCGGCCTTGACGGTGCGGGCCTTGCGCGCCTTGCGAACCGGCTTGGCGGCCGGAGCAACGGTCGCAGCCCTGGCAGCCGGAGCGGTGGCCTCGACCACCTTGGCCACGGCGTCCTCGGCAGCCTTCACGACCGGAGCGGCAGCCTTCGCCATCTCGGCGGCGGGCGCCGGAGCGGCGGTCTTGGGGGCGTCGGCCTTGGGAGCCAGGGTCTCGGTCTTGTCGGTCATTTGGTAAATACCTCTATATTGCTGCGGTGCAACATAGATGATCTGCAGACCGGTTTCAAGATATTTTTGTGCAGTGCACCATTTTAATTCCTCCCCTCGATTTCGAGGGGAGGGGGACCATGCGCAGCATGGTGGAGGGGCCTCTTTGAGGCCGCCGATCTCAGCGGAAGCTAGGGCCCTTACCGCGCCTTCACATAGCTCCCGGGCGCATCCTCGATCGCCTTCATCTTCCCCTTGCCGGGAACCCGCGCGCCCTTGGCGGCCACCTTCGCGCTGTCCTGCTGCTCGATCCACTTGAGCCAGTCCGGCCACCAGCTGCCCTTGGTCTCGGTCGCGCCCGCAATGAATTCCTCGAGGGTCGCGGCCTTGGCCTCGTTCGTCCAATATTGATATTTCTGCGCCTCGGGCGGGTTGACCACGCCGGCGATATGGCCGGATCCGGCGAGCACGAAGCGGATCGGCCCGTCGAAATGATGGGTGATCTTCCAGACGCTGTGGGCCGGCGCGATATGGTCCTCGCGGCCGGCCTGGACATAGGTCGGGGTCTTCACCTTGCCGATGTTGATCGGCGTTCCGTCGATCACGATCCCGCCCGGCCGGACCAGCTTGTTGTCGCGGTAGAAGTCGCGGAGATAGGCATGGTGCCACTTGGACGGGAGGTTGGTCGTGTCGCCGTTCCAGTGGAGCAGGTCGAAGGGCGGATAATCCTGGCCCATCAAATAATTGTTGGCGACATAGTTCCAGATGAGGTCGCGGCCGCGGAGCATGTTGAACGTCGCCGCCATGTAGCGTCCGTCCATATAGCCCTTGTCGGCCGACATCTGGTCGATCAGCTGAAGGGTCTCGTCGGCGACGAACAGGTTGAGGTCGCCGGCCTCGGAGAAATCGACCTGGGCTGTGAAGAAGGTCGCGCTCTTCACCTTGTCCGACTGCCCACGCGCCTCGAGCAGTGCCAGGGTCGAGGCGAGGGTGGTGCCGGCGACGCAATAGCCGATCGCGTGCACGCTCTCGACGTTCAGCAGGTCGCGAACCGTGTCGATCGCGTCGATCTGGCCGTTCAGCACATAATCGTCGAGAATCGTCTCGCTCATGCTCTCGTCGGCCGATTTCCACGAGACCATGAAGACGGTCAGCCCCTGCTCGACCGCCCAGCGGATGAAGCTCTTCTTGGGGTTGAGATCGAGGATGTAGAAGCGGTTGATCCAGGGCGGGAAGATGATCAGCGGAGTTTCGAGCACCTGCTCCGTGGTCGGGCTGTACTGGATCAGCTCGTAGAGCGGAGTCCTCTTCACCACCTTGCCGGGCGTGACGGCGATGTTGCGGCCGACCTCGAACGCGTCTGGGTCGGTATGGGTGAGCTGGCCTTTCGAAATGTCGCGAAGCATGTTCTCGAGGCCCTTCAAGAGGCTCTCGCCCTTCGTCTCGAGAGTCTTCTCCAGCACCAGGGGATTGGTGAGGGCGAAATTGGACGGCGCCATCGCGTCGACGAAGCTCTTGGTCATGAAGCGGAGCTTCTCGCGCTGCTTCTCGTCCAGCCCCTCGATCGAGTCGACCCCGCCGAGCAGCCGGTCCGACACGAGCAGATAGGATTGGCGGATCATGTCGAACAGGGGATTGTCCCGCCATTGCGGCGCGTTGAACCTCTTGTCCTTGTCGGCCTTGGCCTCGAGCCCGGGATCGCCGCTGTGCTGCCCGAGCGCGCGCTGCCAGATGGCGAGCCCCTCGCTCCACATCTCCATCTGCTGGCGGGCGATCTTCGCGGGATCGGCGAACATGCCCATCATCGGCCATTGCGAAGTGGCCGAGGCGAAGGAGGACGGATCGAAGGCCGGCGCCTCGCCCATCGTCCTGGCGACATGCTCGAGCATCATCTGCTGAGCCCGGCCCATCACCCCGGTCCAATGCTGCATCTCCTCGAGCGTCGGCATTGGGGGAGCGTCGATAGTTTCGGTCATGGCTGATCCTCGCGGCGACTGCCCTTAGAGAATGCGGCCCGGGCTTGAAAGTGCCGCGGGGTCAAGGCGTCGGATCGTAATCGATCAGCACCGGCGAGGCGGCGAGTTGAAGCGAGGGCCGGTGCGGCAGCCGAAGGCCGGTCCAGATTTCGGCCAGCTCGCCCGCCGAGGGATATTCGGCAATCAGCCTGATCGGCTCGGACTGGAGCGAAAGCCCCGCGAGCAGAGAGAAATGGTGAGCGCTCGCCTCCAGCGTCCCGGCGTCGAGCACCGGCCGTGCCGCCAATGCGATCAGCACCTTGCCCAGCATCATCTCGGCGGCAAGCGGCTCCACGGCAGTGAAGGCGACCAGATAGTGAAGATCGACCGCCACCCGCATCCCGGCCGGAGCGCCGCCGCGGCGTCGCGCCGGCAGGTTCGCTTCCCCCGCCGACGCGTTCGGGCTGAGGTGGTGGAGATAGAGGCATGCCCACGACCCTTCCTGCTCCATTGCCCGCGGCGCGCCGATCCGCAGGGTCGATGCCGGCAGAGCCTCGGTAAGGGCCGCCTGCACAATCTCGTAAATGGCGGCGGTGACGGCCGCGATCGTCGAAAAGCTTCCCACTGCCCGCTCTCCCCTGTTGCGGCCCCCGGATCCCATGCTGTGCCGCGCTCCCCTCTTTGTCCACCGATGGTAGAGAGCATCGCCGATAGAACCGTAACGGATGCAGTCCTTCGAGACTCGCGCCCCCTCCCGGCAGTAAACTCCAGGGTCTCACATCCCTTCGGATCCTCTCGCCATAATCGCCGAGCGCCCGGAGCGGTGCGGGGCAAGCAAAGTCATGAAGGGGAGAAAATCCGTGGACGACGATGATGAAGTCATGGAGACAATGCGAGCGGTCGATCAGGCTCTCGGAACGGGCGGCGGCGCCGACAAGATGGCGTCCCTCACCGTTCCCAATCCGTGCGAGGCTTATGACAAGATCAGGGACGTGCTCCCTGGCCTGATCAAGATCGCCAGGAAGATCCCGGTCGTCGGCAAGCGCATCGCGGCGGCGCTCGAGCTTCTGAAGTCGATCGGCGACAAATTCTGCCCGGCCTGACCGGCACTCGGCCAGCCGCCGACGCTTGATAGCGGGGGCGTGCGGTCGGTAGAGCGAGGCATGAGCGCCGACTTCTACCGAATCCGCCGCCTGCCGCCCTACGTCTTCGCCGAGGTGAATGCGATGAAGGCGGCGGCGCGCGCCCGCGGCGAGGACATTATCGACCTCGGAATGGGCAATCCGGACAGCGCTCCGCCCCCGCACGTCATCGAGAAACTGGCCGAGGTCGCGCGCAATCCGCGCGCCCATCGCTACTCCGCCTCGCGCGGAATCCCCGGCCTTCGCAAGGCCCAGGCGGCTTATTATGCCCGGCGCTTCGGGGTCGATGTGGATCCCGAGAGCGAGGTGATCGTCACTCTGGGGTCGAAGGAAGGGCTTGCCAATCTCGCTCAGGCGATCACCGCTCCCGGCGACGTCGTCCTCGCGCCCAACCCATCCTATCCGATCCACCAGTTCGGATTCATCCTCGCCGGCGCCGCGATCCGATCGATCCCGGCCGCGCCCGGCCCGGACTTCTTCGACATGGTCGAACGGGCGATGCGCTACACCGTGCCCAAGCCCTCGGTCCTGGTCATCGGCTATCCGAGCAATCCAACCGCCTACGTCGCCGATCTCGCTTTTTACGAGAAGGTCGTTGCCTTCGCCCGGGAGCATGGCCTTTGGGTGATCAGCGACCTGGCTTATGCCGAAATCTATTTCGGCGACGAGCCTACGCCCTCGATCCTCCAGGTGCCCGGCGCCCGCGACGTGGCGATCGAGTTCACGAGCATGTCCAAGACTTACTCGATGGCGGGCTGGCGGATCGGCTTCGCGGTCGGCAACCGGGAGCTGATCGCCGCTCTGACGCGGGTCAAATCCTATCTCGATTACGGCGCCTTCACGCCGGTCCAGGCCGCGGCGGTGGCGGCCTTGAACGGCCCGCAGGACGTGGTCGCCGCCAATCGCGCCCTCTACAAGGCGCGCCGCGACTGCCTGATCGATTGCTTCGGCCGCGCCGGTTGGGAGATCGAGCCGCCTTTGGCCAGCATGTTCGCCTGGACCCCCGTGCCCGAGCCGTTCCGCGCCGCCGGCTCGATGGAATTCGCCAAGACCTTGCTCGCCAAGGCCGGAATCGCGGTCGCCCCGGGCGTCGGTTTCGGCGAGGAAGGTGAAGGCTTCGTGCGTATAGCCCTGGTCGAGAACGAGCAGCGAATCCGCCAGGCCGCCCGAGGCGTGAAGAAATTGCTCAAGGGCGCCTAGGCCCGCATTTATTTTCGTCATTCCCGCAAAGGCGGGAATCCAGGCGGACTGCCCACCTGCCGATGCCCCTGCCGTCAATCCGGGTCGATGATGTGACGTATGATCTTCCGCCCGACCTTCGCGGCCTTGATCAGATCGAGCTTGAGCGGCTGCGGGCAGGAGTGGAGGCAGCTGAAGGCGGCCATCGTCGCGGGCTCCCCGGGGATTCGCGCGCCTGCCGCAGGGGCTGAGTTTATCGGAAGCCGGTTCGGATCGGCCTGGCCGGGGCGACGGCCGCAGACGACTATCTCTTCCTCGTCCGTCGGCTTCGGGCATTCGAGCGCCGACACCGGCTCGAACGTTTCCCGGTAATTCTCCATCGCCTGCTCCGCGGTGATCGGCTCGGCCCGTGCCGTCCCGCAGGCGAGGATTGCGAGCATCGCCGCCGCGGCCGCGGCCAGGCGACGCCTAGTCATCGCCCTTGATGACATGGACCGCGACCTTCGCCGCGAAGATCGCGATCGGGATGATCGGGAGCCCGCCGCCGCAATTCTGGTTCGGGCCCACCGTCGAGCAGGTCTCGCGCTCGCCCATCGCCTCGACCGCCGAGATCGCTTCCCCCTGGATCCTTTCGCCCGGCGGCGGCGGGAGGGGCAGGCGGTTCGGATCGCGGCCCTCGGGGCGTCCGCACACCACGATCTCGTCCGGGCTCCCTGCCTTCGGGCAGTTGAGGACGGAAACGGGCGCCACGAAGGTGCGATAGCGCTCCATCGCCGCCTCGGCGGTCACCGGCTCGGCCGCCCCGGCGGGAGCGGCAAGTCCGATCATCAGCAGACCCAATGGCGCCATCGAACCTCCTTCGGCGCACAGAAAAGCCCGAAATCATGGCAAGTTGATGGCGCGAGGATGCGTCAGCCTTCGTCGATCGGCGGCGGAGGCGAGGGCGGAGCGGGTTCGTCTGCCGGCGCATCCGGCTTCCCGAACGCGCTTTTCTCCGAAAGCCAGCCCGCCGCCTGGTCGGAGAACATGCCCGACAATATGCCGATCGCGGCATAGGCCATCAGATTCTGGGAATTGCCGGTCTCGACTCCGCCGAGCACCGCGACTCCGCTGTAGAGCAAAACGAACACGCCGAGCGCGATCAGGCCTCCGAGCAGGATTCGCCCGCCATAGGCTTCCGAGCGGGTGAAGTTGAACTTGTTCTCCGGGTAGACGAAGATCACCAGTGTGATCAGAAGCGCCCCGAACAGTCCGGAGGCGAAGGCGAGGATGATCGCCATCAGGGCCGGCGGCACGTAGACCAGTTGCTTTGCCAGCGGCCACGAGCTGTCCTCGAACACGCGCAATATCGCTATGATGCCCGAGGCTTTCGCGGCGGTTCCGATCTCGGTGGCGATCGATGCGCGCTCGTCGTCCAAAGCCCTGATCTGATCCTTCTCGTCGGCGATCTCGCGGTTGATCGCGGCGACGTCGTCCACGCTCTTCCGGACCGCCTCGGCGCCGTCGTCGACCTCGGACGCCGTCTGCCGAAGCGCCGGGTTGGTGTCGGCCGATTCCGCCACGCAATGGTGCGTGCCGTGCGCCGCCGAGAGCAAGGCCGAGGGCTCGGGGATCGAAGCCGCGTCGAATGGCGGGCTCGGGCAGCCGATCTTTCCAAGATGGATGAGATCGTCGCGAAGGTCGGCCGATTGGGCGAGAAGAGCCTGGTCCGCGTCGGCCAGCCTGTCCCCGGCCTTGCGCATTCGAGTCGTCGATTCGCGAAGCGCATTGCTGTTCTCGCCGCGCAACGCGGTCAGGCTGTCCCGCCCGAAATAATAGCGCACGGCGACGCTGTAGCTGTAGCCGACATTCTCCTCGGCCAGGGATTCGACCACCTTCTGCTGGGCGGTCGCGACCAGAAGAACTATGATGAAGAGATAGGCGACCAGGGCCGCGCCGATCACGCGCCCAGCTGCCTGGAGCAGGCTCAGCCTGCGCTCGGACGTGGTCATTAGGCCGCCTCCCCCTGCCACGAAAATTGGCGCCTTAAGCCAAGCTTATACAGGATCGCGGCCGGCGCAACATCGCCGGCGCCGCTGCTCGACTTTGCACCGGCGCTCGCTTATCCGCCCGGCATCCAATCTCGAAAACGGGGAATCGCAAAAGTGACTGCAAGCCAGGTGCTCGATCGTGTGCTGGTTCTGGAAATGGTGCGCGTGACGGAAGCGGCGGCGGTCGCGGCGTCGAAGCTGATCGGCCGCGGCAATGAGAAAGCGGCCGATCATGCCGCGGTCGAGGCGATGCGCGAGGCCCTGAACCAGCTCGATTTCGACGGCACCGTGGTGATCGGCGAGGGCGAGCGCGACGAGGCTCCGATGCTCTATATCGGCGAGCGGGTCGGCGCCCGCCGCGACGACCCCGGCGCTCCCAGGATCGACATCGCCCTCGATCCGCTGGAGGGGACCACGATCACCGCGAAAGCCGGGCCCAACGCGCTCGCCGTCCTCGCCATCGCCGAGCAGGGCTGCCTTCTGAACGCTCCCGACGTCTATATGGACAAGCTGGCGGTCGGCCCCGGCTACCCCGACGGCGTCATCGATCTGAACAAGAGCCCGTCCGACAATATCCGGTCGATCGCCGCGGCCAAGGGTGTCGATCCCTCCGACATCATCGCCTGCGTTCTCGACCGGCCCCGCCATTCGGACCTGATCGCCGAGCTTCGCGGGCTCGGCTGCGGGATCATGCTGATCCCCGCCGGCG
>Ga0193706_1000945_pt1 | contig 14113 bp, 13 predicted proteins | sample U3c1metaG_FD_160130 | JGI IMG/M metagenome (GOLD analysis project Ga0193706, IMG submission 160130) | Soil microbial communities from a riparian zone of the East river system, Colorado, United States - U3c1 | ecosystem: Environmental > Terrestrial > Soil > Riparian zone | place: USA: East River... | reverse complement strand
TTGAGCGTCGGGGCCTCAGCCAGCGGGCGATGGTGCATCTTTGCCCAGAGCGCCTTGAACCCGTCACGCTGCGCCATGCGCCAGCCGGCATAGCGCGCCGATTGCGCATCCTTGCCGCCGACATCGACATGGATGCCGCCGATCTCGAGCGTCCCCGAACTATCGATCGGCAAAATCCCCCGCTCCGCGCTTTCCATCTGCGCTAGCAGAGCGCCCGACGCAGCGATCCCGGTGATCAACAGCAAAGCGGTCAGCAGTTTTGGCCTGAACGACAACATCGCAGGGCTTTTGGCGACAACGGCGTGGAAATCCAAGCTCCTTCGATACGCCGGTTCGACATGCTCACCGGCTACTCAGGATGAGCGGTTCTCTTTTACGCTCATGCTGAGTAGGGACTGAGCGAGGGATCCCATCAAAGTACTACTTTGATGGGGCCCGAAGGCGAAGGCCCGTATCGAAGCACGGAGTAAAAAGTTGGGGCTCACATACGAGCAAGCCGGTGTCTCGATTTCCGCAGGAAACGCGCTGGTCAAAGCGATTGGCCCCCTGGCCAAATCGACCGCGCGCGCAGGGGCGAACGCGGAACTGGGCGGATTCGGCGGGTTTTTCGATTTGAAGGCGGCGGGGTATCGCGATCCCCTGCTGGTCGCGGCCAACGACGGGGTCGGCACCAAGCTGAAGTTGGCGATCGAGCTCGACCAGCACGACGGAGTAGGCATCGACCTGGTCGCGATGTGCGCCAACGACCTCATCGTCCAGGGTGCCGAACCATTGTTCTTCCTCGACTATTTCGCCACCGGAAAACTCGATGCAGCGGTTGCCGAGGCGGTCGTCGCCGGGATCGCCGACGGCTGTCGCCAGGCCGGCTGTGCGCTGATCGGCGGCGAGACCGCCGAGATGCCGGGCATGTATGCGCCTGGCGATTATGATCTGGCCGGTTTCTGCGTCGGAGCGGTAGAGCGGGCGGAAGCGCTGACCGGCAATCGCGTCGAATCCGGTGACGCGATCCTTGGCCTGGCCAGCTCCGGCGTTCACTCGAACGGCTTTTCGCTTGTCCGACGGATCATCGAACAGAACGCGTGGAAGCTCGACCGGCCCGCCCGATTCGCACCTGAGCGCCTGCTCGGCGACATCCTGCTCGAGCCGACGCGGATCTATGTGCGGGCGCTGTTGCCCGAAGTGCGCGCCGGGCGGATCGCGGCCCTGGCGCACATCACCGGCGGCGGCTTGCTGGAGAATTTGCCGCGCATCCTGCCCGAGGGCTGCCGCGCGATAATCGACGCCGACACATGGGAGTTGCCGGGCGTCTTCGCGTTCCTCCAGGCCGGCGGCGCGATCGAGCCGGGCGAGCTGGCGCGCACGTTCAATTGCGGGATCGGCATGGCCGCGATTGTTCGCGAAGGTAATGTGGCGGCGGTCAGCGACGCGTTGACCGAGGCCGGCGAACGGGTGTTCCGGATCGGCAGCGTCGAAGCCGGCGCCCGTGGCTGCACCGTCAGGGGTTCAGCGGAAACGTGGAGCGCGCGCGAACCCTGGTCGGCGAGCCATGATGGCTGACCCGCGGCGGGTCGCGGTTCTGGTTTCGGGCCGTGGCAGCAACCTCAAGGCGCTGATCGACCGGGCCTCGGGCTATGAGATTGCCCTGGTCGCGTCGAACAGGCCGCAGGCGCAGGCGCTCGACGTGGCGCGCGATGCCGGGGTTCCGACCTGGGCGTTCGACAGCCGCAACATGCCTCGCGAGGAATTTGACTCGATGATGACCAGAACCCTCGCGGAGCATCGCGTCGGGACGATTGCCCTGGCTGGATACATGCGCCTGCTGTCCCCTGCGTTCGTCGCGCGATGGCAGGGGCGCATCGTCAACATCCACCCTTCGCTGCTGCCCAAATACCGCGGCCTGGATCCGCATGCCCGAGCGCTGGCGGCAGGCGACGGCGTGACCGGATGCACGGTTCACATCGTCACCGAGGAAGTCGATAGCGGGGAAATTCTCGCCCAGAGCGAAGTCGCGATCGAGGCTGGCGACGATGTCGCCTCGCTCTCGAGACGAGTGCTAATGGCCGAACATGTTCTTTACCCGGCGACCTTGGCGGAGTTTGTAGAGCGATGAGCGAGACCCCCGAGCAGAGGCGAAGGCGGCTACGCTGGCTGACCTTGGGTGAATTGCTCGCGGTCATCGCGGTGGCAATTTCGGCGCTTGGGCTATGGAAGAGCTGGAACGGCGAAGAGAAACCCACCGCTGTCGTCGTCGAACAGCGACAGCCGATCGCGCTGACCTTGCGCGGCAAGGCTGAAGACGATGGACGCACTCTAGAGATCGCGCCGGTCGAGCCAAGCCACGCCTTGCAATCGCTGGCCATCACATTTCCCGGCAAGGCGCCGGCGATTACCATTGGCAGCGACGGCGAGCTCGCGGCAAATGATGTCGAAGATGCGCTGGGCAAGGAGGCCGATCGTGACAAGAGCACGCACCGGCTGCGCCTGACAATGCAGGCGGATTATGTCGAGGCTGGCGCGACGCGCCACGCGAGCCACGCGTATGTACTGACCTACCGATGGGCGGGCGGCGGCTTGTTCGGCGGCCGCTCCCTCCGGCTGGTCAGTCTGGCGCGAGCCTAGCCGACAATCTCGTCGGGCTTGAAGAAAAAGGCGATTTCGGTCGCCGCATTTTCGGCACTGTCCGAACCATGGACCGAATTGGCTTCGATCGACTCGGCGTGGAGCTTGCGGATCGTGCCTTCGGCCGCCTCGGCCGGATTGGTGGCCCCCATCACGGCGCGGTTCCTGGCGACCGCATCATCCCCTTCGAGGACTTGAACCACCACCGGGCCGGAGACCATGAAACCGACCAAATCATTGAAGAACGGCCGCTCGCGATGGACCGCGTAGAAGCCTTCGGCTTGGTCGCGGGTCATGAGAATGCGGCGCGAGGCGACGACCCGCAAGCCACTTTCCTCAAGCATCTTGGTGATCGCGCCAGTCAGGTTGCGGCGGGTGGCGTCGGGCTTGATGATCGAAAAAGTGCGTTCGGTCGTCATGGCCGAGCGGTCTCCTGTGTTGCGGGGTGGTGTATGGCCGCAGCGCCTAGCGGCGGTCGGCGGTCGAGGCAAGGCTTAGGCCTCTTCGATCCAGCTGCCGTCCCGTTGAGCCCAATAATGGCGATCGACGCCTTCACGGCCAGAAAGCAGCTTCCAGGCGAGGCGGGCGGCATCGAGGGTGTCCGCATCGAACAGATAAAATGCCCGGTCGAAGCCAAGCGCCGCCTCGCGCCACACCCCGTCGACGATGGCCAGATTGCGCGCGAGATTGGGTGTGTCGGGGGTGGTCGACAGCAGGATCGGCTGGCGCGCGTCGTCGGCGCCGCCAACCATGGCATGGGGAAGGAAGCTCGGATCGCCCTGGTCCCACAGCTGCCGGTCAAGCCGAGCCAGCAACGCTTCCTCTTCGGCGACAATCAACAGTCGCTGATCCTCAGCGAGCAATCTGGCCGCCACGCTGGCAAGAACGGTTTCAACCGGCGCTCCGCCGAGCTGGTAGAAATCGACCCGCATCGGCGCCCCGCCCTCTCCTGATATCAGCGCTCGGCCGTATCCTCGACGAACTGATCGAGGACGCGCACGCCATAGCCGGTCGCCCCCTTGTCGAAAGTGGTGCCAACCTTGTCGCTCCACGCCATGCCGGCGATGTCGAGATGGGCCCAGCGCACGCCTTCATCAACGAACCGGCCGAGGAATTGCGCCGCGGTGATCGAGCCGGCCTCGCGCGGGCCGACATTCTTGATGTCGGCGATCGGCGAATCGATCAGCCGGTCATAGGCTTCGGCCATTGGCAGCCGCCACAAGCGGTCGCCCGAGGCCGCTCCGGCCTTGTCGAGCTCTTTGGCGAGCGAATCGTCATTGGCGAATATCCCGCCGAACTCATGGCCGAGACTGATGACCATCGCCCCGGTCAAAGTGGCGAGATCGATCATGGTCTTGGGCTTGAAGGTCTTTTGCGCCCAGGTCATCGCATCGCACAGGATCAGGCGGCCTTCGGCATCGGTGTTGATCACCTCGACGGTCTGGCCCGACATGGTCGTGACGACATCGCCGGGGCGTTGGGCATTGCCGCCCGGCATGTTCTCGACCAGTGCGCAAACACCGACCACGTTGGCCTTGGCCTTGCGCAGTGCGAGCGCCTTGAGCGCGCCGACCACCGCGCCGGCGCCGCCCATGTCCCACTTCATCATCTCCATGCCCTGCGCCGGCTTGATCGAGATGCCGCCGGTGTCGAACGTGACGCCCTTGCCGATGAACACCACCGGCGTTGCATCTTTGGCGCCGCCATTCCAGCGCAGGACGAGCATCTTGGGCTCGCGCACCGAGCCTTGGGCAACCCCGAGCAGCGCGCCCATGCCAAGCTTTCGCATCGCCGCGGCATCGAGCACTTCGATTGCGATGCCATGATCGGCAAGACCGGCACAGCGCGCGACGAAGCTCTCCGGATAAATGATGTTGGCCGGCTCGGTGACCAGCTCGCGGGTCAAGGATACCCCTTCGAGCACCGGCAGCCAGCGCCCGGCCCAGCGTGCTTCGGCGCCGCTGCCACCGCCGACGATGGTCACTTCGTTCAAGCTAGGCTTTTGCTTATCCTTGAGGCGGGTCCGGTAGCGATCGTAGCGCCAGGCGCGCAACGCCGCGCCCAAGGCGACGCGCGCCGCGGCATCGGCGTCATAGCCGAGGCCGGTGAGGTCGATCACCGCATGCTTCTCACCCGAAACAAGCAAGCGGGCCGACGCCGTCCCGCCAAGCTTTTCCGCCGCCTCGCCGGTGATCGGAGCCTTGCCAATACCGACGACGAGGATTCGCCGCCCATCGACGAAATGCTCGGCGACGCTCGAAGGTTCGCCATCGAAACGCTGCCGCTTAAGCGCCCCGTCGATCTCCGCCCCGACGCCCTTGACCGATTCCGCCCCCGCGCTGGCCACGGGAAGGACGAGCGCAAAGTCTCCGTCGGGACGACTGTCGGCGAAGCGAATCTGCATGCGAATTTCCTTGAAATCTATCGGATCGATGCGCCCTTTAGGACGGCCAGACGGTGATGGCAAAAGGCCGAGGCGTTGGCGCGCCGGATTGTCGTGGTTAAGCCAAGGTGCAATAGGCAAGGGCGAAATCCAGCTATCGGGCGGGGAACGCGGGCGTTGTTAGCGAAGACTGTTTGCTGGACGGCGTTGCCGCTAATCCTGGCCTTGCCCGGAACTGCTTTTGCCCAGACCAGCGCCAGCGCCACCGAGCCCGCGGCAGCTCCGGCAAATGCTGATCCGACAATCGATTTCAGCGCCGATCGGGTGGAATATCAAAGTGACGCCGACATCGTCACCGCGTCGGGCCGGGTGCGAATGTCGCGCGAAGGCAATTATCTCGCTGCCGATCGCGTCGTGTGGCTGCGCAAGACAGGCGAAGTGACCGCCGAGGGCAATGTCGTGGTGGTCAATCCCCAGGGCGACAAATTGGTCAGTGAAAAGGTCGTGCTGACCGACGAGCTGCGCGACGGCACGATCGACAATCTGCTGGTCGTGCTCGAATCCGGCGGCCGCATTGCCGCGCGCCGGGCGACGCGCACCGGCGATCGAACCGTCCTCGACAACGCGGTCTATTCGCCATGCCCGGTGACCACCCCGGCGGGATGCCCGCGCAATCCTAGCTGGCGGATCATCGCCGCACGCGTCATCCAGGATTCCAAGCGGAACCGGATTCGGTTCGAAAGCGGCCGGCTCGAGCTGTTCGGCGTGTCCTTGCCATTGCTGCCGATGTTCAGTGTCGGCACCGGCGGCGGCAAGGGCGGGGTCAGCGGGTTGCTGATCCCCAATTTCAGCATCAACAGTAACAACGGCTTTGAAATCGCGCTGCCCTATCACTGGCAGATCGGGTCCAATCGCGATTTCACTTTGACCCCGCACGCTTACTCCGGCGCGTGGCCGGCGATCGAGGGACGTTATCGCGAACTCAACTCGCTCGGCGCTTTTCAGGTCGGCGGATTCGCCACCTACGGCAAGCGCGTCGATTCCGACCTGACCGACAATGATTTCGCCGCAGGCCGCGAATTTCGCGGTTATTTCGAGGGCAACGGCAAGGCTCAGTTCGACCCGCTGTGGAGCCTGACCGGCGCCTTTCGCGTCGCCACCGACAAGACCGTGACCCGGCAATATGACATCACCCGCGACGACAAGTTGAGGAGCTTCGCCAACCTCGAGCGGATCAGCCCAGACGCCTATTTCTCGCTTGCCGGCTGGGCCTTCCAGGGGCTGCGCGTCGATGACGTGCAGAAACGCATCCCCTTCGCCTTCCCGGCGCTTGACGCCAGGATCAGGCTCGACGCGCCCATTGTCGGCGGCAAGGTCGAACTGCAGGCCAACAGCCTGTCGATCATTCGCGCCGAAGGGCAGGACACCCAGCGCGCCTTCGCCAGTGCGCGCTGGGATCTGCGGCGAGTGACCCCGTGGGGCCAGGAAATGACCCTCACCGCATTGGGACGCGCCGATGCCTATCACACCGACGATTCGGCGAGCACCAGTGTGGCGATTTACCGCGGCACCGACGGCTGGCATTTCCGCGGGATCGGAGCGCTTGCCGGCGACCTTAAATGGCCGTTGGTCGGCGAATTGTTCGGCGGCGTGCAGCGGCTAGTCCCGCGGGTGCAATTGGTGGTCACTCCGCCGACGCCCAATCTGGCCATCCCCAACGAGGACGCGCGCGCCGTCGACCTGGAGGACAGCAATCTGTTCGCGCTGAGCCGGTTCCCCGGTTACGACCGCTGGGAAGACGGTTCGCGCATCACTTATGGGGTCGAATGGTCGTTCGAACGGCCCAATCTGTCGATCAGCAACGTCATCGGCCAAAGCTATCGCCTGACCCGCGATCCGGGGCTGTTCCCCGATGGCACCGGCCTGACCGATCGCCTGTCCGACGTCGTCGGACGCACGCGGGTCCGATATGGCCGATGGATCGACTTCACCCAGCGGTTCCGGCTCGACAAGGACAATTTTGCGTTTCGCCGCAACGAGGTCGACCTGACCTTCGGCAGCGAGCAGACCTATGCCCAGATCGGCTATTTGCGGCTCAACCGCGATATCAGCAGCGCGATCGAGGATCTGCGCGACAAGGAAGAGCTGCGCCTCGCCGGACGGGTCAAGTTCGCGCGCTATTGGTCGCTGTTCGGCGCCACCGTGCTCGACCTCACCGGGCAGCAGGAAGATCCCCTGTCGCAGGCCGACGGATTCGAGCCGGTGCGCCACCGCGTCGCTCTCGCATATGAGGACGAATGCCTGGAGCTTGGCGTTTCGTGGCGGCGCGATTATGAGCGTCTCGGCAATTTCCGGAAGGGGAGCACATTCTCCTTCAGCTTTGCGTTGAAAGGTCTCGGCCGCTAAGCTTGCGTTCAGCGGGGGTCGGTCAACGAAAACCCCCAAATTCCATTCGCCAACAAGGATTTTCAGGTGGCAGCAGGTTTTGATTTGAATTCGGCTCGGGCAGGCTTGGCGACCGCCGCGATCGCATTGGCGATCGCAACCGGTGCGTCCGCGCAGGAAGCGGCGCCCGCGGCCAATAGCACCAGCGCCCTCGCTTTGCCCGAAAACCCGATCGTGTTCGGCAGCAGCCTGCCGTCGGTGGTCAAGGCCACGGCGATCATCAATGGCGAAGTGATCACTCAGACCGACATCGACCAGCGCATGGCGTTGCTGGCGATCGCCAACGGCGGCAAGATCGCCAGCGACGAGGTCGAACGGGTCCGCGCCCAGGTGCTCCGCAACCTGATCGACGAGACGCTCCAGATTCAGGCGGCCAAGGCCGACGAGATCACAATCAAGCCGGCCGACATCGACAAAACTGTCACGCGCGTTGCCGCCAGTGCAAAGCAGACGCCTGAGCAAATGGCGGAATATCTGACGAGCCGCGGTTCGTCGATCCGCTCGATCCGCCGTCAGATCGAAGGCGAGATCGCCTGGACCCGCCTGCAGCGGTCGAAGATCGAATCGCAAGTCAGCGTCGGCGATGAGGAAGTAAAATCGGTCATCGACAAGCTCAACGCATCGAAGGGCACGCAGGAATATCGCGTCGGGGAAATTTTCCTGTCCGCGACTAAGGACAATCAGGCGCAGGTGCTGGCCAACGCCACCCGCGTGCTCGAGCAACTTAAGACCGGCGCCTCGTTCGTCGGATATGCCCGCCAATTTTCGGAAGCCTCGACCGCGGCGGTCGGCGGCGATCTTGGCTGGGTGCGGCCGGAACAGCTGCCCGATGCCATGTCGGCAGTGCTGAGGACGTTGGGGCCCGGCCAGGTCAGCGATCCGATCGCCGTTCCCGGCGGCTACACGATCCTCGCCGTCCAGGACACGCGCAAGATTTTGACCGCCGACCCGCGCAACGCGGTGCTCGGGCTGAAGCAGGTGTCGATCACCTTTCCCAAAGGCACCAACAAGCAGCAGGCCGAGCCGATCGTCGCCCGCTTTGCCGCCGCTGCACAGAATGTCGGCGGGTGCGGCGGGGCCGAGCGGATCGCCACCGAATTCAATGGCGAGATCGTCCAGAGCGATCAGGTCAAGCTGCGCGAACTGCCGCCGGCTCTGCAGCAAATGATGCTGCCGATGCAGGTCGGCCAGGCGACTCGTCCGTTCGGCTCGCTCGATGACGGCGTGCGGATCCTCGTGCTGTGCGGACGCGACGAGGTCGATTCGACCGCACCGACCTATGACCAGGTCTATGCCCAATTGAACGAAGAGCGAGTCAACATGCGCGCCCGCCGCTACCTGCGCGATCTTCGGCGTGATGCGGTGATCGACTTCCGCTAAGGCGGAGGGCGATGGCGCCGACCCTGACCACTCCGCTGGCGATTTCGCTCGGCGACCCCGCCGGGATCGGCCCCGAAGTGGTCGCGAAATGCTGGGACCACCGCGACCGGTTCGGGCTTCAGCCGTTCGTCGCGATCGGCGATTCGCGCTCGCTGGCGGCGGTGTGGGACGGCCCGATGGCGATCATCGACGACCCGCGCGAGGCGGATTCGGCGTTCGATGTCGGCCTGCCCCTGCTTCACATCTCCTCGGCCGAAAACGACCTTCCGGGACGGCCGAGCCTGGCCGGAGCGCATTGCTCATTGGACTCGCTCGAACTGGCCGTCGGCCTGGCCCGATCGGCATCGGCCGCAGCGGTGATTACCGGGCCGGTGTCGAAGCAACAGCTTTACGGCATCGGCTTTGCCCATCCCGGCCAGACCGAATTCGTCGCCGAGCGGTGCGGGGTTTCGCCGGCCAATGTCGCGATGATGCTCGCCGGGCCGACGCTGCGGACGGTGCCGGTGACCACCCACATGCCGCTGGCCGAAGTCGCCGGCCAATTGTCGATCGGCCTGGTCGAGGCCCGCGGCCGCGCCGCATTGCGCGGGCTCCAGCGCAACTTCGGCATCGCCGAGCCGCGGCTGGCGGTGGCGGCGTTCAACCCCCATGCCGGTGAAGGCGGAACGCTGGGCCGCGAGGAGATCGAGATTATCGAACCGGCGATCGAGGCGCTGCGCGCCGAAGGCTGGCGAGTGACCGGCCCGCATCCCGCCGACACCATGTTCCACGAATCGGCTCGCGCCCGCTACGACGCGGCGCTGTGCATCTATCATGACCAGGCGCTGATCCCGCTCAAGGCGCTTCATTTCGACGAGGGCGTCAACATCACCTTGGGTTTGCCGATCGTCCGAACCTCGCCCGACCACGGCACCGCGTTCGACATCGCCGGCGAGGATCGCGCCGACCCGCGCGCAATGGCCGCGGCGATCCGCATGGCGACCGAGTGCGCGGCGTATCGAATGGCGACCGCGTGAGTGCTGAGATCGAGCCGCTTCGAGCAGTAATCGCGCGGCACGGCCTACAGGCCACCAAGGCGCTGGGGCAGAATTTCATCCTCGATCGCAAGTTGCTTGCAAGGATCGCGGCGATACCGGGTCCGCTCGATGGTCAGACGGTTTACGAGGTCGGGCCGGGTCCAGGCGGGCTGACGCGCGCCCTGCTTGACCGAGGGGCCAATGTCGTCGCGGTCGAGCGCGACCGGCGCTGCCTGCCGGCCCTTGGCGAGCTCGAAGAGGAATTCTCCGAAAACCTCAGGGTGATCGAGGGCGATGCAATGGCCGTCGATGAGCGAGCCGAGGTCGGCGAAAGAGCGCATGTCGTCGCCAATCTGCCCTACAATGTCGGCACCGCATTACTGCTGCGCTGGCTTGGCGGACCTTGGCCGCCGTGGTGGCGATCGATGACGTTGATGTTCCAGCGCGAGGTCGCCGAACGGATCGTCGCCGCGCCGGACAGCGAGCATTACGGCCGCCTTGCGGTCGCCGCCCAATGGCGGGCGACACCCCGGATTGCGATGGCGGTCAATCGCGCGTCATTTGTCCCGTCGCCAAAGGTGGCGTCGGCGGTGGTTCATATCGTGCCTGCGGTGATGCCCGAAGGGGTCGATCCAGCAAAGCTCGAGCAATTGACCGCGGCGGCCTTTGGCCAACGCCGTAAAATGTTGCGCTCAAGCGTTAAGAGCTTGCCGCAAGCGCTTGTCGCATTGGACGAATTGGGATTGGATTCGCAACGACGTGCGGAAACGCTCAGCGTCTCCGACTTCGTCGCCGTGGCGCGCGCTTTGTCCTAATTGGTCTTGGGCGTTGGCGGCGGCTTGATCGCGGCCACGCTCGGCCCGCGAGCGATCGCCGCGGCGAGCGTGGTCGCCTGGACGCAGCCCTGGGTACAGATTTTCTGGAGCTTGGCGAGATTGTCCTTGGCGCGGGACAATGCACCAAGCTCGACCATCGCCGTGCCCTGCGCGGTCAAGGCGTCGAGATCGTTGGGCTCCAGCGCCAAGGCCTTGTTGTAGAAGCGAATCGCCTGGCCGAACAATTTCTGCCGCTGGGCGGTGCGGCCGAGCGCGATGAACGCGGCGCGGTTGCGCGGATCGACCGCGAGCGCGGTCTCGAATGCGTCGTCGGCATCGCTGAAGCGGCCGGCGGCGAGCGCCGCTTCGCCACGCTTCAACAGCGCGACCGAACGCGGATTGAGTTGGTCGTCGGGCGCCTGCCCCTGAACAGGGACCGCCGCCGAGGACGCGACGAGGCCGAGGGCCAGGACAATCGGTGACAAGCGCATCAGTATCTCCAACCAGAACCGCGGCCCCCGCCCTATCATGACCGGGTGAGGTACGCGATGAAAAATCCGTCCGTCCGGTCGTGGGCCGGGGTCAGCATTTTGCCCGCTCCGTCCCAACGCCCAATGGATGGAAGAGGCTCCTGCACGGTCCAACCTGAATGGCGCCCTAAGAAGTGGGCGGCCTGGTCGGCGCCCTCGCGCGTCAGCAAAGAGCAAACCGCATACACCAGCCTTCCGCCGGGCTTAACCAGCGGAGCAGCGAGATCGAGGACGCGCTGCTGCAAGGCAATCACGCGGTCGAGCCGCTCAGGCGTCAGCCGCCAGCGTCCTTCGGGATTGCGGCGCCAGGTTCCGCTTCCCGAACACGGCGCATCGACTAGGACGACGTCGGCGGTCCCTTGAAGGTCGAGCATTTCCTCGGCTTCGCGCGGGGCATTGAGGAGGCGCGTCGCAATATCGGCCCCGGCGCGGCGGGCGCGGTCGGGAAGCTTGCTCAGGCGTGCGCGGCTGGTGTCGCAGGCGGTGATTTCCGCCCCTCCGCCTGCGGCGGCGGCCAGCGCGAGCGATTTTCCGCCCGCACCGGCGCAAAGATCGACGATCCGCTGGCCGGCCTGCGCACCGCACGCCAGCGCGATCAATTGGCTACCCTCGTCCTGGACCTCGGCCAGCCCCTCGGTAAAGGCCGGATGCTCGGTCACCCGGCTGTCGGGCGGAAGTCGCAACCCCCATGGGCTGAGCGGGGTGGGTTCGGCTTGTTCGAACGCCGCGACCAGTGCCTCACGCGAGGTGCGCGCGACATTGGCGCGAAGGTCGAGCGGTGCGCGGTCGAGCAACGCCGGCCACTCGTCCGGCGTGACCAAGGCGGACAATTCATGCTCGATCCATTGCGGCAGCAACGCGACGTCGCTGCCCTTCTCGCGCGATCCGATTTTGGGCGGGGCGTGCGGCGATCCGTCGAACGCCGCCGCGACCCGCTCGTCTTCGCCGGCCAATCCGATCATCGCGACTCGTCCGCTCGGCGGCGGCTCGCCCGAGCGGCGGATGGCGCGGAATACCAGTTCGCGCACCGCACGACGGTCGCCCGAGCCGGCATAGCGGCGGGTCTTGAAATAGGCCTGGACGATAATGTCGGCGGGCGGCCCCTCGTCGCGCGCCGAGGCGATCACCAGATCCAAAATCTCGATCGCTGCCTGGACCCGGGCCGAGGGGGTCATGGCCTAGCGCGTCGGATAATTGGGCGCTTCGCGGGTGATTGCGACGTCGTGGACATGGCTTTCGCTCAACCCGGCATTGGTGATCCGCACAAAGCGCGCCCGCTTCTGCAATTCGGCGATGCTGGTCGATCCGGTGTAGCCCATTGCCGCCTTCACCCCGCCGACCAACTGGTGGACGATGTCGCGCACCGGGCCCTTGTAGGGGACCTGCCCCTCGATCCCCTCTGGCACGAGCTTGAGCTGATCCTGAATGTCCTGCTGGAAATAGCGGTCGGCCGAGCCGCGCGCCATTGCGCCGACCGAGCCCATGCCGCGGTAGCTCTTGTAGGCGCGCCCTTGGTAGAGGAAGGTCTCGCCCGGCGCTTCCTCGGTCCCAGCGAGAAGCGATCCGACCATCACCGTCGACGCCCCCGCCGCCAGCGCCTTGGCGATGTCGCCCGAGGTGCGGATGCCGCCGTCGGCGATGACGTGGACGCCCGCTTTGGCCGCCGCCGCCGAAGCCGACAGGATCGCCGAGAGCTGCGGAACGCCGACTCCGGCGACGATCCGCGTGGTGCAGATCGACCCCGGTCCGATGCCGACCTTGATCGCGTCGGCGCCGGCATCGGCAAGCGCGTCGGCGGTGGCGACGTTGCCGGCGACGACCTGGACCGCGTTGGAGCGCGATTTGACCCGCTCGACCGCCTTGGCGACGTCATGATTGTGGCCGTGCGCGGTATCGATGACGATGCAGTCGACCCCGGCGTCGATCAGCGCCTCGCTGCGGGCGAAGCCGGCGTCGCCGACGGTCGTCGCGGCGGCGACCCGCAACCGCCCCTCGCCGTCCTTGGTAGCAAGCGGCGAGGCGACCGATTTTTCGATGTCCTTGACCGTGATCAGGCCGACGCAATGCTGGTCCTTGTCGACCACCAGCAATTTTTCGATCCGGCGCTGGTGGAGGATTCGCCGGGCGTCTTCCTGACTGGTGCCGATCGGAACGGTGGCAAGATTATCGTGGGTCATCAGCTCACGCACCGGCTGTTTGGGATTTTCGGCGAAGCGGACGTCGCGGTTGGTGAGGATCCCGACCAATTTTCCCGATTTTTCGACGATCGGAATCCCGCTGATGCGATTGGTTTTCATCAGCTCGAACGCTTCGGCCAGCGTTTGGTCCGGGGTCATGGTGATCGGGTTGACCACCATCCCGCTCTCGAAGCGCTTGACCGCGCGCACCGCCGCCGCCTGCTGCTCGAGCGTTAGATTGCGGTGGAGAACGCCAATTCCGCCCAATTGGGCGAGCGCGATCGCCATATCGGTTTCGGTCACCGTGTCCATCGCCGACGACAGCAGCGGAATGTTGAGCGGGATGTCGCGCGTGAGGAAGCTGCTTGTGTTGGCCTGGCTCGGCAGCACCCCCGACGCCAACGGCACCAGCAGCACGTCGTCAAAGGTCAGGCCCAGCGGAATGTCGGGAGCGTCGAGGAGTTCAGCCATGCGCGCCCATGCCAGTGATGGGTCGATTCGCCAAGGGCTAGAGGCGGCTTCGTTCCAGCAAACGCCGCGCTGCTTCGACGTGCATCGACTCGACCATCGCGCCTTCGAAGCGTTCTGCCCCGCCCGAAGCCGCCGCGAGGAGGCGTTCGGCTCGGCTTATTTCCTCGGGAGATGGTGCAAAAGCGGCATGACACGGCGCGATCTGGTCGGGATGAATCAGCGACTTGCCGTCGAAGCCGAGGGCGCGGCTTTCGGCGCATTCGGCGGCGAGGCCGTC
>Ga0193706_1000944_pt1 | contig 14118 bp, 8 predicted proteins | sample U3c1metaG_FD_160130 | JGI IMG/M metagenome (GOLD analysis project Ga0193706, IMG submission 160130) | Soil microbial communities from a riparian zone of the East river system, Colorado, United States - U3c1 | ecosystem: Environmental > Terrestrial > Soil > Riparian zone | place: USA: East River... | reverse complement strand
GTTCCTGCATATTTTTTAATTCATTTCCTGCATCAGTAAGTTTTGACTGGCCAGCGAATGCCATTCCTCTTCCGAAATGCCAGAGGATATTCGCGTACACCTGTTTTTGATCCGGTTGTTTTGCAGTCAGCAGGTCATCCCATTTACCAAAACGTACATTTACCAGTGTTGGCGTCATGTGCAGGTACTGAACATAGGAACCCAGTGGTGCAGGAAACGCAAGGTAATCTGCAGATATACTTTGAGCTGTTTCCAATGCCGTCCGGGTGGAATATTCGGATAAACCCGCCATCATCGCATTATTGGTTTGCATGTGGAGGTTATGAATGATATACAGGAAATCATTACCGGTTACCGGGCTGTATAACGGAATTATATTCTTATAGCTGTTCGCCGCATTTTCATTGACAGTAACTCCCTTTTGATACTGGCCCGTACGTAAATAAATATGCGAGGGCATGTGCACGGTGTGCGATAATCCCGGGGTAAGTTTACCCAGGCGGTCAGCGCTGGGCAGTGCTTTGTTTGCATACGGCGATGGCTCCATCACATGGATATAGTAATGATTGGCGCCCGGGTGACCGGGGTTCTTTAAAAGTAATTTCTCCAGCACGGCTCTGATCAATGGTGTCCATGCTTTGGCTGTTCCGTTCACATGCCAGAGGTCCCAGGGATGTTCCAGCATCATGGCATCTGCATACAGTGCCTGTGCATCCGCATTGCCGGGAAATCTTTCATAAACAGCTTTCATCATCGTGGTATATTCAGCATTTAACTTTGCACGGGTTGCATCAGCAGAGTCGGCAGTATACCGTACCGAAATCGCATTGATGAGCGCCTTTTCCATTTTACCCGCTTTGCCTGATAAACTCCTTGCCATTTGTGTTGCCTGCAATGCCGCAGGCGAAGCGGCATAACCCAGGTCATTGATATTTGGCCCGTAAGCAAGCGCCTGCGCCCAGTATAGCATAGCACATTCCGGGTCAAACTTTGCAGCTTTCTTAAATGATGCCATCGATTCAATGATGTGAAAGCTATAGTACATATTAATGCCCTGGTTGAAATAGAACTGGGCGCTGTCGTTCTTTGTAGAAATGGCCCATTTATAATTTCCCGCGCCTGGTATAGCAGGTATGTCCGTTTCTTCAAGCCAGGCTTTGAGTGACTCCCAATCAGGGCCGCAGCGAATGATGCTTTTCTTTTTATATTCTTCAATATTAATTGCCCGGGCAGTATTTGAAGGAGCAGCGACAAATATTATTTTGGAAGTAATGAAAGCCGTTGCAAATGCAAGGATGGCGATCAGTACGAGGCGTTGTAACATGACTGAAGGTTTTGGAAATAAAAGTTACTGAATTTAGATTTATTATTTACCTGTTACAACGATCTTTTCTATCTCATTGATATCATTCCCGGTGATAAGCACGGTATATATTCCACCGAAAAGATTTGGTTGTAACCTTACATGGCCGGCAGAAGCATTAGTGCTTTGTTTGTGTACCTCCTTCCCCGCCATATCATAAATAATAATTCTCAACTCACCCTTTACCGTTTCATTGAAGTATATGTTTATGTCGCTGCCGGTAACAGGATTCGGGAATATCCCGAACCTTGTCTTATCACCATACTTAACCGCAACCATGTCTGTGTATTTGAACCTGTTGTCCACATCAACCTGTTGCAAACGGTAAAAAGATCTTCCTTTAACAGGGGCATCGTCATAAAAAATATAGTCATGCGGTATGGATGTGCTGCCATTGCCGGCTACTTCGCCGATCTTTATGAATGTGCTTCCGTTAGTTGATTGCTCAATATTAAAGTGATGGTTATTTATCTCTGATGAAGTTCTCCAGTTCAGCCGCACTCTTTTTGTTTCCGGTGTTGCACTAAGTGAAAAATAAGAAACGGACAGCGGGCCATTCACCGGTGTCGTGAATGTCCACAACGGTCCGGTAGTTGTATTGTCACCGTCAAAAATTTCTGCATACCATTCGTATTCGGTCGTCTCCAAAAGCCCGGGCCAGCTAACACAGGCATTGGAACCGGAAGCAACATTTGTTTCACCGATCAGTGTATAAGCACCCAAATTAACGGGCAGGCCGAACTCACTGTCAGCATCTGTTTCGTAAGTATTGAGGTAAGGTGAAAAAGTTTTTGATGTCATGGTATTCATCTTAGGATCGAATTCGTAAATGCGCAATAAACCGTTACCGCCTCCTGTCCAGCCCTGGTAATCAGAAAGCAGGGTGTGTACCGTGTTGCCATTATATACATCCGTTCTTCTCGCTTCTCCATCTGTTGTATGAACATGCCCGCAGGCATAAAGTAGAAAATTAGGGTATGCCCTAAGCCTGTTATAAATCGATGAGCCCTGTGTACTGAATGACTGGTCTTCATTGATGCCATAATGTGTAAGCACGATCACTTTTCGGTTGCTGTATGTCTGAACCAGTCCTTCTGCCCAGTCTAATACGCCACCGGGAGCAGAGAATCCCGCCGTTTGATCATACTCCATTGATATCACTAAAAAATCAACACCGCTTGCGCTGAACAATTCAAAATGGTTGTCATTGTTGTTATGATCGGTACCGTAATGGCCACCATAATAATTGCGCCCGTTAAAATGATTGTATCCAAAATACTGGTTGTAGTAGGTCGATGTACCGCTGGGATTTCCGTTGGGTGTTTGGTCATGGTTACCAACAGTGACGCTGAGCGGAATGCCTTGGGGAAGGCCTGTCAGCGCAGGGCTTTCTATTGGTGCGATACCTGCAACATAGCGATTCCATTCAATAGCATTATTTGAGCCGGGGGGATTGTCGCCGTTCTGTACACAGTCGCCAACGCCTCCAACAAAAACGATATTTCTGGCAACCCGGTTGGCGACGATCCAGGCTGATTGGGCATTCAACATAGCGGTATTACCCCCGTTGGTTCCTTGTGGCTCCGCAGTATAATATTGTGTATCGGGAAGAATGATGAAAGTAAATTTCCCTGATCCGCCGACAGGTTTTTTTCTTCCATAAAATCTTACACGAAGGTTACCGCCATTGGGATCGCTTACGTTTGCGCAAACATCAGGACTTGTTGTTGTGGAAACACCGTTGTTTACAGGATCAGGAATTGTTGGTTGATTTGGTGCAAGGTTATTAAAGCCGCTGCTGACCCAATGCGGACCACCGTTTGTTGGATGCGTGGAAATATTTGTTGCCCTTATGGTGCCGTTCACTCCTCCTCCAACTGAATTGTTTGCAGTGGTATTACAGTTCTCATTCAATCCCCAGCGGCCAAGCAGGCCCGTGCCGGATATTAATTCAACATTGTAGTTGGATGAAACCTGCGTTGATGTTCTTGCCAGGTTCCAGATCCTTACTTCATCGATCTTACCATGGAAGAAACCTGCCGGCTCTGCGGGTGGCGTTGCAGAATTAGAAGTGATGGCTGTGCCGATGGACGCATGCTGAATACTATTCGTTTCAGGTACGGCACCTGCTTCCGATTCTGTTTTATCCAATACGCCGTTGATGTAAAGGTTCCATGTTCCTGCGCCATAAGTAACGGCAACATGCGTCCACGTATTTAGCGGTATTGCATTAACACCTGTTATGGGATGGCTTGTGCCATTGCTTTCTTCAAAGTCGGCGACAAGCACATTGCTGCTGTTGACAGCAAAGAAATAATTTGCGTTCCTGCCCGGATCATCCGACTCGGACCTTCCTTTGGCGATGATGGGCACACCGGTAACACCACTAGATGCAGAACTTGTTACAATACCCGCGCCTTCAATTTTTATCCAGGCTTCCAGTGTGAAGGCAGCACTGTTCAATCCCGGGGCTGCGCCGAATGTTATATAATCCTCTATGCCATTTAAATCAAGCGATGCATTAACCGTTGGATCTGCCTGGTTAAATCCTGTTACCCAAAGCGGGTTTCTTACCAGTGTTCCTGGAGCCCCGCCCCCAATTGAGTTCACCGCTGTTGATCCGCTGTTCTCATTCAAACCCCACCTGCCGGCCAAACCGGGGCCGCTTATTAATTGTGCATTATAATTTGCAAGTATCTCTGCATCAGTACGCACCACGTTCCATATTCTTACTTCATCTACCCTTCCATTAAAGAATCCCGGCCTTATTGAACCCCCTGTATTTAATGTAGAACCAATGCAGGCATTTATATTGCTGGCAGACTGTGGTGTAAAATTCCCGCCTGCACTGAGTGTTGTATTGAGCGCCCCATTGATATACAATTTCCATTGATCGGTTGCGGTATTATAAGTTGCGGCCACATGCGTCCACACACAATAAGGAAGTATGCCTCCTGCGCCTGTACTTACTACCGGGTGGTTGGCTGAAGTAGCATTATCTTCAAAATCGGCAACCAGGCGCATATCGGAAAGGCGGTAACCTAAAAAATAATTTATATCAAGTGCTGCGCTCTCGGCTTCGGCCCTTCCTTTCGTGATGATGGGCACAACGCCGGTTAAACCGCCACTGCCGGTCTCCGTAGTGGAAGCGTATCCCTCAATTTTTATCCATGCTTCCAGGGTAAAATTGGTAAGCCTGAGAGAGACATCGTTGCCAAGGCTTACATAACCGGTATCGGTAAAGCGCAATGACTGTGCCTGTACATGGCTGATCAAAGTAATGATGATAACAGAAAGCAAAGCTGTTTTGTAAAGAAATTTCATGCACCTGTTTTAGGTTCTAAAAAAAAGAATTTCGCGGGATGAATTTTAAGAAGCTTTCGGTGGTAATGAGGGTGCGGCTTTAAATAAGAAGGAGTGCCACAAAATAGAACTTTTATTTGATTAAAAGAAACAGCTTTTTTTAAACCACATAGGATCATAGTCACATAGTAAACACATAGAGGGTGTATGTTTCCTATGATCCTATGTGGTTCAAATTAACTCATGGATTTTTTAAAGGCATCTATGACAAAAGCCGCATCACGGTTCAGCAAAGTTTCATTTGCGGTGATGAAAGTTTTATTGCTTTTATCGGTGCCCGGCATGCGGATAAAGTAGTCAGTTCGTAATTTAGACTGGAGTTTTCTTCCATCCACTTCCTTTGCCAGCTGCAACTGGTGAATATTGGTGCCACCATCCAGTGCCGTGATCTTAATGCCCGGCATTTTGTTGATGGCTGCAAAAATTTCTGCAGAGCGGCTGACAACATTTTTCATCCTTTCATCGATGCCCTCCAGCCTGTGCATGGCCATGGCGGCATTGCACCAGTTACTGTACATGTTGCCGCCGTGTATCTTGATGAGGTGGGGCATTTTTTCTATTACCGCTTTATCACCGCAAAGAACGGCACCCGCTGCTGCACCCAGGTATTTATATAAAGAGATATACATGGTATCAAAATAAGAAGCATATTCTTTTATGCTTGTACCCTCCCATGCAGCAGACATATATATCCTTGCGCCATCGAGATGAAGTTTGATATTATTTGTCCTGCAATAAACGCTGATCTTTTTTATCTCCCCAATGGGAACCAATCTCCCATCGGCCCTTCTTACAGGGTTTTCAATACTTACAGCACCAATACCTGATTTGAAAACTTCCAGGCTGCCGAGCGAATCAATGGCTTCTTTTAGCATGTCTGCAGTAAAATAAGTTTGTCCCATGGCAAGCGGCATCAGCCTCTTCTCAAAAACAGATTGTGCCGCGTCTGCTTCATCACGGTAAACATGGCTGAGGTCCTGCACAAATACTTTTGTGTTCTCCCCGCTAAGCACGGCGATAGCAAGTTGGTTGGCCATCGTACCACTGGGCATGAATATAGCTTTCTCTTTTCCAGTTATCGTTTCGATTTTTTTTTCCAGTGCAGCCACGGCCCCACCGTTTCCATAGCCATCTCTTTCTATTGGAGCTACCGTATTCATTTGTTTCAGCACATCAATATATTCGGCGGGGGAATACATCCTGCCATCGCCGAAAAGATCAATGCGGGCTTCATCGGCAAACGGTTCTTCACCCGGCTGTTGTTTGGCGAATAAAGTTGTTGAAGGTAATATGGCGGGAACAATAGACAGTCCCGATAACTTTAAAAAATCTCTCCTGTTGGAAACTGGCATGGCTTTGTATTTTGATAACTGTAAAGTACTGATATTTTCTCTTCATCATCGCCCGTTCATCCGCAATGTAAATATTGTGTGTGGGTGAATTTATTCCTACCAAACATATTTGAAAATTACCGCTGTTGTATTTTACATTTTCGCTTTGAAAAGGCAAATGTATCATTGAAGCCAAAAGTATCATAGCCATATGAACAAAACCTGCCTGCTTGCAGGACTCTCCTGCATTATGTTCATGACTGCCCACGCTAGTGCTGCGGATACAGTCATAATCAAGAAAAAATATTTTACCCAGCGATTGACAGGTACGCCCATCGTATTGGATGGCATCCCTTCAGAAGAAGCGTGGAATGCTGTGGATTGGGGCGGTGATTTTATCCAGTCGCAGCCCAATGAAGCGGCTCCCCCATCCCAGCAAACCAATTTCAAAATATTGTACGATAATAAATTCCTGTACATAGCCTACCGCTGCCTTGACTCCGCCCCTGATTCCATTGTAAAAAGAATGGGCCGGCGTGATGTATTCCCGGGAGACTGGGTGGAGATCAATATAGATAGTTACCATGACCTACGCAGTGGTTTTTCTTTTACGCTTTCTGCTTCCGGTGTACGAAGTGATGAGGTCATTTACAACAACTCTTATTGGGATGCAAGCTGGAACCCGATATGGTTTGCAAAGACCAATATAAATAAAGAAGGCTGGTCAGGTGAGGTAAAGATCCCGTTAAGCCAGCTCCGTTACGGCAATGAAACAGATAAGGTGTGGGGTATACAGATCAACAGGCGCTTGTTCCGAAAAGAAGAACGCTCAATCTGGCAAATGATCCCCCAGGGTTCGGGAGTATGGGTAAGTGGATTTGGAGAACTGCATGGGTTAAAAAATATACCGATGCATCGCCAGGTAGAAATAGCTCCTTATGTAACTGCACAACTTGATAAATATAAAAAGCAACCCGGCAATCCTTTCGCAGATGGCTCTGACGCAAAACTAACGGGCGGTGTGGATGGTAAGCTTGCAGTTACCAATGATCTCATACTTGATTTTACCATCAATCCTGATTTCGGGCAGGTAGAAGCTGATCCTTCGCAGGTACGCATCGATGGTTTCCAGAATTTTTTAGCGGAGAGGAGACCTTTCTTTATTGAAAGCAGGAATATTTTTGAGTACCAGCTTACAGGTTCCCAGGCCGGTGGCGATTATGACGCCGATCTCCTTTTTTATTCCAGGCGCATCGGTAGTTCACCTCATGGTTTTCCGAATACGGTTGGAGGTGAATATGTGAAGCACCCGCAAAGCACCAGCATACTTGGCGCTGCAAAATTCAGCGGTAAAACCAAAAAGGGCTGGAGCATCGGCGTGATGGAAGCGCTTACTGAGCGTGAAAAAGCAACCATTAATAAAGCCGGGGAAGAAAGGAAAGAACTGGTGGAGCCCTTTACGAGTTATTTTGTTGGCAGGCTGCAAAAAGATATTAATAGTGGCAATACCATCATCGGTGGCATTTTTACCGCAGTGAACCGTGAGCATGGTTTGGATAACCAGCTCCACCGCAGTGCTTATACAGGCGGGATCGATTTCATACATTACTGGAAGAACCGTACCTGGTATATAAAAGGTAATGCGATATACAGCAATGTAAATGGTACGAAAGAAGCCATATACCGCACACAAACCGCATTTGAACATCTTTTCCAGCGGCCAAATGCAAAGGAATCAACGCTTGATACCAACCGGACCTCGTTAACAGGTATGGGTGGTAATATAGCATTGGCAAAGATCGGCGGCAAACCGGGAAAGATGGGACAGGTATTTAAATTTGAAACGGGTGTCACCTTCCGGTCACCGGAACTTGAATTGAATGATATCGGCTTCATGCTTACTTCCAACGAGATCAACCACTGGACATGGGCAGGCGTTCAGTACCAGCAACCTTTCTTTATTTTCCGTAATGCACGTTTGAATTATAATCACTGGTTCAGGTGGGATTTTGCCGGTAAGCTTTTGTATAGCCAGTATAATATTAACATGCATGCCGTTTTTAAAAATAACTGGGGATCGGGTACGGGTGTTACCTGGAATCCTTATGATGTTTCAAACACGGCATTAAGGGGTGCAGGTTCATTGCGTCGTCCTGATGGGATCGGCTGGAATTATTATGTGAATACCGACACCAGGAAAAAAATATCCGGCGGGTTGAACCTCTTCAGGTTCTGGGGATTCAGGAATACGATGGATGTGTATAACGCCGGCCCATTCATTAATCTTGTACCCATCAATGCGATTAGTATAAACCTGAGCGCCAGCTATGAATATTACTGGCGGAGGCAGGACCAGTTTGTGCGGAGTATTATTTTTAATAACAATACACGTACTGTTGTAGGACAGGTAAAACAAAAGACCATACGATTTACCGCCAGGGTCAATTATAATATAACGCCGGATCTTACCATACAATTTTACGGGCAGCCCTTCATCACCAGGCCGGCTTATTCAAACTTTGCCTATGTTTCAGATCCATTGGCGAAAAAATATAATGACCGCTTCACAACTTATAATAACAACCAGATCAGCCTCAGCAATGGTACTTATGCCGTTGATGAAAATATGGATGGCATTACAGATTATAGTTTTAGCAAACCCGATTTCAACTTTGTGCAGTTCCGTTCAAACCTTGTGCTGAGGTGGGAATACAGGCCGGGTTCCGAATTCTTTATTGTATGGGCACAGGGAAATACACCCGATGCTAATAATGAACTTGAATCGCCTTTGTTCAAAAGTCTTTATGATAATGCTTTTTCAGGCGGGAATGCCCGTAACAGCTTTTTGGTAAAATGGACATACAGGTTTTTGAAGTAATAGTAGCCGGTCAGGCGACCAACAACAGCGTTTATTATTTCTCCAAAGGTCCTTCCCAAAGTACCTGCTCGATCATCCATTTATCGTTTTGCTTTGAGAGTAAGATATAATCAACACCCCACCATGCGGTAACTTTTGCTGAAGCTATGCTGTTCATGATGTCCAGCACTTCCACTTTTTTTGGACTACCTTCTTTGGCGAAGTTCTTTTTATCAGCTACCTTTTTTGCATAGTCTTTTGCCTGTTGAAAGGTCATGTGCCCATCCGGATCATAGGCCCCTGATTTATTTTTCCAGTAGCCAAACTTATATAGTGATGGCTTAATGCTGCGTGACAGCTTTACGGTATCACCTTCATAAAAACCCTCAATATAATCAAGGCATGCCCTCTCAATTTTTTGTTTTGCTTCCTGTGCAAATGAAACGGTGGTAAATAGGCAAATGACGCATATGCAGGCAATTCTTTTCATAAACTTGTTTTATTGTTATTGACTAAGAGGTACAAGGAGAAAAAGAGTTGAAGTTTCAAATGAAGTTTTCTCCTTTTCTCTTCTCAGCTCTTAGCTACTTAAGTAAAAACTGGATTGTAAGTTAACAGGAAATTACCCGGAGGGGTCTACCATTCATCATTCGGCAGGTGGTGAGTCATTCTGTGAACTTCCTGCCCTTCGCCATAACAAGGAATACAATACCTGTTATGAAGCCCATAATGATGAAGCCGATTATCCATAATGCTTTTTCACCGTCTGAAACTGTTTTGCTCTTTGCAACATATACAATTCCCAAAACCCGGTAAATAAGGCTGCTCACACCCATGATGATGCCCGAGGCAACAACTGCAGGTGAGAAAATGGTACTCAATACTTCCAAAGGATTGTGTCTGGTATATTCATCGGCATGAAAAGCAAATCCAAAAACAGCCTGCAGGTAAACGATAAGGAAAACGATCATCGAAATAAAGGAGATAATAAAAATGGCCAGGAAGGTATTATACTTGCTCATCTTTTTTTTTCAAAACTACAATTTCCTGTGATGATTTTCTGATCAATTATTGAACTTCACTACTTCAAAATCGCTTCCATGAACCTGTCCGAGTTTTCGCAGGTCATCATTGTTCCATCTTTCATCCGGTGCACCGGTTATGTAGAGGTTGCTGCCGATGTCGGCAAGTATGAGGCCATACTTTTTCATTGCCCTTAAAATGACCTGGTTGGTTGCTGAATAGCCACTAATATCAAAACCTGCTTTCAATCTTATTCTTGCGCCAAATGGTAAACTGTATTGACCCCCTGTGCTGTTCACTTTATGCCTTGCAGGATAAATATATGCGGGCTTTACATTACTGCTGGTCAGTGTGAACCTTATCGGATGGTCGATCTCCCCTTTCTGAATTTCTTCATAACGCACCAGGCCGGGGAAAATGGGTAAACCTGCAGCATCAGCCGAGGTCCATGTTTCGGAACGCATCTGGTTTGATTTAAGGTCAAATATTGCGCCCGAAGATGCATCCCAGTGATTGCCATTTACGCGGGCATAGAAAAGTTCATATAATTTTTTATTTTCTATATCAACTGCAATGACATGAGCATCACCATTGCCGTTTCCTTCAATGGGTGCTGTTATGGGCATGGGATAAGGGCCGGGGTCACTTTCATCTCCGTAATCTGTAAAATTAATTGCTACCCGGGGTTGGTTACCGCACACAATAATATAAGGAATGCCGATGGGTGCACCCTGCCATAAGCCACTTCCGAAATCTGCTTTTATTGGCGGAGCGGAAATAGCTGCAATGATCTGTGTATTGTATGGATCGATGGTTGAGGAGGAAATATCTTTATTCCATGGGTTATCTGAGGGGAAGACTTGAATATTTTCGGCTGCCGCTTTGGTAGCGGTACATATAATATTTCCCCCTCCACTCCCATTACCCGGCGTGATCAGTGATTTATTATCTGAATCGTCCTTGCTACAGGAAACGAATACGAGGAGGGCTACTAAAAAAGGACAAAGGACTCCGGCGGGACTCAATATTTTTCTCATAGGATTGGATTTGAAGCACAAAAAATGAGCAAAAATTAAGCCAAGCTGAGGTTTGACCCATTCCAATTTGTATTTGTAGTAGATATACTTGGTAAAAAATCCGGCCCCTCAATAATAAAAATAAGCCCGGGTAAACCTTCTTCAATTGACAAGGTCTATAACCCAATAAAATTAATATTATGAGAAATTTTAAAAAACTACTGCTGGGTATCTTCTGCTTTTCTGTTACCTGCGGCTTTTTTTGTTTTTGAACCACATAGAAACATAGAAAGCATAGGTACCGTTCATCTATTGTTCCTATGTTTCTATGTGGTTAAAAAAATCATCAGCGATTTGCTTCAGCGTATTTCTTAAAACTATCCATGATCGCCTGCCAGCCACCCTGTTGCATTTCGATCGGGTTCATGTCTTCTGCTTCAAAGCTTTCAACAACCTTAGTGCTGTTGCCTTGCGGCGTGAAATTTATTTTCACTTTTCTGCCGTCACTAATTGTATATTCAATGTATTCATTATTCCGCACCTCATCATAAACTCCGCCGAAGTCAAAACCCATGCTGCCATCCCTGGCTTCCATCCTTGACATGAATTTACCACCCGTGCGCAGGTCATTTTCCGCACTTGGTGTATGCCAGTCGTCTGATGGGCTGCACCATTTGGTAATATGCCCTGGGTTTGACCATAGGTTCCATACTTTTTCAACAGGTGCATTGATGGTATTCTCTACGGTGAGAACTGTTCTTTGTTGCGTTTCCATTGTTTTTATTTTTTATTTAAATAATCGTTTTACAATGCAAACATCCGACATCTTCCAGGAACATATGCTGTGTAAAAACGACAAATAAAGGTAGGTTTTACGACAATTTAAAAGTGTTAAACGCCGAGTTTTTTCAGGAGTTGTTCCTTATAAGTAGCAGACACCTCAAATTCGGAACCATCAAGCATGGTTACAAAACCGCCTGCACTCTTTGAATAAGATCTGATGAAGTTGAGGTTTACAATGAACGAGCGGTGTATCCTGATAAAGGGTGCATCCAGTAATTCGTCAAAATGTTTCAGGAACCTGCAGATCATCTTACAGGATCCGTCCGCCAGGTAAACATTTGTAAAATTGCCGTTGGCCTGTAGTTTGGTGATGGATTCTGTTTTAATGATATCAAAGCCATTGAGTGTTGGCAGTATGATCTGTTGCTTTTCAGGCTTAAGCTTCAGGTTCTGCAGCAAAACCCGGGTACGGTTAAATTCTTCCTTTTTAAGAATGGATTCCTGCACCCTGTTAACGGCTGCAACGAGTTCGGTAATGTCGATCGGCTTAAGGATATAATAAGCTGCGCTGAGGTTCAGTGCTTTTAATGAATACTCCGAATAAGCAGTGATGAATATGGTCTCAAAACGCTGGTCCTGGCAGGCTTCCAGGATATCAAATGCATTACCAAAAGGCATTTCCACATCCAGGAAAACCAATTGAGGTTGCAATGATTTTATCATGGGCACGGCTTCCTTAATATGCTGTGCCGTTCCGATCACTTCCACCACCGGGCAGTATTTTTTCAGGTAGTTTTCCAATACTTCCCTGGCTATTAATTCGTCATCAACGATAATGCTCTTAATTCTCATGCTGTTTTGTTTTTTAAAAGCGGGACGGTCATTTTTACTTTTACGCCATGATCCGGCGATACTTTGTCTTCCACAATGCAGGTAATGTCCTGGTGATACAGTTCATTCAATATCTTTATCCGTTCCATCGTATTGGTGATCCCCCGTCCTGAATGTTGTTTCTGGTTTACTGTTTTGTGTTTTTTGCTTTCCGCGATACCGATCCCGCTGTCTTCTATAATGATCTCAATGCAGGAAGGCTTTTTATTAAAGCTTAATTTCAAAAACCCTTTTTCATCCTTGTACCGCAGTCCATGCCAGATGGCATTTTCGAGATGAGGTTGTATGAGCATGCCGGGGATCTTTAATTGCTCATCGGCATACAGGACATCATCAATTTCAATGCTGAAATCAAATTTATCGGCGAACCTGCTTTTTTCCAGCTCAAGATAATTTTGTAAGAGTTCCACTTCCCTGGTGAACAAAACAAAATCCTCTTTTGAGTTTTCCATTACCCTCCGCATCAGGGTAGAGAATTTTGTGAGGTATTGATTCGCCTGCAATTCATTGTTGTTGGCAATGAACTGGTTGATGCTGTTCAGGCTGTTGAAAATAAAATGCGGGTTCATTTCCCTCCTCAGCGATTGCAGGGCTATCTTCTTATTCTTTGTTTTTAATTTCTTAACAATAAAAAGGATCACAATTATAAAAATTGCCAGGATCATCATGGCCGCGATAAGCCAGAAATTGATCATGTTCTTTTCCCTGATCAACTCATCCTTAAGCGCTTTCTCTGTTTCCAGTGTCTTTAATTTTTCCTCTGTCTCCGCAACGACCTTATTATCGGTTAAAGAACTGTCTTTGACAATGATGGAAGGTAATTCAGCCAGGAAATTCTTGTACAACGCCAGGCTGGCTTCTCTGCGGCCCGTGCTCCTGTAAATGCTGTCCAGCTTTTCAATACATTTTTTTGCCTCCAGTGTATGCCCGTTCTTTACCGACAGCGCATAAGATTGTTTCAACAGGTCTACTGCTGTTGCGCCCTCTTTCTTCTGAATATAGATATCTGCAAGTGAAGTGATCTCGCTTGCCTGTAGCTTCGAGGAGTTCTCAACAAAGGATTCATCCAATATTCTCTTTTTTGTTTCGATCGCCCTCGTGAAATCCTTATTCTGCAGGTAAGCATTTGTAATAAGCTGGTTATACTTAAGTGCCTGCTCAGGTTGGTTCCTTGAAAAGTTGTATGCATTACTGAACGAAGCTATACCTGCTGCAGTGTTGTTATCCTTTAAACTGATCTCCCCCAGCCTTCCGTAATTGGTAACGATCTCATTGGTATCCTTATTTTTTATACCGAGGTCAAGATTAGCTTTTAAGAAGCTTTGTTGCAACTGGGTGGAATCCGGCCGCACCGAAAGCCTGTTTATATCATTTGTGTTTAAAGTGTTTGAGGTAACATTGCCGGTCTTTTCACTATATGTTCTTGCGGTATTGTAATTACCGATGGCTTCTTTGTCCTTGTTCATTTCCTCCTGTATCCTGGCCAATGCC